>Ga0105047_10014971_pt1 | contig 12259 bp, 8 predicted proteins | sample MAT04_FD_78384 | JGI IMG/M metagenome (GOLD analysis project Ga0105047, IMG submission 78384) | Freshwater microbial communities from Lake Fryxell liftoff mats and glacier meltwater in Antarctica - MAT-04 (megahit assembly) | ecosystem: Environmental > Aquatic > Freshwater > Ice > Liftoff... | reverse complement strand
TGCTCAAGGAAGGTGTAAAGTTAGACTTCCCAAATCGCACATCGAAAAAATGGATGGAGTCACCAATTTCTTCAACAATAAAATAATCTTTAGAAAACCAACGAAGCTTTTGAACACCCTCCTGATCTTTAATTTTAGAAAGTAAATATTCATTGCGACGAAAAGCTTCGAATTTAATTTCAGGCTTGTCTTGTAAGATGCTATAATAGCCAATATAAGACATACTATCATCCTTAGCAACAGCACACCAAAGCAAATTTGAAAAGATGACAGGATTCGACATCACATTATTAGGAACGATTTTCTGTTCCTGTAATGCACGATCAAATTTTTGATCCACATAAAATTTATTAGTAATCGCAAGTACGAAATAAATATGCGCAACGATTAAACCTATATTATTTAACTTCCATGACAGATTTGGTTTTCTCCGTCGGAAAATTATAGTGAGTATGAGGGCAAAAAGCAAGGGTAGGGTATACCCAGGATCTACAATTGAAATCGTATTAAAGGCTACACGATAATTGCTGAAAGGCAAAAAAAGTTGCGTCCCATACAAGGTAAAGGCATCCAATAATGGATGCGTAAATATTCCAATAAAAAACACATCTAACCAAGTACGAAAAGAAATTTCAGGTTGCTTTCGATACAATTTTCGCATGAGCCAAGCCATCAGTGGTGCAATGAAAAATGCAAACACTAAACTATGGCTGATGCCACGATGTACCGATAGATTCTGTAAATCAGAAAAGAGTGGACTAAAGACAACATCCAAATCGGGAATGGTCCCAGCTATACCACCCCAAAGGATGGCTTTATTTCCAATCTTTTTCCCGGCTACCAGTTCCCCTAAAGCCGCACCTAAAACAAATTGAGTAATACTATCCAATTACTTCGTCGCTTCGGGTTCAGAAGGAATAACTTGCTCATGTTGATTCGGAATATCATCTGTACTCAATTTAAATGTATCCTCTGCATCCTTATACTTCATAATTTGATCCAAGGCATCAGGAACCACGTCGCTACAAATCACAATGAAGGAACCCTTTTTTGCATTCTTGAAAGCATAATCGATAGCTTCCGGTTCGTTTGGAATAACGGTATGCTTTTTCTTCGGATCTACAGAATGCATTCCCTGAACCATAAGCTCGATGATTTCTTTTTCAGATCGACCACGCAAATTGCGATCCTGACGAACAACAACTTCATCAAACATTTTTGCAGCTAGGGTACCCAATAAAATAATATCTTCATCTCTGCGATCACCAACACCGGCAATGACTCCAATTTTTGGAGAGGCATCAATCTTTTCAAGGAACTTAGCGATGGCTTGGAATCCTGCAGGGTTGTGCGCATAATCTACCATAACAGTAAACTTTTTGAACTCGAAAATATTCATACGTCCCGGAGTTTGTACAGGAGATGGAATGAAGGTATCAAGAGCCAATCGGATATCGCCAATATCGAAGTTACGAATGAAACTTGCTAATACAGCAGGTAATATATTTTGAATCATGAATGCCGCTTTTCCTCGGAAGGTAAGTGGTATGTTGACAATTTTCTCGACACGGATTTTCCAAGTTCCTTTACAGATGGTGATATATCCATTTTCAGCAATGGCTGCAAGTCCGCCTTTGTTACAATGTTTCTCGATGAGCGCATTGTTTTCATCCATGGAGAAATAAGCAACATTACAATCTAGACCTTTCGCCATATTAGCAACTAAGTCATCATCTGCATTCAAAATAGCATAACCCTCAGGCATTACCGCTTCAGGAACGATGGACTTCACACGAGCCATATCTTCAATGGAGTTGATGTCTTTTAAGCCAAGATGATCGGCTGCTACATTGGTAACAATTCCAATATCACATTTATGAAAGCCCAATCCTGCCCGTAAAATTCCACCACGAGCTGTTTCTAACACAGCAAAATCAACAGTAGGATCTTTCAATACAAACTCTGCACTTTGCGGACCGGTACAATCACCTCGTTGCATCATGATGTTCTGAATGTAAATTCCATCAGTCGTTGTAAAACCAACTTTATACCCTGCAGTCTTAGCAATGTGCGCCATCAAACGAGTCGTAGTCGTTTTTCCATTGGTACCTGTAATGGCAATAATTGGAATTCGAATTTGTGCTCCTGGAGGGAATAACATATCAATGACAGGCTCTGCCACATTACGAGGTAAACCTTCGGTTGGGGCAAGATGCATTCTAAATCCGGGAGCCGCATTTACCTCTAAAATAGCACCTCCGTTTTCAGAAATCGGCACAGAAATATCGTCGGTCATGATATCGATACCACAAACATCCAATCCAATAATTCGAGCAATTCTTTCTGCCATAAATACATTATGTGGATGTACTTGATCGGTTACATCAGTAGCAGTACCACCAGTAGAAATATTTGCCGTAGACTTTAAAAACAATACTTCATCATTTGGAAGAATAGAATCCAAAGTGAGTCCACGTTCAACTAAAATTTGCTTGGTATTTTCATCTACCTTAATAGATGTTAACACTTTTTCATGACCGTAACCTCTGCGTGGATCCTTATTCACGGCATCGATCAATTCCATAATACGGCTTTTTCCATTCCCGATCACCAATGCAGGTGTACGCTTTGCAGCAGCCACAAATTTATAATCGATGACTAAAATACGATGATCAAAACCGGTAATGAATCGTTCACATATAACGGCTCTGGATATACGCTTTGCTGCTGCTAGAGCTTCTACGGCTTCTTCACGGTTTTTAATATTTATCGTAGCTCCGCGACCGTGATTCCCGTTCACCGGTTTAATTACCATCGGATAACCAATGGAGGTAATTGCTTTATCTAAATCTTCCTCGTCGTAAATAATACGTCCTTTAGGAACAGAAATATTTGCTGCTTCTAAGAGATTTTTTGTTTCCTCTTTATCACAGGCAATTTCTACGGCTATGCTTCCTGTATTACTGGTAATAGTGGCCTGTATGCGCTTTTGATTTTTACCATAACCTAACATCACCAAAGAATGGCGATTTAAACGAATCCACGGAATTCCACGTGCTGCGGCCTCCTGAACAATGGAACCTGTACTCGGACCCAATCGTTCATCTTCACGAATCTCACGCATGGTTTGAAGATCATCTTCCAAATCATATTTCTCATCTTCCACCAAGGCCTCAACAATACGAACAGCAGCTTTGGCCGCATAGATGCCTACTTTTTCTTCCATGTAGGCAAAAACGACATTATATACACCGTGCTCGGAAGTGGAACGAGTTCGGCCAAAACCGACATCCATTCCGGCTAAAGTTTGAATTTCTAAAGCGATATGTTCTACCACATGACCCATCCATGTACCATCTTTTACGCGTTTAAAAAATCCGCCCGGATGACCTTCTGAACATTCATGGGCATACATGGTTGGAAACATCCTTTCGAGGCGTTCGCTGAATCCTTCAATCAGATTACTGGGCCTTTCTTCCATTTCCTGAAGGTCTAACTTCATAACAATCAAAAAATGTCGGCGAATTGACCAATAGTTTGGACCACGCATTGCCCTGATTTCACGTATATTCATAATATTTTCTTAATAAAGTTTTAATTTTGGACCTGTTAATAAACCGGAGGCCGGTGTATGGTCGACACGATGAAAATAAGAATAGTTTCGTAATCAACCAAAAAAGGCAATTCTTTATTATTTTTTTATATCCGTACGGAAATTAATTGAAGTGAAAATGAAAGGTAAACTGATCGCAATTGGGGGGAACGAGGACAAAGGCACTCAAGTAGAGCCAAACTATCAGCAAAGAAACAATCTAAACTTTTTTGGCTTGCAAATTCTGTCGCGTATTGTTGACTCTTGTAGAGGACACAAGGACGCTCATATTGAGGTCATTACTAGTGCTTCGAGTATTCCTGAGGAAGTTGGAGAGAATTACATGACAGCATTTGGTAAAATCGGTTGCACGAATGTACATAGCATGCATATTCGCGACCGAGCAGATGCTCAAAAAACGGAATTTATTGAGCGCATAAAAAAATGCGATGGCGTCATGATGACTGGCGGCAATCAATTACGACTAAGCACTATATTCGGTGGTACCGAAATTTTAAAGATCTTACATAAGCGCTTGGAAACTGAAGAGTTTGTTTTGGCAGGAACAAGTGCCGGAGCCATGGCGATGAGCAATACCATGATTTATCAAGGCTCGAGCGCCGGTGCACTCATTAAAGGTGAAGTAAAAATTACGACAGGACTCGCATTCATACAAAATGTAATTATCGATTCACATTTTGATAAGCGTGGAAGATTCGGAAGATTAGCACAAGCGGTTGCCTCAAATCCTTCCTGTATAGGAATAGGTTTGGGAGAAGATACCGGAGTATTCATTACCGACAACAATCATTTGGAAGCAATCGGTTCTGGTTTGGTTGTTATTGTTGATGGTCACGGAATTTTACACTCGAACATTGCCGATTTGAACGAAGGGTCGCCTATCAGCATAGAAAACCTAGTGGTGCATGTGATGACCAAGGGAAACACCTACGATTTATCGAGTAGAAAATTTCAGGTGGAAGAACATATAAAATAAAGAAAAAAATCTCAATAAAAAAACCTCAGAAGATCATTCTCCTGAGGTTTTTTATTTAGAATAGGAATTTAGTATTCTTCAATAATAACAATTCGCTTTTTTGCATTTTTATTTCGCTTGCTTTTCCTCCCCGATTTTCCATCGTCCATCCACTTTTCAATTTCCTGCAGTTCCATTGAACTTTCATCCTGACCCTTACGTTTCATTTTAATGACTTTTTTCATTTCGTCATTGTGCTCCGTACCATCTTCATCGGTCCAGTTAAAGCTAAATGAATTTTCTTCATTTAAAAGTCTAGGAGGACTCGGCGGCATAGGCGGCACAGGTGGCATAGGAGGAACCGGACCAACAGGAGAGCTAAACATCATTTTTCTTTCTGAATTTTCCTTCTCGTCATCAAAATGCATCACTACTTCTTTCTTGATTGTTTTGCCATTCTTTCCTTTTACCTCATGCACATCCATTTTAATATCATGCTCTCTAAAAAACTCTTTATATGAACTATCATCACTCGTATAAAAGGTAGTATCAATTACTGTCTTTTTACCATCGATTTCTTTCACGATATTCACGGTAACTTTATTTTTCTCCTTTGCTTTCTTCTCAATAGTTTGAGCAAACAAACTCCCTGTGCAAAGTATAAAGCAATTTAGCACTATCATTTTTGTTTTCATAATTTTATTTTTTATTGGTACGCTACAAACCTAATTGACAGAATAGCATTCTTGGGTTAAGAGCTAGTTAATGGCTGTTAATGTATCGTTAAATACAAAAAGATAGGAATACAAATCATACATTTGTTGTCAATGAAAAATGGTCAATTTAGAATTATAGTCGCTGCCATGTCGATTTCACTTGCAGGACTTATTTTCTTGCAGGTTTATTGGATCAAGCATGATTTTGAGAGTAAGGCCAAACAATTTGATGGTACTGTGATGCTGGCTATGAACAAGATTGTAGCGCAGGTGGAAGAGACGGAAAATATGCGTATGGTATTGAATCATTTTATTAGCGTTGAAGATTCAAACACCACATATTTTGGATTAAATGACAGTTTGATGCATGTGCTCTCCGAAATTGCCATGGCTCCTGCACCGCCACCACCTCCATTACCTCCGGGATCACATCAGAATTTAAAAGAAGAATTGAACGCAAAAATTGCAAATGGAAAAAATTTGGAGTCTCAATGGACTCCACAAGAAGATCTACCATTATTAGGTTTAGATTCTACTATTGACATCCGTATTGAAAAGAATTTCGAGCAAAAAGAAATCATCGACCTTCGGATTCATAATAGAAAAAGTAAAATACATTCCTTTGAAAAAGCAGACGAGCAAATCAAGCGAATTGATGATAAAAAGCTGGAGATCGTCGAAAAAAGAATGCAAAGTAAAATGAAGAAATTAAACTCCATTGTACAAAAACTCACTTTTCAAATTGTGGATCCTAATGCCACTATTTTTAGCCGCATCAATCAAAGAAGTTTAGATTCAATCGTTTTATCGGAAGTAAAAAACCATGATTTAAATTTAGATTTCAGCTATGGAGTTTTGCAGAGAAAGAATCCGGAAATACTTTATTTGAGCAAATCGGCAGATACCAACAAAGTACTTCATAGTAATTATCAGCTAGGGCTGTTCCCGAATGATATTATTAAACGCAATGAAATTTTAGTTATTGAATTCAGCGATAAATTTAATTATATTGTAGGAAGTATGTTGATGTTATTGATTTTTTCACTTTTGTTTACAGGGATTATTATTGCAGGATTTGCCTATACCATTCATGTGATTCTGCGTCAAAAGAAATTAGCCATTGTAAAAAATGATTTCATCAATAACATGACGCATGAATTCAAAACACCGATAGCCACCATCGCCATTGCCAATGAAACCATCCGTGATCCTCGCATCAATCAATCTGCCGAAAAATTAGATTTCTATACCGGCATCATTAGAGATGAAAATGAACGCATGTTGCGTCAAGTAGAAACGGTTTTGCAAATGGCACAAATTGATAAAGGTGAGATAAAGATCAACAAGGAAAATATTGAGTTGAAAGATGTTTTAGATTCGGCAGCAGGGAGTATGCAGCTAGGTGTAGAGCAGAAAGGTGGGAACATTCAGTTGAATTGGCATTGCGATGATGTTAAAATTTTTGCTGACCCGAATCATTTGCTCAATGTATTTACTAATCTTTTAGACAATGCTACTAAATACAGCAAGGAAATTCCTGAAATCAGTATAGATGTAAAACTTGATAATTCTATTGTAAATATAGCGATTGAAGATCATGGAATCGGGATGAGTAAAGAAGTAACAAAAAAAGTTTTTGATACATTTTACAGAGCTACTTCCGGAAATATCCACGATGTGAAAGGATTTGGCTTAGGCTTAAGTTATGTAAAAGCAATTATTGATATGCACGAAGGGAGTATCGATGTAACAAGTGAATTAGGAAAGGGAAGTACTTTTACAATTCGACTGCCCATCATAAAAAATGAAGAACATGAAGGCTAAAATTTTATTGGTAGAAGACGATTTTAATTTCGGAAACGTATTAAAAGATTATCTCGAGCTCAACGATTATCAGGTGAGCTTGGCACGCGATGGTGTTGCCGGCTTTGATCTATATTCTAAAGGTGGATTCGATTTAATTATTTTAGATGTGATGATGCCCAAGTTAGACGGATTTACTTTGGCAAAGCAAATACGAGAAATAGATAAAATGACCCCTTTGTTTTTTCTGACAGCAAAAGGAATGAAAGAGGATACGATTATGGGTTATAGAGTAGGAGCCGATGATTTTTTAACCAAGCCATTTGATACTGACGTTTTGTTGTACAAAATGCAAACGGTTTTAAAGCGATCTATGGGACATACCGAATTAGAGGGACTTGATAATTTTGAAATTGGTATGTATCATTTCGATTATAAATTAAGAGTCATTTCCAATGGCGATGAGGCAAACACCCTGTCGCCAAAGGAAGCAGAACTATTGAAGCTTTTATGTATCCATGAAAATGATTTACTGCCCCGCTCTAAAGCCTTAAAACTAATTTGGGGAGAGGATACTTATTTCAACGGCAGAAGCATGGATGTGTTTATTACCAAACTACGCAAATACTTAAAGAAAGATCCTCGCATCGAAATTGTTTCATTGCATGGAAAGGGAGTAAGACTACTAATTAGCGAAGCAGGAAGAGAGAGTTAAATCTATCGCTCTTCAAAAAACACATCATTATTATTTTTTAATGGCCTTGATAAGTTCCTCGTCATTGGGTTTTACGCCAGAGCGAAAACGGCGAATCAATTTTCCGTTTTCATCTATTAAAAACTTTTCGAAATTCCATAAAATCTCGCCCTTAAAATCAGGATTTTCTTGTTCGGTTAGCCATTTAAAAATTGCATCTTTCTTTTCACCTTTTGCAGAAAGTTTTGAAGCCATCTTAAAAGTGACATGATAGGTCTTGGTGCAAAACGATTTAATTTCGGCATCAGTTCCGGGTTCTTGACCTCCGAAATTATTAGCAGGAATTCCAATAATCACCAATTGATCCTTATATTTCACAGAAAGCTCTTGTAGACCTTCATATTGAGGTGTTTTACCACATTCTGAAGCCACATTTACTAGGAGTATTTTCTTTCCTTTATATTCATTGAAATTAATTGTTTTACCGTCTACGTCTTTGATTTTAAAGTCGTAGATAGTGCTGTTGCCGGATAGAATCATCATAAGGGGAAGTAATATGGTTAGCATGTCTTTTAATTATATAGTGGCGAATTTAAGAAACTAATGGTTGAATGGAGGGATGAGATTTTTTCTACAAATCCATGGTGAAACATTAGCAGACATTCCGAATAATTCCATAATTTTGCCTTTGCCGATATGAATTTTTTAATCAAAATAGCCTCTACTGCCTTAGCAGTTTTTGTAATAGCCAACCTAATGCCTGGGGTGGAAGTGAAGAGCTTACCCATGGCCATCGTGGTTTCTGTATTATTGGTTTTGATGAATGTATATGTAAAGCCCATTTTGATATTCCTAACATTCCCTATAACAATTGTCACCCTAGGATTGTTTCTATTGGTTATCAATGCTACCATCATTCTTGTTACTTCAAAAATGATGAAAGACGGGTTTAATGTAGACGGATTTTGGGTAGCGATGTTATTCAGCATCGTTTTGTCGATGTTCACATCGCTCATTGATCACTTGACCGAAAGTTCGAAGGAAGAAAAGTGGTAGTTTAAGCATATTGTCTGCTGCAAAGACCTTTGTAATCGCAGAAGGTGCATTTTTCCAAATCCTTTGTTTGTTCAAAGGGAATGTCGGGATTTAGTATTTCAGCAATTTTCGAAACCAACTTCTCTTTAAAGTCATTCAATTCCGTATCAGAAATAACATCACCTTGATTTAACCAATCAATACCATCTTCAAATGCTCTCAATTTAAAAATACCTGCTTTGATAGGCATATTCCCATCTTTATATGCATAACGCACTAAAAAAGCATAAAACAATAGCTGGACATTCAATTTTAGTTTTGTGTCCTCAAAAATAGTTTCAAAATCATCCGTTTTTTTGACGCTGTCCTTTCCCGTTTTATAATCCAATACACGCAAATACTTTTCATAAATATCCAATCGATCAATAATTCCTTTGATCCAGACTTCTCCATGTCCGGGAATAATCAGCTTTAATGAAAGGCGCTCTTCCAATCCTTTAATTTGAATGGGAGCATAAGCACGATCGTATTCAAAAATCATTTTTACCAAGGCGGTAAGCACTCGCTTCATCAAAAAATCGTGTCCTGTATTGGCCGGTTTTCCATAGGCATCGCTGACTGCTTGTTCTACAATCGCGTCTACTTTATCCAGCAGAAGAGAGATGGTGGTTTCATCAATTTGTTCCTTCTCCTGATATGCAATTTCCATAGCGCGATGCAAGACATTTCCAAAATGACCTGCGCTTAATCCTTCTGTATCATCTTCAGGTCGAATACCGGCGAGCTGATCCAAATAAAAGCGAAAAGAACATGCATTGTAAGAATTTAATGCAGAGGCACTCAATCCTGGAAATTTTTCGGGATCTGCAAACTCAACAAATATTTTCTCTTTTAGTCGATTCAAAATAGCATCTGTCTTTGCTACTACAATCGGCAATACCAAAGGAGGACTTACTTCACTTTCTTGCTGTTGATACGCAATTTTTATTGGCGGATATTTTTCTAAAAGTTCATGTTGTAATTGAAAAAGATAACGACTTCGTTCGCCTGCACCCATGTCATTTAGATTCGTTGTGAAATAAAAGTTCAAATGTTTCGCTCTTTGTAACAATCGATAAAAGTGATAGGCGGTCACTGCATCTTGTTCTTCTTTACAAGGCAGATGGTAGGCTTTGCGAAGAGAATAAGGAATCAATGATTTTGATGCAGAGTTACTCGGCAGAGCACCTTCATTTAAAGGAGCAATATAGACATGTTCAAAATCCAAATTCCGCGTTTCCAGAAATCCCATAACCGGAATACCTTCTGAAACCGAAAAAGGAATTTTAGCAGCACCCAATTCCGTTAATAAAAGCTCCCACCAATTTTCACTGCTCAATTCAGATTCGTGCGGTTCCAAAATGGAAAATACCAATTCAATGTTTGAGAGAAGATGTTCATGCAGAGGTAAAATCCAATCTTCCTTTATAAAATGAAAATGGTTTAAAAAAGAACGTATATACTCTTTGTCAGATGAAATTTCAGGAGCGTTTTCATGCAACATCTTTGTGAAGAACCCCGATTCAGAGGGTGTAGATTCAGCACCCTGAAGATTCAACTCCTTATCCTCTTTGAAAAATCTTTTGACGAGAGGTTCATCGTATAACTCTTCCAGCTGGCGGAACTTTACCAAGTCATTTACGTCTTCCTGTTTAATTTTTCGGTATAATTTTATTGCATTTAATGTTTTAAAAGCAGGATGATGATTCAAAGGAAATCCCATCGAAGGATTTAGAGAAATTCCCAGTCGATGACAATGTTGGAAAAGTGAAAAAAGCAAAGATTCATCTGCCAGAACAATTACTAATGAATTATTCTTTAAAATTTCCGGTTTTCCAATTAAAAGTTCTTGAATATCATTGGCAAGTTCCAGGCTAAGGGCGTAACTGCCATTGCATCCTTTTACAATATAAGATTCTTTTGGAATGCTGAGTAAATTCTGATGCCATGGCAAGGTAGCATCTGCAAAGTATCCTTTTCTGAAAAACATCCCGGCTTCATGATGTTTAGGTTGAGTGTAAAATTCATCCGCGTCAACGAAGAGATGTAATTTCCCTTGTTGTTTTAACCCATCCATTAATTTTTCTTCTGTCTTATTTAATGCATAGAATCCACAAAAGGCCACATGATCAAAAGCATCAAAATAGGTTTCATTTTTGAAATTCTCGGCCACCAATCGCCAGCCCAAACCTTCATACGCAATATTCGATTGCGTCAATTCCTTTCTGAATTCTGAATAGAGTAGGGGCAATTGTTTCCAATATTTCAAAAAAGAATTCTGCAAAGGGGTATGCGGTGTTCGAATGAACTCCGACCAAAATGTTCGAATGTATTCTGCTTCCTCTGCGCCCGGTTCAAATCTTTCATCCAAAGTTCGCAAATCATAAATCTCCTCAAACAATTGATCGGCATTCAAAAGCTGCCTGTCGATTTCACTAAAATCATCAATGATTTGTTGACCGTATGACATGAAAGAACTGAATTCTTCTTCGCCAAAAAATCGAACATGAATTGAATACAGTTTCAAGAGCAGTGTAAGGTCATCTGCGATAAACGGAGTTTTCAACTTCGACAATAAATCGCGAATAGGCAATACATGAGGAAGCCAGGACACTCCATTTTTTTGTTTTGCAAATTCCTTTTTATATTCCTGACAAGCTCGCTGGGTAGGAAAAATGATTAAGCTCCTTTTGGGAGGTAAATCAAGAGTTGCTTTCGCTATACTTTCTATAAAACTTAACATATAAAAACTTTAATTTTTCTATCCGGCGTTTCATCTTAAAAGAAACGATTTTGTAAAAATAAAAAAGCCCCTCTTACGAAGGGCTTAAAATACGAATTAAATTAAATCAATGTTTAATAATAAATTTACGTACCTGTGTCTCATCATCTTGAGTAAGGCGAAGTAAGTAAATTCCATTTTCGATTTGAGCAGTACTGATTTCAACTTTATTTAAACCATCAAAGGCTTCGAGATTACTTTCCCAAACAATTTTCCCCATTAAATCAATGATACTTGCCTGTACAAAAGCCTCTTCACCATGATAATAATTAAGTTGCAGGAGATCACTGGCAGGATTTGGGAAAATCAGAAACTCAGAATTGCTTAGCAACTTTTCGGCATTCACATTCCCTTCTGTGTACTCTGTAAATTCAGAATTACGGAAGGTCGATGATGACGTGTTAATGCGCAAATTATAGCAATTTGTTGCACTATAAGCGCCGCTGTATCCGGTTACTTTTACATAATAAGTAGCAGCTGTAGTAGTATTGCGTGTAATTACTTCAGTAGAAGTTCCACCTAATTGAGAAATTGCTAACTGCGAACCCGAAGAATTATAAAGTGTCAAGTCATAATCCAAAGGAAGTTGATCTAATACAATTTGCAAATTCGTAGCTCCGCT
>Ga0105047_10014967_pt1 | contig 12260 bp, 10 predicted proteins | sample MAT04_FD_78384 | JGI IMG/M metagenome (GOLD analysis project Ga0105047, IMG submission 78384) | Freshwater microbial communities from Lake Fryxell liftoff mats and glacier meltwater in Antarctica - MAT-04 (megahit assembly) | ecosystem: Environmental > Aquatic > Freshwater > Ice > Liftoff... | reverse complement strand
TGGCCATCCGCGAAGCGCACCGGGCCGGCATCCGGGTCGTCATGATCACCGGCGATCACCCGAGAACGGCCGCGCGTATTGCCGCCGACCTGGGCATCGTTGAAGCGGGTTCAGCGGCCCTCACGGGCGCCGAGATCGATGCGCTCGACGAGGAAGCCTTTGCCGCCGCCGTGCGCACCACGTCGGTGTACGCCCGGGTCGCGCCGGCGCACAAGCTGCGCATCGTCGACGCACTGCAGGCCGACGGCAACATCGTGGCGATGACCGGTGACGGCGTCAACGACGCGCCGGCATTGAAGACGGCTGACATCGGCGTCGCGATGGGCGTGACCGGCACCGAAGTGACCAAGGAAGCGGCCAAGATGATCCTGGCCGACGACAACTTTGCCACGATCGTCGTCGCCGTGCGCGAAGGGCGTGCGATTCTGGACAACATCCGCAAGTTCCTGCGCTTCTTGCTGTCGACCAACATGAGCGAGGTACTGACCGTGTTCCTCGGCGTGGTAGGCGGTGGCGTGATCGGATTGAAGTCCGCCGACATCGGGGCCGGCGGCACCGTGGTGTTGCCGCTGCTGGCCACCCAGCTGCTCTGGATCAACCTCATCACCGACTCTGGCCCCGCGCTCGCGATGGGTGTGGACCCAGCGGGCGATGACCTCATGGCCCGCAAACCGAGGCAGTTGAACGAACGGCTGATCGACGGCCGCATGTGGTCGAGTGTAGTCCAGACAGGTCTGGTGATTGCGGTGCTGACCCTGCTGACGATGGACTTGTACCTGCCGGGCGGGTTGATCCCCGGTACTGGCGACCTGACCACAGCCCGCACCGCAGGCTTCACGGTGCTCGTTTTCGCCAGCCTGTTCACCTGCTTCACCTCGCGCTCGGACACCATGAGTGTGATCGTCGGACTGTTCGCCAATCGCTGGCTATGGGGTGCCGTCGTACTGTCGGTGCTGTTGCAAGTGGCTGTCGTGCACGTGCCGTTCCTGAACATCGCCTTCGGCACGGCACCGCTCGCACTCGACCAGTGGCTGGTATGCGCGGCCATGGGCAGCGGGGTGTTGATGTACAGTGAACTGCGAAAGCTGGTGAACCGCATGCGCGGTGGATGAGCGCCACCAGTAGCGTCCCGACGTTTTGGGATTAAAACGGTGTACGTGGTTGTTTTGGTTGGGGAACGGAGTCAATTATCTGGTCTCGATTTTCCATCATTTTTGCTGTTCATCGCGTTGCTCCGCGTGCTTCGCGTGAACCAGCTGGCTCTCCGATCGCTCCGTGGCAGCCGCCAGCACCGCCGTTCGCGCGACGTCCGCTCCATCAAATATGGGCTCCTCGGGGTTTCGAGTGGGTGATTCTCGGCCCCAGCGGCCCGCTGCGTTTCCTCACTGAACAGGCCGCTGAAATGCCGCGAATCAACGACAACAATCTGAAGAATGACGCGCGGCATTCCGTCTTCTCGCGCGGCTCCAATCCGCGTCGTGTCGCCAGATATTCACACACACCAAATTCCCAAGAGGCAAATACATGACGGTGCCGTTGCGTAGCGACCTATCGGTACCAGACCTCTGCGCCTCTGCGTTCTCCGTTTCTCTGCGTGATCAGTGCTCGGTCTACCCGAGCATCGTCGCCGGTGATCGGCCGCTGAACGGATCACGCAGAGGACGCGGAGGCGCAGAGCACGCAGAGGAACAGTCCAAAATGCATGGTTCTTCGGGGTTGACGGTGGGTGCCTCTCGGACCAAATGCCCGCTGCGTTTCTTAACCGAAGGCGGCGGCTGCCATGCCACGCGCCGCATTGTGCGCTGAACCATCGGCCCCTTCCCGACGTCCCTGTTGTTGGTCCGTACGTTTCAGCGGCCGGTCGCGGTGATCCGCTTCCAAGGCGAGTGTCGGAGACGCTGTTCGAGATGCCAGCCGCCACGTCGGCTCTACGGGCAGCGTTGCTCAAGAAGCTACGAACAGCGGGGGTGTTCATCGATGATCAGGCGGGACTGGGAGCAAAACCGAAGCGGGCCCGGCGTTGACGGCGCGGATTTGCTCGGGCACGGATGCTGCATAATCGTGGATGCCGTTCACCTACTCACTTCAATGAGGCATGACACGATGGAACTCGCATCACTGCACGAGCTGTACATCGAAGGACTTCGCGATCTCTACAGTGCCGAGCATCAGATTCTCAAGGCGCTGCCTAAGCTGCACAAAGGTGCGACGAACCCCAAGGTCAAAGAGGCGTTCGCAACGCATCTTGCGCAAACAGAAGAACAAGTCGTACGCCTGGAGCAGATCTTCACGGAGCTGGGAATGAGTCCCAAGGGAAAGCACTGCAAGGGCATGGAAGGTATTATTGCCGAGTGCGCTGACCTGCTCAAGGAAGACGCCGACCCTGAAGTGCTCGATGCCGGGCTGATCGCGAGTGCGCAGCACGTCGAGCATTACGAGATGGCGGGCTACGGCACGGCACGCACGTATGCACAGTTGCTCGGCTTTCCCAAACAGGCGGAGTTGCTGCAGCTGACGCTCGATGAAGAGCAGGCGACTGACCTGCTGCTCACCGAGATTTCGCTCTCGGTGAATGTCGATGCGATCGTCGGTGACGGCGAGATGGTGGAGTAGAGCCGATGAGCAAACTCCTACGTGGAGTCGCCGCCGGGTGGGGTGCCAGCAAGCTGGGAGGCGGCTGCTTCACCACGATCCTTGTTTTCGCGCTGTTGTGGTGGCTGCTGGGTAGCTTTGACATCTTTCGCTAGCATCCGAAACAGCGGAGACCCTCGCGAACGCGGCTCCAAACAGATAAGGCGGTGCGCTTCGATCGGCAGTGCTCGTCAGCGATACTGCTGCATCAACGTCTGCAGCGCCGCGTTCCCCGGACAGAGGTCGGCGAAGGGCAATTCCACCAGCGGCTGAGCAACGGTCCTGGCCATCGCGTGCATGTCGTGCCCGCTCTCGTCGATGAACAGCAGTCCGGTGGCGACCTCGTGGCGGAGCTGACAGGCACGCACGTGCGCGTACGCCTGTTCGCGGTTTGTGGGGTCATAGCTGTCCGCCGTCTTGCGAAATCGTACCGTGCTGCCATCGTGCATGGCCACCACCGACACGTCGTCGTTGGTCTCGGGCGCCGTGATCTCGCGGCGCAACGGGACGAAATCCGCCGCCGAAATTTCGACCTCGTGCTCACGCGTGAACTTGTAGCTCTTGGTGGAGCCTTCGTGATCGTTGAACGTCACGCACGGCGAGATCACGTCGATCAGCGCCAGTCCGTTGTGCGAGAGTCCGGCTTTCAGGATGGGCACCAGCTGCGCCTTGTCGCCCGAAAAGCTGCGGGCGACGAAGGTGGCGCCGAGCGTGAGCGCCAACAGCACGGGGTCGATCGGCTGCTGCATGTTGGCTTCGCCCTTCTTGGACGTGGAGCCGATGTCGGCCGAGGCGGAGAACTGCCCTTTGGTGAGTCCATACACGCCGTTGTTGTCGATCACGTACAACATGCGCACGTTCCGACGAATGGCGTGTGACAGCTGCCCCAGGCCGATGCTGAGCGAGTCGCCGTCGCCGGAAATGCCGATGTAGGTGAGGTCGCGATTGGCGGCGCTCGCCCCGGACGTCACCGACGGCATGCGCCCATGCACGCTGTTGAAGCCGTGCGACTGCTTCATGAAGTACGCCGTGGTCTTGGACGAACAGCCGATGCCGCTCATCTTGGCGGCTCGGTGCGGCGGTAGCGAGAGCTCCCAGAACGACTGCACGAGCGCGGCGGTAACGGAGTCGTGTCCACAGCCGGCACACAGCGTAGACATCGCCCCTTCGTAGTCGCGGACCGTGTAACCCAGTGCGTTGCGCTGCAATCCGGGGTGTCGGACCGGCGGCTTGGCGATGGATGTCATGCGGGCACCTGAGCGAAATGGTTCGCAATGGCAGTCACGACCACCTTGGCGGTGAGCGGCATACCACCGTAGTCGAGTACGGGAATCATGTGGTCGCGAGGCACACCGGTTTCAATCGCGATGAGTGACCGTAGCTGTGCATCACGGTTCTGCTCCACCACGAACACCGCATCGTGCGTATCGATGAACTCGCGCACGCTGCTGTTGAACGGGAAGGCCTTGATCCGCATGTAGTCCGCCACGATACCTTGCTCGCGCAGGCGATCGATGGCTTCGAGCACTGCGGCGTGGCAACTGCCGAGTGAAACGATCCCCACATCAGCGTGTGGCTGCCGGTGGAACTCCGGTGCCGGCACCACAGTCGCGGCCGTGGCAAACTTCCGCGCCAGGCGATCCACGACTTCCTGATATGCGTCGGAGTCTTCGGTGTACGCCCCATGCTTATCGTGACCCGAGCCGCGTACGAAGTACGCCCCGTTGGGATGGACGCCGGGCAGCGTACGCGCGGCGATGCCGTCGCCGTCCACGTCGAGATACCGTGAGAACTTCTTCACCTGCTCCAGCGCCTCGGCATCGAGTACCTTGCCGCGATCCGGCTGATAGCCGTCGTCCCACACGAGGCGCTTGCACATCCAGTCGTTCATACCGATGTCGAGATCGCTCGCCACGAACACCGGTGTCTGGAATCGCTCGGCGAGGTCGAACGCGGTCGTGCCGATGTAGAAGCACTCTTCGGGACTGCACGGGAAGAGCACGATGTGCTTCGTATCGCCGTGAGACGCGTACGCGAGCGACATCAAGTCGCACTGCTGTGTGCGGGTGGGCATGCCGGTGGCGGGCCCGGTACGCTGCACGTCGTAAAACACGGCGGGAATCTCCGTGTAATAGGCCAATCCGATGAACTCCTGCATGAGCGAGATGCCGGGGCCCGACGTGTTCGTGAACGCCCGCGCGCCCGCCCATCCGGCTCCGATCACGATGCCAGCTGCGGCCAGTTCGTCTTCCGCCTGAATGATGCAGTACTTGTGCAGCCCGGTTTCCGGTTCGACGCGGAAACGCTCACAGAAGCCGCGAAACGCTTCCATCAGCGATGTGGACGGCGTGATCGGATACCATGCGCCCACTGTGGCCCCGGCGTACACGGCGCCCAGCCCCGCAGCGGTATTGCCATCGATGAGAATCGAATCGCCCGTGGCGTCCATCTTCTCGAGATGGAAGGGCAGGGGACAGGCGAAGTGCTGCTTCGCGTAGTCGTAGCCCAGCTTGATGGCCGTGTGATTGGCCTCGAGGAGCTTCTTCTTCTTCGAGAACTTCTCGTGTAACATCTGCCCGATGAGATCCATGTCGATCTCGAGCAGCGCGGCGAGCGCGCCGGCGTACACGATGTTGCGCAACAGCGTGCGGTCGCGATCACCGACGAAGGCGTCCACACACATCCGACCGAACGGAATGCCGAGAATCGTGATCCCTGCGCGCTCGAGCTCGGACTCCAGGGGCCACGACGAATCGTACACCAGATATCCACCCGGACGCACCGTGGCCACATCTTTGGCGTAGGTGCTGGGATTGAGCGCGACCACGAGATCTACGTGTTCGGGACGCGCGGTGTAGCCGTCTTTACTTACCCGCACTTCGTAGAACGTGGGGAGGCCCTGAATGTTCGACGGGAAGATGTTCTTGCCCGTGACCGGGATGCCCATCCGAAAGATCGCCTGCATCAACAAGCTGTTCGCGCTGGCCGAGCCGGTTCCGTTCACGGTCGCCATCTTGAAGGCGAAATCGTTGATACCGCTCATTTGCTTACGCTCATACACTCACCGGAACGACGGTACCCGACGCGCTGAAGGCGTAGGGCAACACGAGGGAGAATTTCTGCATGTCCCACGCGGCGGTGGGGCAGCGTTCAGCGCAGAGCCCGCAATGCAGGCAGATATCTTCGTCTTTCACCATGATGCGATGTGTCTGCGGTAGTGCCGCCGACACGTACAGGTCCTGCGTCATGTTGTCCGCTGGCGCCGACAGTCTCGTGCGAAGCTCGGCTTCCGACTCGGCCACCGGCGCGATCGTAAGACAGTTCACCGGACAGACGTCCACGCACGCATCGCACTCGATGCACAGCGTGGCCGTGAAGTGCGTCTCGATATCGCAGTTGAGACAGCGCTGCACTTCGGTAGCGGTCTGCTCGGGGGTGTACCCCAGCTCCACTTCTTCGCTCACGCTGGCGAAGCGCTTCACGAGTTCGGCATGTGACATCTGGGCGCGCGGCGACGGGTTGAACTCGTTGCTGTACATCCACGCGTGCATGCCCATCTTCGTGCTGGTCAGATGCATGCCTTGGGCGGGGCGATGCGACACATCTTCGCCGAGGCAGTGCTTGTGGATGGAGATGGCGGCCTGGTGCCCGTGTTCGACGGCCCAGATGATGTTCTGCGGTCCCCATGCCGCGTCCCCGCCGAAGAACACGTCCGGTCGCGACGACTGGAACGACGCCTTGTCCACCACGGGCATGTCCCACTGATCGAACGTGATCCCGACGTCGCGCTCGATCCACGGGAACGCGTTGTCCTGACCGATGGCCAGGATCACGGTGTCGCACGGCATGATGACCGTCTCGATCACGGTGCTCGTCTGGCGCCCGTTCGACTCGCTCCATTCCAGCCGTTCGAACTCCATGCCGACCAGCTTCCCGTCTTCGATCACGAATCGCTTCGGTGCGTGATTCTCGATGATGTGAATACCTTCTTCCTCGGCGTCTTCGAGTTCCCACGGCGACGCCTTGAAGAACTGGCGTCCGCGGCGCGCGATCACCTTGGTATTCGTGCCGCCGAGTCGGCGTGACGTGCGGCAGCAATCCATTGCCGTGTTGCCCACGCCGATAATCAGGACGTTCTGGCCGATCGATTCGATGTGGCCGAAGTGCACTGAGCTGAGCCACTCGATGCCGATGTGGATCTGGTCCCGAACGGCCGGATCCCATCGTCCGGGAACATCGAGTTCCTTGCCCTTGGGAGCGCCGCTGCCCACGAACACCGCGTCGTACTGCTCATCGAGGAGGGTGCGCAGACTGTCGACCGATGTGTTGTATCGCACCTCAGCACCCATGTCGATGATGTACTGCGTCTCTTCGTTGAGCACTTGCTCGGGGAGGCGAAACGACGGGATGTTGACGCGCATCAGTCCGCCGGCCTGCGCATTCTTCTCGTAGATCACCACCTCGTAGCCCAGCGGCAGCAAATCGTTGGCTACCGTGAGCGATGACGGGCCGGCACCGATCAGCGCAATGCGCTTGCCGTTGCGATCGGTCACCGGCTTCGGCAGAAACGCGCTGATGTCGTCGCGGAGATCGGCGGCCACACGCTTGAGGCGGCAGATGGCGACCGGCTTGCCGTCTACGCGGCCGCGTCGGCAGGCGGGCTCACAGGGGCGATCGCAGGTTCTCCCCAGGATGCCGGGAAAAACATTGGATTCGCGGTTGAGCAGATACGATTCCGTGTACCGTCCCTGCGCAATGAGCCGGAGATACTCCGGGACGTTGGTGTGCGCGGGACAGGCCCACTGACAGTCCACCACCTTGTGGTAATGGTCGGGCGTGCTGACATCCGTGTGCAAAGCCATGGGGCGTCGCCTGGGTGCAAGTCCATGCCGATATCGATGAGATATCCGACTCGGCGTAGGAAAATCAAAGCCTCTCCGGGGATTATGCGCCGTGGTCACCGTGTCCGCCATGGCGAACCGGCACTGTGGCTCCTTCTCGCACGTGGTCGAACCGCCATGGTGAGAGCACCGCTTCCAGCTCTCGCCGGCTCCACGCCCCCTCCGTATCTTTGCCGACGGTCGCCCGCGAACCACTTCCCGATGACGGAAACCAGATGATACTCCAGCGGCACTCTCGCAAATCTCACGTCCTGCGACGGCCAGGTTTCACGAGTTTTCGTAGGAGAATCCTGTCTCCTGTCGCTCGTGAGAATGCTTGATCAAAGAAGTGGCGAAGCGAGTCATGGCTGACCGGATCACACAGAGAGAAAGAGACCAGGAGAAAAGGAGAACATGGCGCTCTGTGTGCTCCTTTTCTCTTTGTCTCTGTGGGATCAGTTCAACGGCGCCCGAGCGTCGCGCGGCGGGATGGACACGAGCTCTGAAGACTCACCCGCACGACTTGGCAACGCCGCCTGTGCAACGTGAAAATCGCAAACAGGAACGCACCGTCCTCAGAGAAGGATCGGTCAATCGATACCGTATTTTGATGTAGGTGCCGAAGGCGGTATTTTCATGGGGGAAAGGCAACAGTCGATGGCCAAGAAATGCGAAAGTACCGCTAGGTCAGTGCTGTTCTTCGCGGGCCTTCGCGGACTTCGCGCGAACGGCGGTGCGTGCGGCTACCGCAGAGCGATCGGAGAGTCAGCTGGTTCACGCGAAGCTCGCGGAGTACGCGAAGGGACGCGAAGAACACCACACTGATGGGGTTCTTCGGGGTTCGTCCCGGTCACGCTCGACCGAAACGTCCACTGAACAGCTTGACCGCGGATCAACGCGGACACCACGCGGATCGACGACCACAACTCGAGAAAGAACGCGCCATATTCTGCTGTCTCGCGCGGCCCCAATCCGCATCGTGCCTGCGTACATCTGCGGTGAGGCTTTCGGCGGTTCGGTCCGTTCCAGCGGGCCTCACCGCCGTCGCATCGGTTGAGATTCACCCGCTCGAAATTCCGAAGAGTCACATTTGGGATGCTGCTGACGGCCAATCGTTACTCACAAACTAAGGAACGTCGTGCAACGACTCATGGGAACAACGGCGCTGGTGACCGGCGCGGCGAGGGGGATCGGTCTGGCCGTGGCGCGTCGCTTGGTACTGGAAGGGGCGCAGGTGCTGCTCACGGATATTCGTGATGACGAGGGCGCGCTCTCGGCCGACGGGCTGGGCGCATCGGCCACGTACCGCCGCCTGGATGTGCGTGAGCCCGCAGACTGGGCGCGCGTGGTGGCGGAATGGCTGCAGCACCACGGCCGGCTCGATGTGCTCATCAACAACGCCGGGATCACCGGGTTCGAATCGCACGCCGGTGCGCACGATCCGGAGCAGGTGTCGCTCGAGGCGTGGCGAGCGGTGATGGCGACGAATCTCGATGGCGTCATGCTCGGCTGCCAAGCCGCGATCGGCGCGATGCGCGCCACCGGACGTGGGAGCATCATCAACATCGGTTCACGATCGGGCGTCGTCGGCATTCCCGGCGCGGCGGCCTATGCCGCGAGCAAGGCGGCGGTGCGCAACCACACCAAAACCGTCGCGCTCTGGTGCGCCGAACAGGGTCTCTCGATTCGCTGCAACGTGGTGCAGCCGGCCGCGGTGCTCACGCCGCTTTGGGAGCCGATGTTGGGTACCGGCCCTGATCGTGAGGCGAACATCGCCGCGGCGGTGGCGTCGTCGCCGCTGCAGCGCTTCGGCACTCCCGACGAGGTGGCCGCGCTGGTGGCTTATCTCGCTAGCAACGAATCGGCGTATTGCACGGGCGGTGAATTCAACATCGACGGGGGGTTACTGGCGGGCAGCGCGGCGGCGCCGACACGGGTAGAGCGGTAACGCTGCGGCGATGGCGGACGCGATTTAGATACCACTAGACATCTGATGCGTGATGCTTTAGCATCAATTTATGCGAACCACCCTCGACATTGCCGATGATGTGCTTGCTGCGGCGAAAGAGCGCGCGCGGCGCGAGCACAAGTCGATGGGGCAGGTGGTCTCGGAGTTGATGCGGCAGGCGCTCACAGCTCCTCGCGAGCCTGCGGAGTCTGTTCCATCAGCCGTGCGCGACCCGTCCGTTCTCTACGGCGTCCAACCTTTTGCGCGTCGCGGCGCCGTGGTGACCAACGACCTGATCGACCGGCTCCGAAACGACGACGCGTACTGATGCGCGCACTGCTCGATGTGAACGTGCTCATCGCGCTGTTCGATGCCGATCACACGTCGCACGAAACGGCGCTGGAATGGTTCCGCGACAATGCGAAGAATGGCTGGGCGTCGTGCCCCATCACGCAGAACGGGTGCGTGCGAATCATGAGCCATCCGGCTTACCCGAACGCGTATACCGTGAACGAGATCGTGAGGCGACTCCATCGCGCGAGCATCGAGCGCATTCATGAGTTCTGGCCTGACGATGTGAGTGTGCTGAACGACCAGGTCATCGACACCACGCGTATTCATGGACCGCGGCAGCTGACGGATGTTTACCTGCTGGCACTCGCCGTTGGCCGTGGCGGCGTGCTGGTGACGTTCGACCAATCGATTGCACTCAGCGCCGTACGTGGGGCAACGGCGGCGTCGGTGGTGGTGTTGTAGGGTACAGGACGCACGACGAATACAATCGAACGATCACGGCGACGGCCAAGGCAACCGGCCGTCCACCAGGAACTGGGCACGCTCGAACAGGTGCGTGTCGCGCGCGCGCGTGAGGTCGCCGCGCCTGAAGTCCACCGCGCTCCGCGCGGCGGTGCAATGCCAGCGTTCGAAGTGTTGCGGCGTGGCCTGATGAAACACGGCCGGTGAGAACGCCCCGACGTTCGTGCCTCCATCCGCGTCGCGCGCCGAGGGAAATCTGAATAGTTCGACCTCGGCGTCTCGCATCGCGTGGCCGAGCGCCTGCGACGCGTGGTAGGAGGAGGGGGAGGCGATCGCTGCGGTGTGCGCCGTGAACGGCGCGGCCCCGAGGTCGATGCCGCGCGTACTACGCATGCGCACGGTGAAGCTAGTGAGTGCGGTGCTCACCGGATCCAGTACCGCGTGCGTGCCCTCGAGAAAAAGCAGCCGGTAGTAGGCCACCTCGGCAAACGCCGTGCGCTGCTGCTCCGAGCCGTACCAGATGCCGCGTTCGTGTCGCGCGCCGAAGCGTGAGCCGTGGCGCAGCGGCGGATACCGAAAGGGTGTGAAGAGTAGGTAGTGTAGTCGCGCGCCCACCGACACCGGCGGCTTCACGCGATCGATCAACTCCTCGAGCAACTCCTGCTCGGCGGCTGAACTCACGAGCTTGCGCGTGGAGACCTCGTGCTGCGACTCCACCACGCGCCACGCGACCAGCCGCAGCGCGCGACGTTCAGAGTCGCCCTCGCATTGCATCCAGATACTGGACGACATCCACTAGCCCCTCGACGGTTCGGATACGTTCGGCGGGTACCCCGCTGAGATGATCGTTCGTGGCGTGCAACCACGCGCGTGCCTTGACATCGTCACCGCCCACCAAGGCGTCGAGCGACCGGAAGAGCCGCACGAACATGAGGGCGAGCTCGCCCTCCTTGCTGGCCGGATCGACGCCACGGCCATGCTGCATGCGGGAGACCGAGGCTTCGCTGACGCCGATGACCGTGGCCAAGTGGAGGCCGGTGAGCCCCAATCGTTCGGCGGCCGCGAGGGCGGCTTTGGCGACGACCGCGGCCGGGTCCGGCTTCGGGCGCAGTGTAGTGAGGGCAGGCATATATGAAAGAATAGAGAAGTTTTCTTTCAATTGCAAGAAATACCTTTCATACCGCCGGCTGATCGGCCAACCACGTCACGTACTGCGCAATCCCCGTCTGCACATCGGCGAACTGGTGATCGCAACCCGTAGCCCGCAGCTGCGTGAGATCCGCCTGCGTGAAGCACTGGTATTTGCCCTTGAGCGCGTCGGGAAATGCGATGTATTCGAGCAGACCCTGCGCGATCAGCTCGTCAATCGGTAACGCCGCTTCACCACGCAGCGCACGGACCGCGTTCACCGTGCTCACGGCGACATCGTTGAAGGGCTGAGCGCGGCCGGTGCCGAGGTTGACGATGCCGCTCCGGTCGGGATGCTCCAGGAACCACAGGTTGACCGCGACCACGTCATCCACGAAGACGAAGTCACGTGACTGTTCGCCGGCGGCATAGCCGCCGTACTCGCCGAACAGGCGAACCTTGCCACTCTCGCGAAACTGATTGAAGTGGTGGAACGCCACCGAGGCCATGCGGGCTTTGTGCTGCTCGCGTGGGCCGTACACGTTGAAGTAGCGGAAGCCCACCACCTGCGGGCCGGCGGTCGGCAGCATGCGGCGCACGACGTTGTCGAAGAGCAGCTTGGAGTAGCCGTATACATTGAGCGGCTGCTCGAACTCGGGCTCCTCGCGGAACGAGGCACTGCCGCCGTAGGTGGCCGCCGACGAGGCATAGAGCAGGCGCGTGCCCTGGGCCTGACAGGCGTCGAGCAGATCCTTCGAACAGCGATAGTTGTTGTCGAGCATGAAGCGGCCGTTGTGCTCCATGGTGTCCGAACACGCACCCTGATGCAGCACGGCGTCCACTTGGCCGAACTCGCCACGCGCGAAACGCTCGTAGAAGTCGGTTTTGTCGAAGTAATCGCTGATCTGCGCGCCAGC
>Ga0105047_10014966_pt1 | contig 12262 bp, 9 predicted proteins | sample MAT04_FD_78384 | JGI IMG/M metagenome (GOLD analysis project Ga0105047, IMG submission 78384) | Freshwater microbial communities from Lake Fryxell liftoff mats and glacier meltwater in Antarctica - MAT-04 (megahit assembly) | ecosystem: Environmental > Aquatic > Freshwater > Ice > Liftoff... | reverse complement strand
CGTCGAAAAAAAGGTAGTAACCGCAGACACAAGGCGGTTAAACAGCTAGGTTGTCAGCACAAAAAGGTTGCAGATAAGCGAAAAGATTTTCACTTCAAGACAGCTAACTGGCTGTTGTCAAAATATGACGTAATTGCTCATGAAGATTTAAACGTAAAAGGACTTGCTCGTACAAGGTTGGCTAAATCTGTGCTGGACGCTGGGTGGTCAAACTTCCTGTTGATCCTGACAAACAAAGCCGAAAATGCTGGTTTGTTGGTAATTCCAGTCAGCGCCCATAACACCTCACAAGATTGCTCCAATTGCGGCGAGAGGCGTACCAAAAAGCTGCATATTCGTTGGCACGACTGCCCCAATTGTTGGTGCAGTCTAGACCGCGACTACAATGCAGCTATCAATATCAAAAATAGAGCAGTTGGGCATTCTGTTCTTAAAGCGCAACGCCTCCTACGCGATAGCCGGATTGGTTGCGAAGCCTACACCATACTTGTACCCAAGTTGGTGTAGGAGATGTCACGGTGTGGCTGTCCTACTTGGACAACAGAAACTTTACTTGTACAGTTGAAAACAGCTTCAGAAAATAATTAAGGTGTAGGCTGGGTTTCGTTATCATTCAATCCAACCTACAATAACGTATGCGCTTTATCGGTTAATTACAACGATCGGTAAATAAACCATCATTTCATTTCCGTTTTTTGTATCCTTAATTTTTGCTGGTCGGTATGCCATCATCGGCGCATTGTACATATACATTGTCGGTTCATTTAGTTCGGAGACAAATTCATATCGTCCATCTGGACTTTTTTCTGTCCGCATCATGGTAGGCGCTCCACTTCTGGGAGAATTTATAACGATCGGCATACTATCCATGACCCTATACATCTCAGACAATGCCGATTTCGGTAACATTCCTACTGACAAGATTGCCAGTCCAGCGCCCAGAAAAAGGGTTTTGATTGTACGTTGAATTTTCATATTTTGAGTTTTTGCCTTAAAGGTCAATAAGATTGAGGTATTGTCCTAGAAAGACGTAATGGGATAGGCGCAAGTTCCCCTACGCGATCGCAAACTAAAATTTTAGTGGATACAAGGGAGAGAAAACTACTGTGGGGCTAAAGCTTTATATCCTTCGCCACGGACAAACAGGTTGCAGTCGGGAAAATTTCTTCTGCGGTTCCATAGACCCAGAATTAACTCCAGAGGGTCTTGACATGGCAAAAGCTTTTGCCGTTACCTATCGTTCCCTACCCTGGTCTGCCATTTACTGTAGTCCGATGGGACGAACCAAGGCGACGGCGCAACCACTGTGCGACGCGATCGCAATGGAGATGCAATTGCGAGATGGTTTGAAAGAAATCAACTATGGCAAGTGGGAAGGTTTATCGCCAGAAACGGTCGATCGGCAATACCACGATGACTACATTCGCTGGACAGCCGATCCCGCTTGGTATCCACCGACTGAAGGAGAACCCGCTGTAGCGATCGCGCACCGTTCTTTAGAAGTAATTGAAGAAATCAAACAGCAGTACAACACCGGCAACGTTTTAATTGTCTCCCACAAAGCCACCATCCGCATTATCCTCTGTAGCCTGCTGGGAATTGATGTCGGACGCTTCCGCTATCGCATCGGATGTCCCGTTGCTTCTGTCAGCATTGTGGAATTTGGCTCTCACGGGCCATTACTTCACGCATTAGCCGATCGCACCCATCTGGATGAGCGTTTGCGTAACTTAGCCGGAACTTAAGGGAAAAGTTTACCTTTCTGTATCAATATATACGGCGCAGAGTGCTAAAATCTGTTTTGGCAAGTAAAAGACCTTACCATGAATCTACTTCAAAAACTAACTTCTCCGATACGTCGAGTACTAACTGTATTGGCTCTTGTTACCATGCTTGGTATAGGCTTTAGCATGGCGCTTAAAACAATAGGAATCACCAGATGCCTCCAAAAATCCATTTTATTTCAGGACTGCCTCGTTCCGGGTCTACCTTACTAGGAGCTTTACTGCGCCAAAACCCCCGATTTCACGCCAGTATGACTAATCCCGTCGGCAGTTTGGTCAACCGAATGCTGGAAGCGATGAGCGAAGACAATGAATTTTCCGTATTTATCACACCTGAGCAAAAACGGGCATTAATCCTAGCTATTTTTTCAACATTCTACCAGTCGCAAGCGGATAAAGAAGTCATCTTTGATACTAATCGTTTGTGGTGTAGCAAGTTGCCTTTAATTCAAGAGTTATTTCCTGCCTCAAAGGTAATATGCTGCGTGCGGAATGTAGCTTGGATTATGGACAGCATCGAACGGCTAGTCAGAAAAAATTCCTTTGATGTTTCGCGCTTATTTAATAATCCCACCGAACGCGCCACCGTTTATACCCGCACTGAAACATTAAGTCAGCGGGGACGGTTAGTAGGATTTTCTTATAACGCGCTCAAGGAAGCTTTTTATGGCGAATATAGTTCGCGGTTATTGTTAGTTGATTACGATTTATTAGCACAAATACCGGATAAAGTTTTGCCTTTAATTTATCAATTTTTAGAGGAAGAACCGTTTAATCATGATTTTGAAAATGTCGAATATAACGAACCGGAATTTGACAACCGACTCAACCTGAAAGGACTGCACACAGTCCGTCCCAAGGTCGAGTTACAACACCGCCAAACGATTTTGCCGCCGGATTTATTCACCCAGTTTAATGGATTGTCTTTTTGGACAAATACTAGCAATAGTTTGGCGAATTTGATTGTTGCCAAGCCAATAGAAGCAACGGTTAAATCCTGAAAATAATTTGACATCCTCCCCACTCAACCTGAAGGTAATTATATAGCGTTTCATTATTCACAATGTCCATCGGCTTTCTTTGGGAATCTATAGCGGTTTTCAGTTGCATGAAGTACAGCTTAGTACAGAGATCCCCGACTTCTTGGAGAAGTCGGGGATCTCTGTACTTCACTCAGATAAAAAAGGCTGTACTACACCATATCTGATTACAAATATGGTGTAGTAGATTTCCAAAGACCTTAATCTCCCAGACAGATACCCAATCCTCGCGCAGTTTTGACCAGAGTACCGTTGAGATCTACAGCTCGGTATTGTGCGATCGCATCAGCGATCGGCACGCTTACTACTTGACGATTTTGCCAACTTACCATCTGATCGTACTTACCATCGGCAATCAAATCCACTGCCGCCACCCCAAAAGCAGAAGCAGTCAATCGATCCAGCGGCGACGGCGTTCCCCCTCGTTGGGTGTGTCCCAAAACTGTGACTCGCGTTTCCGCACCGCTACAGTCACAGATTTTGTCAGACAAATATTGACCGATACCACCCAATCGACATTGCCCCAAGCGATTGGTACTCATCACAGGTTCGCCTTCTTCAGTGCGAACTGCTTCTGAGACAACTATCAAAGAGTAATTCTTACCCTGATTTTGGCGATCGTAGATTTTTTTGCAGACATTGGCAATTGTATAAGGGATTTCCGGAATCAGGATCACATCCGCACCACCAGCAATCCCAGCGCTAATGGCGATGTGTCCCGCATCGCGACCCATCACTTCCAGGATCATCACCCGACTGTGACTAGCAGCGGTAAAATGCAATCGATCCAGCGCTTCCGTGGCAATATTGACCGCCGTATCAAAACCGATCGAATGCTCCGTGCTGCCTAAGTCATTATCAATAGTTTTGGGAATCGCCACAAGGTTGAGGTTGCCTTGCAGCGCCAGTCGTCTTAAAATAGCCAGACTGCCATCACCGCCAATGCCAATTATCGCGTCCAAACCAAGCTCGCGGTAGCCAGCGATAATATCTTCAGAGCGATCGAGTACAGTTCCATCCGGCATCGGGAAAGCAAAAGGGTCTCCCTTGTTCGTCGTCCCCAATACCGTACCGCCTGCCGTTAGCAATCGATCCATTTTATCCAGGTCAAGCAGCATAAATTCAGGAGGACTGCTCATTAATCCTTGCGTAGCTTGACGAATTCCTAGAACTTCCCAGTTATAGGTACCCACAGCGCGGCATACAACAGCCCGAATTACCGCATTTAAGCCAGCACAGTCGCCACCGCTGGTCAAAATTCCAATCCGTTTGAATTCTCCCATATGACCTTTCGTAAATAGAGCCTTCAATTAGTTAGAGTCGATAGAGGCATCTCTACCCCTACCTCTCCTTCAGAACGGAACATGAAACTTTCGCTTCATTCCGCTCCTTGATAATTCCACCTTTGTCATAGGTACGACTCAGAACGGGTTATCGTAATAATTCTTATTTAAGGAACCATCCGAAGCCGTCTTTGTGTCATGGCAGTGTTTATGCAGAAGTTTACGATTTTCTTGGGTATCTTTACCACCCAAGGATGTTGGTATTTTATGGTCAACTTCTACAATGTCCGTACTTGTGAAGTACAGACCACAGTGAGGACAAATACCCTTTTGCTTTTTAATGAGTGTTGACACCCTTGTAGGCGTGCCTGGGTACTCTCCACGTCGTTTACTCCAGTAAATCCAGTTACCGTTATAAGGACTAACTTCACCTTTTACTTTGACGTGCCTAATGATGGGCGTCGCTGTATGTCTCGTTAGTTCTAATCCATCCTCGGTACTGAAACACCAATTTCGGTCGCCTACCTTTCTCCAGTATTTTTCCTTGTTGATGCTACCTTTTCCCCTCTTTCTTGCCCATGCCCTTAGTTTGTCGTAAGTTAGGTTATCTACTTTCGAGAAGGTTTCCTTACTAACGACTGTGGAGTAATAGTTTGACCAGCCCCTAATGATTGGATTCAGCTTGCTTATTAAAGCAGCTTGTGGGGCGGGTTTATGGGTATCTATTACTTCAGCTATCTTGACTAAGTGGGCTTTTACTTTTGGCTTGGAAGGGGTGATTATTGTTTTAAAACCCAGCGGTATTCCCTTGGTATTATTAGCGCATCTGTAGTTTCCTACTTCGTGCTGTTGTACATGGAATCCTAAGAACTCAAACCCTACATTTCCTTCATATTTGTTAAAGGTGTGGGTCAATTTTGTCTTACTTGGTTTCAATTCCAATCCTATATCACCCAACCATTCGGCTATTATCTTTTGACAGGTTAGGATTACGTTGATGTCTTTGTGTATTATCACAAAGTCATCTGCATATCGGATTAAACTGAGGGCATCACGATTCATCGTTTTACCCCCTTTTAGCGTTTCCGCATATTGCTTAACCCGTTCCTCCATACCATGTAAGGCAATATTCGCAAGTAGAGGTGATATTACCCCGCCTTGTGGTGTACCCTCATTAGTAGGAGAATATTTTCCGTTTTCCAACACCCCCGCCTTAAGCCATGACTTCAGTTGTCTTCTTAAGGTGGGGTATGTTTTTACCTTATCCAGAAGCGCTTTGTGGTCTATACGGTCGAAACACTTGGCAATATCAGCATCCAACACATATTTGGCTTTATATCTGATACTGTCAAATACTGCCCCAATCGCATCGTGACAAGAACGTCCCGGTCTAAAACCATAACTGTTTGGCTCAAATTTCGCCTCCCATTCTGGCTCTAACGTTAGCTTTACTAACGCTTGCAAAGCTCGGTCGTTTATTGTGGGTATTCCTAATGGTCTAGTTTCCGTTGTTCCGGGTTTAGGAATGTTTACCCTACGAGTGGGTTTTGCTTTACCCGTTAATCTTAACTTTCCTACCAGTCTAATACGTTGCTTTGGGGTCAACGATTTAACGCCATCCACACCAGCCGTATTTTTACCTTGGTTATCTTGTGTTACCCGACGTACCGCAATACACCTTGCTGACCAAGACCTAATCAAAGTCTTTTGAAGTTTGCGAACTGCTTTAACCTCACCACGTTCACTCGCTTGGTATATTCGCTTTTGCAACTTGAAAGTTACCCGCTCTAGCTTTCGCCAATTTAGGTCTTTCCATTCCACCATCAGATTGCTCTGTGTATTAGACATATTTGTTGCTACTTGTTCTTATCCCCTTGGAATTACCGTGTATCTGTCAGCATATCCCTGTCATTACAACAGGACATTCGCTTTTGATACAATCCTTTCCCTTTAAATCGTTCACTAGCTGTTTACTGGATTTCGACCATTCCAGAGATTTAAAAGGGTTACTTCGTTCCGATTACACACATTTGAGTCTTTAGCGTGATGCTCTCCACCGGGTTTCTGGGTAATGCTTATAGGTCAACATAACAATTGCCTATACCCTATCCTTGCCTTTTGGCTTGGTGTTAACCAGTCTTGACCGTGTTTTCCAACGGGTTTATCCTTGGTTCAGCCGTTACACCATTTTAACTAACGATGGTTCAGACACATCTTTGCTTCCGCTACGCATGGACTCCTGCTCAACAGTTACCAGGTTCGGCTCCTAGTAGTTCTGCTTTTTAACCCCGCTTTAATCTGTTGGTTGCTACCCAACGAACTAGGGGTTATGCTTTCAATGCTGCATCTGCATGGTAGGACTTGTCTCAGGGACTCACCTACGAATGTAATCAGTTATCACTAGCCAACTTGCGGCTAGGCTAACCGTCCCATAAGCTTTTCAGCTTATTTTGGGTTAAACGAATCGCACGTCAAGCAGTTAATTATAAGGAAGTGCCGATCGCTTAATCATTTTATAGGTATCAGCGCGATCGCCCACTAGCCATAATCTCAGATTTGTAGCTCACAACGAGTATGGTACGATACCATTTTTCATCCCAAATCCCAAATCTAAAATCTAAAATACTATGATTCCCAACATTTCCACCATTCCTCTAGTACAGCTTGCTTCAGGCGATCGCATCCACCTCCAACTATACAAGTTTATCGGTGCTAATCCAGGTAAAAAAGCTTACATTCAAGCCAACTTACACGGAGCAGAAATTGTTGGCAATGCCGTTATTCATCAGCTTATTGAGTTTTTGATGACTGTGGATAACACAGACATCGCTGGTGAAATTTGGCTCGTACCTGTCTGTAACCCATTTAGCACCAATCAGCGATCGCATTATTTTTCTACAGGTAGATATAATATTTACGATGGCAAAGACTGGAACCGCATATTTTGGGACTACCAAAAAGAATGTCAAGATTTAGAAACATTCGCTAAATCTCAACTAGAACTTGACCCAGCTACTATCAGGCAAAACTATCTAAATAGGATCAAATTAAGCTTTGAAAAACTCTTAGAAAAAATCAACTCTCCCAGTAGCGTGCCTTTAGATGAACTATATCGATATCATCTCCAATCTTTATGCCTAGATGCCGACTATGTTATCGACATACACAGTTCTAGCAACCAAGGTATAGACTACATTTACGGCTTCCGAGGCAGAGAAGAAAGTGCAAAAGCTTTTTTACTGAATTATCAAATCTTAATTGACAAATGCGATGGAATTACTTTCGATGAAGCTTTCCTAAAGTCTTGGTTAGCACTAGAAGATAGTTTAGCAGAACACGGAAAACCAATCAGCTTTGATATAGAATCTTGGACGCTAGAACTCGGTTCTGGAATGCAAATGAATCCAGAGTCAGTTGCCAAAGGAGTTTTGGGCATTAAAAATTACTTAGCACAGAAAAGTTTATTATCCATTCCTGGCTTTCCCCTAACTGAAACTGGATCGCATCAAATAACTTTCACACACAAAAATCAGATGAAAAAATATTATGCCCCAGCAGGAGGCATGATTCAATCTAGAGTTGATTTGGGGACTTTTGTCAATAGTGGAGAAAGACTTTATCAAATTCTCAGTTTCAATAAAAAAGGTGAATTACCAACTTTAATTGATGTCAATGCCGAACAAAGTGGGTTAGTTTTTGACCTATCCACCAATCACTGTGTTAACCAAGCAGAGTATGTATTAACTATCCTGGAATTAGATACTCAGCAAACTTGAAAATTATTTACAGCCTTTTCAGGTGAGTAGGTACGCGAAACCCGGTTTCTTCAAGAAACCAGGTTTCTGAGGTGTACTTTATCCAACTGCAAGCCGCTATAATTTTTAACGCAAATATTTGGTATGTTGTTGCGCTTTAGCGCTCTTTAAGATAGCGCTAAAGCGCAACAACATACCTGAAAAGTTTTATCATGGGCGATCGACCGGACAGGACATGATATAACTATTGTGAATATTACTTCTGCGTTCCTTTGCGTTAAAAAAAACCTATATTAGTGTTGAAGAATTTGGCATACTCAAACCCTTGAGAGGATACGTCATTTCCTCTTTTGATAACCCCTTACTTTGAACCAATACCCCAAAGCCGCCCAATCCCATTGGATTTATCATTTGGTGTAAAGCATCGCGACGCTGCAAAACTTGCAAGATGGCTTTACCATCAGTAGCATTACTAGAAGAGAGAGAAGCGATGCGGAAACCTAACCCCAATGCCATCAAAAATAACCCTTGCTGGGTAAAACCAATCTTCTGCAAACCGCACAATTCACCCCAGCATTCCAACGCAGTAAAATTAACATGGGCAGTGATATCTTGTCTGCCAATATTTATATAAGGATTGTTATGATGGGCGTGCTGATAGTAACACTGTAGCGTCCCCCCATCTCGACCTGGGCTGTAATAGCGACTGGCTGTATAGCCATAATCAACAGTTAAAAGGTATCCGCTTTGTAGCTTATTTGCAACTGTATTTAACCAGTCCAAAGCGGCTAGGTTAACCTCACTCCGATAGCCATCTGTATAGGAACTAGACATTAAATCAATTTCGACTAATTCAAAATATTTAATCAACTCATTCGTAGAAATTTCAGCCGCTACTTCTACAAAATTAATGCCATCCTGTGTTGTAACGTAAATTTCCCGCAGTTGCCCATTTTCAATAAGAAACTGATGTACTGGTAACGCATCAACCAATTCATTAGAAAAACAGCAGCCAATTATCGATTCAGTTGGTATTTCTTCAATAGCACACCATCGGATTGGCAATTCTCGTAACCGCTGTTGCTGTTCTTTTTTTAATGCCGGTGACTTTTCGACAATGATGTATTCTATGGCATCAAAAAAATCAGGATATTGCCGTTGCGAATATCGCAGAATATCCGCTGCCAAAATTCCTTGTCCAGCGCCCATTTCTACTAACGTAAAAGGCACGGGATAACTGAGAATTTGCCACATTTCGACAAATTGTTCGGCTAGCAATTCGCCAAAATCAGCGCCAAGATGAGGCGAGGTAAAAAAATCACCCTGCGCCCCAATCTTCACTTGGTTAGTGGCGTAGTAACCGTGCTGCGGATGGTACAGCACCAAATCCATGTACTCGGCGAAGGTGATGCGCTGTTGAGGAGTTTGGGAAATGCAATGTGCGATCGCATCACACAACTCCAGATTATAATCATTCATTGTAATTAGTCATTAGTCATTAGTCATTAGTTGTAGGTTGGGCCCTTGGAACGAAACCCAACTTATTAGTTGTAGGTTGGGCCCTTGGAACGAAACCCAACTTATTAGTTGTAGGTTAGGTTGAGCAACGAAACCCAACTTCGACGGCTAGGTTGTTGGGTTTTGCTTCGCTCAACCCAACCTACAAATAGCTAGGTTGTTGGGTTTTGCTTCGCTCAACCCAACCTACAAATAGATTAGTGCGATCGCGGACACAGGAGGGAGGGCCTCCTTTTCTCGCTCCCAGGTTGAAACTGGGAGCTAGGTTTAATATGAGTGGGTGGGCATTGCCTACCCTAGTACTAGCGATCGACCGAACCCATGATAATGTCAATACTGCCCAAAATTGCCACAATGTCGGCAACTTTAGCACCCTTGAGGATGTGAGGGAAAATTTGCAGATTGTTGTAATCGGCTGCACGAATCTTCCAACGCCAAGGGAATACATTATCTTCCCCAATCAAATAAATTCCCAACTCGCCTTTACCGCTTTCAACGCGAGCGTAAATTTCACCCTTGGGAATCTTGAAAGTGGGGGAAATCTTCTTACCGATGTATTGGTAATCAAAACCGTTCCACTCAGATTTTGGCCCGCCTGCCATCCGTTTGGCTTCTAGGTTCTCGAATGGCCCGCCGGGAAGTCCCTTAATAGCTTGGCGAATAATCTTCACCGACTCGCGCATTTCGCGAATCCGCACCAGATAACGGGCGTAACAATCACCCGCAGTTTCCCATTGCACTTCCCAGTCGAAATCGTCGTAGCACTCGTAGTGGTCAACTTTCCGCAAATCCCATTTCACTCCCGAAGCGCGTAACATCGGGCCTGAGAGTGCCCAGTTAATCGCTTGTTCGCGGGTGATGGTACCGATAACTTCTGTTCGCCTGCGGAAGATGGGGTTGTCGGTAATCAAGCGTTCGTACTCATCCACTTTCGGCAGGAAGTAATCGCAGAAGTCTTCGCATTTGTCAACCCACCCATAAGGCAAATCCACTGCTACTCCACCAATGCGGAAGTAGTTGTTGTTCACCAACCGATATCCGGTAGCTGCTTCCCACAAATCGTAAATCATCTCCCGTTCGCGGAAGATGTAGAAGAAGGGCGTTTGAGCGCCAACGTCAGCCAAAAAAGGGCCAAGCCACAGGAGGTGATTGGCAATCCGGTTCAGTTCCAGCATGATGACGCGGATATAGCTGGCGCGTTTGGGAACCGAAATATTGGCTAGCTTTTCGGGTGCGTTGACGGTGACAGCTTCGTTGAACATTCCCGCCGCGTAGTCCCACCGGCTGACGTAGGGAACATACATGATATTGGTGCGGTTCTCGGCAATTTTTTCCATGCCGCGATGCAGGTAGCCGATAACTGGTTCGCAGTCCACCACATCTTCGCCGTCCAGGGTGACAATTAACCGCAACACCCCGTGCATCGAGGGATGGTGCGGCCCCATGTTGAGGATCATGGGTTCGGTTCGGGTCTCAATTCTTGCCATAGAACAGCAATTTTAATTTTTGTTTCGCTGCTTCAATTATATTGGCTTGAGGCTTTGCGGTTGAGTTAAAACTGACCAAAATAGGTATAGCAAATTTCTTGGGTAAAGATTAGCTATCTTCGAGCATTTCTATTTTAGGTGCGATTAATAAGCTTGTCTCGGAAATAGAGTATCCAGGTCAGGCTTATGTTATTATTTTGAACGATTACAACGGGTATAACCAGAAATTCGCCAAAATTATCGGCAAAATAGAAGATGCGTGTATTTATCGCCGCTAAATTTTCCTAATGGATGCGATCGACGATTATTTGACGAATCAGAAGGAACCAGCCGCATTTGTACATATTCCGGTGCTGGCGCATGAGTTAATTGAAGGCTTGGCAATCTGTCCGGGTGGACATTACCTGGATGCTACGGTGGGAGGCGGCGGACACAGCCGTTTAATTCTAGAAGCTGCACCCGATATCCAGATTACGGCTATTGACCGAGATGAAGACGCGATCGCTGCCGCCAAAATCTACCTGGCTGAATATACCTCACGCATCCAATTCTGGCAAGGCAATTTCACAGAATACAAACCAGAAAAAGAACTATTTGATGGTATAATAGCCGACTTAGGTGTAAGCTCGTTCCATCTCGATACAGGTTCGCGGGGCTTTAGTTTTCGGCACGAAGCTGAGTTGGATATGCGGATGGATCGCAGTCAATCCCTGACAGCAGATGAAATAATCAACCATTGGGAAGAGGCGGAGCTTGCGGATATTTTCTACAAATATGGAGAAGAACGGCTATCGCGGCGAATCGCCAGAACGATCGTAGACAAGCGTCCGTTTCAAACGACGACTGAGTTAGCAGAAGCGATCGCACGCTGCGTACCCCGCCAATACCGTTACGGCAGAATTCATCCAGCTACCCGCTCTTTTCAAGGACTGCGAATTGCGGTCAATCAAGAGTTAACGTCTTTAGAAACATTCCTGTCTTTAGCACCCAAGTGGCTAAAACCAGGCGGGAGAATTGGTATCATCAGCTTTCACAGTTTAGAAGACCGCATCGTCAAGCACACTCTGCGAAATTCAGAAATATTGCGGGTGCTGACGAAAAAGCCGATTATACCACAAGAAGAAGAAATACAAAGAAATGCGCGATCGCGTTCTGCCAAACTTAGATTTGCAGAAAAAGAAGGGGCTAGGGAAAGAAGGGGCTAGGGACTAGGGGCTAGGGAAAGAGGAGAGTGGGGGAGTGGGAGAGTGGGAGAGTGGGAGAGTGGGGGAGTAAGTAACCTTTCTTCGGCTACCAGTCATTCGCCGGGACAGTGGAACCCCACCCCCAACCCCTCCCCGCAACAGGGAGGGGAGAAATGCTCCCCCCTCTACGAGGTCGGAGAGGGGGGTTAGG
>Ga0105047_10014965_pt1 | contig 12263 bp, 12 predicted proteins | sample MAT04_FD_78384 | JGI IMG/M metagenome (GOLD analysis project Ga0105047, IMG submission 78384) | Freshwater microbial communities from Lake Fryxell liftoff mats and glacier meltwater in Antarctica - MAT-04 (megahit assembly) | ecosystem: Environmental > Aquatic > Freshwater > Ice > Liftoff... | reverse complement strand
GCCATCGCGAACGGAGGGCCGGATGCGTTTTATCAGGGAGAGATCGCTGAGCGGATTGTTGCCACATCGACGAGGCTTGGTGGAAAAATGAGCCTCAAAGATCTTAAAGATCATACGGCATCATGGGTTGATCCCGTGAGCAGCAACTATCGTGGGTGGGACGTCTGGGAGATTCCACCGAATGGCCAGGGCATTGCAGCTTTGCAGATTCTGAATTTGTTGGAACAATTTGACATCGGGAGTCTGAAGCCCAATTCGGCCGAGCACCTGCATTTGTTTGTTGAAGCCAAGAAACTGGCATTCGAGGACCGCGCTCAATACTACGCAGATGTTGAATTTGCTGATGTGCCCGTCGAATGGCTGATCTCCAAGGACTACGCTCGCAAGCGTGTCAAGTTGATCGATCCGAAACATGCACGTGACAAAGTTGTACACGGAGACCCAAAGCTCGATTCCGACACGATTTACCTGACTGCTGCTGATGGCGACGGCAATATGATCTCATTGATTGAGAGCAACTACCACGGTTATGGATCAACGATTTGTCCGGAGGGACTTGGATTCCCGATTCAAAACCGAGGTCAGGCATTTTCGCTGGATCCCGAACACCGCAATCGACTGGAACCTCATAAGCGTCCCTTCCATACAATCATTCCTGCGTTTATGACGCGCAATGATCGACCAGTGATGTCTTTTGGTGTGATGGGCGGTGATTTTCAGCCGCAGGGACATGCTCAGATCGTAATGAACACGATTGACTTTGGTATGTCGCCACAACAAGCGGGTGACCAGCCGCGTTTATCTCATTCCGGCAGTTCAAGTCCGTGGGGTGCGAAGTCCAGCGACGGCGGATCGCTGACATTTGAGCATGGCTTCGATGCGAACGTCATGCAGCAACTCGCCTCGATGGGACACCTGGTTCAACCGGGGATCGAAGCTCACGGTGGCTATCAGGCAATCTGGAGACTTGACGATCCACTCCGATATTTTGGCGGATCGGATCCACGCAAAGACGGAGCGGCGATCGGGTACTAAGTCCGTCTATACATGTCCGATGAGGACACAGCAGTTTTTGACAGTCCTGAATAATAGTGGCGTCCGCAAGCAAGGTGACAATGGTGTGTCCCCGAGCATCCCCCTCCCGAGCATCCCCCTCCGAGCATCCCCCTGATCTGTAGACAAAACTGCGTTTAGGCCCGGATGGGCCGACACAGCCCATGCCGCAGCCTGAGGCCCCGGAATTCGACTCAAGGGAACCAAAGGCTCGGAGGGCCGAGACAACAAAAACTGCGAAGTGCACCAAATTTGTGTCGGCCTTTCAGGCCTGAATCGCATTCCTTTTGATTCCACTCCCTCTGTTTTTACTGCAAAAAATCCTTCACGACGGAAGCGGAGCAGACTATCCTGGCACCGGTAACGGCGCAATCAAACTAAGCCAAGGGGCAGGTCGCCTGCAATCATTCTCGCAAAAGGAGACAACTCGATGGTTTCCACCGTCACCGATCCCGTCGATCAAGCCTGGGAAACGATCAGCACCTGGCCAGCGTCATGGCGGCTGTCACTGGCGAACCGGTTGCTGAATTCGCTCGATGTGCCAACACTCATCCCCGCGCCCATTGGAACGCCCGGCGATTTGGTGGGAGCATGGAAAGTGCCACAGCCACCTTCGGACGTTGATATTGTGCGCATCCTCGACGAAGAACGTCAGCGAAAGTGCGGATGATGCGAGTCTTGCTCGACACCAATGTGTTGCTGGATTCGCTACTTCATCGAACACCCTGGCACCTTGAGGCCGATGAGATTCTCCGGCAAGCCCAGCCCGGAGTCCTGGAGTTGTCCGTCACGGCATTGTCGTTAGACAACCTCTTCGATATCGGCCGTCGGATCGTCGGGACCGGGCAGGCTCGCACCGATGTGCGTCGCGTCGCGCAGACTTTCAACATCCTCGGGGTCGATCGCACCACGATCCTGCAAGCCGATGCATTGGCAAGCGCGGATTTCGAAGACAACCTCCAAATCGCCGCCGCGACCAACGCCGCGCTGACAGCGATCGTCACTCGCGATTCGGCTGGCTTCACCTCCAGTGCGATTCCGGTTTGGAGTCCTGCGGAATTGCTCATTCAACTTGCCAATGTCCGTGCGTCGTAAACAGATTCTTCGCGCTTTGTCACAAACGTCGCAGCCCGTCTTCTTTCATTGGTGTCGGGATTGCGACATCGATTTCGTCGATGCGGCTGAGCGTTTCTTTGTCGAGCACCAGACTGTCGGCAGCCAGACTTTCGTTCAGTTGAGCGACGGTGGTGGCACCGATGATGGTGGATGCCACGAAGTCGTGCTGCTTGCTCCAGGCGACGCACAGAGCCGTAAGCGTGATGTCAAGATCATCGGCGATCACTTTCAGGCGATTGATGGTTTGGCACACGCGATCGTTGAGGAATCGATCGGCGAGACGCTGCTGACGTTCGCCTAGTTTTCGGTATTCGGTGAAACGTGCGCCCGGCGGATCGCCGTTGATGTATTTCCCTGTGAGAACTCCGCCACCAAGCGGAGAGAACGGAAGCAGGCCAATGTTCTCGCGACGGCAGACCTGAGCCAGCTCGCTTTCGCAACGGCGATTGATCAGACTGAAATTGTTCTGCACTGTGTCATTGCGGCAAAGTTCGTATCTGTCAGACGCAGCAAGACTCTTCATCAGTCCCCAGCATGTTTCGTTACTACATCCGATGACGCGAATTTTCCCCTGCTTCACGAGTTCCGTCAGCGGTTCGAGCACATCTTCATAACGCGCCCCGTGGTCCGGCCAATGAGTTTGATACAGGTCGATGGAGTCGGTCTGCAAACGACGTAGACTGTCTTCAACTGCACGCATGATTTGAACGCGGTCCAGTGCCGAATGCCCATGCCGCACTGGCGGAACAAACCAGCCGTGAGCCGGACCCGTAATCTTTGTCGCGACAATCACAGATTCGCGCGGCTTCGTTTTTAACCAGCGTCCGACAATTTCCTCCGTGCGACCAAACAAGGCGGCCGTGGGAGGCACTGGGTACATTTCCGCAGCATCGTAGAAGTCAATCCCGGCGTCATAGGCACGGTCCATGATTTCGAACGAGAGTTTTTCATCACACTGCGTCCCAAACGTCATCGTGCCCATGCAGATGTCACTGACGGTGAGCGGACTGTTTCCGAGTCTTCGGCGGTTCATGAATTTAGAGTCTCCTGTGAGTTGTCGGACCGTGACAATTTTTGTGGAAACCGAGCATTCTTGTAACCCTAAGCGTGAGCTAGGGATTGTACATCACTCGTCCCCTCGCTTCCGCTTCGGGTTACAACTTCGGTGCTCACGCAGCCTGTTGAGATAGTCGCCACTGAGTTTACCTCAGTGGTTTTCAGGATTCTGCACTACTGGAATTCCCGATATTTTCGAGTAGTGCAGAATCCCGAGAACCACCGGAATGAATCCAGTGGCGGGTAAATCGGCAGCTTGCACGGCAGGATAGTGAGACCGAACGCGAATTTGTACCTCGCGCGGTAGAATCGTTCGAAGCAGACAAGTCAGTCTTTAAATCGCGATAGCAACGCAACTCCCGACCAATTGAGGGTTTAGGGAGAATCAGTTGAATTTTCCGACTGACTCGACAAGTGTGTCGGGAAACAACGTTGATCCGGAATCTGGTCCAATCGGGGTAAGAAGTACTCGAAATTGGCAGAAAATGGTGTAAATTCGGCGCAATCGAAACTGTACACATCAATGTGACTGTTTGAATGTTCAGTTTTGATATCGCCAGGGGCCTGGAGTCGCCACGAATACGTGTTCCGCGTGTATTCTTGTGCGAAGCCTCTGCGTACGATTCCGCGGAGCAACCAGATTCGTGACCCCTAGCCATTGGAGTCGATGACACATGATTACGGCCGAAGCCGAAGCTGAGCGTTTGTATCCATCCGGACTGCTTCCAACCTACACCTATTATCCCGGTTCCGGGATGCCCCACCCGATTCGCGATCCGAAAGGACACAGTCACGGTCGAAAACATGCCCCCGGCCAGGGTCCGCGAGCTTTGAGTTGTGAAACATGGCCATCCAATCGAAACTATCTGCTTGGTTTGGACTACTTTAATCTCGGCTTTTACTGGGAAGCTCACGAAGAGTGGGAGCGTCTTTGGCGCGTTTCCGGGGCTGACACGACTGTCGGTCGATTTTTGAAGGGACTTATCAAACTGGCAGCCGCCGGTGTGAAAGTTCGCGAACGCAGCATTCACGGAGTTCGCCGCCATGCGGCATCTGCGGGTGAAATGTTCGCGGATGTCGCTGCGGAAGCGGACATCGATTCCTTTTGCGGGCTGCAGTTTGTCCGATTGCAGTTTGCAGCGGATCGAGCAGCTCAGTTGGCATACAAGAAACCGCATACACCGGGGACTCCTGTGCGAGTGTTTCCGTTTGTGCTGAAACCTGAACTGGCTCCGGTTATCTGATCCGGTAGAGTGCTCTGTTCCGGGAAGTTATTGCGGGACTGTTCCAAAGTGATTCGAAATCCCATCAAACTCGCGGTAACTTACCGCGAGTTTTTTGTTTTGATGAATTCGCCTTGACTGATTTCCGCGGGACATGCTGTTCGATGAAGATACTTGTTGTCGGTTCTGGTGGTCGCGAACACGTGCTGGTCTGGAAACTCAGCCAGTCCCCGCTCGTCGAAAAAGTCTATTGCGCACCGGGAAATGCCGGTACCGCGCTGGATGCTGAGAACCTGAACATTCAGGCAGACGACATTATGCGTCTTGCAAAGTTTGCACGGGAGAACCAGATTGATCTGACGGTGGTTGGCCCCGAAGCTCCGCTGGTTGCAGGGATTGTCGATGAATTTCGCCGACTGAAACTGAACGTCTTTGGTCCAACTGCCGCCGCCGCGCGTCTGGAAGGCAGTAAGGTTTTCACGAAGTCGCTCCTAAAAAAAGCCAACATCCCGACCGCGACGTTCGCAGTTTTTCGTCGTATGCCGGAAGCGATGCAGTATCTGGACGACTGTGAAGAACAACCCCTTGTGGTCAAGGCCGATGGTCTGGCTGCGGGAAAAGGCGTCTTTGTGTGCGCCAATCGAACGGAAGCGAGAGCTGCGGTAAAGTCGGTACTGCAGGATCGCACTTTCGGAGAGGCGGGTTCTCAGGTCGTCATCGAAGAATGCCTGATCGGTCAGGAAGCCAGTATTCTTGCTCTCGTCGATGGCGATACGATCGTTCCGCTGGATGTGGCTCAGGATCACAAGCGAGCCTGGGATCAGGATCGCGGCCCAAACACCGGTGGCATGGGTGCGTACTGCCCTGCTCCGCTGGTAACGTCTGACATTATGGATGACATCATCCGTCGCATTCTGATTCCCACGGTTCACACAATGAAGGTCGATGGCTGTCCGTTTTCCGGGGTGCTGTATGCCGGGATTATGCTCACAGCAAACGGACCCAAGGTGCTGGAATACAACGTACGATTCGGTGATCCTGAAGCGCAACCGGTGTTGATGAGACTGCGATCTGACCTGGCGAATGTGTTGATGCTTGCAGCGACTGGAAAACTTGCGGAACTGGAATCACTTGATTGGGATCCACGTCCGGCCGTCTGCGTCGTCATGGCATCGGAAGGCTATCCCGGCGAATACGCGAAAGGGCGGACAATCACCGGGATTCCGGAGGCGGATGCACTTCCCGACACTAAGGTCTTCCATGCAGGTACGACGATCAAGAACGGTCACGTTATCAACACCGGTGGTCGCGTGCTGGGTGTTACCGCCTTGGGTGATTCGATCGCAGCCGCCAAACAGAATGCCTATGCCGCAGTCGAGAAAATCCAATGGCAAGGCGGATGGTGTCGCCGTGATATTTCCGACAAAGCGTAGGTTCGCAAAAAAATGCTCCGTAGTCTCGTACGATTGACTGACACGGGGCACCCAATCTCGACTTGAAAAGCTGAGAAGGTCTACCGAGACAGCGGATGCGGTTCCACAATCGGGCCTTCGGGGCCGTGGACTGCGTTGGAATACTGCAACTGCACAGGAGCCATGCCGCTTCCGTCTGTCAAAGGCACTTCAGTTACAACCGTACTCAATTGTCGAGTTGCACTGATTGGATAGTCGCCACATTCTTCGCCGCGATCCGAGATCCACCCCAGATAGCGTTCAGCACCTGGATCATTGGGATTGCGAATGGCGTCTTCCACATCGGGATCGGTACGTGCTTCCTGCAATTCGTGGTAGAGCGTTGCCACGACATTCTTCCAGCTTTCTTGAAAGACCGGGATCCCGTTCGCTGAACCATCCGCTTGACGTTCTGAAAACACATCGACGGAATAATAGACGGGCAGATTCTTCTGCCCCCTATGGATACTGCCGTGATAGCCTCCGAGCCCAACCGTTGAATCTCCTTCTTCCGCATGGGGAATCACACCATGCGACTCTTCATCGAGCGACGCTGCCGCCGTATATGTGAACCCCGTCGCACGCGGGTTCTGGCGTTGTGTTGCACTTGCCAGCGTGGCCCGGCGACCTGATTCATCATTCAAAACAGTTCCCGGGGGCAGCAGAAAATTGAAGACCGTCGATGACAGATCATATTGTGCGAGATACCCCTGGTCATAAAGATAGGACAGACAGTATTCCACATCACCCTGACTCATCACGCTCGGTGTGTAACCGATCAACGGATGCGAAGGCAATTCAATGCCGGTGATTTCTTCATTGTTGAAGTATTGCCGCATGACGTTGTTAAGATGCCTGTCTGCCATCGCCGCACCAATTGCTCGGTCAATCGATTCAATATCCGACTTCTGCCACGCGCTGTTTCCACCTACGTAGAGATTGACAAACGACAGATGCTGAATCGTTCGGCCACCACGATACTTGAGATCTTCCGAAGGTGTTGAAGGCGCGCCGCTGACACGCTCTGCTGGATCCGGAACAATACCCGGCAACCCGGCAGATCCATGCTGTCGATACTCGGCGCGCGATCCGCCTCGAACTGTAGAACGCATCGGACGACCATGGCGCCGACCGTCTCTTCCCTGTGCGCTTCGTGGCAATTCCGCCAATCGATCCTGAGTTAAGGCAGCCGATGAACGATTGCGCGGCGGCAATGGCCACGGTGTCCAGAAGCTCGCAGGGTCCGTTGGAGATGGCTGAGGGGCGCTCGGTGTTGCTGGCTTCGTTGGTGAATCCACAACAATCGGTGGACTATCAGGTGTCGTCGGCGTTGTCGGATTCGAAATTGGCACAAACGGTGACGACGGATTCAGCGGCGGCGTTGCGGGCTGCGATCCCGGCGGAATATATCCTGTCAATGGATAACCACCACCCGGACCACTGACAGGAACGAACGGCGAGTTTCCCGGCGCTGGTGCCCAACCGACAGGATACCCATTCCCCGGCAGGGTTCCTGGTGGCGCATAGCCCGGCGTGGACATGCAGCCCGGGATCAGAAAAACCGCTGACGATATACATGTTGCCAGCCTGAGTCGGTTGAAACACCGCATGCGGAACCTCGATGTAGTAGCGCACTTCCAAGCCAACTCCGTGAAAGACCGTTGGTTTGGTGGGAAACGAGAGGACTGCGTTTGCGGGGCAATGATCCATTGGATCCCGATTCAAACGCAGAAGTAGAGAGTTGAGAGAATTATTGAGCCAGAAGGCATCCGCAATCCGACTCAGTCCCAGAGGACTTTGGGTTGCGAAAATGGAGAAAACTGAGGGCTTGGGTTGAGGGGAAGCTTGCAGGCTTTGAGAGGAGAGGAACGCTTGGTAACGGATCAACAAGAAAGTGTCGAGACGATTTTTCTGCCGAATCTGCTGAGCAACAGCATTTTTTGCAGTTTGGTCAGCAATTGACCATGTTGCTTTCCGCCGATGGCTCTCTGCTTCGGCAAAGTCTGCCGTTCGTGACATGCTGACGATTCAACGCGACTTCGAATACGGAGCGTGACCGACCGATGGCGCGTCCGTGAGTCCTTTCATCATGCAATCTCGCACTTTCTCCGCAGCCTGCGCAATTTCCGCCGAACCAACATCCAGATGTGTCACCGCCCTCAAACGCTGACTGCCCATAGGACTGACCAGAACCCCCTGCTCTTTCAATGTACCGGCAAGTTGACTGGCCAACCCACGGTCGGCATCAATTTCGAAGAACACAAGATTGGATTTCACTCGATCTGCTTCAATTTGAATTCCGTCGATCGATGCCAAAGCCACTGCAAATTGACGAGCGTTGGCATGATCATCGTTCAATCGATCGATGTTGTTCTCCAGCGCAAACTGCGCAGCAGCGGCCACGATACCTGCTTGTCGCAGCGCGCCGCCGAAAAGTTTCCGAATTCGACGAGCGCGAATGATATCTTCCGCGTTGCCGACCAGAATCGAACCCATCGGACAACCCAGTCCCTTAGAAAAGCAGATAGAAATCGTATCAAAGCATTTGCCGACATCGGCTGCTGAGTACCCTCCAGCGATCATTGCATTGAACAGTCTCGCTCCGTCCAGATGCCGCTTCAATCCGTTTGTCATAGCCCAGTCAGAAACACGCTGCAGATGTTCCAGCGAATAGACATGACCTCCGCCAAGGTTCGTCGTGTTTTCCAGACAGACCAGGCGCGTCCTAGCGAAGTGTTGTTCGTGGGGGCGGACTTTGCCTTCCAGCGAATCGAGATCCAGAAAACCGTCCGGTGCCGCAATCGTGCGTACGGTCACTCCGCTCAACGCAGCAGGTGCCCCGCCTTCGTAATTCGCGATATGCCCGGTTTCGTTGATCAAAAGCTCATCACCGGGCACGCAGTGGACACGTAAGCCCATTTGATTGCTTTGAGTGCCCGAGCAGGCGAAGACTGCAGCCTCGTGTCCGAACATGTCGGCGACAAAACGTTCGAGTCGATTGACGGTCGGATCTTCGCCCGCCATGTCGTCGCCAAGTTCTGCGGTGACCATCGCCTGCAACATAGCCGACGAAGGACGCGTGACGGTATCGCTGCGGAGATCTATGATGCCTGGAGAACCGGATTTCAAGGAAGCGGCTTTCGAAGAACGGGAATGAGCCGGAAAACCCGGCAAAATCGTGAGGCAGACTGTACTTCGATGCGTCCCAGGCTTCAATGGACTCAAAAGATACGCGCAAATTGCACGATTGTTGTGAACAAAGAATCTAATATGACTTCACCACTTGCGATTACTACCATCGACTGTCGTCAGGGCGACGCCACGGAACTTTTCCGCCGGCTCCGCGATAAGCTCAGCCCTCGCGGAGACGTCGTTTCTGAATCCGGACGTCAGCGAACCATAGAACTTTTCGGCGAACCACTCAGTCCACGTGAAGTTGTCAGCAGAATCTGCGCTGACGTGCGCAACCGCGGGCTGGATGCTGTGTTGCATTACACGTCGAAGTTGGATCGACGTGATCTGACAGCGGAAACGATTCGCGTGACGCCGGAGGAACTGGCGTCTGCGGCAGCCAAGGCATCTCCTGAATTTCTTGCAACCATTCGCAGGATTCGAGACAACGTTTCCGAGTTTCAGCGGGCCGTTCTGCCGCAGGATGCGCGGGTAGTGCGTAAAGTGGGAAGTGGAAAGGTCGAGCTGCGGCAACGACACCTGCCGATGAAACGTGTCGGCATCTGCGTGCCAGGCGGTGCCGCCGCCTATCCTTCCACCGTACTGATGACGGCCGTCCCCGCGATAACCGCCGGTGTTCGCGAAATCGCGATCGTAGTTCCTCCGACAGATTTTGGCGGATACAACATCGACATGCTGGCCACATGTCACGAAATCGGCGTGACAGAAGTGTATCGCGTAGGCGGTGCTCAGGCTGTGGCCGCGTTGGCTTATGGAGTCGAAGGAATCGCCCGAGTTGACAAGATCGTCGGGCCTGGCAACCTGTTCGTTGCACTGGCCAAGCAACATGTCTTTGGAGACGTCGATATCGACAGCATTGCCGGTCCCAGCGAAGTCATCGTTCTTGCTGACAAGACGGCTCGACCAGAATTTGTCGCGGCGGATCTGATTTCTCAGGCCGAACACAGTCCAGGTTCCGGCGTGCTCATTACATGGCACGAACCACTGATTGCTGCCGTGCAGCAGGCACTCGAACAACAGTTGGCTCAATTGGCACGTGGTGATCTGGCTCGACAGTCGCTGACAGACTATGGAGCCTTGATTCTTGCCCGCAATGAAACAGAAGCTGCGGAACTGACCGACTTGCTTGCCCCTGAGCATCTCCATATTTCCATGGACGACCCCGAACGAATGCTGAATCAGATCCAGAATGCGGGTGCGATCTTTCTTGGACACTACACGCCCGTCGCGCTGGGAGATTACATCGCCGGTCCATCACATGTCTTACCCACCGGCGGCACCGCACGATTTGCGAATGGCCTTGCGGCAACCGACTTCCTGAAACGCAGCTCCGTAATTCAATACGATGCCGCCGCATTGAATGCCGACGCGAACCAGGTACGTTTGATGGCAGAAAAAGAAGGTCTGACCGCTCACAGTGCGAGTGTAGATATTCGGCTGAAGGAACAATCATGATCAAATCGGCCATCACCATCTGCATCGTCGAACAAGCAAGCAAAGGTCCGTTTGTATTTCATGATGGTGTTTCCGAGGCGTGTCGGCTCGCATCAGAACTTGGATTCGACGCCGTCGAATTATTCGCTCCTTCCGGGTCAGCGATTCGCGCACTGCCATTGGCAGACTCGCTCAAGCGGTACAACCTGAAGCTCGCGGCTGTCGGGACCGGAGCGGGCATGGTTGTTCATAAATTGCATTTGTGCGATCCAGATTCATCGCGGCGACAGCAGGCGGAACAATTTATTCGAGACATCATGGATGCGGGTTCCGAATTCGGTGCTCCTGCGATCATCGGTTCCATGCAGGGGAAATGGGACGACATCGTGGGTCAGCCCGCCGCTGTGAAATACCTGCAGGATGCGTTGCAGCGTTTGGGCGAACATGCAGAATCGCGCGGCACAAAATTGCTCTACGAACCTTTAAATCGCTACGAAACGAATATGGCGAATACCCTGCAACAGAGCGTGGAGTTACTGCAGCCGCTGGCGACAAAATCCGTAAAATTGCTGGCCGACCTGTTTCATATGAACATCGAAGAAGTCTCGATCGCCGATGCTCTGCGAAACGCCGGAGATCATATTGGGCATGTTCATTTTGTGGACTCCAATCGTCAGGCTGCTGGCCAAGGTCATCTCGACTTCGCTCCGATTTCGGCTGCCCTCGCATCAATTCGCTTTGATGGATACGCTTCCGCTGAAGCATTCCCGATTCCCGATTCACTGACTACAGCACGAAAAACGATTGAAACCTTCAGGTGCTGTTTCAGAAAAAAACTATGAGCGACAAGTCGTAAGTTCAAATGGTACTTTTAAGAGAGGGCGAGGCTCTTGCCGAGCCGCTTAGGGCACGACGCCCAACGATACGCACGGCTCAGCAGGAGCTTCGCCCTCCCAATCAAAACACGTACGTCCTTTAGGCCAGTTCTTTATGCTTCGTTCAGAATTGATTCATCCGAAAATCTCCGAAGTCCTCGCCCGGGCCGGACACACGTCCAAAGTTCTGATTGCCGACGGCAACTATCCAGCGGCCACGGCGATTGGTCCGAAAGCCGAACTTGTCAGCCTGAATCTGGCACCCGGCCTGGTGACCGTGGCTCAGGTTCTGAAAGTGCTGCTGACTGCCATTCCCGTTGAAGCGATCAACACGATGGGCATGCCGGACGATGACCCATACCGGCTTCCACACGATCCGCCAGTCTGGAATGAATATCGCAAAATTGTGTCCGACGCCGGAGTCCCGGTAGAACTGACGCCGATTTCCAGATGGGATTTCTACGACGCTGTCGATTCTCGCGATCATGTGCTCACAATTCAGACGGGCGACCAGTCCCTGTGGGCTAATCTATTGCTGACAATCGGCTGTCGGACGGCGGGCGGCTAACATGATCATCGGGATTGGCACGGATATCGTGGAAATTGATCGTATTCGAAAAATGATCGAACGCCACGGCGATCATTTTCTGAACCGGTGTTTCACACCTCTTGAAATTGAATATGCCAACCGTCATCGCGATTCCGTGATTCGCTACGCAGGCCGCTGGGCCGCCAAAGAAGCCGTGGTCAAAGTTATCGGCACGGGCTTTGTCCAAGGCATCACGTTTCACGATATCGAAGTGATTTCGCTGCACACAGGCCAGCCGACCGTGCAATTGTCCGGGGAGGCGTTGCAGATCAGT
>Ga0105047_10014963_pt1 | contig 12263 bp, 7 predicted proteins | sample MAT04_FD_78384 | JGI IMG/M metagenome (GOLD analysis project Ga0105047, IMG submission 78384) | Freshwater microbial communities from Lake Fryxell liftoff mats and glacier meltwater in Antarctica - MAT-04 (megahit assembly) | ecosystem: Environmental > Aquatic > Freshwater > Ice > Liftoff... | reverse complement strand
GATTTGGATACGCTGCGGGAAAAACGAAACCATCCGCGTGCGGCTTCCTATTCATACGGGCTAGAGGCGTTCTTGAGCGAATACAGGTCCCGGGGCAACATGCGAACACCGAACACCTACATCTATGCCGCCAGAGAACTCGCACCCGCTCTACGCTCTCAGATCGAGAGGATCATCGAAGCCGTCGGCGGAAGCGAAGACCTCGATTGGTGGATGGATTGCGCGAAACGGCCCGGATTGGGAGCCGTTGATCGCCGCTTAGGCCTTTTGAAAGAGGCCCGCCGTGGCTCTTCCAGAAGATCGCTCGCGAACAGGCGGTTTCGCTGAATTGAAAAGTTAATCGTAGCCATCCGGGAGCAGCAGTACAACTTTTGAATTCTGAGTGTGGTGGTCTGCAGAATGAATCTTGTTCCTATTGGGCAATTTCTGACCGCGCAAATCGCGCAAGCTGCGTATTTGAGCCAATCCGTTTTTTCACTGCATTCTAGCATTTCTTCAAGTCGATACTAACCGGCATGCCATTCCGGAGGTCGGCGATGATACTGAGGCCCTCAAGTTGGATTCTGTCCCTTGCGGTCGGTGTGGCACCGATGCCCTCGTTGCTGGCTCAAAAACCTCCAATACCCGAGCCTCTGCCGAAAAAAGAGACTCTGGTCCCGCCGCCGGCACCGCCGAACTCGATTTTGAAAAAAGGCGAAACGCCGATTGATCTTGCGACGGCGTTGAACCTCGCCGGTCTCAAGAATCCGGAAATCCTATTGGCCCGGGAGCGGATCACCGAGGCGGCCGCGATCAAGCGATTCGCCGCGGCGCAGGCCTTGCCGAGCTTGAACGTCGGTTCCAACTTCAACTTGCACCGCGGCGCTCTCCAACAAGCCAACGGCAACATTCTCAAAGTCGATCGGGATGCTCTGTACGTTGGTTTGGGAGCCGGAGCCGTCGGCGCTGGAACGGTGAACATACCGGGCCTGTCGTACAACCTCAACGTGGGCACGGCTTGGTTCAATTTCCTGCAATCGAAGCAATTAGTCAAACGCAACACGGCCGCCGCGCGAACGGTGGAAAACGACACGCTGTTGCGAGTCTGCCTGGCGTACACGGACCTCTTGCGGGCCGATGCTCGCTTGGCCATCGCGGGACAGAATCGAACCGAGGCGGCCGAGTTGGTCCGAATCACCGAGGCGTACGCGAAAGCGGGCCAAGGCCGAAAGGCGGATGCGGATCGGGCCACGGTGGAACTGCGAAAACGCGACGCCGAGTTGACCCAAGCGGAAGGAGACACGCTCACAGCTTCGGCGAAATTGGGGCGATTACTGAGCTTAGAATCAACCTTGAGGTTGCGTCCCCTCGATGGTTGGGCCGTACCGGCACCGATCGTCCCGGATCCGGTTCCCGTGGCCGAGCTCGTCGCGATCGCCTTGATGCAGCGGCCGGAACTCGAAGAACGGCGTGCCGAAATCCAAGCGTCGCTGTATGCGCTCTCCAACGCGAAGTTGCTCCCTTTCTCGCCGAATGTGGTTCTCGGGTTTAGCACGGGCCAATTCGGCGGGAATAGCAATCTCGTGAGCACTCCGAACAATTTGGACAACCGGGTCGATTTCGACGCGGCTATCTACTTCACTCTGCAAAATCTCGGCGTCGGTAACATCGCGATCAACAAGTCGGCCGCGAGTCGAGTTCGCCAATCGAACTTCCGCCAGCAGGAGACTCTGAACAAAGTGCGGGCGGAAGTCGTCGAGGCCGATGCTCGCTCGCAGGCCCGCTTCGCCCAGATTGACGCGGCATCGAAGGCCGTCGAGTCGAGTCGTCAAGCATTCGATGAAGATCACGCTCGGATCAAGGGCCGCGAAGGTTTGCCGATCGAAACCATCGATAGCTTGCGACTCCTGTCGCGATCGCGTTATGAATATCTCGATGCGATCATCGAGTACAACCGGGCGCAGTTCCAGCTCTACGTCGCGATGGGGCAACCGCCCGCGGCGACTTTGGCCCGCCCCGTTCCACCGAGTCTCGTCAAGCCGACCGTCGAAAAAGCCCCTCTTCCCAAACTCCCGATGCCCGAGAAGCAGTAAACCCGGAATCATTGAGGAGCCAAATCATGCGAAGAGTCTGGGCGATTCCACTCGCGACCGGGTGCTCGGTTGCCATCGGTTTGACGTCGGGCTGCCGAACGAGCCCCGTGATTTCGAAAGGATCGCGCGAACCGATTGTTGCCGCCGCACCGCCGACTGCGATGACCGCGTCGGCCCAAGCGTCAATCGATGAAAAGCTCGTGCGATCGGAAGCGACGATTCCCGATCGCCAGGCCAACATCGATTTGTCGACGGCCTTGGAAATCGCAGGGAGTAGAAATCCGACAATCAATCTAGCTCGGGAATTCGTCGTCGAAGCGGTGTCGCGTCAAAACGAAGCGAAAGCCCTAGTGTTTCCGAGTCTGTCTGCCGGGGCAAATCTTCGCATTCACCTGGGACCGGTTCAACAATCCAATGGCAACATCTTGAACGTCGATAGTCAAAGCCTCTACTACGGTGCGGGGAGTCGGGTCGTGGGCACTGGAACCGCATCGGTCCCCGGAATTCGCGCGTTTTACCCCTTGGGCGATGTCGTGTTGGAGCGCCGGGCGGCGGAGCAAGTCGTGGCGATCGTCCGCGGCGATTCCGCCGCGGTGCAGAACCTGACATTGCTCGACGTCGCTACAGCCTATCTGGAATTACTAAATGCGGATGCGACCTTGGAATCGCTACGGTTAGGCGAGGGCGAATTCGCGGAGATCGCACGGTTGACGACCGCGAATGCGAAAGCGGGCCAAGGCCGAGACGCCGACGCCAAACGGGCGGAAGCCAATCTCGATTTGCTCCGGCGCCAAAGTCTGGAAATCCGCGGGGAGCGCGGCGCCGCTTCGGCACGCTTGGCCGCTATGCTCGGGGCCGACCCGACCTTGCCACTGATCCCACCCGGTGGCAAGCTCTACCCCCTCGGCTTCTTCGATTCCTCCGCCGAAGCGGATTCTTTGGTCGCCTTGGCCTTGCAATCGCGGCCGGAAGTGAATGCCCGGGCCAGTGAAATTGCAGAATCGACGACACGGTTGCGGCAGGAGCAACTTCGCCCGTGGCTACCCACAGTCGTTCTCGGCTACAGCGCCGGAGGATTCGGCGGCGGCAGCGATCTCAACGGCACAAGCTACAGCAATTTCGGTTCTCGCTCCGACTTTGACGTCGCCGCCGTCTGGTCGATTCAAAACGCCGGTATCGGAAACCGAGCCTCGCAACACCGCGGCCGCGCTCGAATCGGCCAAGCCGTGGCTCGGCTCGATTCGACTCAGAATCAAGTCCACGCCGAGGTTCTGGACAGTCTCACTCAGATTCAGGCGGCTTGGAGTCGCATCGAGACCGCCCGCCGGCAACTCACCACGGCACAAGATGGTTTCACCGAGGAAATGACCCGGATCAAACAAGGCGAAGGCCGGCCGCTGGAAGCGCTCGATAGCACCCGCCAACTGACCGAAACGAGGCTCGAACTGATCCGGGCCATCACGGATCACAATATCGCCCAGTTCCGCTTGTTCGCCGCGGTCGGTTCGACACCGGGAGCGCAATCGCCGACGGCCCGTTAGCTCGGCAACGGTTCCCCTTCGGCTTCGAACTTCTTCGGAATCACGAGCGAATAGACACACGGGACGACGAAGAGCGTCGTGCACAGCCCTGCGACCAATCCGCCGAGAACCGCCCGGCCGAGTGGGACGTTGGCTTCGCTGCCGCGGGCCAACCCCAGCGACATCGGGACGAGGGCGAAGAACGTTGCGAGCGCGGTCATCACGACAGGGCGCACGCGAATGGCCGCGGCTTTGCGAATCGCCGCGTCCGGAGTCACGTTCTCCATCTTCTGCAGATTCGTGGCGAAGTCGGTGAGCAGCACCGTATTCGACACGACGATGCCGACCATGAAGATCACCCCCAGCAGCGACTGCATATTCAACGCGGTGCCGGTGAGCGAGAGCACGAGCACGACACCGATAACCCCGATCGGCACGGCCGAGAGGACGACGATGGGCGTGAGGAACGATTTGAACAGCGCGACGAGCAGGAAGTAAATCAAGAGCACGGCAGCGGCCATGCCCATCGCTTGGTATTTGAACGTCGTCTGCATCTTCTGGAATTCGCCGCTTAGCGAAATCTTCGACCCTTCCATCGGCTTGCGTTCCGGGTCTTTGGGATCGAACGGCGTCCAGCCTCCATCCTTGCGTTCCACACCGAAGCGGGCCACGGCATTTTTGACGTTGTCGGCCACGTGGCCGAGATCGCGACCTTGCACACCCATGGTGAGGTCGATGGTCGGTTGCAAATTCGTGTGGACGATCTCCGAAGGCACGTTGGCCTTCTTCAACGACGCGATCGTCCGAAGGGCGATCGGTTTCTTTTGAGTCGGACTGGTTAAAGGAATATCGAGGAGCGTTTCGAGGTCGGCGATGTCTCGCTCCGGGTACGAGACGCCGACGTAGTACTGGTTATGACTGACGGGATCGATCCAGAAATTCTTCTTGTTGAATTGCACGCTGGAGTTGAACGCGGCCACAATGTTCCGCATCACTTCCATTTGGTTGAGGCCGAGCGACGACGCTTTGGCCCGATCCACTTCGATCATGTAAAGGGGATAATCGAGCCGTTGAATGATCCGGGCATCGACGATGCCGTCGATGGTGCGAACCTCAGCGAGGAGCGCCTCGGCGACGGCTCGGGCTTTGGTCAGATCTTTCCCCGTGACTTTGACGTTGATCGGCGTCGACTTCCCTTCGTTCATCGCCGAGCGGATCATCCCGCCGGCGTCGAATGCGAATTCGATGTTCATCCGGTTGAAGCCGGTCACTCCGAGGGGGATTTGCTTGGCCGCATAGCGATCTTGATAGACTTCCGCCAGAATTCGCTCGAATTCGGGATCGGTCGCAAAACCGGTTCGCAATAGCGCGACGCACTGTTGTGCGGACTTCGATCGGTGCGGGATCAATTGAACTTTCACGACGGCGTCCATCGGGCCGCTATTCGGGGTGAACGCCGCGGACCAGTCGGCCGTGAGGCCGAGTTCGCTGATGACGAGTTCGAGATCCGCGCCCAACTTCAGCTTGATGTACTTTTCGACGGCTTCCACGTAGCCTTCGGTTACTTCGATCCGCGTCCCCGACGGCAACCGAACCGACATCTCGAAAGCGCCGGAATCGACCTCCGGGAAAAACTCCCGACGGAGGCCGGGCCCCAGTAGCACGACGACGAGCGCGAGTAAGAAGAAGGCGCCGCCGATAACGAAACCCCGCGCCTTCAACACCACTCCGAGCAGTCGCACATACCCAGCGATGCAGGAGTCGAGGACACCTTCCCAGCGGGCGTACAACTGGGCGATGGGCCCCCGAGGAGGAGCATTCTCGTGAACATTGCGATGCTCGTAATCGAGTGTGTTCGACTCGAATGGCTTGTGGCCGTGCGGCTTCATCCAAGCGGCGCAGCGGGCCGGAACAAACGTCAGCGAGAGAACGTAGGCGATGAGCACGGCGAACGCGACGGCCAAGAACATCGGCTTGAACAAGAACGAACCGAGGCCGGGGATCAATGTCAAAGGGGCGAGTACGAGTAGGGTGCAGAGCGTCGCGGCGAGCGCCGGCATGGCGACTTCACTCGCACCGAGGTACGCGGCAATCCGAGGCTTGGCCCCGAGCCCCAGATGGCGGTGGGTGTTTTCCAAACAGACGATGGCGCTGTCCACCAACGGCCCGATGGCGAGGGCCAAGCCGGCGAGCGTCATCACGTTGATCGTTTGGCCAGCACCGTGCAAGGCCGCGATGGCGCCGAGCACCGCGACCGGCACCGTGATCACGGCGATCACGGTCATGCGCCATTCGCCCAAGAAGACGAGGATGACCATCGAACAGAGAATTGCGCCGAGCACCCCTTCCTCCGCCAGGCTTTCGATGGCGCTGCTGACATACACCGATTGATCCATCACGAGCTTCAATTCGACGTCTGGCGTCGTCAGTCGATCTTTCATATCGGGCAGGCCGTCGCGGAGGTTGTTGACGACGCCGAGCGTGCTCGAACCCTGCTGGCGATAGACGGGTATGTAAACTTGGCGCCGGCCATCGACGCGGACGATGTTGGTTTGGATCGTGTTGGCATCCTCGGGCGTCGCGACTTCGCTCAGGAAGACAACCCCGCGGGAATCGGAGCGGATCGGGATGTCCCCCATTCGCTTAATCAACTCGAACATTGAGTTCGAATCGAGGGCGTAGTCGATTCCGCCGATCTTGGCACTCCCGGCGGGGAGGAACACATTCGATCGATCGAGCGCGTCCATCACATCGGTCGGGGAGAGTCCGCGGGCTTGGAGTTTCTGGCGATCGAGCATCGCCAACACCGTGCGGAGTTTGCCCCCGTAGACCACCGGGGCATTGGCACCCGGCGAGGCCATGATCATGTTCCGGACTTGGTAGCGACCCGTGTCGTAGAGTACGGATTCGCCTTGCGTTTTGCTGTTGAGGGCGATGATGCCGACGGGTGTCGTCGCTGTGGGATCGTAGGGCAGAATCACCGGCGGAAGGGTCCCCGGCGGAAGGTTCGGAATCGCGGCGGTCGAAAGGGAGTTGACCTGCGTGAGCGCGCCGCTCGGATCGGTGCCGTCGGCGTAATAATTCCGGATGATACTCGCGCCCACGATGGACCGAGATTCCTGTCGCATGGTACCGGCGGCTTGGCCAGTCTGGCGCTCCATTCTCGAAGTGATATCGGCTTCGACATTGGTCGCCGACATCCCGCCGTAGAAGGTCAGCACTTGAACCGACGGACTATTGTAAACCGGGAGGATGTCTGCGGGGATACTGGCCAAAGCGACTAGTCCACTGAGGGCCACCGTGAGCACCAAGACGGTGATCGCTCGCGGATTCCCGAGTGCGAAACGGATCAATGGGTTCATATCGTCGACTCATAGAAATGAAATTCGGCAGGAGTAGAAGCCGGAGAAGGATCAATTCGCGGACTTGGCAGCGATTGATGGATTGGACACTTCCACAGAAGTTCCTTCCTCGATTGGCCCATTGGCACGGAGGATCACGGCATCGTCGACGGTCACACCCGCAAGAATTTCCACCTCGACACCGTTGTCCATTCCGATGACCACGGGTTGCGTTCGCGCGGTGCCGTTGCGGACCACGCGCAGGGTGGCTTTGTCGCCGGCCGAACGGCCCGTGAGGGTGGCCGAGGGAATGGTGAAGGCCGTCGGATGGCCCTTTTCCAAGAGCATCGTCACCCGGCCATACATGCCGCGGGCCAACCGCCCATCAGGATTGGGGATGTCGATTTCCGTGCGCATGGTTCGGGTGGCGGTATCTTCGGAATCGGCCGCTCGTGTAATAGACGATTTCAATAGCCGACCGGAGAGCGCGTCGATTTCCACCGTCGCTGAGTCACCGGCATTCACGTAGGGAACATCGCGGTCGGGCACTTGGACGACGACGGTCATTTTGTCGATGCGTTCCACGACCAAAAGCGGAACGCGATCCCCGCCGGAATCGGCGGAGCGGATGAATTCGCCCCGATTGAACGAGCGCTTCGTGATCACGCCGTCGTAGGGGGCGACGATCACGGAATAGGCGACCAAGACCTTGGATCGCTCCAAATCGGCCACGGCCACTTTGACTTCCGCATTGGCTTCTTCAAGGTCGGCCCGGTTCTGCTCAATCCGTGCTTTCGTCGCCACGAGTTTCTGTTCGGCGGCGGTGACCGATTCGATCGCGGCACTCTCGGCTTCGACGGCCGCTTCGTACTGATCCTCGGATTCATCGACGACCTTTGCATCGAGCACTTTTTGGGCAAGCAATTCTTTGAAGCGAATCAACTGTTTCTCGCGGAACCGCCGATAGGCCCCTTTTGCTTTGACTTGGGTCTTCGCCACGGCCACGGAAACTTCAGCCGATTTGGCTTCCGCCTCGGCGGCCGCGATCCTTGCGCGCATCTGTTTGACCACCGCTTCGGCATGTTGCACACGCGCCGCGTCTCGCTCGACTTGCTTGTCCGCTTCCGGTACGGCGATCTTGGCCAAGATTTGCCCCGTCTTCACTCGCGAACCGATGTTGACGTGCTGTTCGCTGAGGAAACCGGAGACTTTGGAGTAGAGATCGGCCGCCTCAAACGGTTCGAGCGTTCCAGGTTGAATACAGACTCGGTCGATACCTCCCGATTTTGGGCGGATGACTTCGACGCGCACCGATTTGGATTTCGAATCCGATTCGACCGTCTCCTCTGGGGAGTTGTGGGCCATCGACCGGTTCACGCCGTACCAACCACCGGCGCCGGCTAGAACCAACAGGGGAAATGCCAGCCAGAACCGGCGTAAACCGGACGCTTTCACAGGCTTTGCGGCCACGAGTTCAAACGGTGTTTCGCTGGAAGGGTGAGCCATCTTGATTTTCCGGAGGGAGCTAAGCGCAACCGTCCGGAATGGCAAACAGCATGCCGAGCTAAATCCCCGTGAAAACAGGCAACGAAGTGTGCGAAGTGCGGCAGGCGCGGTGGGACGTTCCCCGCGGCGGTGAAAGATTCACCGGGCGGTCAACTTGCGCCCTCGCTATCCAGTCGCTCCGCGACAACCTTGTCGAGTACGATTCCGAGTTCCCGGAGTTTCGTCCGGAGCGTGGTACGGTTGATCCCGAGCAACTCGCTGGCTTGGGCTTGGTGACCGCGAGTGTAGCGTAAAGCGCGGGTCAAGAGTTCCCGTTCGACTTCGGCGATCACCCGCTCGTAAACTTTGGGTTCTTTTTCGCTCAGCCAAGATTCGATCCGTTCGACGAGGTCGAAAGGCGCGGCGGATGATTCCGCTTCGGCCGCGGCGCGGCCAAGCGCTTGTGGCCAGGCTTCGACACCGATGGTCGAACCGGGTGAATGGAGGATGGCGTTTTTCACGACGCCTTGCAATTCCCGGACGTTGCCCGGCCACGGATAGGTCTTCAATCGCTCGAGCATCGCCGGGGTAAACGCTCGGACTTCCCGATGTATTTCGCGGGCGAATCGTCCCAAGAAATGCACCGCGAGACTCGGGATGTCTTCGGCGCGATCTCGGAGCGCTGGCACGGGGAGCGTCACCACCTTCAACCGGTAGTACAAGTCGTTCCGGAACGCGCCGGACTGGATGAGTTGTTCGAGGTTCTTGTTCGTGGCCGCAATGACGCGGACGTTCGTCGTGATCGACCGGTTTCCACCGATGCGTTCGAAAATTTGCTCTTGGAGCAAACGCAGCATCTTCGCCTGCACCGGCAGCGGCATGTCACCGATTTCATCAAGGAGGATCGTTCCTCCATCGCACTGTTCGAACTTGCCGATGCGTTGCTTGTGGGCGCCGGTGAACGCACCTTGTTCGTGCCCGAATAACTCGCTTTCGACCAAATTCTCCGGGAGCGCCGCGCAGTTGATCGCGAGGAACGGCTTCCCCGAACGGGCGCTGTGTTGGTAAATGGCCCGAGCGACTAATTCTTTCCCAGTCCCACTTTCCCCCACGATCAGGACGTTGACGTCCTGCGCCGCCACGCGGCCGATGGCCTTGCACATGGTTTGGATCGCGGGGGAGGAGCCGATGATGCGATCTCCCACGATCTCATCCGGGAGCGCCGCGGGCGTTTGCATCAGCCGCGCCGCTTCGAATGCTTGCCCCAAAAGCCGAGTCAGCTGTTCTAAATCGAGCGGTTTGGTCAGGTAGTCAAACGCGCCGCGTTTCATCGCTTCGATGGCCGTGTCGGTCGTGCCGTGTGCCGTGATGAAAACGATCGGGATCCGCGGATTTTGCAGACGGACTTCGTCGAAGAAATCTAAACCCGAGCCGTCGGGAAGTTGCAGATCGAGAACGAGCACATCTGGGCGTTCTTCAGCGAGTGCTAGGCGGGCTTCCGACAATGTGCCCGCCGCGATGACAACTGTCCCCGGCGCCGAAAAGACCTTCTCAAAAGAATAGCGGATGGTCGGTTCGTCATCTACGACCAGCAGTTTCGGCATGATCAATCTCCATCCCCGGTAGTTGAACCTCGAAACGCGCCCCGCCGATCGTGTCATTCTGGGCAGTCAATTCGCCACCGTGTTCGCGGACAATTCGGCGGACCACGAAAAGTCCTAACCCGGTTCCTGTCGGCTTGCCTGTAGCGAACGGTGTGAACAGTTTGGCGAGCATCGCGGGAGCAATTCCCGGGCCGCTATCCGTAATGATGACCCGAATGCCTGCTTCGTCCCATCTCAATTCAACGCGAACTTCTCCCCGGATCGGTGAGGCTTCGATGGCGTTGATCAGCAGATTCGACAGTGCCGCGATGACTTGATCGCAATCCGCAAAAACACGTACGGGCAACGAGGGCGGAGTCCACAAAATCTGGATTGAGCGAGCTTCGGCACGGCCTCGCATCGACTCGATGACGCCTCGCAACAATTCCCCGAAATTGACTTCTCGTCGGTCGAGATGCGAGGGCCGTGCAAAATCGAGCAATCCTTGCACAGTCCGTTCAATGCGACCGATCTCGTTGAGTATCATCCGCAATTCGGCGGGTTCCATGGCACGGGGTGAAGCGGGCCGGATCGCGGCCTCGATCAAGAGTTTGACCCCGGTCAAGGGGTTACGCACCTCATGGGCCACCTCTGCGGCGAGATGCCCGACCGCTGCCATTTGCTCGGCTCGGTCGAGATCCCGTTGTTGGGTCTGAAGTTGATCGACCACTGTGCGAACTCTCGCCAAAACCATTTCCATTTGCCTGTCGAGGTGTCGCACGTCGCCGTCTGCTGCGACTTGAATCGAACCGAGATCCCGATCGAGTTCCGCGTGCGTGTCGCGGATTCGGAGTTGGAGTTTCGTGAAGGATCCACTCAATCCCCAGGCCACGCCGGCGCCGCCGATCAGGCCGGCCAAAGGGCCGAGTGTACCGAGGAGGATCATCATCCAGCGTGTTTGCAGGGTAAGTTCGGCATTCGACGCCGCGGTGGTCTCCATCGATTGCCGGTTGATGGCGAGCAATTCATCGCAGGGTTTCAACAGCGGTTGCAACGGGTGAGAGTCCGCCCAGGCCAAATACTGCTGGATCGTCGAACCGTTCGGCGGCCAACGGGATTGATCATAGAGTTCGCCGATATACGCCTGATAACCGAGTTCGACACGGGCGATCAGCACCAGTTCCTCGGGTCGGTCGGCCGCGTCGCGTGCCTTGTAGAGGGCCATCTCGAATTGGGCATGATCCTCGTCGAGAATTCTTTTCCGCACCGAGGTCGGTTCGAGCACATAGAGGAAACTGTGCGAACGCACCTGTCGCAATCGGACTTCCATTTCTTGGGCCGCTTCGAGACCGGCCACATCTTTGGCCAGCAACTGCGAGCGATCCGTCTGCAAGCGGTTCAGCGAGCGGATGCCGAGTAAACAGACGGTACCCAACAACAGGCTGATTCCGAGTGCTGGAAGCGTAACGGGCAGAAGAAAGCGGCGGTGGAACAAAAGAAGCCCTCCGCATGCGATTGAGAAAGTTCATCATGTGGAAACGGCGATCAAGTAACCCGCCATGACGATCCCTGCCACGGCGAGCAGAAAAGCCAAGATGATAGCCATCGACCAATTTGGCACTTGATAGGCCTCTCCACGATCGAAACGACTTAGAAATCGTTTGTACTCGATTCCAGCAGCCACATTCACGACTCCCGCAAGAACGATCAGGCCGACGCCGATGACAAGTGACCATCCGTTTGCCCGAATCGGTTCATCATCGCGTGCAGCTAATTCGCGGAGGAACCAACCGAAGCGGGCCACGACGAAACCAAAGCCCATCAAGGCGATACCGGTGCGGACCCAGGCCAAGAGGGTACGCTCAGCCGCGAAACGAACGCGAGGATCGCCACTTGAGGTAGAAGGTACGGTCGGATCCATGAGATTAGTTTAGTTGAATTGAACGATGTATGAGAAGAAGGGGCTGTAACTTCGAATTCCAAAGTTACGCAACCGTCCAAGTGGTAGGCTTATCGAAGTCGCCAACGGATTGCTAACTATTGTATGCGTCGGGCATCGGAATGGGCCATGTACCGTTGCCCTGCAAACTTTTCCGAATTCACTCAAAAACCAGGTTGTTCCACATGAATTCGATGCGGAGGCCACGCGGGGGAAACGCGGTTCAGCTAGCTGCAGCGCCTGGTTCGGCCGGCTATAAGCTCTCAGTCAGTTGTCTGATCGCAGTAGCCTTCCACACCAGACCGAGATCCGACTCGGCGTTG
>Ga0105047_10014959_pt1 | contig 12265 bp, 5 predicted proteins | sample MAT04_FD_78384 | JGI IMG/M metagenome (GOLD analysis project Ga0105047, IMG submission 78384) | Freshwater microbial communities from Lake Fryxell liftoff mats and glacier meltwater in Antarctica - MAT-04 (megahit assembly) | ecosystem: Environmental > Aquatic > Freshwater > Ice > Liftoff... | reverse complement strand
GCTGGATTGGGGCATCGGATCGCTGCTCTTCGGGCTGTTGGTGTTTATCTATGGCATTCATCCAGGCAAGAATGACTGGACCAGCGATATGGGCATCCCCATTACGCTGTTCGGCGTAGTTCTGACGCTGTTCGGGTGGAGAGTGATGCGCATCGCCTGGTTCCCGATCTTCTTTTTGGTCTGCGCCATTCCCTGGCCGCCCCTGGTGTACAGCCGGGTCGCCAGTCCGCTGCAGGAACTTGCCGCCACCATCGCGGTCAATGTGATGACCATCTGTGGAATCGAGTCGATGCAGGCAGGAACGAAAATCATCATGTCGCGAGGGTTGGGCGCTAATGGCATGCCTCTTCCCGATCGCGTACTGAACGTCGCCGAGGCGTGTGCAGGAATGCGGTCATTGATGACCTTCATTTCCGTTGGTGCTGCGATGGCGTTTCTGTCCAGCCGATCGCTTTGGCAGAAGTTGGTTATTTCGCTTTCCGCGATTCCCATCGCCATTTTCTGCAACGTGATGCGAGTCAGCGGTCAGGGACTGCTGGATCGTTGGGCGGGGGAAGAATGGTCTGAAGGATTCGCCCACGCGTTCGTCGGACTGGTCATGCTGATCCCGGCGTTCTTCCTGTTGCTGGGCGTGCAGTGGATGCTGGACAAGATTTTCGTTGAAGAAGTTGAAGAGGAACAAGGCACATCGGGCGTCATCCGTGTCGGCAAGAAGCCGCTGGCAACTGCACCGGCGATCGACGTCCGCCATGACATGCCGCGTCGCGGATCAAGGCCAAACGCCGGGGAGAGCGCATGAGTCACTCGCAATCAATGCTTCGGGCGATGAAGAATCCGGCGTTCCTCGTGGTCGCCGGCATTCTGCTGTTGTCAGCGGTCTCCCTGAACGCGGCGACACAGTTTCTACAGCTCTATTTCCAGAAGCTGCCGGTGGAAATGCGACGCCCGATCTCCACCATTCCCGATCGCATCGGCCCGTGGGTGCAATTGTCGAAAGATCAACCGCTGCCGCCTGACATCGAGGCGACGCTTCAGACCAAGCAATATGTTTCCCGCGCCTATGTGGACACCCGTGTTGTGGGTGGGGATGTGATCAAGGCCGTCGAGAATAAGACCTTCGAGGAGCGCGAGCACATCATCGAAGCCATCCGCATGCAGCATCCGCTTGCCGTGCTTCGTCTGCATACCACCTATTACACAGGCATGGTTGACACTGTCGCGCACGTACCCGACCGCTGCTATGTCGCCGGCGGTTACGAACCAACCGACACCACCCCTCACAAGTGGGAGTCTGTTTCGAAGCGGATCGGACGCCCGTTCGCGTCGCCGTTCATGACATTCGAAGATCAAACCGGGATTCGCGATACGCGGAAGCTGAATGTGACATACATGTTCCATGCGAATGGCAACTATTGCGATAACGCGAATCTCGTTCGCCTTGCATTGCAGAATCTGCAAACACGCTATGCGTATTACGCGAAGATTGAGTTGATGGTCGTGTCGGAAGACCGTGAAGGCTCGGCAAAGGTCATGGATGGGTTCCTGGGCGACTTGCTGCCTGAGTTTGAGAATCTGATGCCGGATTGGAAAGAAGTCACGTCGCGTCCCGTGAAGTGAATGGCATGTCTCTGGCATCGGGACGTGACAGTTTGAACTTACGATCGAGAGCAAAGCACAGATGGCTAAGAAGCGCATCAATACACCGTTTATCGTGATCTCCCTGCTTGTGCTGGCGGTGCTGGCAGGCGGGGCGTACACGCTTTACAAGCTGCGTCAGAAGAATCCCGATCGCGTGATCGCGATTGCGGATGAACTCTACAAGGAGGGGGATCGCGCCGCCGCCGCAAGTCACTACGCTGGCGCGGCGAATCTCAAGAAGGATCCTGCGCTCTTCATGAAGGCCGGCGACATCCTGTACGGCATGACGTATGACGACGACCAGAACTATGGTCGCGCCGAGCAGTTTTATCGTTCGGCAGCCGAGACGGATCCATCGTACATCGAAGCCTACGAGAAGATGATTGAGATCACCAAGGACCGGATCGAGATTAGCTCGCGGGAAGGCGCCAGCAGCTCGCAGCGCGCCGCAATGCAACCTGCATTTGATCGGATTGAGGAAAACGCCAAGGCGATCCTGCGGGCGCAGCCGGACAATGCGAAGGCGAAACGCACGCTCCTGCTCAACAATTTGAACCGCTGGATGAGTGGCGTGGAGACTTCGAATGAACGTGTGACGGAACTGCTGGGCGACCTCGATAAACTGCAACTCGAAAATCCGAAGGATGTCGAAATCCTCTACGCCGTTGCGGGTGCCAAGCTCTTTCAAGCCACCGCACTCACAGGCCGGTCTGACAAGAGCGAGATGCGGAAGATTATCGATGAGAGCTTCAAGGTTTTCACCGACGCCATGGCTGCGGACCCGCAAAACGCGGCGCTTCCCTTCCGGCTTGCCATTCTCAACCGCCAGGCAGCGGGCATCGATCTCGAGGAAAAAGAGAAATACATCAACCAGGCCCGCGCGGACTTCGATGCTGCACGCAAGCTGTCCAAGCCCGAGGATACGGGCTACGTGGATGTGATGTTCATGGCCGCCGAATCTGCCAAGAGCCTGAACGACCGCAAGACCGCCGAAGAAATCTACCGGGAAGTGCTGAAGAACAAGCCAAACGAAGTGGGCGTGCGATTGGGACTTGCCCGCCTGCTTTCGGCGACTCCGGGCAAGATCGATGAAGCAATCGATCTGGTGCGGACTGCACCGCCTCCCGATCCATCGGAACTGACAGGAATGAAGGGGTTGACCTACAGAAACAATGAGTTGGGCGCCAAGCTTCAGCTTGCCAATCTGTTGATTGACAAAACGGCATCTGCAACCGACGCCGCGACGCTGGATGCCGACGTTAAAGAGGCTACGACCATTCTGGACTCGCTTACGGCGAAGGTCGGGGAAGCACCGGCGTTGCTCCGATCGCGAGGCAAGCTTGAGATGATCCGCGGTGACAACGCCGCCGCCCTTACCACCCTGACTAAGGCGTGGGAGAAGACGTCGCGGAGCGATCCCAGTCGCCTGGAGACATTGAACCTTCTTGCCCGCGCCAACCTCTTGTCCGGACAGACCAGCAGGGCGAAAGACTGCCTCACCCAGCTTCTTAACGAAGCCCCGGACTACACAGATGGACGTATCCTGCTGGCACAGACGCTTCTTCGGGAAAACGACAAGACGAACGCCAAACCGCATATCGACAAGCTTCGCGCCGCGATGCCCGATCGCCCGGATATTGCCGAGTTGTACATGCGCGCCCTCGACCCCGAGAAGGACGCGGAGGAAATCAAAGCTACCTACGCAAAACTGCCTGAAACCAACCGCGCCACGACTCTGGCGAAGCTGGGTGTCGCGCAAAACTTCAAGTACGACACTGAAGTTAAACGCCTGATCGACCTGGTGGTGGGCAAGGACGCCCGCGATGTCGAGGGTTGGCTGCTGCTCTCGAACTACTGGGAGAAGATCGGCAAGGATAAGGAAAAAGCCATCGACGCAGTGGCTCAGGGTCTCAAGACTTCTCCTGAAGATCCGCGCCTGAACGTGCGGATGAAGGAGTTGAAGGGCGACAAGGACGTCGGTGATTTCGTCCTCACCGAAATCGCCAAGATCCAGGATCCGGCGCGGCGGGCGCAGGCGATGTACCAGTATTGGACCAACAAGGGCGATGAAGCCAAAGCGCTCGAAGCGCTTCAGAACTGGGAAAAGATCTCGCCTGATGATCTGGCGGTTACTGAAAGGCTCTTCGGATACTACATCGCCAAGAACAAGATCGATCTGGCTGAGTCTTACGGGAAGAAGCTCATCGATGCCAACGCCGACAAAGCCGGAGGCAAGCTCTTCCGGTGGAATCTCGCGATGGCCAAAGGCAACCTCGATGAGGCCCGGACGTTTGCGAGCGACCTGACGCGCGAGCATCCCGAATTCGCCCAAAGCTGGCTGTCTCTGGGTCAGACGATCCAGGCGCAAGCCGCCCAGCTTGGCGACACCGCGGAAGCAAAAGCCAGGTACGAGGAAGCCCTCCCGAAATACGGCGAAGCGCTCAGCCGACAGGGCACGAACGTGCAGGTTTACCTTGGACTGATCCAGTGCTCTGAACAGTTGAAGCTATATAACGATGTTCGCCGGTATCTTGAAGATGCCATCACCAAAACCGGCAACCCGATGTTTCAGGAGATGCTGAGCAACTTTGAGGTTCGCCATGGCGATCCCGAAAAGGTGATTGCCGACCGTGAGAAAGACCTCAAGGCGGACCCGGAGGATCTCCGGAAGTATGTCGCGCTTGCCGATGTCTATCGCGCGACAGCGGGCGCTCGCAATGAGAAGGGCGATGAAAAGGGCGCGATGGAGTATGTTGGCAAGGGGATGGAAGTCATGTCGCGAGCGGTGGATAAGTATCCAGATAACATTCGCTTGCTGCTTGGTTATAGCGAACTTGCGCTCATCGCCGGCAAAGGGGATGACGCGGAAAAGCGATGGAAGACTTACGCCGATGGTCCGGGAAAAGCAAAAGCGTCAGAAACCGCGATGGCGATGTCTGCGTTCTATCGCCGAAGCGGGAAAGCCGCCGAGGCCGAGAAAACCCTTCGCGATGCCCTGAAGGCGCAGGGCGATAAACCCGATGTCATGCTGCAGATGTCACTGGCGAATGTTCTCAGTGAGCAGAACAAGTTGGATGATGCCCTACAGGTGCTTGGCGCGAAGATCGACAATCCGGAAGTGATGCGCATGCGGATCGAGTTGCTTCTCCGGGCTGACAAGCGCGATGAAGCCGCCAAGCTAATCGATCAGGCGATCGCCAGCGCGCAGGGTCCGTCGCTGGATCTGCGCACCATGCGTGGGGCAATTCTCCTTGCCAAAGGCGATGACGCCGCCGGCATGAAGGAGATTGAAGACGTTCTGAAGCAGGATCCGAACAACATGTCCGCGCTGATTCAGCGAGGCCGTCGCGGCGCCACCATGGGGCGGACCAACGATGCCATCAACGATCTCTCAAGAGTGCGCGACATGCTGAGCGGCTCGGAAAATGCCACCAATGTCACGCAGGCGGTGCAGGTGCGGCTGATGCTCGCAGAAGCATATCGTCTCGCCGGGCAGACGGAAAAGAGCATCGATGAACTCGAAGCCGCACTTGCGATCGATAAAGCAAACAAGGGACTGCGACTTCAATTGCTCGCGACGTACCTCGGTTTTCCCACGCCGCGCCTGAGCGATGCGGAACGTGTCGTACGTAATGGCAAGGAGATTCCTGCGCTGGCAAACGATCCCGACATGCTTGCCGCTGAAGCCAGCATGTGGAATGTGCGCAAGGATCACCAGAAGGCACGGGCAGCGATTCTCGAGGCGCTGAAGCGCAATCCGGAAAGTCAGCAACTTGTGGCCCAGTTGTTCAAGATCATGCTGGATGGGCGGCAATATCCACAGTTGATTCGGATTATTGATCAGCAACCCGACCCGGTGAAGACAAGCTGGTGGGCGATGCGCGACCGTGCCGCTGCCGTCTTCAACACCGGCGACAAGCGCTCGGGTCTCGCGGCGTTCGATGCTGTCATTCAAAAGACAGTTGCCGAAAAGAATTATCAAGCAGTGGGAAGCATTCTGAATGCGGCGGTCGAAGCGGATAATGGCAACATTGAAACCGGACTGAAATTGCTGGGGGATCGGATCAATTCCGACCCGCAACTGAAATTGCAGGCAATCCAGTTGTATATGAACAAGCCCGACTATGCTTCAGCACGTAAGCTTGTTACGGAGTTGCTGGCACAGGGAGATCAGTTGCCTCCCGAAGTGCTCCAACCGGCGCTTCAATCGGCGGCGATGGCGTGGTCATCGGATCCGGGTCGCGACGATTCCAAGGCGGAAGACGCCTATCTCCGCCTCGCAAAACTACAGCCGGACAATTTTGTTGTCTGGAATAATCTGGCATCCCTGGAAAATATTCCGCCCGAGAAAGCTCTTGAATATAGCAAGAAGGCCAATGACATCCTGGCGAAGTCCAACCGCACCGAACCTTATGTAATGGATACCTACGGTGCCGCATTGCTGCGGGCAGGCAAGACGGATGAAGGGGTTGCCGTCCTGAGTGACGCATACAACGCCTTGAAGTTCCGAGAAGTCTGCCTGCATCTTGCAGAGGGGTACATTGCCCAGAAGCAATGGGATGCCGCTACAGCTAGACTGGATGAGGCGCAATCGCTTTACAATCGCGATGTTGCGGAAAAGCGGATTGCGGATGGAGGGGCGTTCCAGGAGAAGATTGCCGCCGCCCAGCGGACAATCAGTGCCAACCGGAAATAAACGGTATGGCTTTCCCGTTTTGCCCTTACCGATGGAGTGGTTTGGGCAAGCCGCCGTGAGCGGTCACACAAACGTCATGGATGATTGGATTATCGGCCGTTCGTGTTTTCCGGACGTGCGGGAGTTCCGCACGAGCGAAAGACATGACGTAGAATAGGCCTTAACCCGCCTGTAGTTACGGATACGCAGGTGGTGCTCGCTGAGAGTGTCTTCCGGCAGGAGTAGAAGTATGACGACGTTACCGCAGACAACCAATCCCCGATTGCCCGTTCGTGGCGGACCCGCCCCTGTGCCCGCCGCTTCTGGGGCGAATGCCATGCATCTCGCCACGCCATCCACCATGACCGGTGGCGATGTGTGGCGAGTAATTCGCGCCAACGTCTGGACCATCGCCTTGATCATGATTCTCGCGATCGGTGGTGGGATTGCCCTGAACCAGTTCGTTCTCAAGCCCTATTTCCCGCGTTATGAGTCGACGGGTCTGGTGCAGGTCACTCTCAATAAGTCGATGAATCCGACCATGGTTGAAGAAGAAGGTGACGATCCTGGACGTATCGGTCTTGAAACCCGAACCCAGGCGGCGTCGATGAAGTCGCCGGGTATCCTCACCGACTTCCTGACCAACAACACCGAGATTCCCGCGACTGACTGGTACAAAAAGTTCCAGATCCGCAACGCCAGCGGCGGAATGATTCTTGATATTGCCAAGGCGAAAGCCTCTCTCGAAGATTCACTTTCAGTCGCCGCTCTCCCGGAAACGAAGATCGTTCAGGTGACGATGACCGCTGCCAACGCAAGTGACGCGCGCACGCTGGTCTATGAACTGGTTAACAACTTCCTTCGCATTCAGTCTAACTTTAAGAACAACCGCACCCAGGCGAGAAGCGCTGATCTGAACAAGCTGAAGACCGCGCTGCAGATGAAACTCAACACCATCAACGATGACTTGCATCGTTTCCAAGCCGACCTGAGCAAAGCCGGCTACAAGTCCAGCATTGGATATGGTCAGAGTCAGAAGGAAGTCGAACTGATCGAATTGCTTCGCAAGCAGATGGATTCTCAATCTGATCTCGCAGATGCGCAGCAGATGGTGCAGTCGATGAATGAAGCGATTCAGCAGGGTCAAACCCCGCCGCTGGTGGAAGGCCAGATGGGGCAAGACCAGCGTGTTCTGCAGTCGCGAATGTCTGTGGACAACGCCAAGTCCTACCTCGAAGTGACTGAAAGCATGCTTGGTAAGGGGCATCCACAGTACACCCGCGCCAAAACGCAAAGTGATGTCGCCGAACGTCAGCTCGCGGATGCGGAGGCGGAATTCCGCGCCCGTATGACGGGCGAAATGCAAAGCCGCATTCAGTCGATGGTGCAGAGCGCCGACACCAAGCTCCAGGGCATCACCTCCCGCATCAACGACATTCGCAGCGAACTGGGCGAATTGGACTACAAGATGCTTCAGGCGATGGTTCTTCAGGACAACCAGAAGGCGATCGGCGACCAGTTGAAGGATGTCGACGAACAGGTGCGACTCATTGCCAGCACCGGTGACACCCGAACGGGTCTGGATTGGGCGGTTCTTCCTGAAACACCGCAGATGCCCAGCTTCCCAAAGCTCTGGCTGACCGTTTCCGCGGCGGCGGGCATTGGATTGATGCTTAGCCTTGGGTTGGCATTCCTTCGCGAGATGCTTGACACCTCGGTCCGCTCTCCTCGCGACATCGCCCGCATCGGCCAGTTGCCGATTCTGGGAATGATCCAGCACGAAGAGGACGATCCCCAGGTCACAGGCGTGCCGCTTGCTCTGGTGATCTACCAGGCACCAACGTCGATTATTGCAGAACAGTTCCGCCAGGTGCGTTCGCGCCTGCAGCATTCGACCTCGCTCGATTCCACCCGCACCCTGCTGGTGACAAGCCCAAGCCCTGGCGATGGCAAGAGCACCGTCGCGGCGAACCTTGCTGCGGGTCTGGCTTTGAATGGTCGCCGCATCCTGCTTGTCGATGCCAACTTCCGTCGGCCGGAACTGCACAAGATTTTCAATGTCAACAATGACATGGGCTTCAGCTCAGTCTTTGCGTCCATCGAAAATCTTGCCACCGCGACCAAGCAGACATCTATTCCAAATCTCGATCTGCTGACCACCGGTCCGAAGCCGGCGAACGCGACCGAGCTTCTTGAAAGCTCGCTCTTCTCGGACTTCGTCGACAAGGCGCTGCTTGAATACGATCACATCGTCTTCGACTCCGGCCCGATGCTCTTCGTCTCCGAGACGGCAGCGATGGCCCCCCGTGTCGATGGCGTCGTGACCGTCGTCCGCGCCGCCGCCAACAGCCGCGGATTGCTCCAGCGCCTGCGAGACCAACTGAAGGGTCTCAAAGCCGAGCACCTCGGGGTTGTCCTGAATGCCGTCCGCGCCCAAGGCGGCGGATACTACGGCCGCAATATCAAGACGTACTATGAATATTCGAACGGGCACAAGAACTAGGTTTTTGCAAACTCGGCCGATATTCGACTGCTAACCCCGGAGCCCGCCATGCAAATGGCGGGCTTTTTGAATATCCAGGCAATGGGAAGTTCTGAGGCAGCATTGATGGAGATATCCTGTCCATCCGCAATCCGCGAAGCTACACTCCTGCAAACCGGGAGATCATTATGAGGCTGCTTTCTGCTTTGCTGATTGTGTTTGTGGGTCTGGGTTGCTCGAACCTCCAGGTGGAAAAACCATCTGCCGCCGTGAAGGCGATGAGCGTGAAAGACGTGAACAACAGCGGGTTTACGATGAACTTTGATGTGGAGGTGTCGAACCCCAACACCGTCGCGCTGCCGTTTACCAACGCGGATTATAAGCTTGCGCTCGGCGGGGTGCAGGTGGTGGACGGGAAGGCAAAACCGGATGGAGCGATTCCGGCCAAGGGGTCCAAGAGCGTCGCCGTGCCGGTGACATTGAGTTACGAAAATCTCCTTGCGGCGGAAAAAGCCATCGTCAAAAGCGGTGGAAACATCGAATACACGTTTGATGCGGGTTTGTCGGTAAATACCGGCGCGAGCTTCTTCGGCGATGTACGCGTGCCGTTGAAGTACAGCGGCACGCTGGCGCTGAAAGACATCCTGAACAACCCGGGCATCCTGCTTCAAAGCCCCGCCGCCCGTAAATTGGCGCAGGAACTGTTGGGGTCGGTGCTCGGCAAGTGATTCGCGTGTGCAGCCCATCAGGAAGTGGCAGCAATAGAAAGCTATACTCCCGTCGTGGTCGCTTCGGGGATGACCAATCGCTTCGGTCTGGCGATGGTTTGCCGTGAGATTTTATCCTGCAGCCGCATGATGCCTTCGATCAGCGCTTCGGGACGCGGGGGGCAGCCGGGGACATAGACATCCACTGGGATAATCAGATCGACGCCTTTGACGACGTTATAGCCATACTTGAAGTAAGGCCCGCCGCCCACGGTGCAGGCGCCCATGGCGATGACATATTTCGGGTCGGCCATCTGGTGATAGAGGCGCTTCACACGCGACGCCATTTTGTAGTTTACTGTGCCCGCAACGATCATCAGGTCGGACTGTCGTGGTGTGGCTCGGAACGCGCCAGCGCCGAAGCGATCGAGGTCGTAGCGCGACGCACCCACCGCCATCATCTCAATGGCGCAGCAAGCCAAGCCAAATGTCATCGGCCAGATCGAATTCTTCCTAGCCCAGTTCAGGGCGAAGTCGATCGATGTGACGATAAGACCTTCTTCAAAGCGGTTTTCAATCCAAGACATTTCGATCCTTTATTTCAGTAAGGATCATAGGACGCAGTCGCAGGCGGTACAAGCACTCACCGTGGCGTGCGACAAGATGGAATGGTGCGGTTTTCCCCTGTAGATTCACTCCTGATCGCGTGTGTCATCTCCAGGTGACAAAGCAGACTCAGAAAGAGGCAGCAATCTTGCTGCAGTTCCGCATCCCGGTCATACTCCCTGCCCCGGAAAGCGAAACTCTTGCTTTGCGGGCGCATGAGGGTTCGACACGCCGATGTGATGGCAGACCCCATCTCGGTGAGAAATTGGGAACTGTAAGGTAGGGATCACATCATGAGACCTTCGACTTGCCTGCTGCTGCTAAGTGCAGTCAGCTTCACGCTTTCCACGCCGCTGATCACGCTTGAAGCAGAGCCTGCGGTGGTTTCGGATCAGATATTAGCCACCGCCTCCGACCCAGCGATTCAAAGTGCGATGGACAAAGTCTTTCCTGCACTGGTGCGGATCTTTGTTGTCGTTCAGGAACCTGAAGGCGGCCGCATGCAGCGAATGCAGGCGGCGGGGTCTGGGTCGATCATCTCGCCGGAAGGATACGTGGTCACCAATCATCATGTCGCCGGAAATGCATCGCGCATTGTGGTGAACACCTCAGACCACGAAGAAATTGAAGCAACCCTTGTGGGCACCGATCCGCTGTCGGATATCTGTGTCGTCAAGCTGAAACTCGATCAGCGGAAGGATCCGTCCAAGCTGCTGCCGTTTGCGACGTGGGGCGATTCGGACACTGTAAAGGTGGGCGATGTGGTGATGGCAATGGGATCGCCCGGCGCAGTGGCGCAGTCGATCACCAAAGGCATCGTCGCCAACGCGGCACTGATTCTCCCCGGTGGCGGGGGGAACAAGATGGACGGCGAAGACGTCGGCGAGGTTGTCCGATGGATTGCGCATGATGCCGTGATTTTCCACGGCAACTCCGGCGGACCGTTGGTGGATATCCATGGCGATATTGTCGGCGTCAACGAAATTGGTTTTGCATCGCTTGGCGGAGCAATTCCGTCAAACATCGCCCGTCCGGTGGCAGAAGCTTTAATCAAATACGGTGATGTGCCGCGAAGCTGGATCGGACTGGAAATCCAACCGCGATTAAAGAGCGACACGCGCAAGACGGGTGCGCTGATTGCCAGTGTGCTCAAGGATTCACCCGCGGGCAAAGCGGGACTGAAAGCTGGCGACATCATCCTGAAATTCAACGATCACGACGCCAGCGTGGGGATTGCCGAAGATCTCCCGGTGTTCAACCAGATGGTTTTCTCGACGGAAATCGGCGCGGATGTGCCCGTGGTGTATGAGCGAGACGGCAAGGAGGAAACGGCGACGGTGAAAACGGAACGTCGCGAACGCCCGCTTGCCAAGCCGACCGAGTTGAAGGCTTGGGGCGTCGCCGCCCGCGATCTTACCGGCCCGCAGGCGCTGGAATTGGGGCGCGACGATCGCAAGGGCGTGCTGATCGATTCCATTCGCGCCGGTGGACCCAACGCCGATTCCAAGCTGCCGCTGCAGTCAGCGGACATCATTAAGAAGGTGAATGAGAAGGAAATCACCAACTGCGCGGATCTGATTGAGATCACCAAAGCCCTGACCGAAGGTAAGGACGAGCGTGTGCCCGTGCTGGTGACGTTTGACCGCGACAAGCGCGAGTATCTCAGCGTGGTGAAGATCGGCAAGGATCTTCCGCAGGACAAGCCCGCCCGCTCCCGCAAAAGCTGGAGCGCCATGGCCACGCAGGTGCTGACGCAGGACCTGATGGAAAGCTTGAATCTGCAGGGGAAGAAGGGCGTCCGCGTAACCGAGGTCTTCCCGAATCAGTCAGCAGAAAAAGCGGGCATTCAGGTGGGTGACATCATCCTTTCCGCCGATGGGAATAAGATCGAAGCATCTCAGCCGGAGGACAAGGACATCTTCGACAGCATGATCCGCAAATATGCCGTGGGATCGGACGTGGTGTTTGACATCCTCCGCGACGGCAAGCCCATAAAGATCACCATGAAGACGCAGACCGCGCCGTCGCAGGTGGAAAACGCCAAGCGTCTGGAGAACACCGACTTTGAATTCACCGCCCGCGACCTGACGTTTGAGGATCGTGATCAGAAGAAGCTGGAAGATGAAGTAAAAGGCGTGCTGATCGAATCCGTCGAGC
>Ga0105047_10014958_pt1 | contig 12265 bp, 7 predicted proteins | sample MAT04_FD_78384 | JGI IMG/M metagenome (GOLD analysis project Ga0105047, IMG submission 78384) | Freshwater microbial communities from Lake Fryxell liftoff mats and glacier meltwater in Antarctica - MAT-04 (megahit assembly) | ecosystem: Environmental > Aquatic > Freshwater > Ice > Liftoff... | reverse complement strand
GCTAAAAAATGCCCCCAGGATCAGCAGAACCAGGAGAAGGGCGAGGTACTCGGAGAGGTGTTGGCGGAGGTTGGGTCGGCCGGTAGGGTTCATGGTGATACTCTCGTCCGGGTGTTCTCGGCACCACGCGGACTTACGTGATGCCTCAATGCCGCAGTCATAATCGCGTCGGGATCGAACTCTTCGTGCGTAAAGGTTTGGACCAGCACGCCGGCCGAAAGCACTGCGATGCGGTCACAGATTGCCAGAAGTTCGGGCAGTTCGGATGAGACGACGATAATTGCCTTACCCCGCGCGGCCAGGTCAGTAAGAAGCCGGTATATCTCGAACTTGGCGCCGATATCGATACCGCGGGTGGGCTCATCAAAGAGCAGGACGTCGCAGTCCCGGTTTAGCCACTTCGCAATTACCACCTTCTGCTGATTTCCGCCACTCAACTCGCGGACGGGCTGCTCGACACTGGCGCACCGCACGCCCAAGTCCTTCGACAGCCGGGCGGCGGCGTCCCGCTCTCTATGGGCATCGATCCATCCCGTCGCAGTATGCGGCATCGCCGTCAGAGTGATGTTCTGTTTTACCGACCAGGGTAGCAGCAAGCCCTGCCCCTTGCGATCTTCAGTGAGCAGCGCAATACCGTGCCGGACCGCGTCGCGCGGCGAACGAATGTTGGCAGGTTCATCGGAGCCGTTGAGGTAGATGTCGCCCGACTGCTTCGGGTCGGCCCCAAAGATGGCGCGCAACGTTTCCGTGCGACCGGAACCCATCAATCCGGCAAATCCAAAAATCTCGCCGCGATAGAGTTCGAAGCTGACCTCGCGCACGGCAGGCTCTGCCCGCAAGCCAGTGACCTTGAGAGCGACGTCTGCTTTCGAAGGCGAGGCATTGCGGATCGCCGTGCGGGTCAACTCGCGACCGACCATGAGCTTGATGATCTCCTCCAGCGGCAGGCCTGCAGCTTCGCGAGTGGCAACGACCTGCCCGTCGCGCAGGACGGTGACCCGGTCGGCGATGCGGGCGATCTCACTCATCCGGTGGGAGATGTAGACAATCGCCACGCCGGCGCTCCGAAGCTGGCGAATGTGCGTGAAGAGCAACTCGGCCTCTTCGTCAGTCAGTGCCGCCGTGGGCTCGTCCAGTATGAGTACGTCGCAGCGACTAGACAGTCCGGTGGCGAGCTCCACAAGTTGCTGTCGGCCCACACCCAGATCGCCGACTCGCGTTTCTGGATCGACGGACCCAAGTCCCACCTCGCGGAGTAGCGGGAGTGCCTGGGCATTTAGCTCTTTGCGACGGATAAAACCGAACCGATGCGGAAGCCTGTCGAAAAAAATGCTTTCAGCGACGGTCAACGACGGGATGAGATTGAGCTCCTGCAAGACTATTCGAATGCCCATGCGCTCCGCATCTTTTCGGCTGGGCGGCGCGTAGCGTTGTCCGTGTAGAAACATCTCGCCGGCGTCCGGAGAAAGAAGGCCCGCCATGATCTGCGAGAGCGTGCTCTTGCCGGCGCCGTTCTCGCCGAGCAGCGCGTGTACTTCGCCGGTCCGTAATTCTAGATCCGCACTGACGAGGGCGCGTGTGGCGGGCGGGAACGACTTGCTGACGCCAGAGAGTTTCAGGACGGTCGTGCCCGCCAAACTCATTTCAGCGTCTCTTCCGTGATCAGATCGACAGGCGTCTCACGGTCGGCCGGCGACTGCTTGGTCTTCAGCACTTCGAGAGCGTACTCAATGCCGTAAACCGCGAGTTTGTCGCCGTGCTGGTCGACCGTGCAGAGTACCTTCTTTTCGCGGATCAGTTGCTGAACAGCAGAGATGTTGTCAAAGCCTATGACATAAACCTGCCCGGTCTTCCCTGCCGACTTCAAGGCTGCCACTGCGCCCAGCGCCATGCTGTCGTTGCAGCATAGGACTGCCTTGACATCAGGTTGCTCGATCAGCAGTGCCGCCACGATCCGGCTGGCCTTATCGGTCTCCCAGTTGGCAGACTGGGAGCTGACGATCTGCATGCCTCCTGACTTCATTGCCTCTTCGAAGCCGAGCTTGCGCTGGACTCCGTTATACGCGCCCGGCGCGCCCTCGAGCACCGCGACCTTGTCGCCGGATTTTAATTTGCGGGCGAGGTATTCGCCGGCGAGACGCGCGCCTTTGCGATTGTCCGGGCCGACGAACGGAATCTTCAGACCGCGTTCGCGGAGGACCTCTTCACTGAGTCGATTGTCGATGTTGACGACGACCGCTCCAGAATCCATCGCACGCTTGCAGGCGCCCACCAGGGCTTTGGAGTCCGCCGGGGCGATGACGATCGCATCGCACTTCTGAGCGACCATCTGCTCGACAAGTTGAACCTGTCTCGTAACGTCCTGCTCATCCTTGATACCGTTGGCCAGCAGGTCGTACGCGCTTCCATTGCTGGATTGGTGCGCCTCGGCGCCTTTTTGCATGGTCTGGAAGAATTCGTTGGCGAGCGATTTCATGACCAATGCGACCTTCGGCTTCTGGGGTGTGGGCGATGTGCCACATGCCACGAGACCGAGTGATAAAATGAGCGTCAGCATCAGGGTACTCGTCAGGCGATTCGGGGTCATAATGCATTCCTTTGTATGTAAACGATTACGTCATTAAAACAGGATATTCGAGGAAGTCAATCGTCGCTATATATAAAAATATTGACAATACGCGTGTAATCGTTTACACGAAACGTATGAAGCCGACCGCGCCAACACCCACAGGTCAAGTGACGATCAAGCATGTTGCTGCCCAAGCTGGCGTTTCCACCGCAACGATTTCACGCGTTCTGGCCGGCAAGAATGCGGCCAGCCTGGCAGTGCGGAATCGTGTGCTGCGGGTGGCGCGGGAGATGGGCTACGAGCCAAACCGTATCGCGCGAAACCTCCGCGTGCGGCACCGGAAAGTATTCGGAATCGTGATCCCCGATCTCCAGAACCCCTTCTTTACCGGAATCGTGCGCGGTGTGGAGGAGGCGCTGCATCAGGCCGGCTATGCGTTGCTCATTGCCAACTCGGACGGCTCCGCCGAGCGAGAGGACAACGAAATCCGCGTGTTGCGAGCGGACGGGGCGGCTGGACTGCTGCTGATTCCCTGCCGCCCAGAGGCGGAGCACTATATTAGCTTCGATTGGACGAGCCTTCCGGTCGTGGCGATCGATCGCGTTCCTGCGGGATGGGCGGTCGATTCGGTGAAGACGGCTAACGCGGATGGCGCGCGCCTCGCGACCGAGCATCTGATTAAGCTCGGCCATGTCGAGATTGCGATGCTCAACGGGCCGGCGCACTACGACGTCGCCCAAGAGCGACTCGCAGGGTTCAGCAATGCCATGACCGCACGCGGGCTGACGATGCCTCCGGAATGGCTCGTTCATAGCGACTTCCGTCAAGAAGGCGGGTACGAAGCCACGAAGGCGCTACTACGTGGCCCCCGCCGGCCCCGTGCGCTGTTCGTAGCCAACTACCTGATGACATTGGGCGCGCTGATGGCGATTTACGAACTAGGTCTGCGCATTCCGCAGGACCTTGCCATCGTGAGCTTCGACGACATGCCCTGGGCTGCGGCGCTCAATCCACCGTTGACCGCCGTGGCCCAGCCGGCGCGAGAACTCGGGCGAACGGCAGCGGAACTCCTGTTGGCCAGGCACGCGGATCGGTCGCGCGCCATTCGCCAGGTTGTTCTTCAGTCGAATCTCGTTGTGCGATCCTCTTGTGGGTCAGTTCAGGCGCGCCCTGAGGTACACGCATGAAAGATCAGATCGCCATTCTCGGCAGCCTCAACCAAGACCTTGTATTGAACGTTCACCGCTTCCCCGGACCGGGCGAGACGGTGACCGGGCAATCCGTTCGCATGTTCTGTGGGGGCAAAGGGGCCAACCAGGCATTCGCCGTCGCACGACTGGGGGGGCGGGCTGTCATGATCGGTCAGGTGGGCGCTGATTCTGCCGGGGATGCGCAAATCCAGAGCCTTCAGTTTGCCGGAGTGAACGTCGAGCACGTGAGGCGGATCGACGGCGAATCGACCGGTACAGCGGTGATTGGCGTGGAGGAAAGTGGGGAGAATCGCATCATCGTCGTGCCTGGAGCCAACGGTAGCTTTTCTCCCGAGGGCGTCGAGAACGCCCGGCTCGTCCTCACTCAATCTGCAGCCTTGCTCGTACAATTGGAAGTGCCACTGAAAACCGTTTCTCGGGCAATCGAGCTGGCGCACGAAGCCGGGGCATGCGTGATTCTCGATCCTGCGCCCGCGCAGGGTCTTCCGGATACGATTTTTTCGCAACTCGACTACCTAATGCCGAATCTCACGGAGTTGGCGTGTCTCTCAGGTGATTCGCTATTTGAAGACTCTTCAGAAGATCAGATCGTCCGGGCGGCGCGGAAACTGTGTGATCGAGGTGTGCGTAAGGTCATTGCAAAACTCGGAGCACGGGGCGCGATGGTCGTTTGCTCCGAGGCGTTTCATGTGGTGCCGGCATTCCCTGTCGCCGTCGTAGACACGACTGGTGCGGGGGATTGCTTCACGGGTGCGTTCGCGACGGCGCTGATTTCCGGTGCATCAGAAATTGACGCCGGTCGGTTTGCCGCGGCCGCGGCGGCGATCTCCGTCACCCGCTTCGGCGCACAGGCGAGCATGCCGTCTCGCGACGAGGTTTTGTTGATGTTGGGCGAGGCTCAGTCTTCTCACGCTTAAGGGATATTTTTTTTTATTATGTTTAAATCGATTCACCCGCGTCCAGCCCAATTCTGGCGCCAACACGGTAATTTCACATTCGTTAAGCGGAGGTTTCTGATGCGCTCGTTTCTTTTGCTCGCTCTGTCCCTGATCAGTTGTTTCGCAGTACAGGGCGCGGACCAGGTGACCACCTACACCAACCGCCTGCCGGTCACTAATTCGTGGTTCGCCAATTCCCAGGCCGACCGTTCGTTTATGCCGCAGGGTATCGAAGGCATGGTCGTGACCCCGGATGGCTCCACTTATACTAACATTCGCTGGGAAGAGGGCGGCGGCAACGTGGCCGCGATATTGACCGACGGCACGATCCAACCGCGGCCCAACCAGCCTGGGTATCATGGCTGGGGCCACGGCGGCGGTCGGGCGGTGGCCGCCAACGCCAAATACGTCTACTTCTCGCAGAACTACAACAACGAAGGCGGCAGCCTGAAGAATGCGGACAACTGGCCGCCTGCGGGCAAGGATTGGTACGGGATCAGCCGCCGCTTGCGCACGGATATCGGCAAGGGGCCGGTGATCGTCGGCGGCAAGGGTGGCAAGGACAGTCCAGTCGGATGTTTCCTGCCGGTCCATGAGGTGGTCGCCAAATCCCCCGAGGCGAAGAAGGCCCACCTGTTCGGTCTGTGCGCTAACGACAGCGAACTGTTCGTCTCCTGTCCCTTCGATCAGAAGATACGTGTCTACGACGCTGAGCTGATGACGCTCAAACGCTCGTGGGAGGGCGCAAATCCTGGACTGATTGCACTGGATGACCAGGGCGCACTGTGGGTGGCCAGCGGTCCGGATGCAACCGAGCTGAAGCGCTACGATGCCCAGGGCAAGGCTCTGCCGCAATCAATCACCCTGCCGGCCGGCAGCCGCGTCGGCAGCTTCTGCGTGGATCGGACCGGACGGATGCTGATCGGGGATGTGGGCCCGAACGAGTGCGTGCTCATCTATCAGGACCTTGCCACTCAGCCGAAACCGGCGGGTACCTTTGGCACCAAGCAGGGAATCTATTCCGGAACTCCGGGCGCTCTGGGTCCGCTCAAGTTCAGTCAGGTACGCGGCATCGGCGTGGACAACACCGGCGCGATTTACATCGGCAACACCCAGCACCGAACGACTGGCCCTGGCATATGGCTGGAGAAGTATTCGCCCAACGGCGCGCTCCAATGGCGCCGGCATGGAGTCGCCTTCACCGACAGCAGCGCCGTCGACCCTGCGTCGGATGGGAAGTCCATCTATGGCATGACCGAACGTTATGACGTCGACCTGAAAAAACCGGCCGGGCAAGAAGCGACGCTCGCCGCCTTCACCGCGAATTTCTACAAGTATCCCCATGACCCGCGTTTTGTTCAGTACGACAACTCAGGGGTTTACGTGCGGAAACTGGAAAACCGCACCTTTATTATCACCACTGGAATGGGCTCCGGCCAATCGCCTCTCTGCATCTATCGCCTGAATCCGGCGACCGACGGCGAGGTGATGATCCCGTGCGTGGTGTGGTCGAAAAAATCGGAGTACCCCAACGCTCCCGATGATCATTGGATGTGGCGGGACACCAACGCGAACGGCCAATTCGATGCGGGCGAATACACCAAGACCAATGTCCACAGCGCCTACGGCGGCAACAGCGCCTTCGTCGATGTGCGCGGCGACATTTGGATGACCTGCTGGGGACCGCTGCGCAAGATCGCTTTCCGTGGAGTCGATGCTGGCGGCGTGCCGATCTATGACGGAACCTTCACTGTGATGGATGCCCCCAAGCCGTTCGCTCGGGTGATGCGGCTCCGCTATGACCCGGCGACGGATGTGATGGTCGTGGGCGGATCGCTGGCGGGAGAAAAACCGCACCACTGGAAATCGATGGGCAACCACATCGCCCGCTACGACGGGTGGAGCACCGGCAAGCCGACCCTGACCTGGCATACGCTCTGCACCTACCAGCCTGCCAGCCCGTGCGAACCGATCTCCATCGACGTCGCGGGCGACTACGTGTTCGTCGCGGTCGCCGAACGTGGCAAGGCCGGCAACCAGGCGATCAGCCGTGGCCACATCGACGTCTACGACCTCAAGACCGGCGCCTCGGTGGGATACATCGAACCGCCGCCGGAGTGGGGCACGGGCTGGATGGATGCCTGCGAGTGCCTGAGCGTGCAGCGGCTGAAGAATGGCGAGTACCTGATCATCGAGGAGGAGGACGGTCGCGGAAAGAACCTGCTCTACCGCTGGAATCCGGCAGCCGCATCCGCACCGCAGTAATGGCTGACGACCGGACTTCGTTCATCAATCTCGACCATCGGCAAAAGCCGCGACTCCCGGAGATATTCATGATCCGCACGCTCATTCCCCTTGCCTGTCTGCTCATCGGCGCGGCGGTCAGTGTCCAGTCGGCCGATCGACCGGCTGCCATCTCGCCAATACCGGTCATCTTCGACACCGATATGGGTGCTGATTGCGATGACATGGGTGCACTGTTCATCCTCCACGGGGCGATTGAGCGCGGAGAAATCACGCTCCTGGCCACCATCGGATGCACGTCCTCGGAATTTATCGCTCCGTGTATCGATGCGGTGAACATCTGGTTTGGCCGACCAGAGATTCCCGTGGCGACACTCAAGGACGCTGGGTTCATGCCCAAACCAGGGTATTCCCGCGAGATTTCCGCACGATTTCCGCACCGCTTTCCCACGAGCATGGATTATCCCAACGCAGTGACGCTCTATCGTGAGGTCCTAGCCAAACAGCCAGATAGCAGCGTGATCGTGGTGGCGGTCGGCCCGCTCAGGAACCTGGCCAATCTGCTGAAATCACGTCCGGATGCGGTCAGCCCTTTGGATGGGCCTGCGCTCGTCGCCAAGAAAGTGAAACGGCTCGATATCATGGGCGGTAAATATCCGCCGGATGCGAGCAAAAACGCCAAGGACGGTGAATTCAACTTCATGCAGGACCCTGCCTCGACGGCACTGATCTGCTCCGCCTGGCCGACGCCCGTGCTCTTCAATGGGGAAGGCGGTTCGACCAGCTCCGGCCGTCGCGTCACCTATGAGATGCCCGAGCACAATCCGCTCACCTTGGCCTATATGCTCTCTGACTCGGTGGGCTTCGCCGGCGATCGCCTGAGCTGGGATCCGGTCTCTTGTCTGGTGGCCGTTCGCGGCGCGGCGCCGTGGTATAAAATCGTCCGTGGCGGGACGAATGTCGCCGATCCGGTGACCGGCGTGAATAGCTGGCAGGCGGTCGGTGAGCGCAACCATTCCTACTTGGTCTTGGATCGCAACCGGCCAAAGAGCGAGGTGGAAGCCGCGCTTGAGGACCTGATGGTGGCCGGCAAGCCGCAGCCAACCAACCTCACCTTCGATACCCTCGCGTATGCCAAAGCTGGGATGGGCATGATCACCAGCGCCGGCGAACGCGACAAGAACGGTGCCTGGTTGGATAAAAACCCATCGAGTTGGATTCAGTACCAGTACGTCGATGGGCGAAAATACGTGGTGAATTCGTATGGCGTCGTTTGCCCCGATAAAATGCGCTTGCCGCGCACCCTGGAATTATCCGCGTCCAACGATGGCGGGATGAACTGGACCGTCCTGGACACGCAGCACTCCCTGGCCTTTCCGGATCAAACTGCGCGCCTCGATTTCACCATCGCGAAACCAGGCACGTGGAATAGCTATCGACTCAAGGTAACGGCAGCCACCGAAAGCGCAGGTACCCTGATCGCCGCAGTCGAACTCAACCAAGCGATCCACTGCGATGCCAAGATCGCTGCCGCCAGCGTCACCCTTGATCGCCGAGCGCTCACCATTCCCGTCAATGGTCGTGCGACGCTCAACGCGACCATTGCACCAAGCACCAGCGGTGAGCGCCAAGTCGTTTGGATGTCCAGTGATCAGGCAGTGGCGGAGGTGCGGGGGATTGGTGAACAGATCGGCATGATCGTCGGCAAGAAGCCGGGTACCTGCACCATCACCGCGATGGTCGGCAAGCTGACTCACGTCAGTTCGGTCACGGTGACGCCATCCACGCTACCGGCGGGCTGGAACTACCAGGAACTTAACCAGCCGCCCATTCCCGGTGCGGTCTCGGTGGTCGACGGGAAATTCACCCTCACGGGCAGTGGCCATGCGATGACCTCGTTTTGGGAGCGGGTCAACGATCAGGGCGTCTTTGTCAGCAAACCGGTGCTAAGCGACGTGGACATCTCCGCCCACCTGACCGGCCTGAGTCCGAACGTCGGCGGCCCCAAGGCCTACGTGAATGATCGCAGGCCCTCGACCGCTTCCGGGTTGATGATGCGGGAATCGCTCACCGTTCCCAGTAGTCGTTATGTGCTGATTCAGGTGAACGCGTCCGGGAATCTCGTGGGTCGGTGGCGGGACGAACTCGGAAATGGGGGCAAGGTCAAGGACCTTGGCAAGGTGAAGTTGCCCATCTACCTCAAGCTCGTCAAGTCGGGCAACGAGGTGAATCTCTTCACCTCGGCGGATGGCCAGAACTGGGGAAAGTCGTTGATGGTCCTCCCCACGACCTTCAAAGAAAAAGGACACGTCGGTCTTTTTGTCTGCTCCGGGAATCCCGTTTCTTCAACCACGGCTGAGTTCGACTCCGTCACGGTGAAGGAATGAATGGAAGTCACATGAACAATTCGCTATGGAGATTCCCATGCCGCTACTGACTCGTTTCGCACTTTACCCCGCCATCCTGGCTTTGTCGCTTGCGGCTGTAGTTTGTCCGGCTGCCGAGCCACCTCCAAACATCATCTTCGACACTGACATGGCCGGTGACTGCGACGATGTCGGCGCGCTATTCATGCTCCACGGGGCGGTTGAGCGCGGTGAGGTGAGGCTTCTGGCGACCATGGGCTGCATTTCTTCGGACGCGATCGCGCCGTGTCTGGATGCAATCAACACGTGGTTTGGCCGTCCGGAAATTCCGGTCGGCACGCTGAAAGATCCAGCGTTTCATACCAACCCCGGCTATACCGCGGAACTCATCCAGCGCTATCCGCACAAATTCGCTACGAGCAAAGAATATCCTGACGCGGTCGTGCTCTATCGCCAGATCCTGGCCAGCCAGCCCGATGGCAGCGTGACGGTGGTGGCGGTCGGCATGCTCCGCAACATCGCCAATCTGCTGAAGTCCGGCCCGGATGCGGCCAGTCCGTTGGACGGCCCCGCGCTCGTCGCAAAAAAGGTGAAACGTCTCGACGTCATGGGCGGCAAGTACCCACCTTTCGCCAGCAAAAACGATAAGGATGGCGAATACAATTTCATCGAAGACGCGCCGTCGACGTCGCTGGTATGCGCCACATGGCCGACACCCATCCTGTTCAATGGCGAAGGCGGCTCGACTAACTCTGGCCGTCGCGTGACCTATGAAATGCCCGAGCATAATCCACTGAGTATGGCGTATCGCTGCTATCCGAATGTCGGTTACGCCGGCGATCGCCTGAGCTGGGACCCGGTCTCCTGCTTAGTGACGGTTCGCGGCGCGGCGCCGTGGTACAAAGTCGTCAGCGGCGGAACCAATGTCGCTGACGCCAAAAGCGGGATTAACAAATGGCAGCAAGGCGGCGACCGTGGCCATTCCTATTTGGTGCTACAACCCAATGCCAAGACCGACGCCGAGACCGCACTGGAAGATTTGATGGTCGCTGGCAAGGGACGGCCGACGAACCTGGTGTTTAATACCGCGTACTATGCCAATGCCGGCATGTGCCAGATCAACAGCAGGGGCTCAGCGGATGTGAATACGGCCGCGATCAAGGCGTTCGATGGCGACGAACGAACGGCCTGGGTGGACAAGTCGGCGACGAGCTGGATCCAATGCCAGTACGTTGACGGCAGAAAATACCTCGTGACATCCTACGCTGTCACCTGCAAAGAGTCGCAACGCCTGCCGCGTACCATTGAACTCAAGGGATCGAATGACGGCGGCGCTACTTGGACGCGCGTTGATCTCCAGTCTCTGCCTGGATTCACTGGCGAGGCGCCGCGCCGTGAGTTCGCCATTGCCAAGCCTGAAAAATGGAACATTTATCGTCTGGAGTTGATGGCTGCCAAGGAGAACGAAGGAGTGCAGATCCATGAGATCGCCCTGAACGAGGCGATCACCTGCACGCCCAGGCTCGCGGTCGCCAGCGTGACCATCGACCACAAGACGCTCACCATTCCCACTCACGGTCGGGCGACGCTCAATGCCTCGCTCACGCCGATGAACACCTACGAACGCGAAGTCGTCTGGGTATCCAGTGATCCCAGCGTTGCCGAGGTGCGCCGTATCGGCGAACAGATCGCCATGGTGGTGGGCAAGAAGCAAGGCAACTGCACGGTCACAGCGACGATCGAAAACGTGAAACAGACCTGTGCGGTGACCGTATCGGCCTCCACGCTGCCGAGTGGCTGGAACTTTGACGAACTCAATGCCCCGCCCATTTCTGGTGCGATTGCGGTGAACAACGGAGCGTTCGCGCTAACCGGTTGTGGCCATGCAATGACCTCATTCTGGCAGCGGGTCCGCGACCAGGGGGCCTTCGTCAACAAACCGCTGACCGGCGATGTGACGATCACCGCTCGGTTGATCAGCTTGGCGCCGCAGGTCGGTGGTCCCTCGTACGCATGGGACAACCGCCCGCCGTCTGCATCCGGACTCATGATCAGGGAAGCGTTGAGCGAGAAATGTGGGCGCCATGTGCTCATCCAAGTTGATGCCGCAGGCAATCTGCTCTGCCGCTGGCGGAACAAATCCGGTGATCCCGACGACGGTAAGAAAAAAGACCTGGGAAAGGTCACGCTCCCGATCCATCTCAAACTCGCGCAGGTCGGCAAGGACATCCAGGTGTTCACCTCCACCGACGGCAAGGACTGGGGCGAACCGCGCATGACTCATACCATTGCCTTCGATGACAAAAGCCGCATCGGCCTGTTCGTCTGTTCGGGCAATACCTTTGCCGCATCCACCGCGGTCTTTGACTCGGTCACCACGGGTAGGTAATTGGGATGCTACAAATGTTTCAGATTGTAAATACGGAAGCGACGAGTCGTTACCGCGTTGAATTACATAGTATTTTCACAGCAGATGCCGATTTCACCGACGAATCGCGGCGTCTCGATTTTCGTCGGGCTATTGAAGATTTTCTAGGCAACATGGAATGCGAACTGATCGAATATCCATAGTGTCTGTCCGTTTGCTAACAAAGCAATACTCCAGCTGTAGTGTTCACAAAGTTTAGATAACCCGGTCGCGGCCGAGATCGATACTCGGGAGGCTGAGCTAGACTAATGAAGCATGGAACTGCTTCAGTCGTGCGGTGGACTGGGCCGTACTGACGCGCCTAGCTTGCGCGGCAGATCGTTGCATGTTGGTAAGCGTCCGACCAACCCCATCTGCAAAATGATTTGAGGATGTGAGAGGCTGTGCCTCGAAGGAGGTGCGGCATGGGCACGCAGGGGTCGGAGCGGCAGAAGACGTGGGAGTTGCGGCAGCGCGAGCGGGAGACGCTGTGGCGCAAGCGCGTTGGCTCTTGGAGTCAGAGCGGGCTG
>Ga0105047_10014957_pt1 | contig 12266 bp, 12 predicted proteins | sample MAT04_FD_78384 | JGI IMG/M metagenome (GOLD analysis project Ga0105047, IMG submission 78384) | Freshwater microbial communities from Lake Fryxell liftoff mats and glacier meltwater in Antarctica - MAT-04 (megahit assembly) | ecosystem: Environmental > Aquatic > Freshwater > Ice > Liftoff... | reverse complement strand
ATTTCCGGCTCGAAGATGCGCACCAGACCAGTCAGGCTGGCGACCTCGGCCACATCCGAAACGCGCTCCAGCGTCTGCGGGGTCAGCAAATCGGTCATGATTTAGTCTCCGGCAAGACCACAAGATCTTCATCACAGGCCGCAAAGGCGGCGCGGAATTCCGCTTCCGGCAAGTCGCGGCCAATGAACACCATGACGCTTTCGCGGACTTCATCGTCGCGCCAGGGGCGGAAGTTGTCGCCGCCCATGATCATGTGCACACCCTGAATGGCAACCTTGTCCGGGTTGCCGACCATGCACAGAATGCCTTTGTAGCGCAGCAGGTTGGCGCCGTGTTTTTCCACCAGCAGTCCGATCGCCAGTTCCAGCTTGTCGCCAGCGTAGGGACGCGACTCACGAATGACGAAGGACTTCACCGCGTCATCATGCTGGTGATGGTCTTCGCCGAGAAAACCGGTGAGCACGGTGACAGGGATACGGGTATCAATCATGGCGACTCTTGTATCAATGTGTATGCGGCAGCATCAGCCCGATCAACTGCACGGTAGCAATACCGGCAAGCAGCAGGACCAACTGGGCGGCTGCATCACTGATGCTGCGATGGCGATGCAGTTCCGGCACCAGATCGGCAACGGCGATGTAGATGAAGCTGGCGGCGGCAACCACCAGGACATAAGGCACGGCGGTCTGCACACCATCGAGCGCGACATAACCGGCGACGCCGCCGAGGATCATCGCCGCGCCGGACAGGGCATTCAGCGCCAGCGCGCGGGATTTGCTCAGGCCGGCATTCAACAACACCATGAAATCTCCGATTTCCTGCGGCAACTCATGCGCCAGTACTGCCATCGTGGTGATCCAGCCCAGGGTCGGGTCGGCCAGAAACGCGGCGGCGATCAGCACGCCATCAACAAAATTGTGCAGGCCGTCGCCCAGCACGATCATCGCTACCTGCGGCGGATGCGTGCGTTGGCCGTGCGCGTGGTTATGGTCGTGACGCCACAACGCAGCCTTTTCCAGCAGGAAGAAAACGACGATGGCGGCGAGCAGAATCTGCCCGACCAACGCTGCATCCAGGCCCAATGCAACCGCCTCCGGCAGCAGGCTGGTGAAGGCGAACGCGAGCAGCACGCCCACCGCGTAGGCCACCATCCGGTCGGCAAAGCGCGGCAGCCAGGTCAGCGCCAGCGTGGCGGCGAGCAATACGGAGAGAACGCCGCCGGCCAGCGTGGCCAGAAAGATGTGAAGTAAAACCATGGGGGAACCGCCGTGTCGAGGAACAACCAATGCAATCAAGTTGCATAGTAGCCGCTAGCAACCCGTTAATGCAACTTGGTTGCATTAACGGGCGCTATCCGCCAGCGCAGTTCGGACACAGCCCCTGAATGGTCAGCTCGGCCTTCTCGTAGCGGAATCCCGTCGGCAAGGTCAGCGCGAAACTGGGTTGCATCTGTTCCAGACAGAACACCTTGCCGCACTGTGTGCAGTGGAAATGCGCATGGCCGTGCTCGGCCTCGGTCACCGTCACCGCGTTGAAGCGCCAGACACGATCGCGTCCCTCGATCTTGTGCGCCAGACCCTGTGTCACCAGCCAGTCCAGCACGCGATACAGTGTCACGCGATCGAAATCCAGACCCAGCTCGCGCGCCGTCGCCTCGATTTCCTGATGGCTCATCGCGCTCGGCGCGGCCAGCAGGATGGCGAGCACATGCTCACGCGTCGGGGTGGAACGCGCGCCGACATCAAGCAAGCGGGTGCGGGCTGGGGAAGCGGAAGAAGATTGGACAGGCATGGTTGAACGAGAACACAGACAGGCCGCAAGTATGCCGCTGGATACAGGATGCTGTCGCCACTCCGAGGCGCGCAAGCCGGACCGATCCTCCTGCCGGCTCGATAGCCTGCCGCTCCGGTTTTAAAGCATTGCTATGGATTTCTCTGCTGCCAACTGCTGAATTCCAACGGCCGCAGGCCGAAGCGGACGGCATTACCCGGGTGCAGCGTCTTGAACTCGTTGAGCACCAGTTCGACAAACTGCATCCGGTCTGGCAACGCGATGCTGTTCGGTAATCGAGCGCGAACAGAGGCTTCCGTGACGGATTCGTCATTGCGGACGATGGCGGCGACGACTTCGCTCAGCGCTGTCCGGTAACGCAGACGGAAGGAATCCGGCGGCACAAGCTGTTGCCGCACGGCGAGATACTGTTGGCAGGAACGCTCATAGGCCCAGATAAACACATCACGCAGCAACTCGATGCGGTTCAGTTCATAAATACCCAGCATGGCGTCGACGTAGGACTGTTGCGGCACATCGATGAAAGACAGCGGGCACAGGTTGTGACAAATCAGGGGGATGTTGGCCGCCAGGCGGGAGACGCGCTTGTTCACATCCTCGAATGGCTGCAGATAGGGCAGATGCACCATGAGGAAAAATGCCTGCTCGAACGGATCGTGAATTTCCGCCGCCATGTTGACGACAATGCCGAACAATTGCTCGATCCGTTGCGGCATGGCGACGGGATAAAACACGCTACCGCCAATATCCACCGGACGCACCCGGATACGGCCGCAGGCACGCGGGTCGGGCATCAGGCCATCGGATAGCAAGGCGTGCAGCGCGATCAGTGTCTCAGGACTGACAAGCGAATTCCCGGGGTCGTTCACCAGATATTCGATAGCGGCCTTGTGGTTGAGGATCATCTGTGTTTCCAGCGCATCCTTGCCCTCGGCAGCCTGCCCGAATTCGATCAGGCGTTCCGTATCGAGCCGGCTGTAGGTATTGCCTTCCAGCCGGGAAGAAGACCAGGAAAGATCAATCAGCAGCCGGTTGAGGATCTCGCGGGCGAAGGTTCCCGCCGGGCTCTGTTCCGCAGGTGATTGGCCCATGCTGTGCAGTTGGCGGCACAGATCGGGTGGCAAGTAAGCGGTTTGATTGGGGTAGTACTGCTCCAGAAATTCAACCTGGTAACCCACTGGCTGGCGCAAATGGCGAGGTTGTTTGACATACGCACGGATTTCATTGCCTTCCGGCGAAGTGGGCACATAGATTTCAATACCAGCCGCGCTTGCGATGGATGTCGAGGTGGAATCGGCTGCCCCGATCAAGTGGGGTGCAAGTAGATACCGAACCGCACGCCCCTCACCCTGGGTGACGATGCGCCGGCGCTCAACCAATGTCGCCAGACGCCGTTGCAAGGTGCGGCGCGGGATGCTGGGTAGCGACCTGGAAAGCACCTCCACTCCGATACCGGTGGAGTTTTGGGGAATCAGTTCGACGATCCGATCCAATTCCAGTGTTGAGGGCAATTTTGGCATTTCAGTGAGGTTATTTTGGCGCGATAATCAAATATCGCGCCATTTAATCTGGCGCGCAACCCATATTTCACCCTTTTAAATGGCGCAATATTAGGGTGACGGCATGTTGACTTGGCGATTTCACCGACTGACATCCACGCACTCTTCGATTTACTGACGTGGACATACTAGATCGAGAGGAGGCCAATCAAGGCGTATCCCAAGCTGGCGCACATCCGCGTTTAGAATGCCCTTTCAATCCAGCCAAAAGTCCTGCTATGGAAATCGAACCTGACGAAGAAGACCTGCCGAGCTATTCAGTCACGCCGGAACTGGCTTTGTTGATCGCACGCGGCAACGATCTGCTGGCGCGGCTGGATGCCTGGCTGCCGCCGGCGCCGCCGCGTATCGATTGGAAAGCCACCTGGGCCTGTCGCTGGCGCAAGCAGAACGGCCTCGGCATGCTGGCGCCGGTTTCGACACTGAATTGCCCGCCCTGGTCGGCGCTGTCCGCGGTTGATCAGCAGAAGGCGGCGCTCGACCGCAACCTGCGTCAATTCCTCCTAGGCCTGCCGGCCAACAACGTATTGCTTACCGGCAGTCGCGGCTGCGGTAAATCATCGCTGATCAAGGCCCTGTTGCCGCGTTACGCCAAGAAAGGCCTGCGACTGGTGGAAGTCGATCGCGATGATCTGATCGACCTGCCCGATATCACCGCGCGGCTGGAAAACCAGCCGTTCAGTTTCATTCTGTTCGCCGACGATCTTTCCTTTGAATCGGGCGATGCCGCCTACAAACCGTTGAAGGCGGCACTCGATGGCTCGGTCTCCGGTTTGCCGGCGAATGTGCTGATCTGCGCGACTTCGAACCGGCGCCATCTGATGCCGGAATTCTTCGCCGAGAATCTGGCAACCCAGCATCTCGGCAGTGAGGTGCGGCCGGGCGAAAGCACCGAGGAGAAGATTTCGCTGTCCGACCGTTTCGGCCTGATCCTGACCTTCTATCCGTTCGATCAGGACGCCTATCTGGCCATCGTCGAAAGCTGGATCGTCGCTCTCGGCGGCGCCAGCGCTGAGGCAACCCGCATCGAAGCACTGCAATGGGCGATCCAGCGCGGCGGACGTTCCGGAAGAGTGGCGCAACAATTCGCGCGTGATTGGGTCGGGCGGCAGGGGCTGAAACGCCGCAAATGACCCAAAACACAGGGAGAGAAAAATGAGCTTAGCCATCGTCAGCAGCCGTGCGCTGGCCGGCATGGATGCGCCGGAGGTCATCGTCGAAGCGCATCTGGCGAATGGCTTGCCGGCTTTCACGCTGGTTGGTCTGGCCGAAGCGGAGGTGAAGGAGGCGCGTGATCGGGTACGCGCTGCGCTGCTGCAATCCGGCTATGACTTTCCCCAGCGTCGCATCACGGTCAACCTGGCGCCGGCCGATCTGCCGAAGGAATCCGGCCGCTTCGATTTGCCTATCGCGCTCGGCCTGCTCGCCGCCTCCGGTCAATTGCCGACAGAAAAACTGAAGGATTACGAGTTCGCCGGCGAGCTGGCGTTGACCGGCGCATTGCGGCCGATTCGCGGCGCCTTGGCGATGATGTTGAGCGCTGCGCGCAGTGGCCGCGCCTTCATCCTGCCGCGCGCCAGTGCCGAGGAAGCAGCCTTGGCCGAGGGCGCTGAAGTCTATGCGGCAGACTCGCTGCTCGAAGTTTGCGCGCATCTGACCGGTCGCACGCTGCTGCCGCGAGTTGTTCCACGTGAAACAATCGCGCAGCCAGACTATGCCGACTTGGCCGATGTCAAAGGCCAGCAACACGCTCGCCGTGCATTGGAAATCGCCGCCGCTGGCGGTCACTCGATGTTGATGAGCGGGCCACCGGGGACCGGCAAGTCGATGTTGGCCAGCCGCCTGCCCGGCATTCTGCCGCCGATGACCCAGGCCGAGGCGCTCGAATCCGCCGCCGTGCTGTCGCTCACCGGCGGCTTCCGCAGCGAGAACTGGCGCTTGCGGCCGTACCGATCACCGCATCACACCGCTTCCGGCGTCGCACTGGTCGGCGGCGGCAATCCACCGCGACCGGGCGAAATCAGCCAGGCGACGCATGGCGTGTTGTTCCTCGACGAACTCCCCGAATTCGACCGGAAAGCACTGGAAGTCTTGCGTGAACCGATGGAAGCCGGCCGCATCACCATTTCACGCGCGGCGCGACAGGCTGATTTTCCGGCCCGGTTTCAGCTCATCGCGGCCATGAATCCCTGCCCATGCGGCTATCTTGGACATCCCGGCGGCCAATGCCACTGCTCGCCGGAAGTGGTGGCGCGATACCGCAGTCGCATTTCCGGCCCGTTGCTCGATCGCATCGATCTGCATATTGAAGTCGCCGCGTTGCCGGAAGCTGAAATGACTTCCACCGCCAGCGGTGAAACCTCGGCCGTGGTCCGGCTGCGCGTGGCGGCAGCGCGGGCGCGCCAGATCGAGCGCCAGGGAAAACCGAATGCGCAGCTCGGCAGCCAGGAGATCGACCTGCACTGCCAACCCGACGCCGCTGCGATGACGCTGCTGAAGCAAGCCATCGCGCGACTCAATCTATCCGCCCGCGCCTACCATCGCATCCTGCGCGTGGCGCGCAGCATTGCCGACCTGGCTGGCGCTGATTCGATCAGCACCAGCCAGGTCGCCGAAGCGGTGCAATATCGGCGCGGCATTCATTCCTAGAGGCAATCCGCATGCAGACCAATCCGACCCAGGCGATAGCCAGCTGGCAGGAAGAGAAACGTTCCGCCTGGCTGTATCGCGTCGTCTCCGACGCCGAATCCGGTTCTACCCGGCAGGTGCTGTTTCTTGAACTGGCGCAAGCCGCCGAAGGCCAGGCCCGGCTCTGGCAAGCGGAGATGGACAAGCTCGGCATGCCACCGCCGGAATTCACGCCCGATCTGCGCGCACGTCTGGTCGCCTGGCTGATTCCACGCCTTGGGGTAAAGCCGCTGAAAGGCATTCTGGCGGCGATGAAGGTGCGCGGCATGAGCCTGTATCACGCTGCGCCGCCACATGGCACACCAACCAGCCTGGAACAGATGCGCGGCGAGAAGCACAGGAATGCCGGCAGCGGCAACCTGCGCGCGGCAGTGTTCGGCGTCAATGACGGCCTGATCTCGAATGCCAGCCTGATTCTCGGTGTTGCTGGCGCCGGCGCAGGCGCCGACATGATTCTGCTGTCCGGCATTGCCGGCTTGCTGGCCGGCGCTTTCTCAATGGCGGCGGGCGAATATGTATCGATGCGCTCGCAACGCGAATTCCATGAGTACCAGATCGCGCTTGAACGCGAGGAACTCGACCAGTATCCCGGCGAGGAAGCCGCCGAACTGGCATTGATCTATCAAGCCAAGGGCGTTGAAGCGGAAGAAGCCGGCCGCATGGCAAGGGCGTTGATTGCCGATCCAGACCGGGCGCTGGACACCCTGGCGCGGGAAGAACTCGGGCTCAACCCGGACGAACTCGGTTCGCCCTGGGGCGCTGCGATCAGTTCCTTCATTGCCTTCGCAATCGGCGCGTCCTTGCCGGTGTTGCCGTATTTTTTGCTGTCCGGAAGCCATGCTTTTTATGGCGTCTTGGCGGCAACCGGCATCAGCCTGTTCGGCGTTGGCGCAGCACTCAGCCTGTTCACCGGTTTGAATGCCTTCGCCGGCGGTTTGCGCATGTTGCTGATTGGCGCCGGCGCCGGGGCGGCCACCTGGTTCATCGGCAAGGGCCTCGGCATCGTGTTGGCATAGCGCTCGGTTTGCGCCCGGTTAGAATGCCGACACTTTCTTCCTCTCCTCGTGCCGCGATGACCGATCGAACCTTCAGCCTTGAATTTTTCCCGCCGAAAACGCCCGAGGGCATGGCCAAGCTGCGCGATACCCGCGCGCAACTGGCGCTGCTGCATCCCAAGTTTTTCTCCGTCACGTTTGGCGCCGGCGGTTCGACGCGCGAACGCACACTCGAAACCGTGCTCGAAATCCAGGCTGCCGGACTCGCCGCAGCGCCGCATCTATCTTGCGTCGCCTCGACCCGCGACAGCATTCGCGAGATTCTGGAAACCTATCGCAGCAATGGCATACGCCATATCGTCGCGTTGCGCGGCGATCTGCCTTCCGGCATGGCGGAGCCAGGTGAGTTTCGCTATGCCAACGAGTTGGTCAGCTTCATTCGCCAGGAAACCGGAGACTGGTTCCAGATCGAGATCGCCGCCTATCCGGAAACGCATCCGCAGGCGCGCAATTACCGCGACGACCTGATGAATTTCAAGCGCAAGGCGGACGCCGGTGCGAATGCCGCCATTAGCCAGTATTTCTTCAATCCGGACGCGTATTTCAACTTTGTCGATGACTGCGCCCAAATCGGCGTTACGTTGCCGATCGTGCCCGGCATCATGCCGATTTCCAACTTCAGCCAGTTGTCGCGTTTCTCCACCGCCTGCGGCGCCGAAGTACCGCGTTGGCTGACCAACAAGATGGAAGGCTATATGGACGACACGGCGTCGATCAAGTCATTCGGCCTCGATTTCATTGCCGGCATGTGCGAAAAACTGCTGCGCGGCGGCGCCCCCGGTCTGCATTTCTACACCCTGAATCAAGCCGGTCTGACTTCAGCCATCTGGCAACGCCTCGGCCTCTGAAATCCCCTCCAACAAGAAATATAAAACGGGAGAAACATGAAGATATTGCTGGCCGACGACCATCCGCTATTCCGCGAAGGGGTGAAACCGGTTCTGTTCAAACTTCACCCTCGCGTCAGCCTGACGGAAGCGCACGATTACCCGTCCGCATTTGCCGCGATGAAACGATTGAAAGAGGTCGACCTGGCTTTGCTCGACCTGTTCATGCCCGGCATGTCCGGTCTCGATGGCGTCATCCGTTTCCGCGCCGCCTTCCCGGACATTCCGCTAGTCGTGTTGTCCGCCTCCGAGCAGATCGAAGACATCCAGAAACTGCTGGCAGCGGGTGCTCTCGGCTACATCACCAAAGCCTCGCCAAGCGAAGTCATTCTGGGTGCGTTGCAACAGGTTCTGGCGGGCGGCGTCTATCTGCCGCCCAGTTTGCTCGACTACCCGTCCGAGACCGATGACAGCCCAAAAACCAACCACCCAGCGCTGACCATGCGCCAGATGCAGGTCATACGCGAAATGGCAAAAGGCCTGAGCAACCGCCAGATCGGCGAAGTGCTGCAAGTCACCGAAGGCACGGTGAAACTCCACGTCAACTCGATCTTTCGCCTGTTGAAAGTAAACAACCGAACCGAGGCAGTCCTGGTGATCCAGAAAATGAGCCTGCATAAAGGCAGAAAGTAGGCTGACGCCCGCTTCAGCGATATCGCTGCAACCCCATCCCGATGAGTCGCTTTGGTCAGACAATAAGCTTGCGGCTGCGCATCCTGGCAGTGGCATTGATGCCGCTACTTCTCGCGGTCAGCCTGCTGGCGATCTATTTCACCCAACGCAGCGCCAGCGAGATGGAGCAGGCGCTGGATCAACTTGGGCGCGACAGCGCCAAACACCTGGCCGACACCATCGCCTTCGATCTGTTCTCCGGCAACCTGCCGCCGGCCAAGCGTATCCTTGATTACGAACGCAATTTCCGCCGCATCGAGGCGGCTGCGGTCACCGATGGCGTGCAATGGATGCTGGTCAGCGGCCGGGCCCATTTGCTTCCCGCGCTGACCGGGAAGCCGCCGATAGCGCAATCGAGCAAGGAATCCTTGCTGTTTTTTTCGCACCCGGTGCAGTTGCCAGCAAGCGCCGAATTCGATCCCTATCTCGATCCTTCGATCGTGCAGCAGGAAAAATACTTTCTGGTCGTCAGCCTGAGTCGGTCACCGGTGGAGCAGGCGCGTTCACAGGCCGGGCTCGCCGCTTCCGGCACCGCATTGTTTGCCATGCTGTTCGCGCTGCTCCTGGCGTGGCGCTTATCCGGCGGGGTCAGCCGGCCGCTGCTTGGCATCACCCGGACCGTGGCGCAACTGGCCAATGGCAAGCTGACGGCACGCACGCCGGAATTGTCACACGGCGAAATTGGCTTGCTCGAACGCAGCGTCAATCAGATGGCGCAAGCGCTGGAACAGAATCAGCGCAATCTGGAGTTGAAAGTGCGCGATGCCACTGCCGAACTGCTCGGCCAGAAGCTGGCAGCGGAGGCTGCGGTGAAGGCCAAATCGCGCTTCCTCGCCGCCGCCAGTCACGACTTGCGGCAACCCTTGCATGCGCTGACCTTGCTTATCTCGGCCTTGCGGGATGAGGTTCCCGAAGGCGAGGCCGGGCGTCTGGCGTGCCACATCGAAGCCTCCGCCACCGCCATGGAGAGCCTGCTCAATGCGCTGCTGGATTTATCGAAACTCGATGCCGGCGTGGTGGAAGCCCGGCCGCATTGTTTTGCAGTCAGCGCGGTGTTCCATCAGCTGGCCAACCAGTTTATGCCGGTTGCTCAGGCGCGCGACATTCGCCTCAGCTTTGCACCGAGTTCCTTATGGGTGAATTCCGACCCGATTCTGGTCGAGCGCATCCTCGGCAACTTGATCTCGAACGCGCTGCGCTACACCGATCGCGGCGGCGTGCTGATCGGCGCGCGCCGGATCGGCCGGGACAAGCTGCGCTTTGAAGTGTGGGATTCCGGCAAAGGCATTCCGCACGAATACCAGGCGCGAATTTTCGAAGAGTATTTTCAGCTAGAAAATCCGGAACGCCATCGAGACAAGGGACTCGGCCTCGGCCTGGCTATCGTCTCGCGTCTGTTGCAGCTCCTCGGCAGCCGCGTCCAGGTTCGCTCGCAGCCGGGGCGCGGTGCCTGTTTCTCGTTTCAGTTCGCGCGCTGCGAGGCCGCACCCAGCCAACCCGTTGTCACCGCAGCGGCGAATTTCATGTTGCCGCTGGAAAACGCGCTGGTCGCCTTCATCGACGATGATGAAACCATTCTGGCGGCGATGGTCGAGGTGTTCGACCACTGGAACGTGGCTTTGGCGGTTGGCGAGGATGCCGAACAGGTACGCAACGAGTTGCTGGCGTTAGGCCGTGCGCCCGATCTGATCCTGTGCGATTACCGCTTGCGTGATGGTCATACCGGCATTGAAGCCGTCCAGCTCTTGCGCGACGCCTTTGGCGCGCAGATTCCGGCTGCGCTATTGACCGGGGATACCGCGCCCGAAACAATCCGGGAAATTCAGGCGGTTGACTTGCCCGTGCTGCATAAACCGCTGAAACCGGCCAAACTGCGCGCTTTTCTATCTCACCTGCTGACGGAAACCGCCAGCCCACCGATTTCTTCAAAACCGACTGAACCATGAAAACATTTGCTCTGCTTCTCCTCGTCATCGGCCTGATCCTGGCGCCAGCCTATTGGATTTACAGCAAGTTCTACACCGGCAAACAGACCACCATGATGCCGCTGGAAAAGGTTGCCGGCGTTGATGCCGCCGCCACAATCTGGCGTTCAGCGCCATTTCAGCTGCAAGCCGAGATGGCCCCGGTTGGCTTGATTCTGCATCTGGATGCCAGTTTCGACCCGACCACCGACGACCACAAACCGCCGATCGACCGTTACAACGTCACGCTGTCCAAGCAGGGCGAATCGTCAAAACCACTGTTGATCACGTTGAAAGCCGGCAACTCGGCGCAAGGCCTTCAAAACTTCAAGGAACATCTGCTGTTCATTGAAAAGGTCCAGGCCGGCAGTTACCAAGTCGAAGTTTCGCCCGCCTCGGACTCGATCATGAAGGTCGGCCAGATGCGGCTGGAAATCCGCCAGAACCTGCAAGAACCGAACAACCACATTGTGACTGGCGGCATTGTCTTGCTGGTTCTTGGCTTGCTCGGCTTGATCGCGATCTGAACGCCGATCTGGTTGAACCTTAAAACCGGGTGAGGATGTTTTCCTCGCCGGCCAGCACCTGAGCGCCGGACCCCACCAAGAGCGGGTCGGGTTGGTGCGCGACATGCAGATCCTTGTCCGGATAGGGCAAGGTATGCAGGAAATGCCGCATGCAATTGAGTCGGGCGCGTTTCTTGTCGTCCGACTTGATCACCACCCACGGCGCGTCCGCCGTGTCGGTGTGGAAGAACATGGCGGTCTTGGCTTCGGTGTAGGCATCCCACATATCGAGCGACTTGATGTCGATCGGTGACAGCTTCCAGTGCTTCAGCGGATCGTCGCGACGCGAGATAAAACGGCGCAGTTGCTCTTCCCGGCTGACCGAGAACCAGTATTTGAACAACTGCACACCGCTGTTCGCCAACATGCGCTCGAATTGCGGCGTCTGCCGCATGAATTCCAGATACTCGTGTGGCGTACAGAAGCCCATCACCCGTTCCACCCCGGCGCGGTTGTACCAGGAGCGATCGAAGAACACCATTTCGCCGGCGGTCGGCAAATGCTGCACATAGCGCTGGAAATACCACTGGCCGCGTTCACGATCTGACGGCTTGTCCAGTGCCACAACACGGGCGCCGCGCGGATTCAGATGTTCCATGTAGCGTTTGATGGTGCCGCCCTTGCCGGCGGCGTCGCGACCTTCGAACAGCACCACAACCTTCTGACCGCTGTCACGCACCCAGCATTGCACCTTCAACAACTCGATCTGCAGCTTTTCTTTCTGCGCTTCGTAGTCAATGCGGCGGATGCGGGTGCGATACGGATAACTCGCCGGCAACGCGGCGTAATCGCTGTTCTCGTTACTGCCGTGCGGCGCGTGCGCGACGGCCATCGCAACCGGATCATGGCTGACCGCCTCGATTTCGGCAGCCGCCTTGGGGTTGGGTGTTTGCGGCAAATCTGGCGCAACATCAACCGCTGTCTCGGCAACCTGGGGAGGTTCCGTCGAGGTGTCGGGAGAGACCTCGGACACCACAACCGCTACCGTCTTTTTGACCGGCGCGGCGCGGCGGCGAGGCGGTTTTGCGGCAAGCGGGGATTCGGAGTCGATCGGTTTGTTCTCGGCCATTCTGGTGCTCCCAGT
>Ga0105047_10014956_pt1 | contig 12266 bp, 10 predicted proteins | sample MAT04_FD_78384 | JGI IMG/M metagenome (GOLD analysis project Ga0105047, IMG submission 78384) | Freshwater microbial communities from Lake Fryxell liftoff mats and glacier meltwater in Antarctica - MAT-04 (megahit assembly) | ecosystem: Environmental > Aquatic > Freshwater > Ice > Liftoff... | reverse complement strand
TCGCTGGGCGAGGCGCTCCTCTTCGTCGTGGCGCGATCGGGCGTGGCTGCGAATCGAACGGCCGGAAGAACCGTTGGGCGTGCTCGAGCCGGTGGCCACCTACCTCGAGCTCCGCACGTCGGCCGAGCGGGCCATGCTCCGCCGGGCCTCTCTCCACCCCGCGCCCGGCACCTGGCCGACCCCGCTCGGGCGACTGCGTCGGGTGGTCGGCCGGTCGGCCGAACGATGAGGAATCGAGTGGAGCTGATGGGAATCGAACCCACGACCTACGGCTTGCAAAGCCGCCGCTCTGCCAACTGAGCTACAGCCCCTCGTGCCCATGCGGCCATGAGCGCCGCCGACTGTACCGGACGGCGACGAGGACCCCGGCGGGCCGACACCCACGAGGAAGGTTGGCGTCAGGTTCGGTATCCCGGTACGTCAGATTGACGTCAGGAACCGCACACGAACGGTTCACTCTCCGGGAACCGTCGCGCAACGCCTACCGAGTTGCATGGCCGTTGTCGTCGGGCGAACGCGCAACCACGCCGTTCGACCGGCTCGACCCGAAACGATCCCAAGGAGGAACCAATGGTCCATCTGGTGACAGCGGTCATCAAGCCGCACCGGTTGGAGGAGGTGAAGGAAGCACTGCGTGCCATCGGCATCACCGGCATGACCGTCGATGAGGTGAAGGGCGTCGGTCGCCAAGGTGGCCACACGGAGACCTATCGCGGTGCTGAGTACACCATTGACTTCCTTCCCAAGATCAAGGTCGAGGTCCTCTGCCCGGCCGACGAGTCCGACAAGGTGGCCGAGGCCATCGTCCAGGCCTCCAAGACCGGCAAGATCGGCGACGGCAAGATCTGGGTCACCCCCGTCGGTGCCGTGTGGCGCGTCCGCACCGGCGAACGAGACGTGGAGGCCATTTGATGAGCCTCTCCCCCACCACCCCCGGGCTCGCCGTCGGCGACGCCTGTTCCCCCACTCCCAAGGAGGGCAGTCGCAGCATGCGCAAGAAGCTGCTCATCGGTGGCCTCGCCATCGCCGCCGTCACCGTGGCCTTCGCCGCTCCGGCTCTGGCCCAAGAAGCCGTGACCACCGCGGAAGAGGTGGTCGAGCCCGATCCGGTCACCACCCTCGGTCAAAACGTCAACCTGCTTTGGATCATCATCGGCGCCGCCCTCGTGATCTTCATGCAAGCCGGCTTCGCCATGGTCGAGACCGGCTTCTGCCGGGCCAAGCATGCCGCCCACGTGGTCAGCACGAACTTCGGCGTCTTCGCCCTCGGCTTCGTGGGCTTCTTCGTCATCGGCTTCGGCTTCGCCTTCGGTGGCTACAGCTACGCCCTCGACGGCTTCGACTACGGCTTCACCGAGTCGGTCGGCGGCGGCGGAGCACTCATCGGCTCCGGCGACTGGGTCTTCCTGTGGAACCCGACGAAGCTCATCGCCCTCAACGGGCTGTCGAGCATGGACATGGCCACCAACGGTGCGTACATCGCTGCGGTCATGGGCTTCTTCCTCTACATGGTCGCCTTCATGGACACCACGGCCACCATCCCGACCGGCTCCATGGCCGAGCGCTGGAAGTGGAAGTCGTTCATCGTCTGGGGCCTGTTCTGCGGTGCCTTCTACTACCCGGTGTTCGCCGCCTGGACCTGGGGCGGCGGCTGGCTCGCCAAGCTCGGCTCGAGCATGGGCTGGGGTGCCGGCTACGTCGATTTCGCCGGCTCCGGCATCGTGCATGCCATGGGTGGTGTCGCCGCCATCTCGGGCGCCATCGTCCTCGGCCCCCGCATCGGGAAGTTCGGCAAGGACGGCAAGCCCCGCGCGTTGTTCGGCCACAACATCCCGATCGCCATGTTGGGCACCTTCATCCTGCTGTTCGGCTGGTTCGGCTTCAACGCCGCCTCCACCTTCGCGGCGACCGACATCCAGTTCGCCGTGGTGGCTGCCAACACCGGCATCGCCGCAGCGTTCGGGGCCTTCGCCACGATCTTCTACATCACGCTGCGGACGGGCAAGCCTGATCCGGCCATGATGGCCAACGGCATGCTCGCCGGCCTCGTGGCCATCACCGCACCGTGTGCGTTCGTGGAGCCGTGGGCGGCTGCGGTCATCGGCCTCATCGCCGGCGTCCTCGTCGTCGAGTCGGTGTTCTTCGTGGAGCGGAAGCTGAAGCTGGACGATCCCGTGGGCGCCATCTCGGTCCACGGCGTCAACGGCATCTTCGGTGTCCTCGCCGTCGGCATCTTCGCCAACGGCGAGTACGGCGCCGGCTGGAACGGCTCGGACGTCGCCGGCGTCGGTGGCCTCATCTCCGGCGATGCGGGGCAGTTCGTCTCGCAGCTCGTCGGCGTGGCGGCCATCCTCGTGGCCGGCGGCGGCATGTCCTTCGCCTTCTTCAAGATCCAGAACGCCCTCACCAAGGGTGGCATCCGGTCCTCGGCGGAAGACGAGATGGTCGGTCTCGACCTGCCCGAGATGGGTGTCCCCGCCTACCACGACCTCACCTCGAGCTCGGACAGCTACAGCGACGAGGACGTCGCCCTGGCCCTGGCCAAGTACAAGAGCTGAGTCACACCCGCTGCGCAACGCAGCACGAGTTGCGACCGGTGGCCGCTCCTTCGGGAGCGGCCACCGCCGCGCTCGGTCGTGAGGCGTCAGCCGGCGGCCGCGAGGTCGCTCGGCAGGAGCGACCAGACCTCGAGGTTCTTGCGGCCGTTGCCCACCTTGAGCCAGCTCCGCAGCACACCCTCGCGCTGGAACCCGGCGGCGGCGGCGGCCCGCAGCGACGGCTCGTTCCACGGCTCGATGTGGACCTCGACCCGCTCGATGCCCAGCTCCTCGGTCAGTGCCCACCGGCTCAGCGCCTTGAGGGAACTGGTGATGGCACCCCGCCGGCGGGCCGGCTCGATCACCCAGTAGCCGATCGACGCCCGCCCGAACTCGATGTCGCGCCGCCACAGGCCGATGGAGCCGATGCCGTCCTTTGCGTCGTCGCCCGGACGGCCATCGTCGATCACGAACGACCACCCCTCGCCCGAGCGGGCCCGGTCGGCCTGGCGGTCGAGGTAGCGCTCCCCCGCCTCGGGCGTCCACACCGACGGGATCGACGTGATCAACGGGATGTGGTGGTCAGCGGAGGCCTGCTCGACGAGCCCCAGGTCGTGGGGCCCGAACGGACGGAGCCGCCACGGGTCGGCGTCGAGGGTGGGAACGGTCAGTGCGGGGCTCATGGCCGACCAGTCTGCCCACATCACGCCCGCCACGCCCACCCTCCAGACGAACCGGTGCGGACGGATGGGCGCTACGCCTATCCGTCCGCACCGGAACGGGAGTGGGGGGTCGGGCGACGGTCTGGGTCAGGCGTCGACGGTGGGCGTCGCCGCCTGGATGGCCGACGGCTGCTTCTTCGAGTACGTGATGGCACCCAGCAGGATGACCACACCGACGAAGGCCACGACGTAGCGCACCGACGAGTTGTCGTCGTTGAGGGCCACCACGGCCGGCAGCACCAGCAGCGAGATGAGGTTCATCACCTTCATCAGCGGGTTGAGAGCCGGGCCCGACGTGTCCTTGAACGGGTCGCCGACGGTGTCGCCGATGACGGCGGCCTTGTGGGCGTCGGAGCCTTTGCCGCCCTCGGCGCCGTCCTCGATGTACTTCTTGGCGTTGTCCCAGGCACCACCGGCGTTGGACTGGAAGTTGGCCATGAGGGCCGCCACCACGATGCCCGAGGCCAGGAAGGCGCCGAGGGCTTCGTAGCCCAGGCCGAAGCCCACCACGATGGGCATGAGCACGGCGAGCAGGGCCGGGGTGGCCAGCTCGCGCAGGGACGCCGTGGTGCAGATGTCGATGACCGGGCCGTAGTCCGGGCGCTCGGTGTAGTCCATGATCCCGGGCTTCTCCCGGAACTGGCGGCGGACCTCTTCCACGACGATGCCAGCGGTGCGGCCCACGGCCAGGATGGCCAGCGAGGAGAACAGGAAGGCCACCGTGCCGCCGAGGATCAGTCCGATGAACGTCTTCGGATCGGCCACGTTGATGGGCACGAGGTCGAAGGCGTCGACATCGCCCGACAGTTGAGCGAACAGCGGATCACTCTCGTTGGCCACCGTCTCGATGAACGAGGCGAACAGGGCCACGGCGGCGATCACGGCCGAGCCGATGGCGAAGCCCTTGGTGACGGCCTTGGTCGTGTTCCCGACGGCGTCGAGGCCGACCATGATCGTCTCGGCCTCGCCCTCGAACTCCCCGGCCATCTCGGCGATGCCGGCGGCGTTGTCGGCCACCGGGCCGAAGGTGTCCTCAGCCACGATGATGCCGGTGGTGGCCAGCATCCCGATGCCGGCGAGGGCCACCAGGTAGAAGGAGAAAGCGGTGTCGCCGGCGCCCAGGGCGATGGCCACGCCGATGGCGCCGCAGATGGCGATGCAGGCCCAGACGGCCGATTCCATGCCCGACGAGAGGCCCGACAGGACCACGGTGGCCGGTCCGGTGCGAGCCGAGATGGCGATGTCACGCACAGGCTTGGTCTTGGTGGAGGTGAAGTACTCGGTGATCTTCGAGGCCGTGAAGCCGAGAGCCACGCCGGCCACGATGGCACCGAAGAGACGGGCCCCGACGTTGGAGATGTTCGAGCCCTCGATGTCGCCCACGTAGCCGAAGGCCACGACGGCGGCACCCACGATGGCCAGGGCCTGGGCCAGGTAGATGCCCCGGTTGATGGGCTTGAGGGCGTCGATCTCGCCCGGCTTGGCCTTGACCGAGAAGATGCCGACCATGGAGGCGAGGAGGCCGATGGCCATGAGGGCCACGGGGAACACGAGGCCCTTGGCCGCGTCTTCGGGGCTGGCGCCGATGGCGCCGAAGGCCGAGACGCCGAGGATGATGGAGGCCACGAGGACCACGGCGTAGGACTCGAAGAGATCCGAGGCCATGCCAGCGCAGTCGCCCACGTTGTCGCCCACGTTGTCGGCGATGGTGGCGGGGTTGCGGGGGTCGTCTTCGGGGATGCCGGCCTCGACCTTGCCCACCAGGTCGGCGCCGACGTCGGCCGCTTTGGTGAAGATGCCGCCGCCGACGCGCAGGAACAGGGCGAGCAGGGAGCCGCCGAAGCCGAAGCCCACGAGGATCACCGACGCCGAGTTCTGGAAGATCATGATGATGGCCGAGGCACCGAGAAGGCCGAGGCCGGCGGTGAACAGACCAGCCACCGAACCGGTGCGGAAGGCCACGAGCAGCGACGCGCCGAAGTCCTTGTCACGAGCGGCGGAGGCGGTGCGGACGTTGCCACGCACGGCGATCCACATGCCCATGAAGCCGATGGCGGCCGAGAACACGGCACCGACGAGGAACGCCAAGGTGCGGAACAGCCCAGACTCCACCTTGCTCAGCGCCACCTGCGGCGCCTGGATGGCGGCAGCCGCACCGTTGTCCCCGATGACCACACCGAGCAGTTCGGCGGGCTTGATCACCTCGGTCGAGGTGATGAACACGACGACGGCCAGCGGGATGACGATCATCCCGATGGTCCGGAACTGGCGCTTCAGGTAGGCGGCGGCGCCTTCTTGGATGGCGCCGGCGATCTCCTGCATCTTCTCGGTGCCGGCGTCCTTCGACAGCACGAAGCGGATCTGGGAGTACCCGACGAGCAGAGCCAGGGTGCCGACCACGGCGGCGAAGATGAGGAGCGCCCATTCGGTGCTCCCCAACTCGAAGACCTGGTAGCCGCCCTCGGCGAGGACTGGTGTCATTGCAGTGGTCCCTTCGTTGCTGAATTGGAAGTTAAGTGAGCTCGGGAGCGGACAGCAGCCCGGTCGACGCTCGAGATCTGGTCTCGCTTCGCTCGACAGGGCCCGTCACCTGGGTCGGCTCGCCTCCTCATGCGGCGCCCTTGCGGACGACGTGGCGGACGTGTACGAGCCGGGCGACCTTCTCGCCGAGCGTGCGCTCGTAGCCCCCGACCCGCACGACGACGGGGCCATCGAACGGATGCTTCTCGCGGACCTCGACGTGCACGTCGGGCACGACGCCGAGGGTCTCGAGGAACCCGATGACCTCGGGGTCGGTGGAGCCGGGCACGGCCACCTCGGCCTCGTCGCCGGGTTCGAGGTCGTACAGCCTCGGTAGCTCGGGGAGCTCGGCTTGGCCGAGTTGCGGGATGGGGAAGCCGTGCGGGCAGGTCTCGGGACGGCTCAGGGCGACGTACAGGCGCTCGACCACCTCGTCGGGAAGGTCGTGCTCGAACGACGGGGCCAAGGCGTCGGCCTCGTTCCAGGCGTAGCCGAGCATGTCGGACAAGAAGCGCTCGACGATGCGGTGCCGACGGATCAGGGCCACCGACTCGGTCCGGCCCGACTCGGTGAACGACACGCCGTGGTAGGGCCGATGGTCGATCAGGCCGCGATCAGCGAGGCGCTTGACCGTGGCCGTGACCGTCCCCGGGCTCACCCCGAGCGTCTCGGCGAGCACGCCGGTGTGGGCCTCGACGCCACCCTTGGAGTGGCGGTAGATGGCCTTCAGCGTCTCGCGCTCGGATTTCGTGAGGTCGACAGTCATTGTTTCAGCGGTGTGAAAGATGGCTCGGACGGCGCAGAGTCAAGCGGTGTGCGCCGTCGCCGTCAAGTCCAGTCCGCTGTCGACCGCGCGGTGGCCGACGTCACACCTCGCCTACGACACCTCGGCCGTGTAGAGGATCTCTCCCGTGGGAGCAGCCGAGCCCGTCGCCGGTTCGACGGTCACGGCCCATGCCGCCGGCGCACCGTCGAGGGGCAGGACCCGTCGGACCTGGCGGTCGGCCGCTCGGTCCAGCAGACCCATCGGCTGCGGGCCGCGGTCGTCGATGAGCCAGAGCTCGTAGGCCATGCCCTCGCCGGGATCAGCGAGCCCGTCGGCGACGACCGCCACCTCGCCGGCCTGCTCCGACCATGTGAGCGAGACGGTCGAGCCGTCGACGCCTTCCAGCGCGGCGACGGTGACATCGGGCTGCGACAGCACGCCTGCCACCTCGCCGCCGAACCCGTCGTCGTCGGCGCCCGGGCCCACGAGCGCGCCGACGCTCACGGTCAACACCACGACCACGGCCGCCGCAGCCAGAAAGGTGGCGGCCACTCGGGTCCGCCGGCGCCGGCGCTCGGCCAGGTCGACCACCGAGGTGGGCAGCACGGGCGACAGCTGCCGGGTGCGGGCGATCTCGGCCATGACGTTCGACTTCACGTCCGCCGGGGGAGCGACGGTCTGGGCATGGCCCACGTCGGCCAGCACCTCGCGGAACTCGCGCACCTCGACGCGGCACTCGTCGCACGTCGGATAGTGGGCCTCGAAGGCGGCCCGCTCGTCGTCGTCGACGGCGTCGAGGGCATAGGCCGCCGCCAGCTGGTGGATCTCGATCTCGTTCATCACGCCGCTCCCAGTTCATCGCGCAGGCGGATCATGCCGTCGCGGATCCTCGTCTTCACCGTGCCCTCGGGAACGCCGAGCAACACGGCCACCTCGCGGTAGCTGTGTCCCCCGAACCACGCCAGCTCCACGGCCTGGCGTTGCATGTCGGTCAACCGTTGCAGCGCTCGACGCACCCGAGCGCCTTCGAGCGAGGCGCCGACCTCCTCGGCCACCGAGTCGAACTCCATGACGCGCCGGGTGCCCTCGCGATCGAGGCGGTCCCGCGCCGCCTGCTCGGAGCGCACGCGATCGACGGCCCGGCGGTGGGCGATGGTGGCCGCCCACGAGCGGACCGAGCCGCGGGTCCCGTCGAAGCGGGCCGAAAGACGCCACAGCTCCACGAACACCTCTTGCGTGACCTCTTCGGACTGCGACGGATCCCGTACGACCTTGGTGACCACGCCGTGCACGAGGCCGGCCAGCTCGTCGTACAGCTCGGCGAAGGCCACGTCGTCCCCGCGCCCGGCGCGATGGAGCAGAGCGGCGAGCGGATCCACCGGGGTCGGGCCGTCGCCGCTGCCCTCGGCTCGCAATCGAGTCAGGCGCAACGCCACGGCACACCTCTCACGGCACGGTGGGGAGGGCTGGGGGCGACGGTCATGACCCTTGTTCGGAGCCACGGGGACGCCGGATTGGGCGGGGCGAACAATCCGATCGAGCCACGGCGACGAACCGCCGCCATGCCAACTCGTTCGTCCTCCCGCCTGTCCCGCAACCTGTTCGGGTCCCTCGCCGGGATCGTCGCCGCCGCCATCGGCCTGGCCGTGGCCGAGGTGGTGGCCACGTTCGCATCGAGCTTCCAATCTCCCGTGCTCGACGTGGCCGACCGGGTGATCGACGGCGTTCCTCGACCGGTCAAGGAGTTCGCCATCGACCAGTTCGGCACGAACGACAAGGTGGCGCTGTTGGTGGGCATCGCCTCCATCCTCGCCGTGTACGCGGCGGTGCTGGGGATCCTGGCCCTCAGCCGGCGTTGGCCGCTGTCGCTGCTGGGGATCGCCCTGTTCGGCGTGGCCGGCGCCTATGCGTCGCAATCCACACCTCGCCAGGCGCCGTTCGCGGCCGTGCTCCCCAGCATCGCCGGGGCCGCAGCCGCCGGGGTCGCGCTCTACGTGCTGCACCGGATCGCCGTCCGACCGGCCGCCGAGCCATCGTCCGCCGAGCCGGTCCCGGTGACGTCGACCGCGTCGATCGCCCAGCTCGTCCCGAGCGACCGGCGACGCTTCCTGGCTGCCGTCGGCATCGGCGCCGCCGGTGCCGTGGTGCTCGGCTCCGTCGGGCGAACCATCAAGCGCGGCGCCGGTGCGGCGGCATCGCGGGCCAAGGTGGTGCTGGCCACGGCCCGCAATCCTCTGGCCCCGGCCCCCGCCGCGGTGGCGGTCGACGTCGACGGGGTCAGCCCGTTCTTCACGCCCAACCGCGACTTCTACCGGATCGACACGGCCGTGTCGGTGCCGCAGGTACCCATCGACGACTGGGCGCTGCGCGTCACCGGCCTGGTGGCCGCGCCACTCGAGCTGAGCTTCGCCGACCTCACGGGTCGGGAACTGGTCGAGGCCGACATCACCCTCAGCTGCGTCTCGAACGAGGTAGGCGGCAAGCTGCTCGGCACGGCCCGGTGGCTGGGGGTGCGCCTCGACGACCTGCTGGCCGAGGCCGGCATCGACCCGTCTGCCGACCAGATCGTCGGTCGCTCGGTCGACGGCTACACGTGCGGCTTCCCGGTCGCCGCCCTCGACGGCCGCGACGCCCTGGTAGCCGTGGCCATGAACGGCGAGCCGCTGCCGCTCGAGCACGGGTTCCCGGCCCGGCTCATCGTGGCCGGCCTCTACGGCTACGTCTCGGCCACCAAGTGGTTGCAGGAGATCGAGCTCACGAGGTTCGACGCCTTCGACCAGTACTGGGTCGAGCGCGGCTGGGTCGACGATGCCCCCATCAAGGTCCAGAGCCGCATCGACACGCCCAAGGGCCTGGCGTCGGTCGCCGCCGGCACCGTGGCCGTCGCCGGTGTGGCCTGGGCCCAGACCCGCGGCATCGGCGCCGTCGAGGTGCAGATCGACGACGGCGAGTGGACGGCGGCCACCCTCGCCGACGAGCTCAACGAGGTGACGTGGCGCCAGTGGTCGTTCGCCTGGGAGGCCGCGCCCGGCCGCCACACCATCACCGTCCGAGCCACCGAGAAGAACGGACCAATCCAGACCGAGGACCGCACCGAACCCTTCCCGAGCGGTGCGACGGGACGACATCAGATCGTCGTCATCGCCTCGTGATCACCCCCCAGCACCACCCCCTTCCCCCCAAACCAAGGAGCAATCCCATGCAGACCCCCACCCGCCGTCGTCGGATCCGCAATGCGGGCATCGTCGGCATCTCCGCCCTCGCCCTGCTCGGCGCCGCCTGCAGCAGCGACAGCGAGACCTCCACGTCCGACGCCCCCACCACCATGGCGCCGACGACCGACGCCCCGATGACCGAGGAGCCGATGTCGGACGAGTCCATGTCCGACGAGTCGGCCATGATGCTCGAGCCCACCGGCGACGGCTGCGCAGCCGTGCCCACCGACGGCGAGGGCAGCTTCGGCGGCATGGCCGATGACCCGGCCGCCACCGCTGCGTCCAACAACCCCGCCCTGTCCACCCTCGTGGCGGCGGTGACCGAGGCCGACCTGGTCGACACGCTCAACGGCGAGGGCCCGTTCACCATCTTCGCCCCGGCCAACTCGGCCTTCGAGGCCATCCCCGCTGCCGACCTCGACGCCGTCCTGGCCGACACGGAACTGCTCACCTCGATCCTCACCTACCACGTCGTGGCCGGCGAGAAGATGTCCTCTGCTGACCTGATCGAGGCCGGGACCGTCACCACGGTGAACGGCGCCGACCTCACGATCACCGAGGTCGACGGCACCCTCACGGTCAACGACACGCCCACCGTGTGCATGGACGTACCCACGGCCAACGCCACCGTCCACATCATCTCCGGCGTGCTCATGCCCAGCTGAGCCTGAGCCGCCCACGAGCTCGTCGGCTGCTGCCTCCACAGCGCTGACGACGAGACCGATGCCGACCGGGACGGGAACCCTCGGTCGGCATCGGCGCGTCCGGGATCGGTGTCGGCGCCACTGCCGGCGACCACCGCCACGCATCGACGGCGAAAAGGGTGCACGATGTGTGCAACCAGTCGAGCAGCGCCGGAGGGCCGGTGCTCCAGGGGGGGAACCGTGCACGACGACGAAGTGCTGCCGATCAAGCTGGGCCCGGTGTCGACCGGGGAGTTCCTCCCCCAGGCCCACTCGCCGATGGTGCGGGAGGCCATCCGTCGCACCCACCTGGCCGCCGATGCCAACGCCCGAGCCCTCGGCATCTCGCGTCGCCGCTTCCTGGGCTCGGCCGCCGGCGCGGCCACCATGTTCTTCATCCTCAACGGGTGCTCGAGCGAGGAGGCGGCGTCGAAGGGCGCGGCGCCCGGCGGCACGTTCGACATCCCGCCCGAGGCCACGACCGACACCTCGGCTGCCCTCGACACGCTCGGCGGTCAGGAGTTCATCTTCGACGTCCAGTCGCACTACGTGAACTACGACCTGGCCCAGGAGGGCGGCGAGTGGACGTCGCTGTTCCCGCAGGGCGAGTGCCCCGAAGGGGTCGACGCCGGCAACTCGAAGGCGTGCTTCACCGTCGATGCCTACTACCGCGAGATGTTCGCCCGCAGCGACACGTCGATGGCCATCCTGTCGGCGCTGCCCGCCCTCGGGCCCGACACCGGCCTCGGCTCCGACGACATGGTCTACGCCATCGACGTGGCCACCCAGCTCGGGTGCAACGGGCGGGTGCTCATGCACGGCGGCGCCTACCCCCACCGCGGGCAGCTCGAGACGGCCCTGCTGGCCATGGACGCCGTCCGCCAGGACTACGACATCGCCGCCTGGAAGATCTACACGATGACCCCGACCGACGCGCACTTCTACTTCGACGACCACGACCCGTCGCGTCCGCAGATCGGCCAGCGCTTCATCGACCACGTCCGCGACCTCGGCCCGCCCATCATCTGCACCCACAAGGGCATCTCGTCGATCGTGGGATCCACGCCCGAGCTGGCCGACCCGTCCGACATCGGTCCGGCCGCGGCCCGCAACCCCGACATCAGCTTCGTCGTCTACCACTCGGGCTTCGAGCCGAACCAAGGGGGCGTCGGCCCCTACGACCCCGACGACCCGAACCCGCAGGGTGTCGACCGCCTCATCCGCACGTTGGCCGACAACGGCATCGAGGCCAACCGCAACGTCTACGCCGAGCTGGGCGGGACGTGGTGGTTCATCATGCGCGACCCCACGGTCGCCGCCCACGTCCTGGGCAAGTTGCTCAAGCACGTCGGCGAGGACCGCGTCGTGTGGGGAACCGACTCGATCTGGTTCGGCACGCCCCAAGACCAGATCCAGGCCATGCGCACGTTCTCGATCTCCGAGGAGTTCCAGGAGCGCTTCGGCTACCCGGCCCTGACGCCGGAGCTCAAGGCCAAGATCTTCGGCCTCAGCTCAGCCAACCTCTACGGCATCGAGCCCATCACCGGCACGTGCGGCCTGACGCCCGAGGAGATCGAGGCCGTCCGGGTCAGCCTGCCGCCGGCCAAGACCTACGGCCCCGAGACCGTCGAAGCGGCCATGGCCCACATCCGCTCCCACCAACTCGGCCGCGAGCTCTAGCCACACCCAAATTGGGCAAGGAATCCCTGCCAGGCAGGGCCTTACTTGCCCAAAACGCTTGGGTGGTCCCGCCGCGGACGGAGGAGCCAGATGGCCAGGCCGGTCAACAACGCCAATCCGAAGGCGGTCATGCGCATCGTCGA
>Ga0105047_10014955_pt1 | contig 12266 bp, 8 predicted proteins | sample MAT04_FD_78384 | JGI IMG/M metagenome (GOLD analysis project Ga0105047, IMG submission 78384) | Freshwater microbial communities from Lake Fryxell liftoff mats and glacier meltwater in Antarctica - MAT-04 (megahit assembly) | ecosystem: Environmental > Aquatic > Freshwater > Ice > Liftoff... | reverse complement strand
GCAGCACGTTTTGTGTCGGGGTTAAATCCCCGTTACAAAACGTAATTGCGAATTGCGTTAGCGCAGCGGTAGCGAGTCATCGTTCGCTTTTAGCGTCTCGTAAGAGAGCGTCATTGCGAATTGTTTTAATCCCTATCTGTGATTCAAATCCATTTTTTCGTAAATCCACGCAGCCAGATTAACACTGGCTTCGCCCAATTTCCACCCATCAAATCGTGCAACAGAGTATAAAAACAGGGGATGATAAACAGCGTCAGCACTGTTGCCAAAGATAAACCCGAAAACACTACTACGCCTAATGGTTGCAGAAATTCTGAGCCTTCCCCAATTCCTAACGCTAGAGGAAACATACCTAAAACAGTGGTAATAGTTGTCATTAACACTGGTCGTAGGCGTTGAGGTGCAGCTTTCAAAATGGCAGTTTTCCGGTCAACTTTTTCTCGTTCCAGAATTTGATTGGCCAATTCCACCATAATGATGGCGTTATTGACCACAATACCCACCAGCAAAACTGCACCGACAATCACTGTCGCCCCAATTGCAGTTTTGGTGATGTAAAGCCCGAAAATCCCCCCAGCTAACGCTAAGGGAATTGTAAACATAATTACTAGCGGGTCAATGAGGGAATTGTATTGCACCGCCATCACTACAAAGACTAGAAAGGCAGCTAATCCACCTAAAAGTTGCAATGAACTTTGCAACTGCTGATTAGATTCAGCTGCTGCACTGGGTAAAATGGTAATCCCTTCAGGTAAATCTATACTATCTAGTACCGTACTCACCTGTTCTAGGGCAGTACTGAGGCTAGCTCCCTGAGTCAAGTTGCCAGCAATTAATAAAACCTGACGCTGGTTAATTCGCTGAACTTCTCCAGGCGCTTGAGCTTCGGCAATTTTGGCAACATCACTCAAGCGGACTTGCCGATTGTTATCCACAAATAAAGGCAATCTTTCCAATTGAGAAGGTACTTGTACTGATGCTTCATTCAACTTTACTCGGACATCAACTAAACGGTTGCCGCGTTGCAACTGAGTTGGTACACTTCCTTCGATCGCAGTTTGAATTGTTTGTCCTATCTGTGTAGCAGTTAGCCCCAAAGCTGAAACCCTCTCCCAGTCAGGAAGAATTTGAATTTCTGGTTGGCGATCGTCTGCATCAGGACGAAATCTTGCTAGGGTGGCTTGGTCTTCTAAGGCTTTTAGCACCTGACGACCAGCTTCTTCTAAAGTATTTACGTCATTTCCCTGAAGGATTATGTCAACATCAGCACCACGGACAGGAGAATTGCTGAGAATCAAACCCCGTACTTGACCGGGGGCAAGGCGCAGGCGAATTCCTGCTAAATTTAGCTTGTTCAACTCTTGGGTAACTCTTTCTACGTAAGCTTGCACATTAGTACCCGCCTTCAAGGTAATATTGCTGGAAGCTCGTAGGGCATTAGCATTAGTAGTGTTGCCAAAGAGAGAGCCACCAATTGTAGAGAAAACATATTCTGTTTCTGGCTGCTTGCGGATAATCTCATCTACCGCAACCATTACTTTTTGGTTGGTTTCTAAAGGTGTACCGGGAGGAAACTGGGCGTTTAAGTTGGCTTGTCCGGTGTTGATGCGGGGGAGAATTTCTTGGGGAATTTGGGGAGCCATCCACAAACTGCCGCCGCCGAAAACGATAATAGCGATCGCTACTGTTGCCCACCGCCAGCGTAATATCCCAGTTAAAAAACTGCTATAACCCCTCGTAGAAGCATCAAAACGGTTATTAAACTGCCGCAACAGCCAAAAATTGCTCAAACCGCTAGAAAACTTCCATGCCAACATCCGGGAGGCGAACATCGGTACAACGGTTACGGCAATTAAAATTGAAGCGGCTACAGAAAAGGTGATGGTAAGAATTAACTCATTGAATAGTAATGAGATAAAACCACCAATGAGCAAAAATGGCAACACCGCTACCAAGTTCGTACTAGTGGAAGCAATTAAAGCTGATTCTACTTCTTGGCTACTTTTTTCTGCTTGAGAAATTAGTTCTTGGGAATTTAGGCGGCTTTTATTATCCTTACCGGGAGTCATCCCAGCACCCTCGGCAATGTTCTCCAACATGACGATGGAGTTATCTACCACAATACCCACACCCAGCGCCAAACCACCCAAACTAAAAACGTTGATGGATAAGCCAAATAGCCCCATAAAGATTATGGCAGCTAGGCTTGCTAGGGGGATAGCTAAGACGATGATGAAAGTTTGCCGCAGAGAACCAAGAAATAGCAGAACTGCGATCGCTGCTAGTGCAGTACCGATCAACCCAGAAGTGGTAACATTCGAGATAGAGTTGCGAATAAACCGCGACTCATCTAAGGTTGGTGTCAGAACTGTCCCTTCAGGAATTAAACCGGACTTCCGAAGTTCTTCTAAGCGTTTTTTCACACCCTCGACAACGTTAATGGTATTAGCATCCGGCTGCTTTTGAATACTGACTTTTACAGCTTCTTTCCCGTTGAGTAAAACGTACACCCGTTGCTGTTCTGAGCCATCAATGACTTCGGCAAAGTCGCGCAAATAGACGCGGCGGCTAGGGACTGGAGATTGGGAATTAGTAGTTGTAGAAGAAGAGACTTCAAAAGAAAGATTGCTGATTTCATTGGCATTTTGGAATCGCCCGACTGTACGGGTTAATGGTTCAGCATTCTCCCCTAAAAGCCGACCGCCAGAGATATCTAGGTTGCGATCTCTGAGTTCATCTAAGATATCGGTCAAACCTACACCTACAGCTTGCAAGCGATCCAAATCAACATTTACCCTAACTTCTTCTAAAACTCCGCCCGATATATCTACCCCTGCAACTCCGGGTACAACACCCAGTTCGCGGGCTAGTTCTTCTTCGGCAAAAACGCGCAAATCCACACCTTCTAGGGAGGGTGAAGTTAATGCCAATTCGTAAACAGGTAGCTGGGAAGGATCAACTTTAAATAAGCGTGGTTCTTCGATCGCGTCTGGTAATGTGCTTCTAGCTCTGTTAAAAGCAGCCGTAGCATCATTTAAAGCTTGGTCAATATTGCCACCTGGTTGAAAATACAGATCCAAATTTATCCGTCCCTCACGAGTTTGAGAAAAAATTTGAATCACGCCCTCGGTAGCACTAAAGGCTTGTTCTAATGGCCTTGTGACTTCATCAACTGCTACCTCTGGGGAGATTCCAGGTGCTTCTATTCGCACACCAATCCGAGGATAGGTAATTGATGGTAGTAAATCCACTGGCAATTTGACGACAAAAAATACACCCATCACTATCACTGCCAACGTCAGCATTAGTGTCCCGATGTGTTGACGGATTGATATGGCACTGATACTAAATCCGCCACTTTTGTTTACTTGTTGCATTACTATTGCTTTGCTCCAATTAAAAAGGCAAAATTAAAAATTCTCAAAGAGATTTAGAATTTTTAATTTCCTTTAGGTTCTACCTCTGCTGTTTCAGAAATAATCGATAAACGTACAGCGTCTCCATCTTTTAAGGGTTGACCACTGCGAACAACATAGCGTTCTCCCGATCGCAAACCAGATAAAATTTCCACTTTGCCATCGGCTCTTTTTCCTAATGTCACAGTACGCGCTGCCACTTTCGCTTTGCCTTCTGTGTCTTTGACCACAAATAGCGTCCCAGCAGGGTTTTCTGCTCCGGCGGTATTAGCTGCGTTGTCCGGGGGAGATGACTTACCTATACTCTTGGAGTTGTTACTCCCTGCTTGTTTCTGGATAGCTGTTTGCGGTACGACTACTCGCTGTTGAGTCTGGTTTTCAAAGTTGACTCGCGCCAGCAGTCCACTACCAATCTTGGCTTGAGCGTTGGGAATCACTACCTCTACAGGTATCAAGCGAGCGATCGCATCGGCAGCTGGAGAAATGCGCGTAACTGTCCCAGCTAATGCTTCGTTGGGGAAGGCATCTAAACGCACTTGTACAGATTGTCCAACCTGAATTTGTGCCAGTTCTAATTCGGAAACTTGGACAACCACTTTGACACGGTTAAAGTCACCAATTTTTAAGACTTCGTTACCTGCTTGCAGAAGATTGCCGGGTTCTGTAACCTTTTCTATAACTATGCCAGTGATGGGGGATGTCAGCCGAGCGTAAGAACTGCGCTCTTTAGTTTGGGCAACCAATGCTTGCTGGGCAAGTACTCTACCTTGGGCGGCAGCGACGGCTTGCTGTTCTGTACGGACTTGCTCTTGAGCTGCCCGCAATGCCTGGGCTGCTGTTTTTGCCTGGGTACGTGCTTGCTCGGCAGTTTGTTGAGCGATCGCTCCGGCTTTGAATAGATTCTGTTGCCGTTCTGAGTCTGCCTGAGCTTGCACTACTTCTAGCCTCGCCCGTTCAACGTCTGCACGAGCATTGCTTACCTGAGTCGTTGCCCTCGCTACTTCTGATTTCAGGGCTGCTAATTCTGCTTCTGCTTGCTTTAAAGCCGTCAGTAGCAGGACATCATCTAACTGTCCGACGTTTTGACCTTGTTTAACCGCATCACCCACATCTAAATTCAAAGCCAACAACCGGGCTTCTACTTGCGATCGCACTGATACAATTTGGAAAGGTGTTGTATTACCTGTATATTCTAGTTGTGTTTGCAGTGAGTCCGTTCGAGCGATCGCCACATCTACAGGTGTTGCACCACCGCGTTCTTTACTACCAGGACTCTGAGATTGTGCATCTGCTGATTCTTTGGGCGACGAGCCGCAACTTGCTGTCAGCAGTCCTATACCTAACAAACAGGAAATTAATAAACTTCTTACAGAAGTCGAGGAAAGGAAGTAACTTTCCCCTTTCGCTTTTCCACCTGTTTTACAAATACTGTTTGCAAGAAGTCTACTCTTGAAATCTGCGTAGGCGCAGCCCGCCCCAGGCATAGTTACCTCAGTCTTCACAACTGAATTTAACTGGATATTAATGAGCTGGTTGGTGGCTACCGAATCTGTTATTTTCACCTGCTTGTGCGGCTTATTCATATCCAAAATCATTTCTTTTTCTCTTATTGGGGAGGTTTTGGGGTTAAACAGCCGTGTTTTACCAAGTAAATTTGAGAGATATTATTAACGAAAAACGGCGAGAATTTGTAAGCTGTCTAACATTAACTTTCTGTATCAGAAGTTACTGTTTTCCCATAAAATTCCAAAACTTCTCACCGCTCTACTTCTTACGCAGAGGTAGATAATCTTCTTGCAGTTAACAAATTATAAACTTTAGTATAAATATTTGTCATTTTTCTGGAATCTACCCATAGGAGAAACCTAGTTTTTCTAAAGATATGAAACTTTTTGCCGCACATCCTAACATGGGGGTATTACGATAATTCCCCTTGTTTTTACATAATCATTTTTATTCTGGCATAAATACTTGTATTTATAGTATTATATTTGATGTATTAAGAATATTAAATATTTATTGCTTTCTTAGGTTTATAATGTACTGGAAGACACTATTTTTCTTACCCACCTTGCGTAATATGGGAAGAAACAGGGCGATAAGTACCATACCAACAACAGCAAGAATGAAGTTTTTTGCCAGAAATATATTTGCATTAGGTGAGGAAGGTAAGGCGTGACATCATTGCTCAGAATCGTACAAACCACTGATGAATCCCAGATTTCCGAGTTTTTCCAAGAATCAGCAGGTAACTGGCGATCGCAACGACGCTACTACACCCTACCGAAGGGAGAAACTAAGGAGATCGAAAGTATAGTTACAATCAATTTTTTAGAGCAGGGCTGTGATGAATTGCAAAAGCTAGCTCAGATGCACGATTTGTCTGATGCAGGTAATTTAATCTGTGGTGCAGCAGTTGTATGGGAAAGTACAGATGTGCTAAAGACAAAGAAAGAATCGCAAGGTTCAACAATATTTGGGGTGATGGGAAACATTTTGTATCGCGATCGGGGTTTTGCCATATCCAAACCAGTCACCGCCCAGTATTATTTCTCCAACCCGAAAACACTGTGTTTGCGAACTGAATATAACGGTTCAGTGTTTGAGGAAGAGTTAAAACTAATTGGCAGCAAATACCGCACCAGACAGACAATCATCTCTCGTGCTGGTGAGCAGTTGATGATTGGCCAATATTTAGAAAACAGAGTGGAGAGTTAGTTTATCGGGTGCGGCTGGCTATAGCATCGCCCGTTTTGGAACTACCCAGCACTTAGCCATGAACTGGTAATATAAATTTTTATAACAGTTTTTAAAATTTCCCCCAGAAAGGTAGTTGCTATGTAATCATGGGAAGTGAAATGAGAATTAATTCGGCGACAGTGTTTGTTTTTAGTATTGACAGGCTTTTCCCTTTTGGTATTACAGACTTCTCTCCGAAATCTAAATCTCTACAAACTTATGATTTTGGAGACATTTAATGTCAATTTACGTTGGTAACCTCTCCTATGAAGTTACACAAGATGCGCTGAGTGCTGTATTTGCAGAATATGGTGCTGTAAAGCGTGTTCAGCTACCTACTGACCGTGAAACAGGTCGTTTACGCGGCTTTGCTTTCGTGGAAATGAGTTCAGAAGATGAAGAAACAAAAGCCATTGAAGCCCTTGATGGTGCTGAATGGCTGGGTCGTGACCTTAAAGTGAATAAGGCCAAGCCCAGAGAAGACAGAGGTGGAGGTGGTTCCTTCGGTGGTAATCGTGGCGGTGGCGGTGGTGGCGGCGGCTACAACCGTGGTGGTGGTGGTGGTGGCGGTGGCCGCTACTAATCTAAATAGGCGAAAGTCATTTAGTTGAATCTACAAAAGGCTCAGGCAGAAATGCTTGAGCCTTTTTTATGCAAAACTTGAACTATGAATAATTTCGGTAAGTTGCTTATTATACCGCAATACGCTTGGGTTAATGCCAAAAACCTTAAGGTTTAAGACAACTGTATCGAATTAGGCGATCGCTCTGGAACCTGAGTTCAATTATAAAGTCTGGTGTCAGTAGCGGGAATTTTTTACGCTCCCCCGAAACTTTTCAGTAATTCTGTGACATCAACCGATTTCTCATATCTTTAGGTGAGAATACTGGAATCGGCGAACCTGTGAATCCATCTACGTCACGAGTAACGATCGCCTCTAACCCCAGCTTAATCGCCGATACTACCTGCACCGCATCTTCAAAATCAGTCAAGCGCAATGCGATCGCCTGTTCTAGCACCCCGCGATCCACTGCACAAATTTCCATCAGTGCCAACAATCGAGTCACTGCGGCAATCGCAACTTCAGCACTCTTGGTTTGGCGTCCAACCAAATAATGCACATCCGTAACCGTTGTTGCCGACATAAACCCTTCAACTTGCCCCGATTCAACCCTCTCTAGCAAAAAAGCAGCATCAGCCACAAAAGGTTCACGCGCTAGCAAAGCATCCAGCAAAATATTTGTATCAAATAAAATTCGCATTACAGATACTTTTGCACCAACCGCTCATCTAGCATAGCTTTCACTTCTTCATCTGTAGGTGGCAACGTGTCAGTCTTCGCAATGCCAATTAAACTCGCAGCTAAACCCTTCGGCTTTGACGTTGGCTGGAGTTTTGGTTGGAGCGATCGCATCAATATATTGATTAACTGCCAACGATCCTCGGCAGATAATCTCAGTGCTTGATCTTCAAGTTCACGTAACGTCATGGCAATAATTTCTAACAGAGAGCATTTAGTTATTAGAATAAGACGGTTTGCGATGTCTGACGACAAGCCGCTTTGCGTCTACGCCCGATGCAACTTTCTTTGTTAGGCTGTCTCGCCGTTTGCTGCTTGTGGCATTGACTCAATCAACGCCCTTAACAGGGGTTTAGAGAATAGTTTTACACTACCCTCTAGGATCTTATCTCATGCTCAATGCCCAATGCCCAATGCCCCATGCCCCATTCCCAATTAATAATGAGTTGCCGATTTGCGATGATGCACGGCTGTGACGCCATCACTATCTAACAATTTGCCATTCTCGACAGTGGCATAAACCAGCCAGTGATCGCCAGATTCCATCCGGTTTTGTACGGAACATTCAAGATATGCTAGGGCATTTGTAAGTATAGGAGAACCATTTTCAGCTTCTTGGGCGGCGACATCAGCAAATCGGTCTTGTCCTGGCCCGAAGGGTTTGAGAAAGTGCTTCATCAATCCCAAGTGATTGCCTTCTTTAAGAATATTGAGGACAAATTTGTTTCCTGTATGTGTCAAAGTTTCTACTGCGCGGTCTTTAGCTACAGCTATGGTTAAACCAGGCGGATTAAAGCTAGCTTGAGATACCCAAGAGGCTAACATAGCACTGGAGCGATCGCCTTCTTTTGCTGTGAGAACACAAAGAGAACCGACAATCCGGCCAACTGCTTGTTCTACAGTTGTTGCAGGTTGACTTGGCGATAGCGAAGCGCTGCTGCGAAGCGCAGGACGCACTTTTCTGGTTTTCTTCAGTGCTTGGGCAAAGTCGGTTCCAGCTTCTTCACACAATTGTAAGGTGGCATCGTCGGGTTTGAATTTTACGCGGATGGTGTCAAAACCAAACCGATAGCCAGCATCTTTTAATTTACTTTCGATTAAATCAACCGCTTCTCCACTCCAGCCAAAGGAACCAAAAACACCAGCGAGTTTATTATTCGTAGCGGTGGATAGTACAATTCCTAAAGCTGTTTGCACGGGTGTAGGTGCATGACCACCGAGGGTAGGTGAACCGATGACAAAGCCAGCAGATTTTTCGACAGCAAGCCGGATTTCTTCTGGTTCAGTAAATTCGCAGTTAATCGATTCTACAGCGACACCGGCTTTTGTGATGCCACGAGCGATCGCTTGGGCTAATGTGGCTGTATTACCATAAGCTGATGCATAAATCAACGCTACTGTCAAGTCAGCAGAAGTTTGCTGTTGACTCCATTCTCGATAAGCTTTGGTCAGGTCAATCAAGCCATAGCGTACCAAAGGCCCGTGTCCATTGGCATACATTCGCACGGGAAAATCGGCAAGTTTATCCAGCGCTGTTTCAACTTGACGGGCGTGGGGAGCCATGAGGCAATCAAAATAATAGCGCCGATCTTCGTTATATATTTCCCAGCCTTCATCAAATACCTGATCTCCGCAAACATGCGCCCCAAATAACTTATCTGTGTATAGAATTTCTGTTTGGGGATCGTAGGTGCAAAGTTGATCTGCATAGCGGGGATTGGGGGTGGGAATAAATTGTAAATTATGCCCATTACCCAAATCTAGAGTTTCTTCGCCCCGCATCACAAGAATTTGCAAATCTGGATTTTCCAGCGCCGCACGTAAATTTATCGCCCCTGGATTAGAACAAACAAAAGTGATTTGCGGGGCAATTTCCAACAAAGCTTTTAAAGTTACAGCCCGGTTAGGATTTACGTGTCCCAAAATTACATAATCTAAGTCTTCGAGATGGAAACGTTGCTGCAACGCTTCTAAATAAATTTGCGTAAATGTTTCCCCTGGAGGATCGATAATTGCGGTTTTATCGCTTTCGATTAAATAAGAATTAGCAGTTGTACCCTTAGCAAGAGCATATTCAATTTCAAATCTGAGCCTTGACCAACTGCGCGATCGCAGTATTCTTGTATCTGTAGCTATTGGGTAAACTTGAACATCACGGGGTTTGTTTTTTGACATGGGTGATAAGGGAGTTATGAGTTATGAGTTATGAGTTATGAGTTGAAGAAAGTGGTTAATTCAAAACTCTGTACTTCCATATAATATAGACGATGTATTTTGTTAAACTCGTCCTTATAACTGGGAGCATCTCAGTTTTGCAAATATACCAGATGAGAAACAAGATTCTTGCTCCCTCTCCTTACTAAGGAGAGGGTTGGGGTGAGGTTTTACAAGGCTTTTTACACTCATTGAGATGCTCCCTTATAACTCCTGTAGAGACGCGATTAATCGCGTTTCTACTCCTAACTCCTAACTCCTAACTTTTTAATAATGATTACCAACTTTGCGGTGATGCACAGCAGTTAAAGCTTCTGGCTTAGAAACTCGTCCAGCGTAGACGGTGCTGTATACTGCCCAATGGTCGCCGCAATCCATTCTACTAACGACTTCGCACTCCATGTAGGCGAGGGCGTCGTTTAGTATGGGGGCACCATTTTCGGCTGGCTGGGTTCTCACACCTTCAAAGCGATCGCCACCAGGGGCGAACCGTTTCAAAAAGTGTTTCATTAATGGTTGGAAATTGCCTTCTTCTAATATGTTGAGAACAAAGCGATCGCCTACTTGCATGAGTGATTCAATTGCGCGATCTTTGGCTACTGCAATGGAGAATCCCAATGGTTTGAAGCTAGCTTGAGCAACCCAGGAGGCTAACATCGCACTGGATACATCGCCTTTTTTGGCAGTAATGATATATAATCCGCCGCTAAGTCTACCTAATGCTTTATCTAAGTCAGCACTAAGGGATTTCATGGCTTTGATGCTGCGATCGCGTGTTACCCATTGCCCTAAGTCAGTACCCGCTTCTTCACACAACTTGTAGGTATTTTCTGTGGGTGTTTCTTTAATCCGAATCGCTGGAAAAACCGTTGTCAAACCCAAATTGCGGAATTTACTCACCAAAGGATCTACTGGCTCATCATCGCCACCGCCGGTTTCAAACACGCCGATAGCTTGCTTTTCTTTGGCAGATCCTAAAACTGTGCTGAGTGCAGCTTGGATGCTCGCAGCACCAGAAGCCGGAGGTAAACCAACAATTAGCCCAGCACAACGGCTAACTAATTCCCGCAGTTCTTGTAAATCGACTTCAGATCCCAAATCGACAATTTCCACGGCGACACCAGTTTTACCGATACCGTTAGCAATTGCTTGCACGAGGCGATCGCTATATCCGTATTCGGAAACGTAAAATATTCCCACTGCCGTTTCTGGCTTGGCTTGCGTTTGGCTCCAAGTGCGGTAACGTCCAACTAGTTCCTCAACATTGTGAGACAATAATGGCCCGTGTCCTGTGGCAATCATACCGATGGTTTTCAATTCCGCCATCCGCTTCAGGGCAGACAAAACTGACCGGGCATTTGGCCCCATCAAGCAATCGTAGTAGTAATGAAAGTCTTCTTCGATCGCCGCCAAGTCTTCATCAAAGGTGCTATCTGAACAATAGTGCAGCCCAAAGGCATCGCAGGTGTAGAGAATTTTGGTTTTGTGGTCAAAGCTGAAAATGGTATCCGGCCAGTGTAAATTTGGAGCAATCACAAATTCAAATTCGTGTCCGTTGCCCAAATCTAAGCGATCGCCATTTTTCACAATCCGCCGTTTGAATGGCTGATGTACGAAATCTTCAAGAAACTGAATCGCCACTTTAGAACCGACAACGGTTATTTCTGGAGCCATTTGCAGCAAATCTTTAACTAAACCGCTATGGTCTGGCTCAGTGTGGCTGATAATTAAATAATCAATCTCTGTTGGGTTGATTAGTCCAGTAAGCGTATCAAAGTATAGTTGACGAAACTTTTCGTGGGAGGTATCAACTAAGGCAGCCTGCTCCCCACGGATGAGAAACGAGTTATAAGTAGTACCGTTTTGCAGACCAAACTCAATATCGAAGCGATCGCGATCCCAATCCAAAGAGCGAATAGCCGTCGTCTCTTGAGCAATCTCTACAGTCTGTATGGTGAGCCGTTTTTCAGTTTTTTCGGTGAGCGCTACCATAACTCCCTCCTTAACACAATGAGTATTTGTTCCTCTTCTTTTATTGTGACACGGGATGAATGTTAATTTTTATTAAAAAACATATAGCTGACTTAAAAAAGTTAAAAGTGTGAAACCGCAGAGGCACAAAGAGGAAATTTGGCTAGCGTTGGAAATTGGTAATTCCCGGCTGCATTGGGCATTGTTTTTAGGCGAGACGCTTTATTCAGCTTGGGATACTGACTATCTTCCTGAGTCTGCCATACAACAGTTGGCTGAATGTCAAACCCTGAATGATTTACTAGAGAAAATTTTTCCCCAAGGTGAATCTCTAACAAACACTCTGCCCCTTTGCCCTCTCCTCGTCGCCTCCGTGGTTCCCAGCCAAACTGCTATTTGGCAAATTTACCCAAATACTCATGTTATTACATTAGACCAAGTACCACTAAAAGGTGTTTATCCCACACTAGGAATTGACCGCGCTTTAGCTTTGTGGGGAGCGGGGAAAACGTGGGGTTTTCCAATGTTGGTAATTGATGCTGGGACAGCGCTAACTTTTACGGCTGCGGATGCTAATGAGTGTCTAGTTGGAGGTGCAATTTTGCCGGGATTAGGCTTGCAATTTG
>Ga0105047_10014954_pt1 | contig 12266 bp, 10 predicted proteins | sample MAT04_FD_78384 | JGI IMG/M metagenome (GOLD analysis project Ga0105047, IMG submission 78384) | Freshwater microbial communities from Lake Fryxell liftoff mats and glacier meltwater in Antarctica - MAT-04 (megahit assembly) | ecosystem: Environmental > Aquatic > Freshwater > Ice > Liftoff... | reverse complement strand
CGACGCTCGATGCATTGTTGCGGCATTCCGACGTAGTGACATTGCATGTGCCTGGTGAGGCAGCGACCGAAAATATCATCAATGCAGAGCGACTGGCACGCATGAAGCCTTCAGCAGTTCTCATCAACGCATCACGCGGCAATGTCGTACGGATTGATGCGCTAGATGCCGCGCTGCGGCAGAAGAATCTAGCGGGCGCAGCAATTGATGTTTTTCCTACCGAACCCGGCAGTGAAAAGGAGGAATTTATCTCGCCTCTGCGTGGACTCGATAACGTCATTCTGACGCCGCATATCGGTGGAAGTACCGAGGAAGCACAAGAAAACATCGGGCGCGAGGTAGCCGACAAACTGGTGCGCTTCCTGCGTGCTGGTACAACACGTTCGGCGGTCAATTTCCCTGAAATCTCTTACCTCCCGAAGAACGTACGCAGTCGAATTCTGCATATCCACCGGAACGAGCCTGGAGTCATCGCCCGCATGAATGCGACTTTCGCGGAAAGTGGCCTGAATATTGTTGCCCAACAATTGCAGACACGGGCAGAAATAGGTTACGCCATGACAGATGTCGATACTCCAATTACCGAGGAACTGATGACCCGGCTGCGCAGTACGCCTGCAACGATTCGATGTGATTTGCTTTAGATTGGCAAGGAGGGAAAAAATGGTGGGTCGGCGCGACGGTCAGAACGGTTCTAAAACCGGTGCCCCCGAAAGATAATTGCTCACGTCAGTCGTTCCACTCGAGCCAGCTACCGTTCGCAGCAATGGTAGCCATCAAAGTCCGCCTTGCCCACAGACACCCCCACATGACCCAGAATGGCAAACGCAGTGGTCATGTGAAAGATGAAATTGGGCGAGGCGTAGTGCAACAGGTATTCGCTTGCCGACATGGCGTGTGTGGCCCGCCCGGCTTCGGCGTGGATCGTTCGCGCAAGGCCACCCTCAAAGGCAGAGGGATCTAACTCCGTGAGCAAGTGCTCCGCGTTCGATATACGCTGACGCAATCCAACAAATGAGCGTTCGAACTCACCACAGGTCGGAACGGGCAAAGCCGGGCAACAATAAATGGCGGGACTATGCAGCGCACGCAACTGTGCAATCTTCACAGCAGCCATTTCTAAGGCCCTTTCTCGGCCATACTCTGCCCAAGGACTAGTGCCTTACACCGACTATTTACAGGAACGCTTTAATGACCAGCGAAATCTCACATCTGCCGTCCATATGGTTAGCTGAATTTGCCAACAAAGCGGAATTCGATGCCAAGGCAGTGGCGCTGAGTGCCCAGCTGGAAGTGATCGCAGCAATAGACGATCGCATGCTGCAATCCAGGCATCCGTTTGACCTAAAGGCGTGGTGCGCGGCGTGCAATGCGGTAACCACCATGCGGGTCACCTGGCACTATTGCGGGACCAACGCTGCCGGCGCTGTTCACCCCGCGTGGACGGAAACCTGTGCATGCACGCAATGCGGATTAAATAGCCGCATGCGCGCACTCTTTGATTTCTTGGCCAGCGAACTCAACGCACCCAGAACATCCCATATCTACATGGCGGAGCAGACTACGGTTTCGTTCAATGTGATGCAGAAGTTGTTTGACAACGTGACTGGCAGCGAGTACTTGGGGCCTGACTACAAACCGGGCGAAGTTGCTACCCACTTCAACAACCACAGCAGTATCAGGCATGAAGACCTCAGCAGGCTGTCATTTGCTGATGGCGCGTTTGATATGGTTTTGACCCAAGATGTTTTTGAGCACATACCAGACTATCTAAGATCACTTTCAGAGTGCGAAAGGGTATTGAAAGTAGGCGGGTCCTTGGTTTTCACTGTGCCGTTTTTTTACGACCAAGCTCACACTCGTGTGCGCGCAACCGTTGATGCACAAGGCAACATTCAACACATCCATCCGCCAGAGTTTCACGGTAACCCGGTGTCTAGCGAAGGTTCCCTGTGCTTCCAGAACTTTGGCTGGGATTTGTTAGATGCACTTCAAAATGCAGGTTTTATCCAAGCCAAAGCCCACATGTACTGGGGACCATGGGCGGGCCACCTCGGCGTACCATTTTTTGTGTTTAGCGCGCGCAAAGCGCTCCCCCTTTAGTTAACCAGGTCACGCCCACAGTAGTAGTCGTCCAGCACCAGTTCGCGCAGCAAAGATACCTCTCGCTCGGAGGGGTTCTTCACTAAAACTTCGTACAAACGACGGCCCAAGGATTCCGGGACTACGAAGTCTTGCAGTAAGTTTGTGCGCGTGCTTATGGCGTCTTCCACGAACTGCAATGCGCCTTTGCGAATTTCTGCGCGGATGGGTTGACACCGCACTTCATCGCGGCTAAGCGTACGAACTTCTGCGCTGACTGTTGCGCTATCGGGCGCTAAGTTGTATCGAATAATCTGACCTTCGTCAGAGCTCAGTAATTTTTCAAGATCGAAGCTCTGGCGTAGCAAGGCCGTCGCTTCGTCACTGAACAGCAAGAATTGACCAAAACACCCCTGCACTGTCACGTCAAACCGATCGGCAACAGCCCGCGCGCGGCCATCGGTCACCATGTAATAGCCGTGGACCTTGCTACCCAGCATTTGGTTTAACCGTCCTTGAATGGTTGCCGAGTAACCAACATCCACCAGTGCATACTTCTTGCCGTCGTTAAGGCCCATACCATCCAGATACGCCAACACGCCTGGCAACTCCGCTTTAGCCTGGGCCAGAATGCGCGGCGTCAATGCTGCAAGCAAGGGCTTCAGGTGGTCGATTTGCCCGTCCGTCACTTCTACTTGCTGGCCTGCGCATATCAGGCCTTGGCGTTCGAACGCAGCACACTCCTCCTCCGTCAGCACCAGCCCATAGCGCTCGCGAACAAACGACGTAACTTGGTTTTCAAAATACGCGGTGCGTGCGATAGCCTCAATCTCATCTGTCCCTTGGATCATGGGCACACTGACTGCACGGCGCGACAGCACCAAATATTGCGACGGCACAGGGTTATCTACCTGCTTGACCCAAATGTCGTAGACCTTCTTCAAAAACTCGCCTTCCCGTGACAGAAAGTAAAGCCGCTCTGTTCCGTCTTGCACAGCCTGACGCGCCAACCATTGCGCAAACGACAAAACCAGAGGCCCCAAGACGGTGTAGCCCATTGCCTGATAGTTGGGTGGAACCAGATCCAGAGAACTGAATTTGTTATAAAAAACGGGGGCCAAATTGGAGCGTAACAAGAGACCCAAGGTCAACTCTTCATTCAGACACTTTTGGGTCAAGGCCTGTTTCACCAGTGGAGCGAGCCGTGTTGCCGCAGAAGCCATTTCTACAGGGCGCATCACGTGCCAGACCTTCATACCCATGTCACCCGGTATTTGTACATCGGAATGTTCGTTATCGCCAATCATCAGAACCTGGTCGGGCGCGACAAGTTCTTTAGCGAGGATATGGCGGTACAACTCTCCACTGTCTTTTCGCAAGCCAATGTCTGACGACAGATATAAAGTTTGCCAGCCAACAATTCCATGCATGCTTAGCATCGATTCGATGACCACCCGGGGCAAATACATGTCACTGGCCAGCACTACCCTCTTGCCCTGTGATAAAGCGAATTGCAGTATGGCGGCAACCTCGGGCCGCACAGCGACGGATGCTTGCTCTACGCTCTCTTCCAGTTGGCGCAGCTGGGTCACCACTTCTTTTGGCAGGCCAGACAGGGTTTCGAACGACTCAAATATTGCACCCAACCCGACATCGCGCCCAGCCTGTCGGCGGGCCAGACCTTCGGCCTCGGCCCTGTACTGGAGATAGGCTTCGCCTGTTTCCTTACCCGCTTTGCGCGCAACAATGGCTTTGGTGCTTTCGGGGTTCAACAGGGGCCGCAAAAGCAGGGTGTCGAAGATGTCAAACACCACCAACTTTAGATCTTCCTGGCAAATAGTAGCTCGCACATTGGCGCTGGTTTGCCCCAGATACTGCTCGAACCCCCATGCCGAGGACCGCGGGGAAACAGTGTCCCGCAGAATGGCCGTTGTATAGCCACTGTGATTGTTAGTCAAGGCAAACAAACGCTCTAGGCAATGCGCAAGCGTAGCGTCTTGCTGACCCGTCTCCGCTGGGAAGTCATCCAGTGTCAGGCCCGCGTCAAACAGTGGCTTCAAAGCGTGAGTACGCGCCCAAAACATGGAGCCGGCCGGGTAGTCAAAGTATCCTGTGGGCGTGTCTTTCATACCCAAACGCTGGCACCAGGCATTTCCTGTAGACCGGTTGGACAGCCACGTGTTGGCCCAGTACGGCAGCTTGGAATAGTTCTGTGGGTACACCAGACCGATTGCATCACTCCCGGTCAGTAGCGTAAAGATCTTTTGTATTTGCGGCACACTACCGAATAGTTGCGCCAGCAAATACTCTCTCCAGCCAACGGTGGCTCCGTCGTTGTACAGCGACTTCTTGCTGTGGATGTGCGCTAGGTAGTCGTAGTGGCGCAAGTCCTCACCAAACGTGCAAAACAGGGGCGCCACATCACGCCCCCGGTTTGGGACCATCACCACCTTCAAGCGCATCAGCGTTGGCAGCGGCGCGAACAAAGCTTCACAGGCCCTGAGTACCTCCTCTGAGGGCACCGACACGAAAAGATCAAATGCAAATGGCATGTGCGATAGACCGTCCGCAAACTCGGCAATCACATCTGCATAATAAATATGGGCGTGCACGGCTATGCGGCCGACTGGCGCAATATCCAAGGGTGCAACACCGTCCATGTCTACCATGCATGACCGGATTGAATCTGCAGGCGCAAGAAAGTGCGAAACTGCAGCATCGTTTTGAACAACGCCTTCCAACGACGCAACTGCGCTTGCCGACGTGGCACCCACAGCAGGCACTACACGCAAACGCAGAAGGGTTGTCAGTGCGCCAAGACGGCGGCTCACGCTGTCCATCGCCTGTCGGTGATCACCACGCGCCAGGCGGGACACAAACCGCAATAGGCCAGTGACCCGCCAAGAGGTCGATGCAAAGAGCTCTTCTATAGTCCTCTGCAATGACTCGGCATGGGCCGCGTTTCTTTGTGCGTGGTCTGCATTTCTGGCGGCCAACTCCTTCGCGGCACCGCGTTGTCGGTTTAGGCGGTCCATAGTCGCTCTCATGGTCACAGCATGGGCCTCAGCAGCCTCAAGCTGTAGCTGCAGATCCGCGACGACCGCGTGACTGGCTAATAGGAGGCTGTCGAGTTGCTTGTTCTCATGGTATCGATCCAATGCCATTTGGTAATAGTGGCTTCTCGCGTTTTCAAACCAGTGCATGGAACGCACCCATTCGCGGGATGTAACCCGAGGGAGCCAAGACTCAAAGATCCGTGCGCGGTTAGCAATATGTTTTTCGGCATTGGCCTCTGCTGAAAGGCCCGAAGTGCCGAGAGCGGTGCGGTATACCGCGCTAACCTCGGGCACATGCTGAAAAGGCGACTGCGCAGCCAACTGCAGCCAGAACTCCCAATCCTCCAGACATTCAAGGTCATCTCTGAACCGGCAGCCTTGGTCCACAAACGAACGCTCAAAGAGAACGGCGTGAATAGGTAAGAAGTTGGCTCCGCGCAGTCGGTCTGCATCCCAAGGCTCATCCAAAATCAGAACAGTTTGCCCCTCACTTCCCACCAGCTGAACACCGGTGTAACACGCTCGCGCCACGCCGTGCCCCAATGCGTGGGTCAGCTTCTCAAGGTGGTCAGCCAGAAAGAAATCATCGTCATCCAGAAAAATGAGGTAGCGCCCGCGCGCACTTTCCATACCCAAGTTTGCGGCAGCCGAACGACTCAATGCATGCCCGCTCTGAACGACCCGCAAAGAAAATTGACCACAAGCATCACCTAAATCGCTGTGTTTTCCGCCCTTTGCATTCACCACCACGACTTCCACATTGGCATAGCTCTGCAGGGCGACAGAGTCTAGTGCGTCCCGTAACATGGGGCGATCCATGCTTCGAATCATCACACTCACCAGTGGCAAGTGATCCGGCACCAAGGCCAAGTTGTGGTGACGGCGTCCAGCCGGTTCATGCGTGGCAAGCGCAATGTTCTCGAGTTCATCCAATTGGGGCATTGGAGGAGTTTCGAGAGTCCCGCGCGATGGGTCGGTGCGGCAGCGCACCGAGTGCTTTCTTATGATGTGGTCGTGATCAGGCTTGTGTGCGCAAGATAACCCACTCAACACCTTGAACGCCCTGTGGATGAAAACTACTTTTAGGTCAATTCATCCGTGGCAACAGACCAATTTCCCAAAGAAAACGCCATGTTTAACTCAGCCAGTGACATGCGCCCTCAATTGGTTCACGGCGCTATAGCTAAAGCCGCACGCACAGCTTCAATACGTTTGCGATTCAAGCCAAGATCACTTTTGCCTAAACGTGAAGCTGAGCGCACTTGAATGACGTTGGTGCTTGGATCAAACCAAAACTCTACATCGTCAACGTATTTCATCAGCGGGGTGGTGTACTGCGCATACAAATAGTCGGGTGCGCTGCCTATGAGCTTAGCGCCGCTCATAGCTTCCACAACGCCTTTTAGCTTGGCTATCGTGGCTGGGCCGTCGCCGCGCAATGCCAGCGGGGCGATGCTGGAGTACTGGCGTTGGGGGTGATCTGGGTAGAGGTCAGCTTGACTGCTGACGCTGTTGTCAGTAGAGGATAGGCCTTTAAGTTTGCCTTGCTGAACCCCCAAATTTGTGGGAGCTTTGCCGCGTATCAGACCCAGCTGCCCAGCCGCGATAGCGCCCACAACAAGCACCAAAACCACGATAACGATCCATTTGACAACCAGCATTGCGTGATCTCCCTTGTTTTACATCGCTATCACTGAGGCTTGGTAGCCGCGACGGTTTCAGTATCGCACCGTCGCGTGCATTTTGAAACCGTGCAAGGCAACTTAAACTTGCGATTTTTCCACCACCAGGAAGGGTTGTCGCGCCAAGGGCCCGACAACTCTCTGACCATTGCCACACACCATGAACTTTGGACTTGCCGCCCACCGCCTGCACCGCCTTGGACCCGACAGCAGCCTGCTGCGCTGGGCACGCGCCTGTAAACCAGGCCTGCAGGCACTTGGCCTAGGCTTACACGCCACTGGCGGCGCTTTTGACGCGCTGACAAAATACAAACTACTGGGCGGGCAACTTACCGCTGTGGGCAACGGGCGTGATGGTGGTTTGATGCGGCTGGTCTCCCGGATGGCTGGCGGCTTGCAAGCAAAGGATGCGCTGGCGGGAGCGTTCTTTCTTATTGACCCGGTGGACCCTACTTCGATCTACCCCGAGGCCCTTGCCCTCAAGCGCCAGTGTGTGATCCACGGCAAACCCTTTGTAGCCACTCTGGCCGGGGCCATGGAATGGGTGGCGGTCGAGCTGGCGAATGCAGGGTTGGACACAAGCTTGGTCCCAGAGGCTAAGCCCCTCTTCGTTTTAGAGAACCAGGTGGCCGCCTTGATCGCCCACGATTCGCTGAAGGACACCATGGTGGCATTTGCCGACGAACATTTCGACACACTGTCGCGCTTTGCCGGGCGCGTGGCCACCGGCACGACGGGCAGCCGCCTCAACGCCATGGCCTGGTCGCGCGGCTGGCCCGCAGAGCAGCCCTGGGTGACTTGTTACCAGAGCGGCCCATTGGGAGGTGATGCGCAGATTGCAGAACTGGTGCTGGACCAACGCTGCGACAAAGTCATTTTTTTTGAAGACCCGCACGTTGCCCGCCAGCACGAAGCCGACATCCAATTGATGGAACGTGCGGTCTGCAGCACCCGCCACCCCACCAGCTGCTACAACACACCTGCCATGGCTGGGCAATGGGCGCGGGCTGCGGCTGTATTGCGCAAATAAGCCAAGGCTGACGACCCGCGTGGTGTCGACCACATGCGTGCAGGGTTTGGGTGCTGTGGCCGCCGGATCCAACATGCATAAATTCGGCCGGTTTGAAATTGCGCAAGGGTTTTCGGCGATTGCACCGCGTTTGCGGGCTTTTTGGGATGAACCGAGGCGTGCGTCAGATCTCGACCGGTTCTTTGATGGCGGCCGCCGCTTTGTTTGTTTGTTTCGCTTTCAGGCTTTAGCTTCGCCCGAACAGCACAGCCCAAAACGCGCGAACTTTAGCGCGCAGGGACGTGCGCTCGTCCGACAACAGCTCCAGCAATTCGGACAACCTCTTGGAGCGCACGATGGCAAACAACACCATGCCCACAAAGGCCAGGGTAGCCAGCACCCCGTGTAGCAAACGCTCCCATGGCGTGCCCTCGCCAAACGCGATGATATTCATGCCAAAGTAGCCGGTCGTAACCGTAGTGATCAAACCCAGAATGGTAATCACCGTCAACCGGACCACGGTGTTGGACTGGCGCCTTTGCGAATCGCTATCTAGGTATTGGCTCATTTCCTTGATTTCGTCGCGCACCTCGCTGTATAGCGCGTCGTTGCGCAAGTGGTCAGAGCACATCCGAAAGGTTGCCTGCACGTGTGGACGCTCCGACAGTTCATGGAACCAGTAGCGGTGGGTAAACCGTAAGAAGGTCTCGAAATTGCTGCGTATGCGGCGCTTGAAGGCGCGCACCGAATCGTCATCGGTGATTGTGAGCGCATTCACCGCCCCCACCAAAATGTCCGAGAACACTAGCAACGACGCCCGGTGCAGGTGGGCGAGCAAAAAGATCAAAAAATACTGGTGGCGAAATTGCGCCAGCACACCACGCTCAGCATGTGAAAAGAACACAGCATCGCAATCGCCCACCACGGTCAAAGAGCTGCCGGTGCAGATAAACCGTGTGTTGGGGCCGGCATCGGTTTTGGTCCAGAACCGGTCTTGACAATACAGTTTCTCAAAATCGATGACCGTGGGCTCATTGATGGGCAGCGGCTCATCCGGGTGCAACTTGGACGCCAGCCCAATACGCGTCCACTCCTCCGCGCTCAGGGTTCGCGGTTGCTCAATCGCCAAAAATGCGGTGATGGGCATGCGGTGGTATTCAATCAAACGAAAGCGCAAGGCACCCGGCTCGTCCGAATCCGCCAGCACCAGTGGTCGCAACAGGCTCGCCCAGTGCTCCGAGATGCAGGGGCTGCGGTGCTGGCAGACAAATTGAAGGAATTTCTCGCGGTTCGCCGTGTCGGACCGCGACAACACTTGGCCATCCAACCCCAGCCATTCGGCTGCATACGCACTGTGCAGTCCACCGCCCTCTTCGTCCCAGCCCGAGGGGTAGGCACGGCCAAAGCGGAACAGGATGTCGCGCACCGTGTCCAGCGGCAAGTTGCGCGCGCGCACCTCCACGTTCAGCTGGACCACATCAATATCGTCAAAGAAGTACAGGTCGACATGTACGACCTCCAGTTCAATCGGAGCCTGCCCTTCGCGCAGCGTGACACGCAGCGCGCCAATGTCCTTGCGGCGGAACACATGCATCGGCGAGTCTTTGCCTGCGCCGCCACCCGAGCGGCCTTCGCCGTACAAAAATCGCTGCACATACGGCAGAAAGGTCACGAACTCGCGGTAATGCCGCTCGCGGAATTGCCCAGGGTCATCGGTGAACTCGTCGTCTATGCTCCTCCAGGAATGGTCGCCTTGGGTACGCTCCAGCTCTTCCCAGTGGCGGACTTTACCGACATCCACCGACAAAGGCTCCATTTGCAAAGGCCAGACCAAACTCGCATGGAACAGGCGAACCCGGCCGTTTGGTGTTTCTGTATCGGATGTCGGCACGTTTTAGTCCGCAGATTGCATTGAGCAAAATTCTAGTCCTGTTGGCGACTGCACGGTTGCATTCCGCAGCGGATTGCATCCTGAAAAAACCCAGCCAAACCGTTATGCTCATGCAATCCGCCAATTGACTATTTCTTCTGACTCTCTTTTCAAGCAAGGTAGCTCTCTATGCAATACCGCCGTCTGGGCCGCAGTGGCCTTCAAGTCAGTACCCTCTCCCTGGGTTCGTGGGTCACGTACCACAACCAGGTCGATGTCTCCGCCGCCAAGGAGATGCTGGCCGCAGCCTATGACTCAGGGGTCAACTTCTTTGACAACGCCGAGGTCTACGCCCTGGGCAAGAGCGAGACTGTGATGGGCGACGCCATCAAGGCGCTCAACTGGCCACGGCTCAACTACATCGTGTCCACCAAGTTCTATTGGGGCCTGTCGCGCGACGAGCAGCCAGTCAACCGCAAAGACACGCTGAACCGCAAGTACCTGATGCAGGCCATCGACGGCTCACTCAAACGCATGGGCCTGGATTTCATTGACTTGGTGTACTGCCACCGGCCCGACCCGCACACCCCCATAGAGGAAACCGTGTGGGCCATGAGCGACATGATCAGCCAGGGCAAAGCCTTGTACTGGGGCACCAGCGAATGGTCGGCCAGTGACATCCGTGCTGCCTGGGAGATTGCCGAACGCCACCACCTGCACAAGCCGGTCATGGAGCAGCCGCAGTACAACGTATTCCACCGCAAGCGGGTTGAGGTGGAATATGCCCGTTTGTACGAGGACATCGGCCTGGGCCTCACAACCTGGAGCCCCCTGGCCAGCGGCTTGCTGACTGGCAAGTACCGCAGCGGTGTGCCCGAAGGCAGCCGTGGATCGGTCAAGGGCATGGACTTTTTGCTCAATGGCCTGACCGATGCTGCAAAAAACGCCGCCGTGACCCCGCTGGAAGCGGTTGCCGCCGAGCTGGGTTGCACCATGGGCCAGTTGGCGATTGCCTGGGCCGCGCACAACCCGCGCGTGAGCACGGTCATCACGGGTGCGTCGCGCATGTCGCAGCTGCAGGAAAACCTGGGTGCCTTGGCGGTGCTGGACAAGTTCTCGCCAGAGGTACTGGAAAAGATAGATGCAGCGACCCTGGCGCTAGCCGAATAACAGAACGGCTGATTCCATACCGCGGCCCATGACTGCACCAACCGCATTCACCTCGTTTAGGTACCAGCACACCGACGAGGTCACCCGCAGCAGACAGCGCGTGGTGTTTGTGGGTGCCACAGTGGTTCTGGCCTTGGCAGTAGCTGCAATGTTTGCGGTGCCCGTCGGCGCTGCGTTGCTGGTCGTTCCGCTGTTCGCGTGGGTGGCAGCGCCGCGTCAGTTGTTGCTCGGGCCGCGCTACCTTCTTTGCGGAAACACCATCGTCTACTTTGGCAATGTGAAACGCATGACCCTGTCACACGCCCATGGCAAACTGCGGCTGGAATGCACCAATGGCATGGCCTTTGTCCTGGAGCGCCGCAGGTTTCCCCGTAGCGTTCTCGCAGTTGAAAAGCTGGTCAAGAGCAAGGCCACCCGATTCGACAAACTGGCCGGCAAGATCATTGCGCAAGCGCGTGCAACGTCTGCCAATGTGGTTTTGATCTCTGCCTGAGCATGCACACCGTCCTGTCATCCCTACCCCCAGTCGTTGAGCCAGCGGTCCAGCGGCCGCCGAACTTGCAACGCACGGCCCAAACAGTTGAGCGGTTTTTGAACGCCTTGCGGCTGGCCGATGACTCCGCGCGCACTGAGTTGGAGGATACGCTGGTCCGCTGGTTGGTAGATGGCGCACGCCTGCAAGAAGACCACTTGGTCTACCAGCAATTCGCCATTTCCTGCTACAGCCGTGGCCACATGATCGAACACTACGAAGTGCCATGGGCAGACCAGACCAGAACCCTGTGGTGCAACGCCCGCAAGCTCTCAGCCATTGACGGCCCGGCCTTCACGCTGAACGCACAGTTAATCATGCAAGGAACCGGCGGGCTGGTATTGACCCTGCCTGTCGTGGCGTAGCAGTAGCTGCTCAAAAACAAATATTGCTATAATTTATATAGCATACTAATCTTATTTAACGGGGGCTAGAGGTATATTTTGCCTTTAACGATCTCTTCAAATGCGCCCTATGCGGCGCCCGTTACCATAGCGGCCATGACTCCTAAACCGCGTATTCTTTTGGTAGAAGACGAATCCGGCATTGCCGACACGCTGCAGTATGTGTTGTCGACTGACGGCTTTTCGCCTGTGTGGTGCAGCACTGCCGCAGAGGCGCTGGCCCAGTTTGCTGCCGAGTTGCCGGCGCTGGTCGTGCTGGACGTGGGCCTGCCCGACCTGAATGGCTTTGAGCTGTTTCGCCGCTTGCAGGCGCTACCCGGTGGCAACCAGGTGCCAATGCTGTTTTTGACGGCCCGCAGCGATGAAATTGACCGGGTCGTTGGGCTGGAGCTGGGCGCAGACGACTACATCGCCAAGCCCTTTTCGCCACGTGAGTTGGTGGCGCGCGTGCGCACGATACT
>Ga0105047_10014953_pt1 | contig 12266 bp, 10 predicted proteins | sample MAT04_FD_78384 | JGI IMG/M metagenome (GOLD analysis project Ga0105047, IMG submission 78384) | Freshwater microbial communities from Lake Fryxell liftoff mats and glacier meltwater in Antarctica - MAT-04 (megahit assembly) | ecosystem: Environmental > Aquatic > Freshwater > Ice > Liftoff... | reverse complement strand
GTCCGGCTCGAAATCGAAAGACTAAATGCGTATAGGGAATCCCGGCGATCATCGCCGGGATTCCCATCTGTCAGGCTCTTACTGGATGTTTAGAGTTACGATATTGGGGCGGTTGCCGTCGACGGTAAGGTAGAGATTCACTTCGCCCCGGCTCGCTGGAGTTCGGGAGCGCCAGGAAGCCGGGGGTCAGTACACGAAGTGTATGATTTCCAAAAGGCCCAGATCCGTTGACCTCGGCTTTGCCCGATCAAAACATTGGGTTTCCGACGAAGGGGACTGTTCCGCAACCGGAAACGACGTTGATTTCACAGGCCCATTCCGCGTCAGACCCCCGACTTCCTGGCGCTCTCTCGCCCCGGGGGAACTGGTCCGAGTTCCCAAATAGGCGAAATTCCTACAACATCAACCGCCGGTGCTCCTTCAAAATGCACCGGTCCATAACCACCTTCATCCCTGCTTCGCGCGCCCGGTCCGCCGCCCCCTCATGAACCACATCTTCCTGCAGCCACAAATACGGCACGCCAAGCTGAACCGCTTCCTCAACAAGCTCCGGCACAGCTTCCGGCCGCCGGAAAACATCCACAATGTCGATTTTCACCGGAACCTCAGCCAACGTAGCATACGCCTTCTCGCCCAGCACTTCTGTCTCCGCCGGATTCACGGGAATAATGCGATACCCATGCTGCTGCATATACGCCGCCACGCCATAACTCGGCCTCAGCCTCTTCCCCGAAAGCCCCACCACCGCAATCGTCCGCCCCTCGCGGAGCATCTCAATCATGTCCGCGTCATTCGTCATCGGTGGCAACCTTCAGCTTCAAAATCCGGCAGAACTTGGCCACCTCTTTGGGCGCCAGCGCGCGAAACTCCCGCGGCCGTAGCGCACCCAGTTCCAGAAATCCGATCCTCACGCGTTTCAACTTCTCCACCAGCACGCCGAACGAATGGAACATCATTCGAATCTGATTCTGCCGGCCCTCAATCAACTGCACTTCGTACCAGGGATTGATCGCGTGCTTCAGCTTCTTCAGCCCCGCCGGCGCTGTCTTCTTCCCGCTCAAGTAAAGCCCGGTCCGGAACTTCTCTTCCTGCTCGCCCGTCAACGACGCCGTCACCTTCACAACGTAAGTCTTCACCAACTCCGATTTCGCCGCCATTACGGCCTTGGCGAATTCGCCGTCGTTGGTCAACAGAATCAGGCCCTCGGAGGCATAATCCAGCCGCCCCACCGGATAGACGCGCTGTTTAACGCCCTTCAACAGATCCGCGACCGTCGTTCGGCCCTCGGGGTCGTGCATCGTCGTGACGCAGCCCACGGGCTTATTCATCGCGATATAGTGGAACTCCTGCGGCGGCCGAAGCAGTTTGCCGTCCACCTTGATGTGGTCGACGCCAAACTCCGCCTTCGTGCCCATCTCGGTCACGATCTGGCCATTCACGGTCACCCGGCCATCGGCGATCATCTGCTCCGCTTTGCGGCGGCTGGTAACCCCCGCACTCGAGATGATCTTCTGCAATCGCTCCTGCATGTTTTATACTTTCTCAGCCGTATCCGGGACCACGTCAGGGTCCACTGCGGGCACCGGCTCCACCACTTCGGCAACCGCCGCTTCCGCTTCCGCAACCGAAGCCGGCCCTTCGGCCTCCTCCGGCATTTCGTCCTCGCTGAACGCCAAGCGACGCAGCTCTTCGAACTCCTTCAACGTCGGCAACTCGTTCACGCTCTTCAGCCCGAACTGTACCAGAAAGTCCTTCGTCGTCTTGTAGAGTATCGGTTTGCCGATGACGCTCTTCCGCCCGGCCGTCGTTATCAACTTCCGCTCCACCAGCGTCTTCAACACACCAGCGCCCTGCACGCCGCGGATCTCCATGATCTCCGGCGCCGTAATCGGCTGCTTATAGGCAATCACCGCCAACGTCTCCAGCGCCGCGCTCGTCAACTTGAAAGAAGGCTTCAAATTCTTGACGAACTGCCGAACCGCCTCATGATGCTCCGGCTTGGTCGCCATCTTGAAACCGCCCGCAATCTCACGAATCTGCAGTCCGCTTTCCGGCCGTGAAAACTCCTCCACCAGCACCGCTAACGCCGCCTCCACCCGCTCCAACGGTTGCTGCAGCGCGAGAGCCATCTGCTTAGCCTCCAACGGCTCATCGGTGATATAAATCACCGCTTGCAGAATCGCCTTCAGCTCGACGTCGGAAAACTCCACCGGCACCGGTTCGGCTTCCTCGCCCGACTCTTCACCCTCCGGCACCGGCTCGGTTTCCTCACCTGCCACCGGATCCTCACCTTCAACGCCAGGCTCTTCGCCATCCGCGACCGGAGTCTCCTCCACGACGTCAGCGGCCACTTCCACGACATCGGGAGCCGCTGTTTCCTCGCTCGTCAATGCCGCTTCCTCCACCTCTTGCGGCGGCTGCACTTCTTCCGGTTCCATCGCTTACTTGTATTCCTCTTCCAGTCGCGCCACCGACTCGCTGTCCGCGGCGAATTCGTCGAAACCGGTATGCCGCGTCAGGCCGATATCGCCAAACGCCTCCGTCTGCACCAGCCGCACAGCCTGATTCTTTACCATCTCTAAAATAGCCAGAAACAGCACAATCATCGCCGTTCGCGATTTCTGCCGTTCAAACAAATCCGTCGCCGAAATCGATTCGCCCTTTCGCGAATGCTCCAGCACCTTCCGCAACATGTGCATCATGTCCGGGACGGTGACGTCTTCCCTGCTGACCTCGAACTGCGGCCGGTTCTTGGCCCGGTCCAACACTTTTTGCAGTGTCTGCACCAAGTCGAAAAGCGTCACCGCTAATCCCGGCTCCTCGCCCTCGTTCAGGAAATCCTTCATCGCCGGATTCGACCACGCCGCGTCCTCCAGCAACCGCTTCTGTTGCAACATCTCCGCGGCGTTCTTAAACCGCTCATGCTCCAACAGCCGGTCAACCAATTCCTGACGCGGATCCTCCTGCGGATCCATCTTTTCCAGTTCCGGATCGCGTGGCAGCAGGACCTTCGACTTGATATGAATCAACGTCGCGGCCATGTAAACGAACTCCGCGCCTAACTCCATATCCAGATCGGTCGCCTGCTTTACGTACGCCAGATACTTGGACGTAATTTGCGCGATGGGGATGTCGTTAATGTTTATCTGATGCTTGCGAATCAGATCCAGCAGGAGGTCCAACGGGCCCTCGTACTGTTCCAAATGGACGTGGAGCGGAGACGACACTACCCTTCAGGATACCACGCGGGAACCTAATAAAATCAGGGTTTCGCCGCGGGCTTCTTCGTCCATTCGGTGATCCATTCGATAAAGTTCTTGTGCCAGACAACGCTGTTTTGGGGCTTCAAAATCCAATGCCCCTCATCCGGGAAAAGCAGCAATTTCGAGGGCACTTTCTTCATTTGCAGTGCCGTGAAAAGTTGCAGACCCTGCCCCAGTGGCACCCGGTAATCCTGCTCGCCGTGGATCACCAGCGTTGGCGTCTGAAAGTCGTTTGCGAAAAAGCTCGGTGACCATTTGGCATACGATTCCGGGTTGTCCCAGGGCATTCCGCGGAACTCCCAGTTCGGAAACCACAACTCTTCGGTTTCTCCCGCCATACTCCGCAAATCGTAAACCCCGGCATGGCTCACCAGCGCCTTAAAGCGGTTGGAATGCCCCAGGATCCAGTTCACCATGTAGCCGCCGTAGCTTCCGCCCGCCGCGGCATAACGGTCTGGATCGGCCCACGGTTGCGCCGTCACCGCGTCCACCGTGGCCATCAGATCTTCGTAAACCTTGCCGCCCCAGTCGTTGTTGATCTCATCGGTGAACTTCTGCCCGTAACCCGTCGAACCCCTCGGATTCGGCATCACCACCACGAACCCCGCTGCCGCGAATACCTGCGGATTCCACCGGTAGCTCCACGACTCATGCCATGCGCCCTGGGGCCCGCCATGGATCAGGAACAATACCGGGTACTTCTCTTTTTCATTGAACCCGGCCGGCTTCAACACGAAGCTGTGGACCTTCGCGCCTTCCGCTCCCACGGCGTTGAAGTCCTCAAACGCCGGTAAAGTCAGTCCGGAAAACACGTCTTCGTTCATCCGCGTCATCGGCTCCGGCTTGCTCGTTGGCGAGGTTACCTTGAAGATCTCCACCGGGCTCGCACCGGTCTGCATGGTGTAGATCATCGTCTTGCCGTCCGGCGTCAACTGAACGTCGTCATACGTCGCGCTCCCGGACACAATCGACCGCGCTCCGCCCGTCCCGCTGATCGCCACCATCTGAATCCCCTGCCGCCCGCGGTCTTCTACCGTGAAGAAAAGCCGCGTTGAATCGGGTGACCAGTTGATGCTCTGAATACTCCGGTCCAGCGCCTCCGTCAGATCTCGAACATGCCCGTCCTTGCGCCGGATCGTGAACAGGCGCCAGCGGTCGCTCTCGTACCCCGCAATTCGCTGACCGCGCCACGCGATCCACTGCCCGTCAGGCGAGTATACCGGCCCCACATCCGCGCCGCCGGTGGCCGTGATCTTCTGCGGGTCGCCGCCGTCCGGAGACACCGTCCACAAGTCACTATTGGTGGATAGAGCCTGATCGTTCTCCCCGTTCATGACATAGCAAACTTCTTTTCCATCCGGCGACACCGCATACCCGTCCTGCCCGCCCAGCGAGAACGTCGGCACATCAAAACGGCCAGGTGTCAGATCCTTAACTTCTCCACCATCCACCGAAGTCACCAGCAAATGGCTACGCCGTTTCGTACCCCACTGGTTCCAATGGCGATACAGCAACGACGTGAAAGAGCGCGCCTTCGACTTGCTTTCCTGTTCCTCTTTCAACGTCCGCGCATTGCAGGCCTCATCCGTGCAGTCCGGATAAACTTCGCTCACAAACAGCAACCGCTTCCCATCGGGGAAGAACGAAACGCCCGATGCCTCGGTGGCCAGTTTCGTCGCCTGCTTCGCCCCGGCGCCATCCGCCTTCATGACCCAAATCTGCGACGCGCCCGCACGGACTGAAACGAAGGCAATCTCCTGCGAATCGGGCGACCAGCGCGGCCGGTCGTTGCTTCCTTCAGTCGTTAGAGCCCGCGGCGTGCCCCCAGCCAGCGATACCGAGTATATCTGCGTAGTCTTCTTGTTCGCCGCCAAATCAACACTTTGCACCGAGAACGCCAAGGTCTTCCCATCGGGCGACAACTGCGGATCCGAGACGCGCTTTATGCGCATCATCGTTTCAACGTCAATTCCGGGCGCAGCGCAGAGCGGCACCGCGAGTGAGAGGCATAACAGCCAGTACCGCAGCATATTCCAATTGTAGATGACCTGCGATAATGGGAAGTTTCGAAATATGATCCGCAATTTTCAAGGCGCCGCTCCCCAGATCGCCCCCACCGCCTGGGTCGATCCCACCGCCGTCATCATCGGTGACGTCACCATCGGCGAACGCTCCAGCGTCTGGCCCAACGCCGTTCTTCGCGGCGACGTCAACAAAATCACCATTGGCCAAGAGACAAACATTCAGGACGGCTCGGTCCTGCACGTCGAAGAAGCCCTCTTCGAACTCCACATCGGCAACCGCGTCACCGTCGGCCATTCCGTCTGCCTCCATGGCTGCGTCGTCGAGGATGACTCCCTCATTGGTATCGGCGCCATCGTCCTCAACGGCGCCCGCATCGGCAAAGGCTCGGTCATCGCCGCCGGCGCCCTGGTCCCCGAAGGCATGGAAATCCCGCCCGGATCCCTGGCCATGGGCGTCCCCGCCAAAGTCCGTCGCGCCGTATCGCCGGAAGAGCAGGAGCGCTTCCGGGTCAATGCGCAACACTACGTCGAACTCCGCGAAAAGTATCTAAACGACAAATCATGAGCATCCGCGCCGTTAAAGGCACCCGCGACATCCTACCACCGGCATCCGCCCTCTGGAACGAGATTGAAGAGATATCCCGCCGCGTGTTCCGCACGTTCAACGTCCAGGAGATCCGCACGCCGATCTTCGAGGAGACCGCCCTGTTTTCCCGCGGCGTCGGCGAGGAGACCGACATTGTGTCGAAGGAAATGTACTCCTTCGACGATCACGGAACCTCCCTCACCCTTCGCCCGGAGAACACCGCCTCCGTCATTCGCGCCTACATCGAACACCGGATGGACCAGATTCCCGGCGTGAAAAAGCTCTTCTACATTGGGCCGATGTTCCGCCGCGAACGCCCGCAAAAGGGCCGGTTTCGCCAGTTCTTTCAGATCGGCGCCGAGATCATCGGCTCGGACTCCCCCACCGTTGACGCCGAGGTTATCGAACTCGTCGACACGCTCCTGAACGCCAACGGCGTCAAGGGAGGCCGCCTGCTGATAAACTCCGTCGGCGATCCCGAATCCCGCGCCCGCTATATCGCCCGGCTCAAAGCCGATCTCGAGCAACACCTCCCGGACCTTTCCCCGGATTCCCAACGGCGCGCCGTCACCAACCCCCTGCGCGTCCTTGATTCCAAGGACCCGCAGGACCAGCCCATCGTCGAGAAACTGCCCAGCATTCACGAGTACTTGAACGATGCCTGCCGCGACCACTTCGCTGCCGTCTGTCGCTACCTTGGCGATCGCGGCATCGAGTACGAAGTCACCCCCCGCCTGGTCCGCGGCCTCGATTACTACACCCACACGACATTTGAGTTCCTGCACGGTGCACTAGGGGCCCAGAACGCGATTTGCGGCGGCGGCCGCTACAACGGCTTGGCCGAATCGCTCGGCTCCAAAGTGCCGGCGCCCGGCATTGGCTTCTCGATCGGCGAAGATCGTCTGGTCATGGCCGTCGAAGAAGCGCGCGGCGGCGTGCCAACGGTGGCACTGCCGCTCTTCATTGCGCCGATGACCGAACCTGCGTATCGAAAGGGAGCGCTGATCGCCCGTGGTATCCGCGGCCTGGGTTTCGGCGTCGAATGCGCTGCGCCGGCCAAGCTAAAACGGCTGATGGAACTCGCGAACAAAGCCAATGCGCGCTATACCCTCCTAATCGGTGACGACGAGCTTGCTCAAGGCCGTTTTGCCCTCAAAAACATGGAGACCGGCGACCAGCAATCGGTCGATGAGGCCCAATTGGCCGCTATAATAACCGGATAGGCTTCGAAAGCCGCAACAAACAAGTCATGTCAGAACAAGTACCGCTCCCGACACCGGGCGACTCACCCGCGCCCGGAACAGCGCCGGTTTCACCAGCATCTAGCCGCGAGGCTGCCCCGCGGATCGCGGCCCTGGATTTCCTCGGAGATCTACGCCGCACTCATACCTGCGGTCAACTGCGCCTCGCCGACACCGGCCAGCGCGTCATCCTGATGGGTTGGGTCCACCGCCGCCGCGATCTTGGCGGCGTCATCTTTATTCACCTGCGCGACCGCGAGGGCGTCTCGCAAATCGTCTTCCATTCCGACGAACAGTTTGCCGCCGCGCACGACAAGGCGGACATGCTCCGGTCGGAGTACGTGGTCGCCGTCGAGGGCGTCGTGAAGGTTCGCACCCCGGAGACCATCAATCCGAATCTGCCCACCGGCGAAGTGGAAGTCGTCGCCGAGACCGTCTGGATCCTCAACGAGAGCCGCACGCCGCCGTTCCCGATGGAGGACAACGTGGACGTCAATGAAGACGCCCGCCTGAAGTACCGCTATATGGATCTGCGCCGCCCGCGGATGCAGAAGAACATCATCCTGCGCGCCAAGATCAGCCTCGCCATCCGCGAGGTGCTAGACGGTCTCGGGTTCCTCGAAATCGAGACGCCTTTCCTCACCAAATCCACGCCCGAAGGCGCCCGCGACTTCCTGGTTCCCAGCCGCATGTATCCTGGCGATTTCTACGCCTTGCCGCAGTCGCCGCAAATATTCAAGCAACTCCTGATGGTCAGCGGCTTCGACAAATACTTCCAAATCGTCCGCTGTTTTCGCGACGAGGATCTGCGCGCCGATCGCCAATATGAGTTCACCCAGATCGATCTGGAGATGAGTTTCCCGCAGCAGGAAACCATCTTCGCGGTGATCGAGCCGCTTCTCGAAAAGGTCTGCGCCGTGGCTGGTTTTACGGTCAAGGCCCCATTCCCGCGAATGACCTATGCGCAGGCCATGCGCAGCTACGGTATCGACAAGCCGGATCTTCGGATTCCGCCGTTTTATTGCGTCGAGGACCTATTCCCCGAAGACCCCAACTTTGCCACTCCGGGGCTTCCGCTGGTGGCTATCGTGATCCCGAACACCGGCGCGCCTTCGCGCAAGGAACGCGACGATCTGAAGGCTTTTGGCCAGGAGCGCGGCCTCCGCGTGTTCGATGACGCCAAGCGTTTGGAGCGAGACGCGCCCGAGGTCATGGCCCAGGTGCGCGCCCGCACCGGCGCAGGCGAGAACGATCTGTTGTTCCTTTGCGGCTGGCTCGGCGAGCCCAAGGGCCACCGTCCCGAAGAGACCGTCCTGCATGCCGCCGGCCAGTTGCGCCTCTTTGCCGCGCAGAAGTTCAACGATCGCCACAAGCTGCTCGATCCGACTGACTTCCGCTTTGCCTGGGTCGTCGACTTCCCGATGTTTGAGTGGAACGACGAGGCCGAGCGCTGGGTAGCCGCCCACCATCCGTTCACCTCGGTGCACGATGAGGACATCGACAAGCTGACCAGCGATCCGGCCCGCTGCCGCGCCAAGAGCTACGATATCGTCCTTAACGGGACGGAGCTCGGTTCCGGCTCGATCCGTATCCATCGGCGCGACATTCAGTCGGCCGTTTTCCAGTCGCTCGGACTGTCGACCGAGGAAGCCCAAGAGAAGTTCGGCTTCCTGCTGGAAGCGCTCGAGTATGGTGCTCCGCCGCACGGCGGCATCGCGCTTGGCCTGGACCGGATCGTGATGATCCTGGCGGGCGAGAAATCGCTTCGCGACGTGATTCCGTTCCCGAAGACCGCCAAGGGGACGGACCTCATGTGCGACGCGCCCAGTTCCGTACCGGACAAAAATCTCCGCGAACTCAACATCCAGGTTCGCGCCAAACGGACTTAGGCGGCGGCTCGAAACTGAGATTCTGAATCACGGGCGGGTCCGCGGCGAAATCGCTAAATCGGATCCAGGTTGGCCGGACAATGAAGTAGACAATACCGGGCCAACTGAGGCGCGACTGACCGTCCGTCCATATTTGAAAGTGAGTCTCCTGGCATGCTTCCAGTCAGGTAATTTCAACTCTTCCGCTTGCCCTTCACACTGAACCGTTTGGGCGCCGTCCCATCCGATGACGAGTTCGGGTATTTGCGGGTGCTCGGCGCCGTGTCGAAGATGATCTCGAGTTTCGAGGTGACGGCGATTCCGATTAGGGCCGACCGCGGTGTGCCGGTGGCGCCCGCCGTACTCAAGACGGCCAGCTTGTTTTGCGTGATGAATCGATAGCGCCAAACTTCCGTCAGAGGCCGGGCGGGGATTTCAGAGGGTGGTTCCGTTGGAAGCGGGCGGCCGCGGCGAGGACCAGGCTGTCTTCGCCGGAGCGTCCGGTAATCTGGAGGCCGATAGGTAGCCCGCTCTTCGTGAAGCCGCAGGGGACCGAAATCGTCGGAAGGCCGAAGAGGTTCCAGAGGGCCGTGTTGCGTAGGAAAAGCAGGGAACCGGGTTTGCCAAGCGGGAAGGCGGGGCCAGGAGTGGTGGGAGTTAACAGGAGGTCGACGGCGGGGAAGAGTTGGGCGGAGGTATCTCGCCAAAGATCGATTTCGCGGCGCGACCGGATATAGTCGGCGGCGGTGATGGCGGCTCCGTTGGCGATGTTTTGCCGGATTTGCGGATGGTATTTTCCCGGTGTTTTTTCGAACATTTGCTTATGGTAGGCGTAGGCTTCGGCGTTGAGTACGCGAAGGTATGGCCGGGTTAATTCGGGGACCTCGGGGGACGGCTCGATAGTGGGGAACGGCACCTCTCGGGCGCCGGGAAATTCGCGGATGGCGGCCTCGACGATTTGTGCGGTTTCGGGTTCGAGCCGGTCGAAGAACGGCTTACGCGGGATGCCGAATTTCGGAGCCGCGGCTGACTTCACGCGGCCGCCCATCGCCAGGTAAAGGAGGAGGGCGTCATCGGCTGTGCGGGTCATAGGGCCGACGGTGTCGAGCGTCCAAGCCAGCGGCAGGACGCCTTTGGTGCTGAGGGTCCCGTAGGTCGGCTTGAAACCGGTGATGCCGCAGAAGGCGGCAGGCTGGCGAATGGAACCGCCCGTGTCGGAGCCGAGCGCGGCTTCGCACATGCCGCTGGCCACGGCGACCGCCGAGCCGCCGCTGCTGCCGCCGGGAGACAGCGCGGGGTTCCAGGGATTGCGGGCCCAGCCGAAGTGGCTTGATTCGGCGGTGTAGTTGTAGGCGAACTCGTCCATGTTGGCCTTGCCGATGATTACAGCGCCAGCGGCCTTAAGAAGGCGGACGACTTCGGCGTCTTCGGTGGGAACCCGGTCCAGGAACTGGCGGCTGGCGGCAGTGGTGCGGACGCCTTTGGTGTCGTAGAGGTCCTTCAGCGCGATGGGCATGCCCCAGAGTGGGCCGCGCCGTTTCGTGTTTTCGAGCGCCCTGGCGCCGGCAAGCGCTTGGTCCGCCATGACGGTGATCATGGCGTTGAGCGATGGATTGAGCTTCTCGATCCGGGAGAGGCACTGCCTGACGCGCTCGACGGGCGAGAGTTTTGCAGTGGCCGCGATGGCCGGAAGAGCGGTGAGAAGGGCGCGGCGCGTGAGCATCAGGGTTGCTCGAAGAGGGTGCCGCGGCCAAGGCGCCAATCGGGGTCGAGACGACGCTTGACGGCTTTCATCGACTCGATCTGCTCGGCCGTATATTGAACGGGGAGGAACTTTGCCTTGCGCTTGCCGAGGCCGTGTTCGGCGGCGACGGAACCGCCCAATTCCTTGGCTCTTCTGGCGAAAAGCATCAGGGCGGCAGTACCGGCGTCGAACTCTTCCTGGGTCGCTGGGAGCATGTTGACGTGGGGGTGGGCATCGCCGACATGGCCGAAGATGCAGTAGCGGCCGGGCATGATGCGGTCCATGTGTTCACGGTAAAAGGCGAACATTTCGCGGTTCCGTTCGATGGGCACCGAGAAGTCTGTGCCGAGGGAAGGGAAGCCGTTCTTTTGGGAGATGGCGAGCGCCGTTTCGGGGAGGGCGTGGCGGAATTTGCGGAAGCGTTCGCGGTCGAAGTCGCTGGATCCGAACCAGCTTTCAGTTTCCATGGCGCCCGTGGTTGCGAGGCGCTCAGCCCAGGCGTCAAGGTCGTGCTCACCGCCGACGATTTGCTCCATGATGATGGCGGCGCGGGCCTGTTTGGGCACGTCTGGATACCGCTGTTCGATCATGCGGAGGGCGGGGTCGTCGACGTATTCGAGCATGCGGATGTCGTCGACGAGGCGCCATTTGTCGAGGGCATTGAGCGCGGCGTCATCGGATGGGAAGAAGATGATGCCGTTGAGGAGTTCCTTGGGGTTGGGGAGGAGTTGGACGTCGGCCTCGATGACGATTCCGAGGGTGCCTTCGGAGCCGGTGAAGAGGTCAATCCAGTCCATGCCGGGGCGCAGCGGGTAGCCGGCGGAGTGCTTCCTGGCCGCGGGTTGCGGGATCACAGGCACATCGAAATCGATGGCGTCTCCGCGGCGGACATCGAGAATGCGGCCGTCGACGAGCGCGACGCGGAGGCGCCGGAGCCAGCGTCGCGTGGCCCCGTATTTAAAGCTCCGAGAACCGGACGAGTTGGCGGCGATGGTACCACCGAGGAAAGCCATGGTCTCGGTGGGGTCGGGCGGGTAGAACTGGCCGGAGGCCTTTGCAGCGGCGTGGATGTCGTGGAGCGTGACGCCGGAGCCGACCGTGGCCCAGCCGTCATGCACCTCGAGGCGGCGGAACTTTTCCATGGAGACGAGCCACCCTCCAAAAGGGACGCGTCCGCCGGTTAGTCCGCTGCCGCCTCCGGCGATCGTGATGGGGGCGTTTTCGCGTTTTGCGTCTTCCAGGATTTGGACGAGGTCCGCTTCGTTGGCGGGGACACAGATCCTGTCGGCGTGGCCTTTAGCGCCGCTTGCATCTTCGAGGTAACTCCAGCTCATTCCCATTATTGTATGCGCGGAAGGGAGGGACGCCGCCCGCCGGGTATTTGGACGCACTGCGATTAAGGCAGTAAGCAGGCACCGTTAGAGGGGCGGGAGTTTGCGGGCGCTGAGGGCCGGGTTGTAGGCCTTTTGCAGGCGTTCGCGGGAGATCAGGCGGCCGGGGGCCGGGGTGAACTCGCAGTAGAACTCCTGGCGGAAGATGT
>Ga0105047_10014952_pt1 | contig 12267 bp, 13 predicted proteins | sample MAT04_FD_78384 | JGI IMG/M metagenome (GOLD analysis project Ga0105047, IMG submission 78384) | Freshwater microbial communities from Lake Fryxell liftoff mats and glacier meltwater in Antarctica - MAT-04 (megahit assembly) | ecosystem: Environmental > Aquatic > Freshwater > Ice > Liftoff... | reverse complement strand
GTCGCGCACTGTGGATGCCGGCGAGCTCGTTGCGGAGCTCACGGCCAACTCGTTGCGGGTTGTCGAGAAGGGACCCGGTGATGAAGTCGATCACAGCGGCAGCAACACCTTCAAGCAGCTCCTCGCCGATCGCGCGTGCGGCCGGACCCGCGACCACCAGGTCGTAGCCGACCAACGTCAACGCTGTCTCGGCGGACGAAGCGCTCGAACAGCATCGACTCCACGCACGAGATCACCGGCCGCGATCGCGGCCTCGGCCGCCTGCAGCGCGCGTATCGCATCGGTGTCGCTGAGCACCGAAATCGTCTCTTCGAGGCTGGCCAGATCGTCGGTGCTGATGAGCACGATCGCGGGCCGGCCGTTGCGGGTGACGACCACGCGTTCATGTTCGTTCTCGACACGGTCGACGTATTCGGAGAACCGATCTTTTACCGTTCGCAGCGCTTCGGTGGTCATGGCTACAATTGTGCCACGGCAGTCGCCGTCGGGCAACCCTCCTTCCAGCAACACCGACCGTTTCGAGTTGGTGCCGTTCGTTACCCACGGCAGCTGCGTTGCTCCCGGGTTGCTCCCGCTGTCGGGCCGACCACTGGGATCAAAACATTTCCTGACCAGGTACGACGCGCCTCGCCAGCCCCCGATCTGCGAATCCCTCCCGTTCCGCCAAGCCAACCAAGGGCCTTGAACGGCCTCCGAGGCTCATCTCGCCGTGCCCCTTGGCGATGCCGCTCGGATGGCGGCGTCTCGCCCCGGGGCTCCAGCGCGACGTGATCAGGGCTTGTCGTACGGTTGGCGTCGAGCAGTGCGTGACGACCGGTCTTCAAGTGGGACGGGCTCTGTTCGATCGCCTCGGCGAACTCGTTGACGTCGACCAGCAAGCGCGGCTCACGGACCCGGCCCCGGGTCCTGCATGCCATCCTTCGCCGCAACCCTGATCACCAGCCACAACGTGGTTCTCCACGACTGGCAACCGGCCCCGTTTGCTCTTCATCAACCAGCGCGTACCTCCAAGAGCCAGTTTCAGTTCGGTCCAGGAGCGCTTCGCAACCAGTGGACATCGACTCTCGGCTTCTTGCAAACTGAGAGATATCATCCAGGTTGTGGATAAATCGCCGACGCCGTCGCTCTTGCCGATCTTTCGGTCGCAGCAGCAGGCCGAGTTGCTCGCGCTCATCCTCGGCGACCCGACGGCCGAGCACAGCATGACCGAACTGGCTGCGCGGACGGGCGTGCCCTACCCGTCAGTTCACCGAGAGGTCGAACGCGCCGAGGCCGCGGGTCTGGTGACGAGCCGCCTCGTCGGGCGGACACGGCTCATTCGGGCCGATGAGTCGAGCCCTTACTTCGATGGTCTGTCGGACGTGCTGGTCAAAGCGTTCGGCGTGCCTTGGGTGATCGGACAGACCTTGAGTGGAGTCGATGGCATCGACGCGGCATACATCTACGGATCGTGGGCAGCGCGATTCTCGGGCGAAGAAGGTGATCGACCTGTCGGCGACATCGATCTACTCGTGCTCGGAGGACCGGACCGCGACAAGGTGTACGCCGCTACCAGCGTGGGCGAGCGAAGGCTCGGACGGCCAGTACAGGTGACCATCCGATCGGCCGACTGGCTGGCCGACGGCAGCGGAACGTTTCACGACACCGTCGCCGGACGACCCATGGTGCCGGTGTCGTTCCTTAGGAAAGCAGCCCGGGAGGATCTGCCGTCAGCAACTGCTCGACCGCCTCGACGACCGTTCGCGAAGTCGTCAGCGCCCACGCCGCGTCGTCCTCGCTGATCTCCGCGCTCGACGGGTCGAAGTACTGCGCGGCATGACGCGTCCGGCGGAGACGCTCGAAAGTCGGCTTGGCGAAGCCAGGGATCTGCTTCGCGAACTGCCCGCTGATGGCGTCCTCGACGGTCACGTGTGAGCCCTCGCCTCCAGTCGCGCGCAGTCCCTGGCGGATGAGCAACGCTTCGGCGGCCATGCGGTACGCGTCGTAGGCAGCGACGGTGCGGTGGAGGCGATCCGCTGACAACCATCCCGACCCGGTCGAGGTCCAGACCCGATTCGCTCTCGGCGTGCTCGCCCGCCGGATCGGGTAATGCCGGAACTCCCCCATCGGGATCCGCCGTGGACGGAGGCGAGTTGCCCGGCGGTCAGCAGGTCGTGGCGTGGTTCCGTGGCGACGTGCTTGCCATCGATCGACGAATGTGGGACCCGCTCATTCCCGTGCGACGACGCGGCCGACCCCAGGTGGTCGGTTCTGGCGGAGGCGGCTCCGCAAAGGTGCTGAACGGCCTCCGAGGTGCGTCTCACCGCGCCCCAGAGCGGTACTTCCGGGGCGCGGTCTGATGGTCAGTGCTTGGTGATCTTGTCCTTGACCTTGTCGACCAACTCGTCGGCCTTGTCCTTGACGCCTTCCAAGAACTCCTTGACCTGGCCCGCCTTCTCGTCGGTCTTGCCTTCCTGCTTCAAATCCTTGTTGTCCGTGAGGTCACCCACGGCCTGCTTCACTTTGCCCTTGACCTGATCCTTGTTGTCCATGACAACTCCCTTCTCTCATTCGGGCCGACGTTGGCGTTGGCGGATGGGTGCTCGCGTCCTGTGAGCGTCACCCGCACACTCGACGGCCGTGTTTCTCCAGTCGGGCATCACCGCTCTGCGCGCGACACCCGGCGCCGATCACCTGCGCATCAACAAGATGACGACGACGATGATCAGAATGAGTGCGACTGCTCCTCCACCGATGTACATGATCACTCCTGTCGTGGCGAGACCTCGGGCCACATCTGGGAGATCATTGTCTCGCCCTCATCGTGCTGCCAGCAGAGGCCAACGTCCCTCTCCCGTACGATGCTCGTCGTCGTCGTGCCCCGTGCACGCTGGCACCATCTCCGAGATGACAGGGGTGCACGACGGTGAACGACGAGCAGCGATCAGGAGTCGGGTTCTTCCGTGGCTTGTTGGCGGTGCTACGCGGAAGTGCCCATGCAGTCGGCACGCTGCTCAGCTGGTTCGGGCGGGGATCGGCTGCGGTCACACGTCGCTCACGACGCAAGACGGGCGACGGAACCCAGGAAAGCTGAGGCTTCAGCGCGACGTGATCAGTGGCCGCTGTGGATGGCACCGACAGGCCGGCGGCGCCGAGTTCATCGTCGACCACGTTCGCGGTTCGAGCTCGACGACTCGCCATGACCCGCGATGAAACACCGGCTGTTCGTTCGCTGAGGTGTACGTGATGCCGCAACGGGGACCGGAGCACCGGGAGGACGTGTCGTCGCCGACCGGCTTCTCCCGCTTCTACCGTGAGCACCTCCCCGCGGTCTACGGCTATCTCGTGCGCCTGACCGATGGCGACAGTTCGCTGGCCGAGGACCTCACGCAGGACACGTTCGTGGCGCTCACGGCGGAACTGCGGCGGGACAAGCCCGAGTGTGCCGATGTGCGTTGGCTGCTCACAGTGGCTCGCCACCGCTTCTTGGACCACGTGCGACGTGAGGCCCGCGCTCAGCGCAAGCTCAGGTTGGTGGCGATGGCGCCTGTCGACGAGCCGTCACTGCACGATCCCGGCCGAGCCGAGGTGCTTGCCGGCTTACAGGGGCTCGAGCCGTTGCATCGAGCGGTGCTGATGATGCGCTACGTCGATGAGCTGGGGGTGCCGGAGATTGCCGAGGCGATCGGACGGAACACGACAGCGACCAATTCGCTGCTCGCGAGGGCGAGAGAGCAGATGCGGCGACAGGCGAGGCACGCGACGTGAGTGGCATCAAGGATTTCGAGCTCATGCCCGACGTCGGCTTCGCCGACCGTCTCGAGCAGCTGCTGATGGCGGAGATGGGGTGGGAGCACGTCGCGCAGCCGGGTGTTCGAAAGCCGACCCCGATACATCGGACAGGCCGCCGAGTGGGCGCCGGGGCTGCGGCGGCGTTGGTGGCGGCATCACTGATCGGGCTGGTCTTCGTGGTGCGGGATGATGCGACGCCGGATCCCGGGAACACGGTCGTGCCGACGAGTGTGACTCCTCCCGTGACCACCAACCCCGTGTCGTCGACGACGACCGGCGTCCCGTCTGATGCGAGCAGGCCAGTGCCGCCAGCATTGCCGATCTTCCAACCGCTCACTGCGGGCACGTCGTATCGGGTGGCCCGATCGGTCATCGGCCGGTCACTGCAGTTCACCAACCCCACGGATGGAACGTTCGGGTTTCCGAACCCGGCTGGATTCGTCGTCTCGGTCGACGCGGCGGGCGCCGAGCCGCTCGTCGCCGTGGTCGATCTGGCGGCGCTTCGGGTTTTCACCGACCCGCTCGTCGATGTCGAGGCGATCAGTGCCGATGGTGTCGCGGCGCTGACGGCCGCCACCGCCACGCCGCCGACCGACTTCCTGGCGTACTTCGCTGCGCTGCCCGGTGTGGAGGCCGGTGAGGTCACCACTGCCGAGTTCGCTGGCCTCCCTGCCAAGGCCATGACGTGGCGATTCGGCGCGTTCGACGGCGGGCATCCGTGCTCCGGCGCGGCGAGGGGCAACTGTGTCGCGACGACGTGGCTCGACGACGCCTATCGGAACGGCTGGATCTCGACCTACCGGATCGGCGACGTCGGCACCACCTACGTGATCGACATCGACGGCAAGACCGTGGTCGTCGAGGTGCAGGACCGCCCAGGCGCCCAGCAGACCGCCGACTCGATCGTGATCGGCGACTGACCACCCTTCGTCGCGAACCACCTGAAGATCGCGCAACCACCCACTCCACCATCGGAGAGCACCCATGAGAATCCAGGCCCTCGGCATCGTTGCCGCAGTGACGCTCTTCGCGGCATGCAGCGACGACACCACCGCCACGCCGGCAGCGACTGACGCCCCCACGACAGTCGCCACGACGGTCCCGGCCACCACGATGGTCCCGGCCACCACGATGGTCCCGGTCGACACGACAGTCCCGGCCTCCACTGATCCGCCGGCCACCGACGCGCCGACAACGACCGAGGCGCTGTTGCCCTCCCTGCCGGTCGGGCAACCCCTCACCGATGGCACGTCGTATCGGATGGCCCGATCGGTCATCGGCCGGTCACTGCAATTCACCAACCCCACTGACGGAGCGTTCGGGGTGTCGGGCCCGGGCGGGTTCTTCGTCGCTGCGGATCAGGCAGGGACGGAGCCGCTCCTCGGCGTCTTCGACCTGATGAAGAGTCGAGCGTTCACTGACCCGCTCATCGACCTCGGTACGGCCACGACTCGTCCACCCCGACCGGGCGCACTCGCCGACGCCGACGCCGCGGCGCTCACTGCCGCCACGGAAACGCCTGCGACCGACTACCTGGCGTACTTCGCCGCGCTGCCGGGTGTGGAGGCCGGTGAGGTCACGACGACCGAGTTCGCCGGTCACTCGGCCAAGGTCATGACGTGGCGCTTCGGCGCGTTCGACGGCGGGTACCCGTGCTTCGGCTCGGCGAGGGGCAACTGCGTCGTCACACTCTGGTTCGAGGTCGGCGTCGTCGCCTCGTACTGGACCGGAGATGCCGGCACCACGTACGTCCTCGACATCGACGGCACCACCGTGGTCGTCGAGGTGCCGGACCGTCCCGGTGCGAAGGAGGCGGCGGATTCCCTGGTGATCGGTGACTGAGGCGGGCGGGACCCGCTCGTTGGCGGGATCGCTCAGAGCGGTCGCACGCGCGAGAGGCTGCGGCTTCGCTCCACCATCGAGGCCGGAGGACAGATCGTCGGCCTGATCCAGTTCAGCGAAGAAGTCGACGCCGACCATCGACACGCTTCGGTCGACATCTACCTCGACCTGATGGAGATGCTCGTGAGCGACCGAGTGCACGACGAGTCGCCGACTGCGATCGAGCGGCGTGTGCTCGTCCAGATGCCGGAGTCAGCTGCGAGGTCCTCGCCGCGAACCCGGTCGACAGCCCGACTGATCTGGGGCAGGTACGCCTCCGGCCGATTCGCCGACCTGCCGGCCGCCCATCCATCAGTGTCCGCGCCGCCGAGCAGACACCCATCGACGGGCTGGTTGCAATGCTCATCGAAGGCATCCAGCACTCCCCGAAGCTCGCCTGCTTGCGACTCGATGAACTGGGCCCGAGCGTGATGGCGTGACGCAGATCACCCGCTCGCGCTCGGTCAACTCAGGGCCGGACAGACGGGCATTCTGAGAAGCGTGATATCCCGGCAGGATGATCCAACTCATCAAGAAACTCGGCATCACCCAAGATCTCATGTACGTACTCGGATTCGCCTCCGTCGCTGCCAGCATCGCCATTTGGAACGCCAAGAAAGGTGAGGACGACGCCCACGCCGAACGGTTCGGCATCTTCGTCGGGTTGTGGGCCCCGACGTTCTTCGCCATCGCCAACGGCCTTGCCAGCGAACGCAGAGCAGGTACGCAGAGCTGACCCATCGTCAGCGTGGCGCCAGAGAGGCTCCGCGTCAGGACGGTCGCACCGCTGCTGCTCACTTGCCTGGAACATCGGCACGGGACAGCACCGCCCCGTCAGGTTCGCGGCCAGTGGTTCGCATTTTCGTTCTGCTTGGCGCGGGCCGAAGGTTCGAACCCATGAGTACTCCTGTTGCACACGTCAGCCGAGGCGCTCCAGCACGTCGGCGGTGATTCGCTCGACCTGGGCGTCGCGGCCGGCGAGCCCATGTGCCCAGTCGGTGCACTCGGAGGTGACCACGGTTCGCCGACGTGGTGCTCAGGCGATCGACGGCAGGACGTCCTCACGGAAGCCGACCACGGCGATGACGATGAGCAGCACGCCCGACAGCACTGCCACGCGCCGATGATGGGTCGCGAGGAACCGGGTGACCGTTCGTTGCACGGGAGTTGCCAGGAACGGCAGCACCACCAGCGGCCATCCGAATCCCACCCCGAAGGCGAGGAAGTAGGCGAGCGACTCGCTGAACGCTCCGCTACCGGCCACGCCACCGATGGTGAACGCCGAGAGCACGAGTGGGCCGGTGCACGGCAACGTCATCGGCCCGAGCATCATCCCGTACAGGTATGCCGTGCCGGCCGGGTTGCGAACGACCGGCGCCGACGTCGTCGAGAGGCGGACGAACGGGTTGCGGTCGAACAGCATCAACACCCCGAGCACCAACACGGCGACGTACATCACCGGCAGCACGTAGTCGAGCACTTCGGCGAAGGCCGTGCTGAGCAGATGGAAGACGCCGCCGAGCAGCATCAGCACGGTCAACACGCCGGCCAACACCAGCAACCCGAGGAACGGCATCACCCGTCGCGCCCGGTCGTTGGTGCTCTGGTTGGCGAACATCACGAACATGCCTGGGTACAGGGGCAACATGCACACGTTGCCGAGGATCGCTCCGTTGCCGAGCGCGAACGCTTCGAGGTACTGACTCATCGTTCGTCGATCAGCCGGCCATCGACTGGACCGAGGCGACGATGTCGTCGGGCTCGACGGTACCGGTCGCCAGTTCGCCGGCAAGGCCCATCGCGTCGATGATGAAATGCGGCGTGCTCGGCGGGTTGACCGCTGAGTTGCCGAACGTGTCGGCCATCGCGGCGAGGAACTCGGGTGTCATCACAGCGAAGCGGATGTTCGTGAAGCCGTTGTCTTCGGCGTAGGAGGCGACGTCGTTCGACGACAGGTCGGTCTCGGTGCTCAGCGCAAGCACGACCGCCTGATCGCCGAGGGTGCCCGCAGCCTCGTTGGTCTTGCCGAGCTGCGTCCGGCACGTGGGGCACCAGGTCGCGAAGTTCTCGACGAACACCGGCTGCCCGACGAAGTCGCCGAGCGTGAACGAGACCCCGTCGACGTCGACGAGGGTCAGCTTCTGCCAATCGGCGAGTTCGACCATCACATCCGTCGACTCGGTCATGACCTCGGTGGAGTCGGTCATCGCTTCGGTGGAGTCGGTCATCACATCCGTCGACTCGGTCATGACCTCGGTGGAGTCGGTCATCGCTTCGGTGGAGTCGGCGATCGCCTCGGTCGCAACGGGCGACGCAGCCGTCGTACTCGTCGACTCGGTGTCGTCGCTGCCGCAGGATGCGATCACGAGTCCGCTGAGAAGTGCTGCTGCGAAGGGTGCTCGGATGCGGTGCATAGGGATCTCCTGGCTCGGTGGTCGATCCGAGTTTCCAGGCAGTCATGCACTGATTCCATTCACTTTCGGGAGAGTTTCCAGCAGTTTCGTGAGAGTTTCGAAACCAGCGGCGCCCGGACATCGGGAACGCCGGCTGGGAGGCGTGCACAGCAGGGCGGTGCAGCGGTCATTTCACGGTCACGGCCCAGACGCCGAGCGAGGTGGCGTGCTCACGTTCGAGCCAGCGTCGCCACTCTGCTCGGGAGCCAACATGGACGAGCGGCAGATCGGGCCGAAGATTCGAGTTCATGAGTACTTCCTGCCGCACACGTCAGCCGAGGCGCTCCAGCACGTTGGCGGTGATCCGCTCGACCTGGGCGTCGCGGCCGGCGAGCCCGTGTGCCCAGTCGGTACACCCGGAGGTGACCACGGTGCCCCCAGCTGGCGACGTGTAGCTGCCGAGCACCGCGTGACCGTGCGAGATCCGTTCGACCGCTGCTGGATCACGGGTTCCGAACAGCCGGGCCGCGATGAACTCGTCTTCGGCCGGTTCGTTCTGCGCCGGTGGCCGCGCTGCTGTCGTACGGGTGAAGTGAGCGGCTGGCGCGGTGCCCAAGATGACGAAGGAGTCGGGCGTGCCATCGCTGCCGGTGGGGTACGGCAGCCCGTCGCGCACGGTGAAATCGCAACCGTCGCACTCATAGCCGACGATCGTCGCGCCGGCACCGAGCACGTCGCCGTAGCCGAGACCCGTGCCATCGAACATCCAATGATCGGGCCGATGGATCGTGTAGCCGCCGGCACCGTTGGTGACCCGCTTGCCGATCCGGTGGTAGCCACCGCGCGAGAAGCTCACCCCGGTCATGTGGTTCTCGGGACGGCCGATGAGGTGATCGCTCCAGATGCTCGTCAACTCCGCGACGCGGTCGGTGTCGAACACCGGATCGCGCTTGAACTGACCCTTGTATCCCACCATCGACGCCGCCGGACCCTGAGCGGAGTGGTCCTCGAGCCGCACCTGCCAGAACGAGGTGTTGCCCGAGAAGAAGGCAACGTTGCCGCCGCGGGCGATGAATCCCTCGACGGTGTCACGCATCGGTCCCGACCAGTACTCGTCATGGCCCACCGACAGCAGCAGGCGGTAGCTGGCGAGCATGGAGGGGTGGTCCCCGAGGTCGGCGTTGGTGCACACGTCGATGCCATAGCCCTCGCGCTCGGCCCACTGCAGGAACGGCAGCTCCCAATCGGGCCAGCCAGCCGAGCCCGCGTACGGGGAGAGCCGGTGTTGGCGGAGGTACCCGACGTGGGTGTTCATGTCGGGGTCGGGCGGGTGAGTGGTCGTGACCCGTCGGCCGGCACCCGGTGGCTTGTACAGGTAACCACGCGCCATCGGCCGCTGTAGCGACGCGGTGGTGCCGCCGGTGTAGAGGTTCTGGCCGCCGAAGTCGTTGTAGGCGTGCCAGGTGTTCGTCGCCAACTGCAGCAGGATCGTGTTCCGTGAATCCGCCGGCGGGCGAACGACGAAGAACGCGTGGTCGGTGCGGAGCCTGCCGCCGACGTCGATGGTGAGGCTGACTTCGTAGTAGCCCGACCGCCACTCGGCTCCAGCGGTCAACGAGACGGCCGCCGGCCAATCACAGCCGCGCGCTGCAGCGCCTGGGGGCGTCGGATGGTCTCCCGCAGGAACGGTGTCGGCCCACATCACCTCGCGGTCGTAGCCGACACGCGTGACCACCACCGCCACATCTCGGCCTCCGGCGGCCGACAGGTGCAGTGCCACTTGGTCGCCGACAGCGATCGACTGAGGCCAGCAGTACCCAGTCACGGTTTCGTACGTCACGATCGCAGTCTCGCATCACGAGCGAGGTCGACGAGGCGGGTGTGTCGCCACCGCATCGACCGTGCGCCGCTCGCCCACCCGGTGCCACCGATGCTTCGCTGCAGGACCTTCGGCAGCTGCCGCCGGCGGTTGGCCGAGCAAAGATGAGGACATGGAAGAACCAGAGGTGTGCCCGGTCGTGATCCACGGTCACGTTGGCGGTGGTCCGCCCGACCTGAGCGTCGATCTGTAGTCGGCCGCCCGCGTCACGGCGATGCAATGGGGAAGCTCCGGCCGCTCATCTCGTACACCTCGATGGCGATCCAATGGGTCTTGGTGCCTGGTGCCAGCACGTGGATCTCAGCATCTCGAAGCCCGTCATAGCGCGAGCCGAGAGCCGTCGTGACCTCGCGAGCGTGACCCAGCACGACAACGCTCCAGGCGTGCGTCGGAGTGACTCCATCGATCTCGAATGCAACCGGGTTCATCGCGATGTTCTCCAGCTTCACTCCGACGTCGGTGCGGAAGACGACGAGGCCGTCGAAGCAGGTGTAGTTGACTGGGAGCACCATGGGAAACCGTCCGTTCGCGAATGCCACCCGACCGAGGTCGTGGTCACTCAGGAGTTCGAGGCATGTTGTTTCATCCAGGACCTGGACTGAAGAACTGGCGCCGGTAGACATGGTGTCGACCTTGCTGTTTCGCGAGCGATCGCACCAGGGCCAGGAGTCCCATCCCTGGATGAACACCGTCGTCGTCGGGCAGCGAGGCAGTGGGAGATGACGGAACGATCGGCCTTCAGCGGCGGCGACCAGGCCTACCTGCGCGACGTGCAGTACGGCACCGGCGCCAAGCTCGACGTGCGGTCGTACCTGCACCGCACCTACTCCACGTCGCCTGTGTCGCTGGCCCAGTTCGAGGCACAGCTCGTCGACTGGTCGGGCCGCACCAGCGTGCTGGAGTGCGGCTGCGGCACCGGTCGCTTCTGGGAGGCGCCCGCACTCCCGAGGTCGTTGTCGGTGACACTGACCGATCTGTCACCCGGCATGGTCGACGAGGCCGTGGCGCAAGCGCGGTCGAACGGCTTCGCCGACGTCGCCGGACGCGCCACCGACATCCAAGCGCTGCCCTTGCCCGACGCTTCGTTCGACATCGTGGTCGCGAACCACATGATGTACCACGTGCCCGATCCCGACCGCGGTGTGGCTGAGATCGCCCGCGTACTGCGGCCCGACGGTGTCGCACTCGTGGCCACGAACGGGTACGGCCACATGAACGAGATCAACGAGGCCTTGGCCGAGGTGTTCGGCTCGCACGCCGAGGGGCTCTACGAGGTGTTCGGTATCGACACCGGCGAGGCGCGGCTGCGCGAGCAGTTCGCCTCGGTGGTGTGGCATGCGTTCGACAACGACCTCGTGGTCGACGAACCGCGAGCGGTCATCGACTACTGCCTCTCGTTCCCACCCGGCGAGTTCGCCACGCCCCTGCAGTGCGAGGCCCTCGACGCTGCGGTGCGCGCCCGGTTCGTCGGCGGCCGCCTCCGCATCCGCACCCGGGCCGGGGTGTTCGTGTGCTCGCGTCCCCGAACACGGACCTGACCGGCCACGGCCCGGCTCGCAGGTCGCTGCGTGCCGCTGGCGACGTACACTTCGTCGTCGATCGAGCGAAGGACGTACCGGCCATGTTGCTGCCTGTCGAGGAGGATTGGGACCGCGGCCTTGCGGTGGTGGCTCATCCCGATGATCTCGAGTACGGCGCTGCCAGTGCCATCGCACGATGGACCCGACAGGGCAAACACATCACGTACTGCCTCGCGACCTCCGGCGAAGCCGGCATCGACACGATGGCGCCCGATCAGTGTGCGATCCTGCGACAGATCGACGAACGCAGGTCAGCTGCGGTCGTCGGGGTGAACGACGTCGAGTTCCTGGCCCACCCCGACGGGCTGGTCGAGCACTCGCTGACGTTGCGTCGCGACATCGCGGCGATGATCCGTCGGGTGCAACCCCAGGTGCTCATCTCGATCAACTTCCGCGAGGAATGGCCCGGGGGCTTCAACCACGCCGACCACCGCGCCGTCGGCCTTGCGCTCATCGACGCGGCACGAGATGCGGCCAACCGCTGGGTCTTCCCGGGTGCCGGTGGCGAGCCATGGAACGGCGTCCGTTTCGCACTCTTCAATGGGTCGCCGAACGCGACGCATGCTGTCGACATCACCGACACCATCGATGCTGGTGTCGCGTCGTTGCAAGAACACCAGACGTACCTCGACTCACTTCCCGAGGGCACGACAGGCAAGGACCCCGAGCCGTTCCTGCGAGGCATGGCCGCTGCTGGCGGACCCACCTTGGGCGTCGCAGCGGCGGCGACGTTCGAGCTCGTACCCCTGCGCTAGCCCGCTGG
>Ga0105047_10014951_pt1 | contig 12267 bp, 7 predicted proteins | sample MAT04_FD_78384 | JGI IMG/M metagenome (GOLD analysis project Ga0105047, IMG submission 78384) | Freshwater microbial communities from Lake Fryxell liftoff mats and glacier meltwater in Antarctica - MAT-04 (megahit assembly) | ecosystem: Environmental > Aquatic > Freshwater > Ice > Liftoff... | reverse complement strand
GGCGGGGTTCTTTCTGACGAAGGACCAATGGTGGGGAGGCGGGCAGCACCGGCCAAACGGCAGCTTTGACTTTGGAACTGGGCCCACAACGCTTCCCGGCGACACGACCGGATTCACAGGGAATGGCTTCGCCTCGTTCCTGCTGGGGCAGGCAACGCAGTGGGGGCTGGAGACGCCGCGCGCGGTGATTCAATCGTGGAACTATATGGGCGGCTTCTTTCAGGACGATTGGCGAGTGACGAAGAGGCTGACGCTGAACCTGGGTTTGCGTTATGAGTATACGAGTCCCATCGGCGGCGGCGCGGTGCTGGATGTGAAGGACTGGTCCGACTTCGGGAGCTATGGGAAGCCGGTAGGGTTTATGAATTTCGACCCAACGGTGCCGAATCCGCTAGCCGGGGGATTGCCGGGATCGACGGTGTACACGGGCACGTGTAAAGAGTGCAACGGACAGAAGTATCCTTTCGATTCGTATAAGAAGGCGTGGTCGCCGCGGATTGGGCTGGCCTATCAGGCGATGCCGGGGACGGTGATTCGCGCGTATGCCGGAAAGTCCTATGGAGCGGTGAAGACGACGGGCGGCAGTACGCACTTTCAGGGATTGATTCTGAACAGCACGTTCGGAACGGGCAATTTGCCGGCGTTCACGTACTTCAATCTGGACGCCGGATTGCCGGCCTGGACGCAGCCTCCGTTCCGCGGACCGGGTACGGATCTCGGCGGGACAACGTACCTGTGGCAGCGCGAGGATTCCGGAAGGCCGCCGGAGTTCTATAGCTGGAACCTCGATATCCAGCGGCAACTGCCGAAAGCATTCGTGGCGAGCGTCGGGTACACGGGCACCAGGGGCGTGCATCTTACATCGTCGATACTAAACGTCAATCAGACAGATCCGAAGTACTTTACCCAGTACGGGCGTGATCTGCTGCTGTCGAACATCAATTCGCCGGCGGCCGTCGCGGCCGGATTGCGGCCCCCGTATCCGGGTTTTAATGGTTCCGTGGCCCAGGCGCTGAAGCCGTTCCCGCATTTTGGAGATGTGGCGACGGGCGCGGGCGCGACCGGCGAGCGGACGGGGGATTCCAGCTATCACGCGATGATCGTAAAATTGGACAAGCGGTATTCCTCTGGACTCACGCTCCTGTCCAGCTATGTGTTCTCCAAGATGTTCTCGAACGCGGAAACGGCCGTGGCGAGCAACCGGGGCATTCTGGACCACTACAACCGGAAGCTGCAAAAAGGCCTGAGCTGGGACGATCAGACCCACATTGCGCGGCAGGCCTTCAGCTACGAACTTCCGTTCGGCAAAGGCAGACACTTCAATATGACGGGCGTTGCCAACACGGTGCTGGGTGACTGGAGTTTGGCCGGGTTTTTAGAGTATGGATCGGGAACGCCGCTGTCGGTGGGTCCGGGGTTCAGTCCGATACCGGGAGGCGCGGGAAACCGCGTGTTCATCAGTTCCTATGAGGGCTGGCGCGGACCGATCTCTGGTGAGAAGTTCGATCCATTCCAGGACTCCTGGTGGAATCCGAGCAAATTTCAGGTGGGGCCGGACGGCAAGAAGCTGACGCAGGCGCAACTGAATGCTGGAGTTGGGAATGCTTCAACGAACAATCCGAAGGAGCGTTCGCCGTGGAATTTGAATGAGAACCTGTCGCTGGCAAAGAACGTGAACATTACGGAGACGGTAAAGTTCACGCTGCGATTTGAGGCGTTCAATATTGCGAACCGCACCCGGATGGGCGGGCCGGATTCGACGGTGACTTCGGCGAGTTTTGGGGTGATTCGCAGCCAAGCGAACGAACCGCGAAAGATGCAGTTGGGCGCTAAGATTGTGTTCTAGCGCCCGAAAATAAATCAAATAGAAATAGCTCCGCCATCGTTTGTTAACGCCAGCGCGACATAATCCTATGCGAAACCATGAACCTCCTTACCGCTGTCCGCACGGCCGCACTTTGTCTGCCGCTGTCGCTTTCCGCCCAAAGCGGATTTGATGTTGCCCTGATCGGTGATGGTCCCTACGGCGCTGCCGCGGAGCCGCGCTATGAAAATATGATCGCCGACATCAACAAATCGGGCGCCGATATGACCTTTCATATCGGCGACACCAAGAGCGGCTCGACGCGTTGCGATAACACACACTACACGAAGACCCTCAGCTACTTCAACAGCTTTGACAAACCGGTGATTTATTCCGTCGGCGACAACGAGTGGACGGATTGCATGCGGACAAATAACGGCGGATTCGACCCACTGGAGCGGCTGGCGCTGGTTCGGAAGACCTACTTCTCGACGAACATGAGTCTGGGCCGCCGCCCGATTGCGCTGCAACGCCAGAGCGAGGATCCGAAGTATGCTCTCTACGTCGAAAACTCGATGCTGGTGAAGGCGCCGGCCGTCTTTGTCACCATTCACATGCCCGGAAGCAACAACAATCTCCAGTACAAGCTGAATCAGGGTGTCGCCAATACGTTCTATGACCCGGAAGATAAAGAATATACGGCGCGCAACGCAGCCAATCTGGCGTGGCTCAGCAAAGCGTTTCAGACGGCGAAGGCGACTAACTCCCTGGGAATCATGATTCTGGTACAGGCTAATGTCTTTGAGGCCTTCATGGAGACCACTACCGGAAATACGAAATCCGGCTTCCGGGAATTCGTCTCCCTGCTCCGCGAAGAGACCAACAAATTTAAGGGGGAAGTGGTGATGGTGAATGGCGACACGCATTACATGCGCGTGGACAAGCCGTTGACCGCCCAGTTTCCCGCCTGTCTCTCGGCGACCGGTGATTGCAAGCCCTTCGAAGCGGCCCCGGACGCCCGCGGCCCGCGGGTACTCAATTTCACCCGCGCCGAAGTTCCGGGATCCGGCGACGTGCATTGGATGATCTGCCACGTTCGCCCGAACAGCCGCAATATCTTTCAGTTCGAATTCATGATCATGCCTACGGCCGTCGCTCCCGCCGGCGTAACCGCCGTTGTCATCGGCCCGGGCGTCCCGGTTACCGAGAACTTGTACGAAACCGGCAGCAGCCAGATCGGTCTCGACGGCTCCAAGTCCCTGTCATCGAATTCCGGGGACTTGACCTACTCCTGGAGGAATGCGCCGGGTTACCCGCCGGCCGGCATTGTGAATGCCGATACCGCGACCCCACTCATTCAGTTCGGCTTTAGGGGCCTCTACCAGTTCACCCTTACCGTGACCGACCGTACGGGCGGTTCTGCCTCCTCCACCGTTAGCGTTCGGTACTACTAGCGGGCGGCTCTTCCTTTAATTTATCCTCGGAATCTGCACTGACGTGCCCTCCCGCGAACGGCGGGAGGGCACGTTTTCGAGTTTTAATATCCCCGAGGGCAGACTTCGGCGCAGAGCCCGCATCCGACACAGGAGGCGCGAGTCAGGCTTTCGTTGGTCCGGGCATAGGCGCGAACATCAATGCCCATCTCTCAGAATTCGTTGACGCCAGGGCGGCGATAAGCTCGTATTCTTCGCCACGGATTCGCGGGCTTGTTGGGCACGGAACCGCCGGCGATGAGTAGCTTGTCGTAGTGGAACTGGTGCCGGTCATCGAGAATGAGAATGCCGTCCAGATCGGGGACCCGTCTGCTGACACGTTCGCTGCGCTGCTTGTCGTAGGGTGCGCGTTCGAAGGGCGCAAGCTCGCGGAGGTTCATGCGGTCCATGACGGCGTACACAGGTGCGGTACGGGGAGAAGAAGTAGTCGCTTCGCCGCTGATCGCAGAGATGCGGGCGTTTTTATCTCGTTCGCGGAGAGTGAATGCGCTGTGATGCCTGCTAATTCTAGTTCCCTTTCAAGATGATACGAATAGTGCTACATTGCCTTCATGGCAAGACCTCGAATTATCGATGAGCAGGTGGTGGCATCCGCACGCCAGGTGGTGCAGCAAACTCAGGACATCCGGGAGTTTCGGCAGGCCTTGGCGGTATTGCTGCCGGCGGAGTTGAACACGTCGCTGGAGCAGACGGCGCGGATGATCGGGGTCGGCCGAGCAACGGTTCCGCGGCTGCAGTCCGATTTCCGGCGGCGGCGGGACGCCGACAGCGCCAAACGTCCCAGTTGGGGTGGGCGGCGGCGAACCTTAATGAGCGAACAGGAGGAACAGGAGTTCCTGCGGCCATGGGCAGAACAGGCGCTCGCCGGTGGCGTGTTGGTGTTGTCGCCGATTCGAGCGGCGTTGGCGCAGCGCTTGGGGCGGAAAGTGGCCACTTCGGTCGTCTACCGCTTTCTGGCGCGCCATGGCTGGCGAAAGGTGGCGCCCGATACGCGGCATCCAAACAGCAAACCGCAAATTCAAGAGGCTTGGAAAAAAAACTCCCGGAAGACTTGGCGGCCCTGCTGACAGCGGACGCCGTAGGGACTCGCACCGTACGGATCATGTTTCAAGACGAGGCTCGCTTCGGACGAATGGTGCGGATTCGACGATGTTGGTCGCCAGCGCCGTCTCGCCCGATGGTCGACAACGGCTATGAACGGCAGTTCACGTATGTTTATGGAGCGGTCAGTCCGATCCAGGGAGAATTGGACTGGATGATTAGCCCGAAGATGAACACCGAACAAATGAACCAATTCCTGCTACAAGTAAGTGCGGCTCATCCGGAGGAATTCATCGTCATGGTCGTCGATGGGGCCAGTTCTCACAGATCCCAAGATTTGCGGGTTCCCGGAAACATTCGCTTGCATCGCCTCCCTGGCTATTCCCCCCAACTCAATCCGCAGGAACACGTCTGGGATGAACTGCGCGAAAAAGAATTCCCCAATAGGGTTTTCGAATCGATGGCGGCTGTCGTCGGTCAACTCGAAGAGGGCCTTCCCCGGATGGCCGCCAACACTCAAGCGCTACGGAGCCTGACCGCTTGGCCTTGGATCGTTAGTCTCATCGTGAACGCACATTAGAATAAGGAGCGACCGGAATCACCACGCGCGATGCCTTCACCGGACCATGGAAAATCCGCTGATTCGCCATCTTTTCCGTCTTCGAAAATGGCCCTTCGCCGGTATGCGGATTGCGATCGTAGGCCGGAAAATACGAGCCCGCAATCTCCACGCGCAACGCATGTCCCGCAGCCAATGAGAAAGCAGTGTGACCAAGGTCCACGGTAATCCGGTACACCTTGTCCGGCGTCACCTCGGCCGCCTTCGCGTCCCCATCCCGGTGCGTCAATCGCAGTACCCCCTCCGCTACCGGATACGCTGCGCCGTCCGGCCACACATCCACTAACTTCACCGCGTAGTCAGCGTCTTGCGCGTCCACGCTGACCCACAGTTCCGCCCGTGGATTCCCCGCCACAACAAGTTCCTTGCTTCGCGGATCCGCCGTGTAGACAATCACGTCTTTCCGCTCTTCAATTACCCGGCGATTCACGGGCCGGAACATTGATGACCGCGGCATCGGCTCTCCGCCCCGCGGCTCCACCGGCACCGGATTCGCCGGATCGGAAACGAAGGAATCGGCCGCCTCCCGGACCGCCCGCACCGCCGTCAGCCGCCTCTCCGCCTGAAGATAAAACGACGTCTCCACCGCCCCCGGCGGCGGCCAGTCCGGCGCAGTCCGCCACTCGTTCCGGCCCACAACGAAATACCGCACCCGCGGAAACGTCCCCGGGCCGCCGTCCTTCATGAAACGGTCGAACCAACGTAAATTCTCATCCACCACATCCAACTTCGCGGCATCCCCGAAATCGAATCCGGCGACAACACTTTTTCCCACCGTGCCGTGGTCCCATGGCCCCAGTATCAATTGTTGATTGGCCTTCGCCCGCTCCGTCGACGAATACTTCCGCATCCGCTGAAAACTCGCCACGGTTTCCTTGCACAGAAAATCGTAGTAGCCCACAATATGCTGCACCGGAAGATCGAGCCCCTTCACTCGCTCGCTCGCATGCTGGCGCGTCCAAAATCCGTCCAGCCATGGATGTGTCACCATTCCGCGAAGCCATGGCATATCCCAGCCGATCGCCTTGTCCAGTTCCGCCACCGGCAGCTTCATATAGATGGGTTCCAGATTCGCTGGCGCCTTCACGCCTTCCGGAGGTTTTGTGATCGCCGGACCAGCCCCTCCAATCAACGCCAATCGCAGGGCGCCACCCACATACGCCGTGTAGTAAAGGCTCGGCGACGCCGCCGTCGGCGCCATCACCGTCAATCCGTAGGGTCGATCGCCTGCCGCCAGCCATTGCACCGCGCCCGGATGTGACCCGCCCCATGTTCCCGTCTTCCCGTTCGACCAAGCTTGCCGCGCTAACCACTCGATTGTGTCAAATCCGTCCTGATCGTCGTTGTTGTGATGGAAGTATCGCCCCTCGGAAGCGAACGCCCCGCGCGCATCCTGCACCACCGCCACATAGCCCGCAGCTGCAAACCGCTTCGCCGCCGTCGCGCCGCCCTTCTTGTCATAGGGCGTTCGCAGCAGCAGTACCGGCTTTCGTTTGCCGGCCTCCGCCCCATACACATCCGTCGCCAACCGCACGCCGTCGCGCATCGGCGCCAGATAAGATTCCTGCGCAAATACAGTCCAGGAGAAAAGGACGACCGCCGCGCTACGCGAAAATTTCACGACCGTCGCGTTACGCGATAATTTCACGAATGGGGTTCCCCAGATCGATCTCCAGCCGTTTCCGGCCCGGCACCTCTAACCGCTTCGCATCGAGTCCCATTTGATGCAGAATTGTCGCGTGAATATCGGTCACGTAGTGGCGGTTTTCCACTGCGTGGAATCCAATCTCGTCTGTCGCTCCATGCACGGTTCCGCCCTTGATGCCGCCACCGGCCATCCACACCGAAAACCCATAGGGATGATGGTTCCGTCCGTTCGTTCCCTCTGAACCTGGCGTCCGCCCGAACTCCGTCGCGAACACCACCATCGTGTCTTCCAGCATCCCGCGCTGTTTCAAATCCCGCAGAAGTCCAGCGATCGGCTTGTCCACCTGCTGGCAAAGTTCCGTATGCCCCTTCTTCAAATTGGAGTGCGCGTCCCACTTCCCCGCACCGCCGTTCTGACCATGAAACACCTGCACGAAACGGACGCCGGATTCCGCCATCCGCCGCGCCGCCAGGCACATCTCGCCAAACGGTTTTGTCGTTTCGTGATCCAAGCCGTAGAGCCGCCGTGTCGCTTCGTTTTCTGTGCTGAAACGCATCACCTCTGGAACGGCCGTCTGCATCCGGAACGCCAGCTCATAAGATTTGATACGCGCCCGCATCGCCGCATCATCCGGATACTCTGCCGCCGATAGCCGGCTGAACTCGCTCACCAGGTCGAACTCGCTCTTCTGTTCGTCCTTGTTCACGCCTGGTCCCAACTTCGAAAACGCCAGCGGATCTTCCGGCCGCACCGCCAGTTGCACTCCACCGTGCTCCGGCCCTAAATACGCCGCTCCGTGCGCCGCCAACCCGCCGCAGCAGGTATCGATCGGCTCGCCCAGCACCACGAATTGCGGCAGATTCTCATTCAACGAACCCAGCCCGTAGTGAACCCACGAACCGATCGTCGGAAACTGCCCCTCCAACTGGTGCCGGCCCGTGTGGAACTGCATTTGCGCCCCGTGATTGTTGTCTGTCGTCCACATGGACCGCACCACGGCGATATCGTCGATACACTCGGATACGTGCGGCCACCAGTCGCTCACTTCGATTCCGCTCTGCCCGCGCTTCTTAAACCCCACCTGCAGCGGATACAGGTTCGGTTCCACCTTATGCAGCCCGACGATTACTTCCCGGAGATTCTTCTTCACCAGTGGATCCTGTTCGAAATCCCTGAACGGCGTGTCGCCCAGCCGCATTCCCGCGTACTTGTTCAATGCCGGCTTCGGGTCGAACGTCTCCATGTGGCTCACACCGCCAATCATGAACAGCCAGATCACCCGTTTCGCCTTCGGACTGAAGTGCGGTTTTCCGTCCGGTGGACGCCAGCCATCCGTCGCTCCGTTCAACATCGAACCCAGAGCCAGCCCTGTAAACCCCATCCCCATATCGGCCAGGAATCCTCGCCGCGCCACGTGATGAATTTTGCTCATTGGCTTCCGTTCCTTTATCGAATCGTCACAAAATCATTGTGGTTCAGCAGCACGTGAACGAAATTCTCGCGCGCCCTGACCGCGGGCGCCGCCGCAACTTGCCAGTTCGCCAGCAATTCCGGCTGCCGTTGCAAAAACCGTTCGCCCACCGCCAATTCTTCCCCGCTCGGCGGACGCCCTAGAATCGTCTCGAAGGCGGCCTTCACAAAGGCCGCCGACGGTGTGCCAGTTCCGATCTTCGCCGCCAACACTCGCGCCTTTTCCACGCTCAGTTGACTGTTTGCCAGGGCCAGCGCCTGCTGCGGGACCACGCTCTCATTCCGCGCATAACACTCCACCGGATTCGGCCCGTCGAATGTCTTCAGAAACTCCATCTGCGTGTCCGGCGAGTGCCGGAAATAGATACTCCGGCGTTTGGATTCCAAACCCTTAGTCTCATCGATCTCGGGTCCGCCCATTGTATAGTCCAGTTCACCGGATAACGCCAGAATACTGTCCCGCACCGCTTCCGCCTCCATCCGCCGCGGGTTCATTCGCCACAGGGAATCGTTCTCCGGGTCCGCAGTCGTGCCTGGATGATTCTCCGTTCCCGCGGACGATCGCATCCGGTACGTCGCGCTCGTCACCATCAATCGGTGCATCGCCTTCATGCTCCAACCGCTGCTTACAAACTCTGTCGCCAGCCAGTCCAGCAGTGCGGGATGTGTGGGCGGCTTCCCGTTCAATCCGAAGTCGAATACGGTCGGCACCAGCGGCCGGCCAAAATGCCGCAGCCACAGATGGTTCACCGCTACCCGCGCCGTCAGTGGGTTATCGGGCGACCCGATCCACTTCGCCAATGCCGTCCGCCGTCCCGTGCTCCGGTTCTCATACACCTGCCCAACCGGATGATATCCGGCCTTCGCCTGTGTCAGCGCGGTCGTGGCCGCCGCCAAACGCTTCTGTGCCGCGCCGATCAGTTTCTCATCCGGGGTCTTCGCCTTCAGCGCTTTGTTGAAGTCCATTTGCGCCCGCATCACGTCTTCATCCGCCTTCAGGATGCCAGCCTTCCGCTCCGCTTTCCGCGCCTCAATCGCTAATGTCTCGTAGGCTGAATCCGGCGGGCTCGCAAACTTCGCATTATCCGCCGCAATCCGTGCCGCCAATGCGATCACGTTTTCCTTCGCCGCCTCCAGCGCCTTCTTTGCCAGCGTCAGTTCGTCGGAGGCCGCCCGCATTTTCTCGTAGCCCTGCGCCATGCTCTGGCTTGCCACTTCCTTTTCGATCGCTCCGTATTCCGCCTGCTGCTTCGTCAACTCGGCTTCCGCGCGCTCCACATCGGCCTTCGCCTTCGCCATTAAATCCGACTGGACAAACCTGCGGTGGTCCGGATAGTAAGAATCCAACGGTAGCGTCACCGGCTCAATCTTCCCTAACCCCAACCCAAATAGCCGCGGCACCGTCGCCGTCAACGGCGTGTCCTTCTTCGGCTGTTGGAGGTCACCCCGGATGTACAAATACGTGGGCCGCTGTCCATCCGCGTCAAATACGCGCGCCAGCCCGTCTTTCTCAATATCGGTCTCCCCCGGCACCCGATCCACCCGAACGTCGTAAGGCTCGAAGAACGCCCGGAACTGGTAGTACTCTTCCTGCTGAATTGGATCGAACTTATGGTCGTGGCACCGTGCGCATTTCACCGTGATACCCAGCATCCCCATCGCTGTATGGTCCACCGCGTCCTGCATCCACCCGTCCCGGTCGTATTTTGCATAATTCCGCGCCAGGAACCCGGTTGCCCGCAGAGCTTTCGTATCCTCTGGCGCCACCTCATCGGCCGCCAGCATTTCCAGGATCATCCGGTCATATCCTTTGTTCTCGTTCAACGATTCAACAATCCAGTCGCGCCACCGCCACATGAACCGTGCACTGTTCCGGACGTCGTTTCCCTTCCGCCATCCGTACCAATCGCTGTACCGCCAGATGTCCATCCAGTGCCGCCCCCATCGTTCTCCATACCGGGGATCGGCCAGCAACCGATCAACAATAGCATCATATGCTTTCGGAGACCGGTCCGCCGCAAACTTGTTCAACTCATCCGCAGTCGGAGGAACGCCCACCAGGTCAAGGTAAACCCGTCGCAGCAAGATCCGCGGATCCGCCTCACCAACGGGTAACAACTTCCGCTTGTCCCGTTCCGCGGCCACGAACGCATCAATAGGGTTCTTCACCCACACGGGATTCGCGACAGCCGGAACCGCCGGGCGAACGGGCTTCCGAAAGGACCAGTGGTCCGGCAGCGGCGGAAGCTTTTCAACCTTGGTCTCAAGCACATAAGCGGCGCCGCCATCAATCCACTCTTCCAAAACCCGCAGCTCCGCATCCGGAAGCTTAGCCGCCGCTAAAGGCATATGCGGCTCCGCCAAATGGCCGGCGACCCGATAGAGCAGACTAGCCTTCGCCTTCCCGGGTACGATTGCCGACCCGCGATCCCCGCCCAACAAGGCAAGTTCACGAGTCGAAAGATCGAGCCCGGACTTCTTAAACTTCCCGGTATGGCAACCCATGCACCGCTCCGCCAGAACCTTGACAGCAGGGGGCGCCTGCCCAAAGCAGCACACGGCAACGGAGGCGAAAAAGGCCAAACTCGACCGCATATAGGAGCAGCCTATCGCCCCCAGGCCCCGACTAGCAAGCCAGAGCCCCCGCCCGTCCATATCTATGCACTCTATTTTGGAGACTCTGAAATTTCGGGGGCTCGGCCAGTGGCGGCGGGGTGAGGAACGGCCGGTAGCGGCCGCTGATCACGCTGCCAACGGTATCCCGGTTTCGTTCTCTGCCATCATGGCTGGATACCAGCGTCGGAACGTTTCGCGGAACTCATTATTGAGCACTTGTGCCCGAACCTGCAGTAAGAGGTGAGATCCTCGTTGCGTCCAGTGCATCTGCTGCTGCTTCACCATCCGTTTGATCACCAGCTGATTCACAGCCGATTCCGCAAACGCCGTGCTGATCGTCTCTTTGTTCCGGTATCGATCTCCGTAGTTCCTGGTTCGTCGCGATGTAGGCGCCAAACTCACGGACGGCCTTCAGCAGCTTCTGGCGCTCCGCGCTGATGCCGGCGCCGCCCAACAGCACCTTCAGACCATCGACCAGCTTCAGCGCCGGTTCGACGTTCCCGTTCCATACATGGAGAGCGCCAGGAAGTCGGGGGTCTGACGCGGAATGGGCCTGCGAAATCAACGTCGTTCCCGGCTGCGGAACAGTCCCCTTCGTCGGGAACCCAATGTTTTGATCGGGCAAAGCCGAGGTCAACGGATCTCGGCCTTTCGGAAATCATACACTTCGTGTACTGACCCCCGGCTTCCTGGCGCTCTCCTAGATACAGCGTATTTACGGATGAGCCTTTTACCGGGACGACAGGGTACCGATCAAACGGCGAGACCCGCGCCAAGTCTTTCTCCCTGACAGCCTACGCGGAGGGGAATACACTCCAACCCTTACACCCGAGTTTTTGCTCTTGCGTCAAATCCCAATCTTCTCGATCTCTTCCAGAGTGAGCACATCCGAGGTCCGGTCGTAGAGCTTGGTGGTCCGCGGGGAGGCGTGCGCGGCAATGGCCTGCGCCTTCTCGATCGTTCCCCCGTTCTCCAGGTACGCCGTGATGCCGGTTGCCCGGAAGGTATGACAGCAAGTCGACTCCGGCAGTCCGATGGCTTTTCCACGGACCTTCACCATCCGGAGGACATCGGCTTCGTACAGCGGCCGGGCCGTCACTTCCCCGTTGCGGCCAAACGTCCGGAACAGCGGCAGCTTGCGCTCCTCGGCGAGGCCGCCGGCGTCGATCCAGGCGTCGACATGGGCTTCGGCCTTGTGATGGGCCGGCACTTCGTGTAGCTTTCCGCCTTTTTCGTGGAAGCGGAACCACCAGCGTTTTCCCTGTTGAAAATAGTCCTCAACCCGGAGGTTGATCACGGCACCCACGCGGGCAAAGGTGTAGACCATGACCGCGAGCAGCGCCCGGTCCCTTAACCCCTTCACGGACGTTATCTCGATGGAATCGATCAGTTCCCGCGCTTCGGCGGCGGAGAGAACGGGAGTTTTGCCCTTCGTGGTGACATACTTCGGTCCGCGAACCGAGGCGGCCGGGTTCATGGGCAGAACCTGCCCGACAACCAGGTAGTCGAAAAGCATCCGGATGGCGGCCAGGTGCTGCTTGACGCTCGGCACCGACAGGCTCGTCTGCAATTCCTT
>Ga0105047_10014950_pt1 | contig 12267 bp, 12 predicted proteins | sample MAT04_FD_78384 | JGI IMG/M metagenome (GOLD analysis project Ga0105047, IMG submission 78384) | Freshwater microbial communities from Lake Fryxell liftoff mats and glacier meltwater in Antarctica - MAT-04 (megahit assembly) | ecosystem: Environmental > Aquatic > Freshwater > Ice > Liftoff... | reverse complement strand
TCGAGGCTGAGTATCGGCTGCCGCTGCTGTCACCTGAGCTTGCCGCGCGGCTGGCCATGTCGGTCGAGATCGTTGTCCCCCTGTTCCTGTTCGTCGGCCTCGCCACCCGCCTCGCCACCCTGCCGCTGCTCGGCATGGTCGCCGTCATCGAAATACTCGTCTACCCCCAGGCCTGGGTCGAGCACCTGCTATGGGCCAGCACCCTGATCGTGCTGCTGACCCGCGGCCCGGGCATCTTCTCGCTCGATCACCTCATCGAGCGCTCCCTTGTGCGGCGGACGAGCCGCTGATCCCCCTTCACCCGAAATCCCGGAGTATCGCAGTGATCCGTAGAACCGCCTTTGCCTTGCTGGCCCTCCTGTCTTTGATGCCGTTCGCCACGGCGGGAGAAATCGTGCCATTTGATACCTCGCGCTTCATCGCGCTGCAGGCTGCAGGCAAGCCCATTCTCATCCACGTCACCGCTCCGTGGTGCCCCACCTGCCGGGCCCAGCATCCGGTGGTCTCTGATCTCGCCGCCGCGCCCGAGAATGCCGACCTCGTCGTCTTCGATATCGATTTTGACAGCCAGAAAGACGTGCTGCGCCAGTTCAACGTGCGCCAGCAGAGCACCCTCATCGCCTTTCACGGCGCCGAGGAGCGCTCCCGCGCCGTCGGCATCACCGACCCGGCCGCCATCGCGGCGCTGGTCGCCACGACGCGCTGATCACCGATGGACCTGACCACGCTCGCTCTCAGCTTCGTTGCCGGCGCGCTCTCGACGCTGTCGCCCTGCGTTCTGCCATTGCTGCCGGCGATCCTGCTCGGCGCGACCGCCCAGCACCGGCTGGGTCCGCTCGCCCTGACGGCCGGCCTGGCGCTGTCATTTGCCGGCATTGGCCTGTTCGTCGCCACCATCGGCTATGGACTGGGGCTGACCGGCGAGTTGTTTCGCCTCATGGGTGGCCTGCTGATGATCGGCATCGGTGCAGTGCTGCTGGTGCCGATGGCACAGGTGCGCTGGGCTATCGCTGCGGGACCATTGCAGTCCTGGACCGAGTCCACCTTTGGTGGCCTGTCGACCAGCGGCCCGCGCGGGCAGTTCGCCTTGGGCATGCTGCTCGGGGTGGTCTGGGCTCCTTGCGTCGGCCCAACGCTAGGCGCTGCCTCCTTGCTTGCGGCCCAGGGCAAGGATCTGGGCAACGTGGTCGCGACAACGCTGGTCTTCGCCGCAGGCGCCGCGCTGCCGCTGCTCCTGCTTGCCACGGTGTCCAGCACCGCGCTTCGGGCGTGGTCGCGTCGACTGGCCAGCGGTGCAGGCTGGGGCAAGCCGATCCTTGGCGGCGTGCTGGTCACAGTCGGTGTGATGGTGGTCACCGGTCTCGACAAGGTGCTGGAGGCCTACCTGACCAGCGTCATGCCGCAATGGGTCGTCGAATTGACCACCCGTTTCTGACCGATGCGCGAACGAATTTCGTGAACCTACCGACCGTCCGGCTAGCGGGATATTCGTTGAAGCCGGGCAGATGATCTGAACGACATCGAGACTATCGCACACGGCCGGGGTTTTCGTTTCGACAGGCTTGGCACCAGCTTCATCGGTAGCCCCATGGGCACAGGGAAGAGATGGCGGCAAGCGCCTCTTCCTCGGCCGGGTGACGCACGCCATCGGCCTCGAGCACCGACACGCAGATATGCATCAGGGCCCTGAACTGCTCGTTGGAGAGGTCGGCGATGGTGATCTGCGCCCGGGCCCGGGCGGCCGCGGTCTGATGTTCGAGCTCGAAGGCCTGAGCATGCGATGCGATCTCGCGCGCGACGTCTTCGGCCGAGAATCCCTCGAGCAGGGCGTTGGATCGGAACAGCGCAATGATGCGCTTGCGTTCCGCCATGTCGGCCTCGCCGTCGGCGTGAGCGATGATCATGGCGGCGGCAATGGTTGCCTCCATGAATGGCTCGAGGCCAGCTATGTCCGCCTCGGCCGCGATGTCGAGGCGATTGAGGCTCGCCCGCAAGGCAACGACCGGGCGTCGTGCGAAGATATCGGATGGGTGGGGGCGGGATTTCGTCATTGTGCATCTCCTCGTTGCGTTGAACACAAGGGGACGCTTCCACCAAAGAGATGGATGTGAAGGTCAGCCCCTGAGGTGAACCGACATCGTGGGTGAGGTTTATCCTCATCCGCACCAGAGGGGCCCGGTCACATCTATTAGGTGGATTGCGCCTTTTCGCCTTCAAGCCCCCCGCCAGGAAAAATCGGACGGGCGTCGGCACCGAGCCCTCGTTGGCGGTTGAGCAACTCAGCCAGCAGCGGGTTTGGAAACCGTCGGGCCACCGTCACGGCAATGAAGGTCTCGTTGATGCCATCGAGTCGATCTGCCTCCACCAGCATGCCCTGAGCCAGCTCGTCACGAACGACGATGGGCGGCAGCACCGCCAGACCCAGGTCCTCCCGCGCCATCAGGCGCAGCATCGCCATGTCGTCTGCCTCGGCCGCAATAGTGGGCTCGACGCCGAGTCGCGAGGCCAGGGCATCAAACCCGGCCCGCAGCGCGGTGTCCCGCGACGGCAGCACCAACGGTTCCGCGCTCAACAGGGCCGACAGTGAGCGTGTGCGGCTGCCTAGTCGCCCTGGTGTTCCGACAAGGCTGACGGGTTGCTCGTCGAGGCGATGCAGCAACCACTGGCTGGCGCCATCGCGCGTCGGTGACAGGTTGGTCAGCACCACGTCGAGGCTCAGTGCCGCAAGTGCCTCGAGGAGCTCTGCCTGCGAGCCCGACCGCAGATGAAGTTCGACGTCCCCCCGGCCGACAAGTGGGGACAGGAAGGCCATCTGGAAGTTGCGCGACAAGGTCGCCAGCGCGCCTACCCTGAGGCTCCGCCGGCTTCGACCCGCTTCACGCAGGGTCGCGCTGAGGTCCTCGGCCGTGCGGAATATCGCCTCGGCGTGGTCGAGCGCGATCTGACCGGCCTCGGTCAGGACCAGCCCGCGACCCTGCCGTGCGAACAGGTCATGGCCAAGCGTCGCCTCGAGCGTCCGGATCTGCGCCGAAAGCGCCGATTGCGACAGGTTCAGCTGCCGGGCCGCCTCGGTCAGTTTGCCTTCAAGCGCCACGGCGCGGAAAAGCCTGAGGTGATGGAGATTGAGAACCGACATCGTTCTATTTCCTGCGCGCTAACGGTCGAAAATATGTATTTTCTTGCGCGCATTGCAACCGCTACTTCCCTGACCATCGCAAGGGAAACACCGATGGCAGGTTTCGTCGAACTCGGATTCTTCAGTCCTCTGGTGCCGCTTCTGGCCGCCGCCCTGGGGCTGACGCTGCAACCGCGCCGTGCAGCAGCGCCTGCCGGCAGGATCGCCGAACTGGGCGCGCTGGGCGCTGTGCTCTTCGCTGCCGTCGGCCTCGGCGGCGTTATCGCCGGTGGTCCTGCAAGTTTGGCAGTCGGCATCGACCCGGCAGTGCTGGTCGTGCGCATCGAGCCGATCGGTGCGACGCTGCAGCTTCTCATCGGCTTTGTCGGTTGGGTGGTGATCAGGTTTTCCCGGACCTATCTGGTTGGTGCCGAGCGCGAAGTGCGGTTCCATATCGCGATGTCCGCCACGCTGGCGGCCGTGCTTCTACTGGGCGTTTCCGGCAGCCTCTTCACCTTCATCCTCGCCTCGATCGCGATCGGCGCGGGGTTGAGAGTGCTTCTCTTGCACTTTCCCGACCGGCAGGCGGCCAGACGGGCCGCCACCAAGTTCACGATGGCCTGGGGACTGGCCGATTTCGTCCTTATCATTGCGGCTCTGCTGCTGGCTGTCTCCTATGGAAGCACTGAATTCGGTCGGCTGGCGGAACTGGCAAAGTCTGGCCTGACCGTGCCCGGACAAGTCGCGGCAGCCTTGGTGGTTCTCGCGGCAGCTCTCAAAACTGCATCCTTCCCGCTTCATGGCTGGGTCACTGAAGTCATGGAGGCGCCCACTCCCGTCTCCGCCTTCCTCCATGCCGGCATCATCAATTCGGGGGGCGTGCTGCTCATCAAGCTGTCGGGTTTGGTCGAGCACACCCCCGGGGCCATGGCGGCACTCGTGATGATCGGCGGCTTCACGGCCCTCTTTGGCGCCACTGTCATGCTCACCCAGAGCGCCGTGAAAACGGCACTGGCCTGGTCGACGGTGGCGCAGATGGGTTTCCTCTTACTCCAATGCGGGCTTGGCCTATGGCCACTGGCGCTGCTCCACATCCTCGCCCACTCGCTCTACAAGGCCTACGCCTTCCTCTCGGCGGGCGGTGCCATCCAGGCGGTGGAGTCGGTGCGGCGGCCCGGGCCGGTTGCAGTGCCAGGGGTTGGCGCAGTCGGAAGGGCCTTTGTTGTCGCTGTTGCCCTCTACAGCGCTGTCGCCATCGCCTTTGATCTCGTTCTCGGCCCTAAGTCGGCGCAGGCCTTGTCGCTGGGCGCCATCCTTGTGTTCGGTGTGGCTTACCTGATCGCACAGGGCCTCGCCGATGCGGCGCCACGCGAGCTGACCCGCCGCACAGCGGTCGCATCTCTCGTCGCAACATTGGCGTATTTCAGCTTTCACCGAGTGGCCGACTGGCTCTGGGGCGCGCAACTCCCCGATCCGCCTATCGCTGGACCACTTGAATGGGCACTTATCGTGCTCAGCCTCACTTCGTTCGGTTTGGTCGCTGTAGCGCAAGCCATGTTCCCGCTCTGGGCGCACCACCCGGCAGCGGCAGGCCTTCGGGTTCACCTGGCCAACGGTCTCTACCTCAACGCACTTCTGGACCGGCTGATTGGCGGCTTCCGCACCGAAGCCAAGTCCTCGGCATCGGAGTAACCCAATGAACCTCCATATCCCAAACTTACCGCAGACCCCGCCCGATGGCGTGATGGCCAAAGCTGAAACTGCGGTGCGCGCCATTCCTCCAGCCTTCCCCTTGGCGGCGACGGTGGCGGTAAACCCCTTTCTCGGCCAGTCGGGCGAGGACCTTGCATCGGCCGCTTCTCGGCTGGCTCGAGTGGCAGGAATTCGTCTGTCGCCGAGCGGGAAGCACTTTTCCCACCGAGTTGCCGGGGGTGAAATAGCTGACGAGGACCTTGCCGGTGCACTTTATTCATCGCTCTCACTCATCAAGCCGGCGACCCTCGCCGAGCTCAGGGCCGGCCTGACCGGGGAGGATAGAGACCCGGTTGCGCTGCCCACCATGGCCACGCTTGCCAGCGATGCGACGGGCACCGACTGGAACTCGGTATTTGCGAGAAGTTTCGGTCTTTGGGCGGCTGGCCATTTCGATCGCGGCCAGGCCCTGTGGCTGCCGAAACCTGCGCGGGGTGCTTACGCCGCATGGCGCGAATGGGCAGTGAACGACCTGACCCCCGAGATCGCTGGGCTTGCAGGTTTCTGCTCCCATGTGAACGGCGCACCCGACTCCGCAGAGCGCACCATTGTCAGGGCGGCCGATCGGCTCGGCCTGAACGACCGGGCAACTGCCACCGTCTTCCACCGGCTGCTGCTCGATCTGGGGGGCTGGGGCCAACATGCCCGTTACTTGCTCTGGCAAGCCGAGCTGGAGGGCGAAACTGATACGACGCTTATCGAGCTGCTTGCCATCCGCCTGCTGTGGGAGGAGGCCCTGCTCACTCACGTGCCAGAGGTCGGCGAGAGGTGGAACAAGGTCGTCGTCGCGCACGCGGAACCAGTCATCCCTGACGAACACACCGTGATCGCCGCAATTCTCCAGAACGCAACCGAGCGCGCCTACCAGCGGCAGCTTGCCGAGCGAATTGCATCTCCCGCCGCGACGTTCGCCAGCCGGCCGGCGCTGCAGGCTGCATTCTGCATCGACGTTCGGTCCGAAGTTTTCCGACGGTCCCTCGAGAGCATTGACCCGGCTGTCGAGACTCTTGGCTTTGCTGGCTTCTTCGGGTTGCCGCTGGCCCATCGTGAGGCGGGCACCGACACGCTCGATCACCACCTTCCAGTGCTGATTAAGCCGACCCTAACATCGTCGAGCCACTCGGCGGGCCAGTCTGAGGCCGCTTCTCGAATCTCTAGTCGTGCAACCCGTGCCTGGGGACGCTTCCGGCAGGCCGCAGTCTCGTCATTCGCCTTTGTCGAGGCGGCGGGTCTCGGCTACGGGGCAAAGCTCCTCTCGTCAGCTCTGGCGCTCAACGCGACGCCCAAGGTCTCAAACCCGATGCCACGCCTGGAGCTCTCGCTTACGGTCGAGGCAAAGGCCGATCTCGCCGCCGGGGTGCTCAAGGCGATGGGCCTGACCGACCGCTTTGCGAGAGTCGTGCTGCTCGTCGGCCACGGTACCCATGTCACCAACAACGCCCACGAAAGCGGCTATCACTGTGGCGCCTGCGGTGGACATTCAGGTGACGTATCGGCGCGTATTCTTGCCGGCCTCCTTAACGACGCCGACACTCGCGAGGGACTGGCGCTCAGGGGTATCGTTGTGCCGGCCGATACGCACTTCGTTGCGGCGCTCCACATTACCACGACTGACGAGATTGAGCTGTTCGAGGACACGCCGGCGCCTGCCCATATCAAGGACCTGGCGACGGCCCGAGCCTGGCTTGCCGCCGCGGGCAGGATCGCAAGGACCGAACGGGCGTCGCGACTGCCCGGCGCCACCGCGGACACTGTCGCCCGGAGGGCGCTGAACTGGGCCGAGCTTCGGCCGGAGTGGGGCCTGGCGGGGTGTGCTGCCTTCATTGCAGCGCCTCGGGCATTGACCCGTGGTCGCGATCTTGGGGGCCGCACCTTCCTACACAGCTACGACTGGCGGGCCGATGAGGGCTTCAAGACGCTCGAGCTCATCCTCACGGCTCCCGTCGTGGTCGCGAGTTGGATCAGCCTCCAATACTACGGCTCCACAATCGCACCAGGGCTCTTTGGCGCAGGGGACAAGCTCATCCATAATGTGGTCGGCGGGCTCGGGGTCGTTGAAGGCAATGGCGGAACACTTCGCACCGGCCTGCCGCTTCAGGCAGTCCATAACGGCACGGCATTCGTCCACGACCCTTTGCGGCTATCGGTGCTGATCGATGCGCCTACGGCCGCGATCACCGACGTCCTTGCCCACCACCCCTCAGTGCGCGAGCTTTTCGACAATGGCTGGCTGCACCTCCTGGCCCTCGACGGAAGCGCGATCAAGGCTCGATACAGACCTGCGCTGACCTGGGAGGCCATTGCCGCCCCCGAGCGGGCAGCCGCATGAAACTGCCTGACCGAGCTGCCTGGGCACAGTGCGCGGAGGGAGGCGGCGATAGCGCTACCGCTACCGCTGGGTGTCTCACTCACCCTCCCGGCTGGCTTGAACACTGACGTCTTTGGGCCATTCACCGATGAGATCTCACGAAGGGGGGCTCAATAATTTCAACGGGAATGGATGGTGCTGCAAGAGAGGATTGAATTCTACATTGATCAACAAAATCAATGATATAAAGGAGGTTATGTAACGACGTGGCGACCGAAAAAACGTGCGCGGGATGTAACGCCGGTCATCGTTGGCGGAGGTGCGACGAGGCCGTCCGCTATCGGCCCAAAGCGGACGAAAACGGACTCAAGGCTCGCCTCAGGGATTGCATTGCTGACGACGTCGACGGTCATCTGCCGAGGAGCCGGCTGAGCATGGCGCGGGACCGCGTATTCGGCCTGGCGGCGAGTTCACGTCCGACGTGCCAGAACCACGGCCGGGGCAATGGATAGGGCCGGCGATAGATGTCTATGAAGCGAGGGCGGCCGGGTAGATCGACGCTCGGGTCGGGGTGGCGTTGCAGACGGTTGCGCAGCGCCAGGTTGGTCAGGATCGACTGGTCGTGGCGGTGCTCGCGGAAACCGGGATCGTTCGGTACGCCCATGGTATTGGGCTGGTCGGTGAGAATGCGCGGGTCGCGCGCCCAGTCCAGCCATTCCGCGACGATGGCTCGCGAGCGCGGTCCGGCGCGGTGGATCTGGAAGCCGGCGATAACCTGTATGGCATCGACATAGTCCGGGCCCGTCGCGTGCATCAGCACGAGGCAGTCGGCTTTCGTCCAATCGCTATGGCGGAAGGTATAGGGGCCGCTCAGGTGCGGGATGTGGTCGAAGAGAACGCTGGGCGCCGCGTCGGTCGCCAGGTCCAAGAGCGGCGCCGGATCGAGCAGGAAGCGGATCGAGGCGTCGGAGTAGATGACGAGATCGCCATCCGGCACTCGGCGGAGCGTGTCGAGCAGCGCCGCGGGCTTCCACAGCCAGAACCCGGCGCTGCGCTTCTGCGACATGATATGCGGATGCGCCGATGCGAGCGCCTTGATGGCAGGGTGTTGCGGGCCGTAAATGCGCGTGCGTAGCCTGTAGCGCGCCGCCGAGCGCGCCAGATCGCGGGCCGAGCCTGCCCAGTCTGGCGTGCAATAGGTGATGTGATGGACATGCGGTCGCATCATCTCCGCTCCCGGCGCGCCTGCTTCCACTGCCGATAGCGCTGGAGAACCCACAACGGGATATGCGGGCGCAGCCAGCGCCGAAACGCCGCCATCAGCTCGCGCCACCACAGCGTGTCGTAAACCCCCTCGATCGGCTGCGCCTTGAGCCTGATCCTGCTGGGCTGGACGTCCGAACCGACGAAGGCCTTGACCTCGCGGGCGATGAAGAACAGCGGATTGTAGCGCTTTAGGCAGAGCTCGCGCGCTTCTTCGAGAGCCGACCGATTGTCTTCGTGGAAGCGCGAGGCGACGATGTCGCGCACGCGTTCGGGCGCCAGCGGATCGTCAGGATCGAGCCGGATGTAGGAGCCCGAAGGGAAATAGCGGTCAATATCGGCAGCGCCGTGATAGATGGGCGTACTCCAGGCGAGGAAGCAGTCCGAGAGCTTCTCCGACCAGTAGATGCCACCCACGAAGTTTTCGTAGGCGATCGCATACCTAGCCCGCGACAGGACATCCCACTTTACCGGCAGATCGCGGAACCCACGCCCCCACAGTTCAAGCGGAATGCCAGCGCTGACGAGGCGGGCCAGGAATGCCATGCGGTCTCGGTGTCCCGGCAGGTAGAGCTGAGCGCTGGTCACCCAGGCGAGGCCGAGCGTTTTTTCTGGGTAGGCGAGCGCCAACAGCTGGTCCTGGCTTCTGCCGACATGCGGTTCGAGCGCCCCCCAATACTGCCGGTACCTCGGTCCGGCCAGCCCGGCGTCCGGCACATAGACGCGGCTGAAGGCGGGTTGCGCGTGGTAGTGATGCGCCGTCAGCGGATCGGGCGGCTCCTGCACGAGGCTCCATATCCGGTCAGGCCGGCAGAGTACCCGCAGCGGCGCCTTCACACCGTTGAAGCAGATGATGTGATCGGCGCCCTCGGCATCATCGAACGTGAACTCCACGTCCGCGAGGTCGTCGGGTGGCACCGACGGCCAGCATTGCGGCAGTGGCCGGGCACCGACATTGAGCAGGGCGATCTTCACTCCGCACCCGCCACCGATTTGCCGCCGGCCGCAAATGGCACGATGACGTTCCGCCAAAACACCCGGTTGCGCAGCTCGCGCGCTATCCGCCCGAGCTTGAACGCTCCCCGCAGGAGCAGACTTCTGCGCTGCCGCGCTACCTGCTCCGATAGCTCGGCGGCCTGCGCGCGCGCGGGTTCGAGGCGGCTCGCCAAAGATTGCGTCCACTGCTCTGACGGCAGGATGATGTCCTGCACCGCAAGGGCGGGAAGCACCTGGTAGCGGCGCAGATTTCTGCACAGCGGATGGGCGATGCCCCACATCACGTCGTCGGGGGGCAAATCGAACGCCGCAATCGAACGCACCAATAGCGCCGCGGTATCGCGGGACAGGATGTAGGCGCCGCAGCCATAATGCAGCGATCTAATCTCGGCATAACGTGTGTCGGCGGGGCCGGGCATTTCGCGGCGGGTCAGCCAGACGGGGCGCCTGACCGTTTCCAGTTTGATGAGATCGGCATCCGGCGGGAGCGCCGACCTATCCTTGATCAGCCGTTCCAAACGCGGGTCCACATGCAGATCGTCCTCGAACACGGCGGCGTAGCTCTCCTCGCCCGCAGCGATGAGCTTCCACACTTCGTAGTGCGACAGAAGGCACGCGAGTTCGCCCGGCGTCCACGGCCGTATCCGCATCGGCGGGATCAGCCCAAAGGCGGGATGCTGGCGGGAGCGGGGAATGTCGATTGCGTCGAAACGTTGGAAGGCAATGCCGATGTCGCCCAATGCGGCGCGCATATGCGCGAGCCGTTCCGGGCTGCCCGCCAGATTAATCACGTGACACTGCATGCCGCGCCCTCTCCAGGCTCGCCCTCGACCCGGCAAGTGCAGATAGCATTCTCTTGAGGCGGCGAAAATGGCCGGAAGGTTTCCCTGGGCGATTCAGGTTGACGATGCGCCACTGGTGACGATCATCTTGCCGTTGGACGATGTGGAGCTGACGAAAAATACTCGGGGGCGTGTGGATCAGCACAGTGTCATGGGTAACGGCGCGACCCACCAGCGCCGCGAACTCGCCGCTCGTCGCCGGTGCTTCGGCATACCCCTTGCTTGAGGGCAGCTTAGGCGTCCACGGGAGCGGAACCTCTGCATCCTGCCGCGCTTCACATACCCACGCGCCGCGACGAGGTAGCCGCTATTGTCCGCCCGAGACATAGCGTGGGCCCTTCATCGGCTGGGCCGCCGATAGCGCACAAACCCTTCGAACAAACCGCGCAGCCGGGCTAGGTAAGCAGCACGGCGGTTGCGGTCGGGGTCGATCAGGTTGCGCAGTGCCGAAAGCACGGTCCGGGCGCCCCAGTAGAGCAGGGGCGGCGAAAAGCTCTTGGCGATTAGCGCACCGTCGCCCACCGCATAGCGGCCGAAGCGCTCCACCGCCCAAGCCGTCCAGGGCGGGATCTTCGAGGCGTGCACGAACTCGATGCCCGGCGAGAACTGGCCATATCCGACCTTGCCGAGCAGCCGGTTCACGAGATCAATGCCCTCGGCCGCGGGGTAAGGCGCACCGGGGCCGAAGCGCGGATCGAAGCCATCGACCGAGAGGAACAGCGCCCGCTCGACGAAGAGCGTGCATTCGGTAACGCAGCGGAACATCGACCATCGGCCGAACCGCTCGGGCATAGCGCCCCAGCGCAGCACGCTTGCGCTGCCGTTTTCATCAACGGTACGGCCCGAGACCACAAGCACATTGGCGGTGCGGACCGTTTCTGCCATCCGCTCCAGGGTATCAGGGCGGAGTAGGCAGTCGTCATCGGGGAAGCCGACCCAATGGCCGCGAGCCATCCGCGCGCCATGGTTGCGGGCTTGGCTGGCACCCTTGAACGCTACCTTTTCGTGGCGGATCACGAGGCGCGAGATAAACTTTGCTACCACGGGGTTCAGCCGGTCGTCGCCGTTCTGGTCGATCACCAGCACCTCGAATCGAGGCGCGGCCTGCTGCAACGTCAAGCTTGCCAGCATGGACTCGAGCGCGCCGGTCGTTCCCAGCGTCGCAACGACGAGGGAAACGAAGGGCTCGTCCGGGGTGCTATGGTGGTTCATGGCAGCGCGTCGCCGACGGCCCGCGCTTTTCGCACCACACGAACCAACTTCGTCCTTGCCCAGAGCAGCAGTCCGAATGTGATCAGCGCCACTCCGCCGCTGACCCTCGGCAGTCGCGCCGCAAGCTCCGCGGATCGGCAGGACATAATCCCCCACGTACAATCACTCAGATACCGCTCAATGATATCGATTGGGTGCGTGGGGTCCATAGACATTACCGACTGCTGACGGTCGCCGGACAACGATCACTTCTGCCGATTCCCGGCCACTCGGCGCGCATGAGGCCGCGCGGTCGACCGTGAGTTCCAGCCGCGGGTGATGGCCGCTTCTGGCGCAAAGCGGCGCAGCGGACACCTGCTGTCGAGCGGATGTACGAGCCTCAATCGCCTTGTTTGCACAGCGCCTTGCCCCAATCAAAGGGTTGCGCCAGCGCTTCGCTGCCTTTGGATCAGAGTTGCAATGGTAGTCACTTCAATGTCCGGATACCGGCCATTGGCGATGGGCTCGAGCTTGGCTCGACCCGTCTGCCTGAATGGCAGTGTCCGTGGCAACGTTCTCGCCATCCCGCCCACCGCTTCGCTCCCGCGAGCGGTCAATAGCGGCTCAAAGGCCGGTTTCTGGCCCAAAGCGGCCCCACCGTTGCTTCTGTGAGAGGCGTCCCAAGGGACTGGTCAGCTGTCGGTGGGGCTAACTTATCTCATGTGGTAGTTGAAGCCGAGGCGGATCTGCTGGTCCGTCAAGCCGACCGGGTCATCGGTGACTGCGGGCGTATAGTCGGC
>Ga0105047_10014948_pt1 | contig 12269 bp, 6 predicted proteins | sample MAT04_FD_78384 | JGI IMG/M metagenome (GOLD analysis project Ga0105047, IMG submission 78384) | Freshwater microbial communities from Lake Fryxell liftoff mats and glacier meltwater in Antarctica - MAT-04 (megahit assembly) | ecosystem: Environmental > Aquatic > Freshwater > Ice > Liftoff... | reverse complement strand
AAACCTATCTGCAAGATGCCGGTAAAGTTTTATGTGTGATGAAAAAAATGCGTGAGGATTTTGCGATTACTGCGTAATTCTTATCGTAGTGACCTGGAAATTATTTATCTGAGAAACTATAGTTACAAAAATTGCCTCAAACAGCGATTGTTTCTTGATAACGCTTAGGGACTTACTTCGTACAGGACAAAACAGTCTTCGTGTCTCAATTACCAAAGGTGTTTCATGGACATTGTCCAAATTATAGTATGAATTAAGTGCTGAATAGTAGCCAGAACATTTTCAAGATTGTGACTCAAATATTCAGAAGGTTGCAACCTGCACACTTACCTGCGGATCATATGCAGTTTCAATTCCATCAATAGTTACCTGGGCTGAATGAAGATTCATTGGCTTGGTGATCTTTTTGATGAGATGGTGATACTTTCAATGCCCTAATAGTTGGCGTCACTTTTATCCATGACGATTTTGTTAGGGAGCCCATTAACGTTGATTGATTGAAGAGGTTGGCTGCCGCTGCATCACTGTGCTCGAAAAGCACAAAATAAAGTGTGTCACCGGTTTTTTCGACGGCACGCGACAAGTATGCCCATAGCCTTTGACGTAGATTTAATCGCTTCGCCAGGAAGTTGAAACGGGCCTTTTATAATTTTGGCTTCTGCTGTTATATACGGGAAATAGTCGATAACCCAACGGTTAAGCGTTGAGTTATCGCCATGCTCCTTATTATTTCTTCCAAATTATGATAAGAGACCACCTAACGGACATAGAAAATTCGGCATAAAGAACCAATATCTTTCGGAAAAAAGACCCCTTTAAAACTGGTCATTTGTCGCTCAATTACTAGAAATTACAAATTATCTCTTAATCTGAATACAGGAGTAATTTGTGTAGACGTCAGATTTATACAGCACGTCCAAGCGCGGATGAGGGGCTTTTCTGTGATGTGCCAGCGAAGCCCCTCCTGGATATGTGCTACACCTTAGTTCTGATTAATGCGCATCGCCCAGTAAATTTTAATTCAACTTCCATCAGTTCCCTCACCACGATGACACCCTTGCTTTCTTTTAACCTTAGGCTTTAGATCATCTGGTGGGAGAACTTTACCTACCCACGCCTAGCCTAGCACACTATCGGGAAGGGAGGATGGTTGATGAAGTTAAATCCCGCTCAAAAAACTATCAAGATTGGTATAGCCGTTGTTAGAGATGGCATTCCGATCCGCCGCACTATTGGGGTTAAGGCCTCGTGCGGTTTCCCATAGGTCCGGCATGCCATCATGATCAGTATCACTACAAGCAGTGCCACTGGCAATGACTGGAAAACCTCCTACATCATCCTCCGTTTTGATAGGGGATGTTATGCCTGTATTATTGTTGTATTGATCAATTAATCTGATATCCAGGTCGTCTCTGTTAGATACCCAACTGCCATTGCAAGCTAAACGTCTGGAGGCTCCCACTATAGGTATTAGGTTTCTTTCAAGAGTACCTACTGGCTCAGCAATGATAGGGAAATCAGTATTAGTTAGGGGCGCTGTACGTTTCCATGTAGATGGGAATGAACCTGTTACAGCGCCATTATAAGTAGATACTGCGGCTGCCATTGCCCACTGATCACCGGTGGAACTGCCTTGGTTCCAACCAACATTTCCTGACATATAAGCACTAGGAGCACCTTCTGAGCTATCAGCAGAACAATTTGAACTTCCACCACAGTATCTAAGATAGTCTGCTGAAGCCCAATTAACCGCTGAAGATAATCCCTCCACTTCTTTATAGGCCAACAACGACATTGGTCCGCGCTTATATAGGTTATTGATGATATCCACATTGATACCCCCCAATAACTGTACAGCATGAGCTTTCATGTTATAGTTAATATTGTTTACCAGCCTTGTCGACTTATTACCCAGAATTGGCCCGCGATGATCATCATTCATAATTAAATTATGGTGCATATCAATATCGGTCATGCCCGCTGCGGTAACTTTACTCGATGCACCAGTAATAATGGCTGTTGCGTGGGGAGCTAGGCCTTCAGATACTAGATTATAAGATAAGGTCATGTTTCCGCCTGAAGCCCATGGGCCAATATTATCGTCCACGTTCCAACTTGTAGAGCAGTGATCGATAACAATGTCGTGAGCAGATACTGTTCCAATAGCTATGACAGAGCCATGTTGAGCAATACTTCCGCTTTTATAACCTTTTGACATACGCATATAACGTACTACGACGTCATGTGTGACTATCATCAACAAAGATTCCACAGAATTTTTACCACTAACGAAAATACCTCCGCCTGGAGCGGTTTGCCCTGCTATAGTCAAGTATGGATTCTTTGCATATAGGTACGTCGTAAGATTTATTGTTCCCGCAACCCGGAATACACAGGTTCTAGGGCCTGTGGCATCTATGCAAGCACGCAGACTGCCTGTTCCTGCGTTATTAAGGTTGGTTACTTCAATAACCGCCCCGCCGCGACCTCCTTGTGAACCTGCCCCGCCACCTTGTGCGCCGGGAAAGGCGGCTCCGGGAACGGTTAGAGTGGCTACTGGCGACGGTCCCGTCGGTATAGGAGCAGTCGTAGAAGTTGTCGTCCCCAACAGGAAGTCGTCAAGAACAAAGGAAGTCTGTAGAGAATAGTCTTCTGTTCCCTTGAAGGCGATTCGAATGGTCTGCCCTTTGTAAGCAGTGAGGTCAAATGACTTCTGGACGTAGCCGCTGCTCTTGTTGAGATTTGAGTAAGTAGTGAGAGTCTTAAGAGCCGTTCCTGAAGAGTTCTGCACTTGGACGGCGAGTTGGTCGAATACTTTACTGGAGGTCGTTTCCGCCGTATCGATGTGCAGCCAGAAGGATAAGGTGGCGGAAGTAACGGTTGCAGGAATAGTGACCGTCTGGTAGAGGTTATCGGTGGTTGTGTAACCGTTTCCAGCTAACGCTGCTAGCCATGATCCGCTATGAGCGGGTTCATATTTCGAGTTTTGAATAACCCCACTCGATGCGCTCCAGATAGTTGCGCCGCTCTCAAAACCGGAGTTTCCTAGGACGTTTGCAGTTGTCGCAGTTGTTGCGCTGACCGTTGCACTATTAATCGCCGAAAGAGCACCAGCGCCAATCGTGAAGTTGTCCATAACACTGCCTTGCGCACAATTCACATCATTGATCCCTCCACCAGCAGGTCCACAGATAAATGATCCTTCTATGCCCGAGTCGGTGAAGTGTAATTTCAAGGCGCCAAGGTGCATGCCACGAAAAGCTGACCAGTCAGGTTTTGCGCAGGTTAACCACAAACAGACGCCATCCTGGGTAAGATCTGCGCCCCCTGTTCCGGCAGTGACATGCGTGACGCCATGTTGCGGGAGACTGCGCTCGTAATTATTACTATGACCATTGATGTTTAACACGTACTTACTATAAGTGTCTCCTAATGTATCCAGCATACCCTTGAGGGTATCTGACCCACTATAATGGCCGGATGAATAGGCGGGTTGATGCCCGAAAGTAGCGATGAATTTGATGTTCGGATCAGTCTGCGCCTGAGCCATAAGAGCATCAGCTGTAGTGTTCCACGCTGCCCATGCTCCAGACCATGGCTCCGGTAAGGTAATAAAACGGATATTTCCATAATCAAACCAATACCAGTCTTCGCCTCCAGCCAACGGAGAACCCGGAGATGTCTGCGAATTAGGGACATTAAAGCGGCCTTTATAATTGTTAAAACTATCCGTGCTGGAACTGACCCACTCCAGATCGCCCCAGACGGGCATATAGGCGGCCTCTTTTGACCATGCCATAACATCGTTAAAATGTTGATCGACTGTAGCTGCTCCATTGAGGCTGCCGAGCGTAAGATCGCCTAATCCAATAACAAATGAAGGCAGGTCATTGGCTATAATATCCTGAATTGCACCGGTATTGAAGTAAGTTGAGGTACTGCCTATATTACCTACCGTATAGACGTTAAAATCGGAGATGCCAGGAGCTGGAGGCGTGCGAAAGCTGCGCTCTGGCCCATTACCAATCGAGTAATAGTAGCGTGTATTGGCTGTCAAACCGGCCAGGTTTGCTTCCCAGAAAGGGCCACTGGATGAAACAGGAGCCGGATCAGGCGTCGTTGCAGTGACCTGCGTATAAACTCCGGAAGTTAATCCATAACCAATCGTATTTTCTGTCGTCGTTCCTCGCCAATCAAAAGTGACCGAATTCTGGTCAGTAAATGTCCAGTGAACTTCATCGGCAGCGAACGCCATATGGGCTGTTAAAAGAGTCGTAGCGAGGGGTAGAAAGAAAATACTTTTCATGATACTGCCTCGGTTGTTATAGCTGCATCGGGGCATTCGCCCCATAAAAATTGCTGCCTGACTTCATCAACAGAACCGTCTGTTGATGGCAACTGGCTTTTCTCAATAACGGAATAATGAACATTTTCTTGGGCTGGAATGGCGGTGGAATTGGCACAATTTTTAAGGCTTATTTCGAAACCCATCGCATCTACATTACGAATACCTACTATATAAGCGTTGCTTGCATTGGCGATTGATCCTTCAACCACCACGACTGGATCAATATAAGTATTGCTAAAGTCCATTCGGATCCATTGATTTTCCGCTCCCACATTACCGACTTCAGTCGCGTATAAATTAGCAACGCCCTGTAAATATGAAACAACAGCGTTTGTCTCTGCATGGGCAAGATAAGGTTTACTTATTAGACCTAAAGCTAAAGCTGTAAATAAAGCGGCCCGCTTAAAGCGTGTCATTGAACGGCACGATAAATCGACAGTTGGGCTTTGTTTACAGACTCTCGAATTACGAGTTTGCTTTAGCTTTAATGGTTTTTTTGTATGGGTTTCGTATTTTTGAGGGGTCATTTTAAAAATTGTTTTCCTAAATAAATTTAAGTCCAGGATCTCCTAAATTAGGGTATCACTATCAATTGGCAGTACTAAATAGAACCTCTAAATATTCAAAAAGGCCTCCCCCTTCATGAGGGATATGAAATTTTTTAGAAGATCCATAAACTACCATTTATCATTACGCGGATTACTATCAATCAACGGGGTATATTCCAGTTGGCTCATATCGTGAATCTGTGGTACATCATAAACAGAGTCCATGACATCATGATGACAACATAAAGATTGCTCACGCGTTCGCTAGTCATCTTGGCTAATAGCATCGCGATCTCTAACTGTCGATGTTAGACGCTGACGTTAATACGCCACTTATGGTGACGTATCCGCGACATCAATATACAGCTTGTAGGCCGTCCATCTAACTTTATACTCCTTGCTATTCTTCCGTTCCCAGCCGAAAATTCTTCTTAATGCGCTATCAGCTTCCAGTTTATTAAGCAAAGCGCACGGAGTATGAACCATTTTAGCCACGAAGGCTCTGGCAATAGCGGTGAGGGTTTGAGGGGGGCAAACAGGAAAGTCACAGCTGGAATAAATGAACTCTTCGATAAGGACCGACTCTAGAGCAGTCAATAATTTTTCTGTTTCTCGGCCAAAGAATCCAATTCTTCTGATATCCACAGAAATAACGAGCTTTGTATATCAAGCCATGTCTGTGATAAATTTTGTAACTTCTCATTAGTTGCAGGTGGATTATACCTCAATGGGTTACAGAGCAAAAAATTGGAAATTCCAGTCACTTTTAATGCCCATCTATCGTAACTCATTGATATTTTCTTCGCTGGTACTAAAAAAATCGAATTTTACTGCATTTTCATAGTTATAAGTACTTGATAAATATACTTACCTACAACTAATGAGAAGTTACTAAATTTTTCCGTAACTTATTCATTTAATTTATTTTTTGGCCGTTATGACTACTATACCTTTTCAGATAAATAATTTCCGCAGCTCTGTACTCCAGCTCACCGTATTCAAGGGCTGCCAGTGTCGAATTTGGAAATTATTTATCTGAAAGTCTATAAATACGCTAGCTTTTACGAATTTTGCAAGCCCCCCCTAATAGATTATTTAGTTGGTAAATCGTATGGTAGTCATTAATTCTTAACATAAACTTAAGCCGTCTCCGTGACTTAATGGGGCTCTTATCACAATCTGGAAGAAATCATGGGGAGCTGGGTATTAAAGTCCAATGGGCATACTTGTAGCATGCTGTCGACAAAACCGGTAACAAGATTGATTTCGTGCTTTCCGAGTACAGTGATGAAGCGGCGACGGCCTTCAAATAAGCAATCCTCATGAGTAAAGCCAACTATGTTGGCATCGAAAATATCAACCCGCTGTTATTGTAAGGGTCGATTAGTTTTATAGGAATTTGTAAAGTTGCCAAATCAAACAATCCTATTTAACAGGATCACTGCTTCATCAAAAAGAGCACCAAGCCAATGATCGCGCTTAAACACTCTTTATTCACTACAGACAACTATCAATGGCGTTGAAACTGCGCACATGGTCGGGAAGTGGCCATTTCCCTATAAAGACATGCCGTCTTATTGGTATTTTATGGTTTTACCCGTAGATAAGTGAAGCTTGGAGCCTTCGTATTATTTGCAACACAGCGCTACTATTCACATAAAGAAAAACAGGCTCCCCCGCATTTGTATTTATTTCAGTTGTAATCACAAAATACTCTACTACGCTTTAGATGAGTTAAGACTATATACTTTCAAATAAATAATCTCCAATCACAGCACTGAATAGTACTGAATTTTAAGGGATTTTAATGTGGATAGTTGGAAATTTAATTTCCTCACTTCTATATATAACAACGTATGGCTACCATGGCAAAAATTAAAGTCTACTTGCCAACTTATTTAGTTTTAATGTGAATTTTTAATCAAACAGGAATTGCAGAAAGCTCCGGCAAAAATCCATTCCTGGCCTGACAAGGCGAATTAATCTGAAAAAGGCAAAATCATCGAAAGGTGGTGACGCAAAATTTCCAGTCTAAGGGAAACCTCCTATGACAGCGGGATTGCCAGAATCAAAAAGTAGTTTTGGGCGCTTTATAAATGCCCTCTACCTTAATAAAAAGGTTAGTGTAAGATATATAAGTAAATACTTATTAACACTTTTTATAGGAAGACGCGCGATTTTTTGAATTTATAGAAATCCTTTTTGTTATTGTCTACTGGTAGTAATACGCACATATAGGAACTCCTCAGACCTAATTTATTTAGGAGAAGAGTTGTGAAAACTAACACAAAAATATCATTGGTTCTAAAGCCAACTTATAATTCTAGGGCTTTGAACCAATGCCAATCCATCGATTCCTCGTACAGTTCAATTACCGGCTTTATGCGGATCGCTTTATTTACAGCTTTAGCTTTGTGGCTAATAAGTAACCCTTATTTTGCCCATGCAGAGACAAACGCTGTTACTTCATATTTACAGACAATTGCTAAATCAAACGCCCAGGAACTAGGTAGGGTAATGGCAAACAATCACTGGATCCGAATTGAATTTAGCACCACTTATGTTGATCCAGTCGTGGTGGTTGAAGGATCAATCGCCAACGCAAACAACACTTATCTCGTAGGTATTCGTAATGTAGATGCGATGGGTTTCGAAATAGGCCTTAAAAAGTGTGCCAATTCCACCGACATCCCCATTCAGGAAAATGTTGATTATTCTGTTATTGAGAAAAGCAAGTTGCCTTCAACAAAAGGCTCTAATACTAAAATAAGACAACAATTTTCATGGGGCGAATGTCCTGTGGTAGCTGTAACAACTGGGGTTGTATCATGAAAAAAATTTCCATTCTACCCCTCGTTATGACTCTTTTAACAGCCCATATGGCGTTCGCGGCCGATGAAATTCACTGGTCCTTTACTGGCCAGAATTCGGTCACTTTTGACTGGCGAGGAACGACGACAGAAAATACGATTGGCTATGGATTAACTTCCGGAGTTTATACGCGGGTCACTGCAAAGACGCCTGATCCGACTCCTGTTTCATCCAGCGGCTCTTTCTGGGAAGCAAACCTAACTGGCTTGACAGCCAATACACGCTACTATTACTCAATTGCCAATGGAACAGAACGCAGCTTTCGCACGCCTCCGGCCCCGGGAAGTTCCAATTTTAACGTCTATGCTTCGGGTAATATTGGCAGTAGTTCAGCTTACTTCAACACCGGTACGGTTCAGGATATTATTGCCAATGACCTGCCTTCCTTTGTGGTCGGATTAGGCGATCTTACGCTCGGCAGCCTTAATGGAAAGGCGACAATTGATCAACATTTTAACGATGTTATGGTATGGTCTAAAGACGCCGCCTATATGCCCGTCTGGGGCGATCTGGAATGGAGTAGCAGTTCAGGCACGGATAGTTTTAAAAATTATAAAGGCCGATTTAATGTGCCTAATTCGCAAACATCACCGGGTTCTCCGTTGGCCGGAGGCGAAGACTGGTACTGGTTTGATTATGGAAATACCCGTTTTATTACCTTACCGGAGCCATGGTCTGGAGCATGGACAGCCTGGAATACTACCGCCGGCGAACTCATGGCCCAGGCGCAGACTGATCAGAACATTAAATTCATCGCCACTTTCGGGCATCAACCCGCCTATTCATCAGGGCATTATACTGGATCAACTACCCTTCAGGGCATACTGAATACATTAGGTGACACTTATAGCAAGTACGTGTTGAATATCAACGCTCATAGTAATAATTACGAGCGCAGTCTCCCGCAACATGGCGTCACGCATATCACAGCCGGAACGGGGGGGGCAAATCTTACCCAGGATGGCACCTGTTTGTGGTTAACCTGCGCAAAACCTGCATGGTCCGCCTTTCGTGCCATGCACCTTGGCGCCTTGAAATTACGCTTTACCAACTCGAGTATAGAAGGTTCATTTATCTGTGGTCCTACAGGCGGTGGCAAAAATGATGTGAACTGCACGCAAGGCAGTGTTATGGACACTTTCACGATCGCTTCAACTACGGTTACAGTCGCTCCTTCGGCGAGTAATAGTGTAACGTTACCAACGGTCAGCACAGCCGCAGTTGTTACGGCGGCGGCTACGACAACTACGAACCTCATCGTAAACCCCGGCTTTGAGAGCGGCGCAACTATCTGGAGCGCATCAAGTGGGATTATTCAAAGCTCAAAAAATCAACCCGCACATGGAGGATTATGGGTAGCGTGGTTAAATGGACATGGTTATACAAGCGCCGATAGCCTCTACCAGACTGTTACTATTCCTGCGACAGTTACTTCTGCCACGTTATCCTTCTGGCTGCATATCGATACAGCGGAAACAACTGCCAGTGTAGCGTATGACAAGCTCTCAGCTCAAGTGCAGAATTCTTCAGGAACGGTTCTGAAAACACTTGCTACTTACTCAAACGTCAATAAGAGCAGCGGTTACGTACAGAAGTCATTTGACCTCACTGCTTACAAAGGACAGACCATTCGAATCGCATTCAATGGAACAGAAGACTATTCTCTGCAGACTTCCTTCGTTCTCGATGACTTCATGCTCGGAACAACAACTCCCACTACTATTACTGATACAGGGGTACCGACAATACCGGCCAGTCTTTCAGCGATGGTCATATCCTCCTCGCAGATCAATTTATCCTGGGCATCTAGCACCGATGATGTGCAAGTAAAAGGCTATAATATTTTTCGGAATGGCTTACAGATAGCCACGGTCACCTCCGGTACGGCATACAACAACACCGGCCTTTCACCTTCGACCGCCTATTCATACGCCGTCTCCGCTTATGATACGCTGCCGAATTCTAGCGCTCAGAGCACAATCAGTAGCGCGACAACGCAGGCTGTGGCCCCCCCTCCTCCATCACTCGTTCCCGGAGCAGCATTTCCCGGTGCACAAGGCGGCGGGGCGGCTTCTAAGGGAGGTCGTGGCGGGGCGGTTATTGAAGTAACCAACCTTAATGACTCAGGAACAGGAAGTTTACGAGCCTGTGTTGAAGGAACCGGAGCTAGAACGTGCGTATTTCGCGTTTCTGGGACTATTCATACTGCTGGTTTTTATATTACTCACCCCTATCTTACTATAGCTGGGCAGACTGCACCAGGCGGTGGAATTATGATTGACGGAACTGGCGCAAAAGAAGCTATGTTTCAAATCAATGCCAATAATATTGTAATACGCTATTTGCGTATAGCTAAGGGATATACAGCGGGTATCCTGCCTCAACATGGCAGCAACTTCAATGTAGGTGGCGTGAATGCTCACGATGTGATTATAGACCACTGCTCCGTGAGCTGGAATCAGGATGATGGAATTGGTCTATGGGCCATGGGCACTACTGGAGTACCTGGGAACAATGTAACGCTATCTTATAATATGGTATCTGAAGGCCTTTACCCTCATTCAACCGCTGTAATTACCGGGGCTGGAAATCCTGCTATGGCCGCAGCGATGACTGATCTGGACATGCACCATAACTTGATTATGAATGATACTCATCGTGGTCCAATACTCGGTAATGGGTCTACAAGGTTGGTAAACAATATTAACTACAACATGAGAGCACACGCCGTACAGCTTTATGGTGGCATCCGTGTTGATGTGATAAATAATCTTTATAAGCGGGGGCCTATGTCGGGAACCAGTTATAAAGAGATTGAGGGTTTGGCCCATCTGACGCTGGCATCAGGCGATACTTCATGGGACTCATCGAAGGGAACACCAAGCGCTTATGTATCTGGTAATATTGGTTGGGGTCAAACAAATTCGACTGGCAATCAATGGTTGATGGCTGCTCAGGTATCGTCCTATAACGGCCCTGTAACAGGTGCTTTCCCTCTTGCATGGCAGCGTTCAACTGCTCTAACCAATACTGCGTTTCCCATTGTTGCTGAGCCGGTAGCCACTCTTGAAGCAAATCTACTACCTGTAGTGGGTGCTTCCAGACGTTTAGCTTGCGATGGCACTTGGATATCTAATAGGGATAGTTTAGATAATAGGCTCATTAATTCATATACCACTAATACTGGCATAACAGCGCCAATCAGTCTTCCGTCTGCTGTAGGTGGGTATCCATCTATTGCTGCGGGAACGCCTTGTGCTGATACGGATCATGATGGTATGCCGGATGTGTGGGAAACCGCGCGAGGACTTAATCCAAACAGCGCGGCAGATCAGAATGCCGTCTCTGGCAATGGCTATACCAATCTTGATAATTTTCTGAGTTGGATGTGACTTCTTCAATCATCCTCTCTCGCTAAAAATAATGGAAACGTAGCGATGGCGGGGTGAATATTTTTAATCCACAGAAGCGATCTGTGCGTAAGCCTTCATTTCCCCTTTGAAAAAGGGGATCGGGGGGATTTATTTAATAAAGTCTCCCCTAACCCCAATACTGCTAAATTAAACACGATTAGTCGTTTATAACCAATCCGGCAGGCTTTGGCTCCAGGTGGCTTCGGCGAAGGTGTAATTGGATGTGCCTAACACTGCCGCGAAGATTTGCGTCGTACGTGTTTCGCCGCTGGCGGCACACACTACGGGCATCGTCGGCTCAGCATAATCGATAAACAACTTTTCACTGGCACGATGCGCTTGCCGCATGGAACGTTTTTGTTTCTTCTGCCAGCCGCATAACGGGCGCAGAACTGCGAGTAGCTATAGAGCGATTGGCCTGGTTCAAAACAGGGTAACAGTTTTGTTGTTGATTGGTATTGAAGAAGGTTTCTTTGTCAGGGATACTGGCGGATTTAACTTTTATTTCGAGACCCATGCCTTCACTCGATTCCATCGTAGCCAAATTACCCTCAGATGCCCGCAAGCAAATCGCCATTCAGTCTCTGGGCTAGGCGCACACCTTGAATCCAACGGAAATCATGACGGATACCGCTGGAGCAAGTGATTTAGTGTTTGGATTATTCTGGTTGCGTGACTATCAATTTTCACCGCGCGTGGCTGATGCTGGTGAAGCGGTTTTTTGGCGAATCGATAAAAACGTGGAGTATGGTGTGCTCAATGATTTGGCCCGAGGCTCTGTTAATAACCGCCGGATTGAACAGCATTGGGATGATATGCTAAGGATAGCCGGGGCGCTTAAACTGTGTACAATACAAGCATCGGAACTTATCCGTTCTCTTTTGAAAAGTGGCTCTTCCCGATTTCGTGGGGTAGGCACTATATGTAGTATATGATATTGGTATGCCAATAACGGTATCGACCGATACTATAGTTTCTCAGATAAATAATTTCCAGGTCACTACGATAAGAATTACGCAGTAATCGCAAAATCCTCACGCATTTTTTTCATCACACATAAAACTTTACCGGCATCTTGCAGATAGGTTT
>Ga0105047_10014946_pt1 | contig 12269 bp, 7 predicted proteins | sample MAT04_FD_78384 | JGI IMG/M metagenome (GOLD analysis project Ga0105047, IMG submission 78384) | Freshwater microbial communities from Lake Fryxell liftoff mats and glacier meltwater in Antarctica - MAT-04 (megahit assembly) | ecosystem: Environmental > Aquatic > Freshwater > Ice > Liftoff... | reverse complement strand
TAGGTGCTGATCGTCTTGACGCTCAACTGCAATTCCTCGGCGATCTCCGTGACCGTGCGCCCCGAGGCGATTCGGCACAGCACCAGGTATTCCCGGTCGGACAGGCGTTCGTGCGGCGGCTTGTCGCTGTTGTCGGTCAGGGCCACCGCGAGCTGTTCCGCGAGCGTCGGCGAGATGTAGCGGCCCCCGCTCAGGATGCGCCGGACCGCTTTGAGGAGTTCGTCCGGGGCGGAGTCCTTGTTGAGGTATCCGGACGCGCCGGCTTTGAGGACTCGCACCGCGAACTGGTCCTCGGGGTGCATGCTCAGGATCAGCACCGGCAGCGAGGGGGTGCGTTCCCGGATCTCGCGCAGGATGTCCAGCCCGCTGCGGTCCGGGAGGTTGACATCGAGAATCACTGCGTCCCAGGGACCCTGTCGCAGCATCCGCGCGACATCCATCGCGGTGGTCGCCTCGCCGATCTCGGTGATATCGGGGTCCTCGGAGAGGATCTGCCGCAGTCCGCGCCGGACGATCGGGTGGTCGTCGGCCATCAGAATTCGCGTCATTCCGGATCCCCCTCCCCCGATGTTCGGGGGATGCACAACTCCACGATGGTCCCTTTGCCGCCGCCGTCGATCTTCAGAGTCCCGCCCGCGAGTTCGGCCCGCTCCCGCATTCCCAGCAGTCCCAGCGTCCGCCGACTGTCGTCCGACTGGTGGCGGATGCCCACGCCGTTATCCGCGACCGTCAAAATCAGTCGGCGGGTTTCCAGCCTCAGATCGACCACGACCTCGGTCGCCTCGGCGTGCCTGGCGACGTTGGTCAAAGCCTCCTGGCAGATGCGGAACACCGTCGTCGCGGTCGTCCCGTCGAGTTCCATGTCCTCGGTGCTGACGATGCAGTCGATCCCGCAGCGTCGGCCGAAGTCCTGCCCGAGCCACTCGATCGCTGCGGCGAGCCCGAGTTCGTCGAGTACCCCCGGACGCAACTCCGACGCGATCCGCCGCACCGTGCGGATCGTGTCGTCCACCATCTGCGTGACCTGTTCGGTCTGCCCGATCATGATCTCCGCCGACACCCGGTCTTCGAGTTTAGCCAGACGCTGGCGGACGAACGACACCTCCATGCGGATCCCCGTCAGACTCTGGCCGAGTTCGTCGTGGATCTCGCGGGCGATGCGGGTCCGCTCTTCTTCGCGCACCGCCTGGACGTGCCGATGGAGGTCGTGCAACTGCGTGAGGGCTTTGCGCAGGCGGGTCTCGGCGCGCTTGCGATCGGTGACATCGACGATTGTACCATACATGCGGGAGGGGCGTTCGTTCTGGAGTTCGGTGCGCCCCGAAAGCACCATCCATCGCACCTGGAACTCGTCGCGGCGGATGCGGTACTCGTGGCTGAACGGCCCCGCGACCGTGCGGGCCTCCAGCAAATGTTCGACGAACCCCTGACCGTCCTCCGGGACGACGTAGCGGACCAGGGGCTCGAACCCGTCGTCGAACGGTTGCGGCTCCAGACCCAGGTGGTGGGCGAAATCGTCGGACCACTGCATGCGACCGGACTTGAGGTCCCAGTCGAACGTGCCCATGCGTCCGGCTTCGAGGGCGAGTCGCAGGCGTTCCTCGCGGGCGGCGAGCCGGTCGTTGAGCGATTGCAGTTCCACGGTGCGCTCTCGCACCCGGGCTTCGAGTTGCAGGTTTTCTTCTTCCAGGGCGGCCCGGGCGAGGTCGCGGGCGACGAGTGCCGAACGCGAAAACCGCCACGCCAGCGCGACGACCCCGAGCGAGGTCAATATGCCGATGAGTACCAGCGTCGTGGAAATGCGAGCGGCCACGGCGACCGAGTCGATCGGAGCTTCGCCGTCGGGGGAGGCGACCCCCCGCGTCTGTGCGAGCATTTCCAGGTCGGCGACGGAAAACAGCAGTCGCAATGAATAGACCGAAGCGATCCCCGTCAGGACCAGGAGGATCAGAGCGAGGCGGAATCCCGTGCGGATAGGTTGGTCGATCGGTGCCGTCATGATCGCTGCCTTCGTGTATTCGTTCGCGCGGCCCAATCTATAGTATAGGAATATGTCTCCATCCCGCCGTCTGCTGCAATTCGTCTTCCGCTACGTCCTGCCGATCGCGGTGGTCGTCGGTGTCGGGGCGCACTTCTCGCGCCTCCTGCGCGGGGCCGACCTCGACGCATCCGCGCTGCACTTCCGCTGGGAATACCTCTTCGCCTCCGGGGTCACCTACGCACTGTGCCACGCGCTGTGGGGGACCTACTGGACGCTGCTTTTGCGCTCCCAGGGGGTCGCCGCCTCCGTCCCCGTCGGGCTGCGGGCGTACTTTATCAGTCAGGGCGGCAAGTACGTCCCCGGTAAGATCTGGGTGATCCTGTTGCGGATCCGCATGCTCGGCGGGGATCGGCAGTCGAGGATCGCCGTCGGCGTGACCGCGTTCGCCGAGGCGATGACTTCCATGGCCACCGGGGCCATGATCGGGGCGTTTTTGCTGCCGCTGATCGTCGAACAGGTCGATATTCCCGGCCTGCCGCTGGCACTCGCCGCGCTCGCCGCCGTGCCGGTCGCGGTGGTGGTACTCAACCGCCTGGTCGTCCGCTTTCTCAAAAAGCGTCGCCCGCCCGGTACGCCGACCCTCCCCGGCATCCCGCCCGCGTACCTCGTCGTCGGGTTGGCGATCGACGCGCTGGGCTGGATGCTCATGGCGCTGAGCCTATGGCTGGCGATCCAGGGGCTGACCGAAGAATCGATCCCGCTGGACGTACCGATGTACGGCCGACTGGTGGCGATCAACTGCCTGTCGTACGTCGCGGGGTTCGTCGCGCTGTTCGCGCCGGCGGGGGCGGGGATCCGCGAGGGGCTGATGCAGAAACTGCTCGCGGTGCAACTGATCCCCCTCATGGGCGACAGCGCGGTCGGCTTCGCGGTGGTGGTCGCGCTGGTCGTGCGGGTCGTCTGGACGGTCGCCGAAGTCGTCGCCGCCGGGGTGCTGTGGAAGCTGGTCCGGACTCCCGCCGAAGGCCTGTCTATTTCCTCCCCGTCGAGTGACGTTCATGCCGAGTGACCCGCCGACGCTTTCCATCGTCATCCCCCTATGCAACGAGTGCGAAAGCCTCGCCGAACTCCACGGGCAGATCGTCGCCGTCCTCGAAGCCGACGGGCTCAGTGCCGAGATCGTCTTTATCGACGACGGCAGCCGGGACACCTCCTGGGCGGTCGTCGAAACCCTGTGTGCGAAGGACGTTCGGGTGCGCGGGATTCGATTCCGCCGCAACTTCGGCAAGGCCGCCGCACTCGCCGCCGGGTTCGCGCGGGTCCGGGGTTCGATCGTCGTCACGATGGATGCCGACTTACAGGACGACCCCGCAGAGATCCCTGCGTTCCTGAAGCGACTCGACGGCGGACTCGACCTGGTGACGGGCTGGAAGCGCAAGCGGTTCGACCCGTGGCACAAGGTGTTCCCGAGTCGGGTATTCAACGGCATGGTCAGCCGCCTGACGGGGGTCCGCCTGCACGACCACAACTGCGGGATGAAGGCGTTCCGCAGCGAGATCGCCCGCAAACTGCGCATGTACGGCGAACGGCACCGCTTCGTCCCGGTATTCGCCGCGAGTCTGGGGTATCGGGTCGGCGAGATGGAGATCCACCACCGTTCGCGCCAGTTCGGTCGGTCGAAATACGGCTTCACTCGCTTTATCAAGGGCTTCCTGGACCTGCTCGCGGTCGCGTTCCAGACTCGCTACGGGCTTCGGCCGATGCACGTCCTGGGCACGGTCGGCCTGTTGGCACTGGGTCTGGGGTTCGCGGGCGGTGCGTGCTGGCTGGTCGGGTTGCTGTCCGGAGTGGAAACGCTGTCGGCGATGGGTTTACCGGGCGGGGTGCTGTTTCTGGTCGGAACGCAATCGATGCTCGCGGGTCTGATCTCGGAGTTGCTGACCGCACGGACGGCGGAACCCGCCGACGGGTTCGACATCGCTGCCGAGGCGGGAGGCCCGTAACCGCGAATTCCGACATAACTACAAGGTGTCAAACGACCCCACTCGTTCGTGCATTAGAGCGGTTTCGGAATCGATGTAGCCCCATCTGAGCCCCCTCGAGCGAGGGAACGGCGTTCGACGTAGCCGCGAAGCGGGAGCATCCCGGAGGGATGCCAGAAGGTAGCCGAGACCGAAGGCCGACACCCCCGGTGCGAGGCGCGAACGTCGATGTTTTGGGCGAGCGGTGGAGCGGAAGCATTCCGGAGCGCGGCGGGTTCATGAGGTACGTCCGATTGCCCCCGAAATGCGAAGAGATCGAACGCGATCGCCCCGCACCGGGGGTAATCGACCGCGTTGCGGTCTCGACCCCCGGCTACCTTCCGGCATCCCTCCGGGATGCTCCCGCTCCGCGGCTCTGTCTGACTTCTGTCTTAACTCTGCCTTCTGCCTCAACTGTCAACTGTCAACACCTCCCGTTGTCAACTGTCAACAACGGACATCCCGGCGGCTCTCGTCTGGACAAACCCGCCGATCTTTGCTGGAATGCCTCCCGTTATCCCACGGAGAGATGAATGCTGTCCTCACCGATCAAGCGACTGGCCCTGCGTTACCTGCCCGATCGCTGGCTCACCCGCCTCAAAAAGCGGCACTACCTGCGCAAACTCCGCCGCGTCGATGCCAATACCGAGCCCGAGATGGCGGTCCTCGCAGGTCTGCTTCGGCCCGGTATGCGCGCGATCGATGTCGGGGCTAACTTCGGCTCGTATACCCGCTGCCTCTCCGAACTCGTCGGGCCTGCCGGCGAGGTCTGGAGTATCGAACCCGTGCCGATGACCTTCGATGTCCTGCGCAGCGGTGTCGAATCCCTCGAAGCCGGCAACGTGCGCCTGCTGCACTCGGCGGTGTCCGATGCGGTCGGCATGGTGCGAATGCAGGTTCCGGTGTATCCCACCGGCGGCGAGAATTTCTACGAAGCCCGCATCGTCGATTCCGCGACTCCGGGGTTGCGCACGGTCGAAGTGCCTGCGGTTTCGCTCGACCGGTTGTGCGAACGGATGCCCCACGTCGATCTGGTCAAGGTCGATGTCGAGGGGCACGAATGGGCGGTCGTCCGCGGGGCCGATGCCCTCATCCGTCGCTGCCGACCGATCTGGCTCGTCGAAATCTCCGGGAACCCCGACGACGACGCTACGAATGCCTCGAAGGTGTTCGCATTCATGGCCGAGCGAGGCTACCGGGCGCGCCTCGTCCGCGATGGCGAACTGATCGACCGACGCGCGGGCGATCGGAGCGTCAACTACTTTTTCGTTCCGACGGCGATCGGGTAACGTGCGGGTAACGCAAACTTCCGGGCCGCCCGACTCGTCGTATAGTAGCCAGTCGTGACAGTATCCTGCGGCTTTCGATGAGGTTCCCCGGAATGCGCTACTCTCTGCTCCTCGGGGTGACTCTCGCCCTGGTCCCTGCACTCGCCTCCGCTGCCGACCCGGTTGCGCCCCCCGTCCCCGCCCCGGCGGCACCCGACGTGCGATCCCAGGCCCTCGCGGTCCTCAAAGCCCACTGCTATCGGTGCCACGGTGAGAACGGGTCGATCGAGGGCGGGCTCAACTTCGTCCTCGACCCGAAACGGCTGATCGCCCGCCGCAAACTCGTTCCCGGTAAGTCCCTCGAGTCGCTCGTCTTCAAACGTATCTCCGGCGGGACCATGCCGCCCAAAGAAGAAGCCAAACGGCCCACCGCCGACGAAATCGCCGTGCTGAAACGGTGGATCGACGGTGGGGCGAACGCCGCCGACGAACCCGCGCGCGGGTTCGTCACTTCCGCGCAAACCCACGACGCGATCCTCGCCGACCTCGAAGGCATCGACCGCCGGAGTCGAAGGTTCGTCCGATACCTGTCGCTGGTCAACCTCGCCAACGCCGGCCAGAGCCCCGACGAACTCCAGACCGCACGCACTGCGGTCAACAAGCTCATCAACTCGCTGTCGTGGCATCCCAAAGTCCGCAACCCCGAACCGGTCGATCCTTCGGGGACGGTGCTGCGGATCGACCTGCGCTGGTACATGTGGGATAACACCCTGTGGAACCGCATCCTCGCGGACTATCCCTACGCGATCGCCGAGGATACCGCTTCCGCACGCGCGATCATGGTTTCGACCGCGACCCGCGTGCCCGTTATCCGCGCCGACTGGTTGATCGCCACCGCGAGCCGCTCTCTGCTGTACCACGACATCCTGCAACTGCCGGTGAACCTCGCCGAACTCGAACGCCAACTCCGCGTCGATGCCAACCAGAACATCGCTCAGGAGCGGGTTGTGCGGGTCGCGTTCAACGGTTCGGGGATCTCGCGCAACAACCGCATCCTCGAACGCCACGATGCCGTCCACGGCTACTACTGGAGGTCGTACGACTTCGACGAAGTCCCGCAAAACCTGGTCGATCGCGGGTTGCAGGCCCCCGACCGGCGCAACGTCTTCGCCTATCCGCTCGGGCCGGGGAACCTCGAAAGCACATTCCAGCACGCGGGCGGCGAAGCGATCTTCAGCCTGCCCAACGGACTCCAGGCCTACTTTATCATGAACGCGATCAACTCGCGCCTCGACAAAGCCCCCTCGGCGATCGTCTCCGACGCGCGTCGGCCGGATCGAGCGGTCGAAGTCGGCGTGTCGTGCATGGGTTGCCACATCACCGGCGTACTCCCCAAAGCCGACCAGATGCACGACCACCTCGAAAAGAACCCCAGACTCCTCGCCCGCATCGAACAGGAAACCGCCCTGTCGCTCTACCCCGCGAAGGAAAAGACCGCCGCCATCATGGACGAGGACAGCAAGCGGTTCCTCGCGGCTCTCGCGCTGACCGGGGTACGATTGTCGAAGTACGAGCCGATCATCACCCTGACGCAGCGGTACGAAAGCGACCTCGACGACACCCAGGCCGCCGCCGACCTGACGCTGCCGGTCGAGGAGTTCCGCAAACGCCTCGGGGCCTCCGAAAGTCTCGCCAAAAACTTCGGCTCGCTGCGGATCGAGGGCGGGACGATCTCGCGGCAGATCTGGGTGCAGGGGTTCGCCGACCTGGTAAAGGAACTTCGGCTGGGGGTGCTGTTCTCGGGGAACGTCAGTGGGCAGGCTCTGCCGGACAATACCGGGGACGTCGATCCGCTCGAAGCCCAGGGAGGGACCGCGAACGCGATGGCGTTCTCGGCGGACGGCCGCCGCGCGGTGATCGCGGGCGCGGATCGCTCGCTGCAACTCTATGATGTCGAAGGCGGCCGCATCGGCAAACGCCTCGTCGGGCACACCGCGAGCGTCTGGAGTGTCGCGGTATCCCCCGACGGCAAACTCGCCGCGTCGGGCGGGATGGACGGCACGGTTCGCTATTGGGATACCGGCGAAGGCCGCGATCTCAAAGTCATGACCGGGCACACGTCGGTCGTCTCGGCAGTGGCTTTGACGGCGGGGCCGGTGGGGATCGTCTCGGGGGGCTACGACGGGTCGGTGATCCTCTGGAGTACCGCTACGGGCAGGGAGATCCGCCGCTTCGACGGTGCGGCGAAGTACATCCACGCGCTCGCGGTGTCGCCCGACCGCAAAGCGATCCTCCTCGGCACCGAACGCACGTTAAAACTCATCGACTGGGTGACGGGCAAAGAGATCCGCACATTCGCGGGTCATACGTCGGCAGTCTCGGCGGTGTCGTTCTCGGCGGATGGCAGATACATCCTGTCGGGGAGCGACGACCGCACGATGCGTCTGTGGGAAGCCGACACCGGCAAAGAGTTGCGCACGTTCTCGGGCCACGAAAGCGCGGTTCGCAGCGTTCAGTTCGACGGCGAGGGCCGTTGGGTACTGTCGTCGGGGGGCGACCGCACGGTTCGGCTGTGGGATCGCAATACCGGCAAAGAACTCGGTGCGTTCCGCAGGCACGCCGACAGCGTCGTCCACGCGGCATTCGTCGATAACGGCAAACAGACGATCTCGGGTAGCCGCGACGGCGGGGTTCTGCTCTGGAGTCTCGAGAAGTTCGTGCCCGTCGCCGCCGTACCCCCGCCGGCTTCGATGATCCCCGTCGGCCCGCCCGAATTGAAGCTGGTCAAACTCAATCGCGGTGTGCCCCTCGACGGCAAGTTCGGCGCGGTGCTGATGTCGAAGGATCGCGGCTCGATTTTCGTCGTCGATCTGTCGGCCTCGAAGTTGCGGTCGTTCGGGCGGGAGAGCCGACCGCAACCGTGGGCGGAATCGGCATCGGCGAGCTTGCCCGAAGGTGTGGGAGCCCTGTCGCAGTCGGCGGACGGTTCGTCGCTGATCGCAGCGGGGAGTTCGGGAGGTCGCGGGACGATCCTCGAATACGAGCCGACGACTCTGAAGATCCGCCAAAGTCTGTTCAATCTCGAAGTTCAGCCCTGGGAGATCCTGCACGGCGGCAAAGACCGCGTGTGGATGACGACCGTCGATGGCCCGCTGATCCGCTTCGATCTCAAGACCGAACGCGCGGTCGAGATTCAGGCCGCGATCTGGCCGAAGTTCGACCTGTTTGCGGGGGCCGACGCGGACAGCGCGATCGTCCACGCCCGCGAAAAAGCCGCCAGGCCGATCCGCTACACGAAGTCCCGAGGCAGCGAACCTCTGGCTCTATCGCCGGAGATGGTCGGTTCGCTGATCGCCTCCCCCAACGGCCGCTGGCTGATCTCCCCCGACGGCACGGTGGTCGATGTCGATGCCGCCGACAAGCTCCGCAAAATCGCCCCGTTTTCGGTCGGCTCTCTCGATGCCGAATCCGGGCTGCTGGTGACCGTGGACGCGAAGCAGATCCTGCGCAAATACACCTTCCCCGACCTGAAGGAAGCGGGCGTGTGGGCTCTGCCGCTGACGGCGACGAAAGTGGTCGCGGACGGCAAAAACGGCAAACTCTGGCTCGCGGTGATCGACCCGGACGCGGTGCGCAGCCGCCCGAGGGCGAAAGGGTACGAGGATCTGTGGCTGGTCGATATGCCGAAGTGACGCGGATCTCGCTGTCGCCGATGATCGACCGGGTACGGCCTCCCCGTAGTTATACCGAGTGGCAGCGGGGCGGTTCACAGCATGGAGGGGTATCGGATCGATCCGGGGACGGCGATTTGTGAAGAATGTCGGCCTCCCGATTGACGTTGACTCTCGTTCTGCCTAACATGCTGTCTTCCCTGCGGATTGTCCTCCGACTCCGCACCGTACCGCGTCCGACTCGTTCGCGGACATCGTGAGGAGTTTCATCGGGCCTATGGACAGTGCCATCCGCAAAGCGGATATCCTCATCGAAGCTCTGAATTATCTTCGCACGTTCCACTCCCAACGGATCGTCATCAAGCTCGGCGGCTCCGCGATGGAAGACCCCGAAGCCCTCCGCACGACTCTGCAAGCCGTCGTCTTCCTCTCGACAGTCGGACTCCGACCCATCCTCATCCACGGCGGCGGCAAGCCCATCGACCGCGCGATGGCCGCATCCGGCCTCACACCCCGCAAAATCCTCGGCCGACGCTATACCGACGATGCCACTCTCGAGATCGTCGTCCGCGTTCTCACCGAAGAGATCAACGACGGTATCGTGCGGCAGTTGCGCGAACTCGGCGGGCGAGCCATCGCGGTGCATTCCCGTACGACGCAGGCCCTCTTCGGCGAACGCATCACCCTCCCCGATGCGGACGGCAACCCCGTCGATCTCGGCAGCGTCGGGGAAATCGACGAGGTCGATTGCGAGCTGATTACCGGGTTTACCGATGCCGACCTGATCCCCGTGATCCCCTCGCTCGCCTACGACAAAAGCGGGAAGTGGCTCAACGTCAACGCCGACACGGCGGCGTGTGCGGTCGCGGCCGCCCTGCGCACCCGCAAACTCATGATGCTCACCGATACGCCCGGTATCCTGCGGGACCGCAAAGACCCTTCGAGTCTGATGCCGTCGCTGACCGCGAGCCAGTGCGAGGAGTTGATCGAAACCGGGGTCATCGACAGCGGGATGATCCCCAAAGTCGAAGCGTGTCTGAGCGCGCTCCGTTGCGGGGTCGGTAAAACGCACATCATCGACGGTCGCCTGCGCCACGCGCTGCTACTGGAGATCTTTACCGAATGCGGCGTGGGCACGGAAATCGTTCTGGGTTCGAGTACGGGAGACGACCGATGAGCACCGAAAGTACGATCGCGCAGTTCCGCAAATACGTCATCGGCAACTACAACCGCTATCCCGTGGTCCTCGCCAGAGGCGCGGGGTCGCGCGTCACCGATGTCGATGGCAACGAATACCTCGACCTGTTTCCGGGGTGGGGGTGCGGGCTCATCGGCCACTGTCCGCCGAAGATCGTTAAAATGGTGAGCGAGCAACTCGCCACGCTGATCCACGTCCCCAACACCTGGTACACCGAAGCCCAGGGCCGACTCGCCGAAGCCCTGTGTACCCGTGCGACGTTCGAGTGTCAGGCGTTCTTTTGCAACTCGGGCACGGAAGCCAACGAAGCCGCGATCAAACTGGCACGGCTCAACGGTCGGGGGACCGCACCGGGCGGCGGCAACCGCTACAAGATCATCACGATGCTCAACGGCTTCCACGGGCGGACGATGGGCGCACTCAGCGCGACCGCCCAGCCGAAGTACCACGCGGGTGTCGAGCCGATGTTGCCGGGATTTATGTACGCTCCCTTCGGCGATCTCGCTGCGGTCGAACGCCTGATCGACGGCGAAACCATCGCGGTGATGCTCGAACCGATCCAGGGCGAAGGCGGGATCAACCTCCCCCCGGACGGCTACCTCGAAGGCCTGCGGGCGATCTGCGATAAGCACAAAATGCTCCTGATCTGCGACGAAGTGCAGACGGGGATGGGTCGGACCGGCAAGTGGTACGCGCACGCCCACTGGGATGTCGAGCCGGACATCGTCACACTCGCCAAAGCGGTCGCGGGCGGGGTCGCCCTCGGCGGATTGGTCGCCAAACCGGAAGTCGCCGCCAAACTCAAACCGGGGACGCACGCCGCAACCTTCGGCGGGAACCCGATCGCCTGCATGGCCTCGCTCGCCACGATCGAGACGATCGAGGAAGAGGGTCTGCTCGAACGCGCGACGGTCATCGAGCGGTTTTTCCGCGACCGATTTACCGCCCTGTCGCACACCTCCCCGATCGTCCAGGAAGTCCGGGCGCGGGGCGCGATGATCGGTATCCAGTTAGCCGTCGATGGCGCGCCCGCCGTGGTCGAGTGCATGAAGCGCAAACTGCTGATCAACTGCACGCATCAGACCGTGATCCGGTTGCTGCCCGCGTTGAACATCACCGATGCCGAACTCGAAGAAGGCGCGGGCATCCTCGAAGAGGTCCTCCGGGCGATGTGATTCGCTGCCGTCGTGTTCTGGTCCCTATCCGTCCGTCCGTTCGATCGCTGAGGCCCTATGCGGCACTTTCTCAATCTGATGTCGGTCGCCCCGGACGAGTTGACTCGTCTGCTGTCGGAGGCCGCGCGCCTGAAGATCGAACGCAAACGGGGGCACCTTCCCGGAACGCTCGAAGGCCGGGTGGCGGCCCTGATCTTCGAGAAGCCCTCGCTGCGGACGCGCGTCAGTTTCGAGTCGGGGATGGCGCAACTGGGTGGGACGTCGATGTTTATCGCCGGTTCGGAGATCGGGCTCGGGGTCCGCGAAACCCTCCCCGACTTCGCTCGGACGATGTCGCGCTTCGTGGACTTCATCATCCTGCGCGTCTTCAAACAATCGACGGTCGATACCGTCGCGCAATACGCGACGTGTCCGGTCATCAACGGCTTGTCGGACACGTCGCACCCGTGCCAGGCACTCGCGGACCTGCAAACCATCCAGGAACAGTTCGGGACGCTCGCGGGTCGCACGGTGGTGTTCGTCGGCGACGGCAACAACGTCGCGCGGTCCCTCGCGGTCGGTTGCGGCAAACTCGGTCTGAAGTTCGTGCTTTCCTGTCCGGAAGGCTACGGGTTCGACGGTGGGTTCGCGGCTCGCTGGAAGGCGGCGATCGCGGCCCCGTTTCCCGAGGAAGTCCGCGACCCCCGCAAAGCGGTCAAAAACGCGGACGCGATCTACAGCGACGTATTCACGAGCATGGGGCAGGAAGCGGAGTCCGCCCGGCGCATGGAGCTGTTCATGCCTTACCAGGTCGATGCGGCACTACTGCGGAATGCCCCGAAGTCGGTGAAGTTTATGCATTGCCTGCCCGCGCACCGGGGCGAAGAAGTGACCGACGAAGTCATCGAAGGACCGGCGAGTGTGGTATTCGACCAGGCCGAGAACCGTCTGCACGCTCAGAAGGCGATCCTCGAAT
>Ga0105047_10014945_pt1 | contig 12269 bp, 10 predicted proteins | sample MAT04_FD_78384 | JGI IMG/M metagenome (GOLD analysis project Ga0105047, IMG submission 78384) | Freshwater microbial communities from Lake Fryxell liftoff mats and glacier meltwater in Antarctica - MAT-04 (megahit assembly) | ecosystem: Environmental > Aquatic > Freshwater > Ice > Liftoff... | reverse complement strand
GCCGCGATCCTTGAAGGACCCCGTCGGCATCATGAACTCGAGCTTGAAGGTGATCGGCCGGCCTGCAATCCGCAGATCGAGCAACGGCGTCCAGCCCACGCCCATCCTCAAGAGAGGTTGTTCTGGGCCGAGGCCAAAAAGCCGCCGGTAGCGCCAGACCGAAAAATCCTCGCGCTCGATCAGGGCCGGATTGAAGTCAGTCCGCTCAATGGGTTCCCATGCGCCGCCGCAAGAACAACGCCAAACGGAAGGGTGGGGGTCGGCAACACCGCCGCACACGGAGCATCGAACGTCCATCCGTCCATTATCGTTGATAGCGTTGGTAAAGTTTGTAACGTTACCAACGTTACCAACGTTACCAACCTCAGCGCGGCTTGCCAAACTGATAACTCAAGTCATTCCAGCGCAACTTGTCCTTGAATTCATCCACTTGCGTCGGAACGTGGGCCGATGCAGCCAGTTGGGCCGCGATTGCGCGCGAATGCTCGGCCACGGTCTCGAGCGTTTTTGGGCCATACAGATGCTGATTGCCCGTCACAAACCACACTTCGGACTGTTACAGGTCGATCATGATTGTGTCTCCTCTGGGGCGGCGTTCTTTGCCTGACCATAATAGGCATTCGCGCCGTGTTTTCTGAGATTGTGCTTGTCCAACAGATCCGGCTGCATCGGCGGCATGCCCGGATTGAGCAGCAGGGTGTGGAAGTTCATGAACGCGATTTCCTCCAGAACCACGGCCATGTGGACGGCCCGCATCGGATCGGCGCCCCACACAAAAGGGCCATGGCTGTACACGAGCACGGCGGGGACGGCGTCGGGATCCTTTCCCTGGAAAGTCTCCCGGATCACGCGCCCTGTCTCCCTTTCGTAGTCGCCTTGAATCTCGGCCTTGGTCATCTTGCGGGTGCACGGAATCTCGCCGTGGAAATAGTCGGCATGCGTTGTGCCGAGCGCAGTGATGCCACGCCCCGCCTGGGCAAAGCTCGTCGCCCAGCGGCTGTGGGTGTGAGCGACACCGCCGATATTGGCAAACGCTTTATACAGCTCGAGGTGGGTTGGCGTGTCGGAGGATGGTTTTAACTTTCCCTCCACAACCTGGCCTGTTTCCAGTTGCAGCACGACCATGTCCTCGGCTTTGAGCTCGTCGTAGGAAACGCCGGAGGGTTTAATCACCACCAACCCCAGCGCCCGGTCGAGGCCCGAGACATTCCCAAAGGTGAAGGTGATCAGTCCATGCCTGGGAAGCAGGAGATTCGCCTGAAACACCCGTTCTTTCAATGCTTCCACCATAGGTTTACCTCAATCCATCCAGCGCGGCCCGTTCGATGCCAAGACCGTTCCTGTAACGTTTCATAAAGGCCGCAAAGCCGTCCACGTCTTTTTTTACGGGCGAAATCGTTGTCCCGTGTTTTCCAGCGAACACCTTGTCTGAGAGATAGGCTTCTAGAGCGTCACCGTCGGATTTATGAAGCCGATAAGCCGCCAGCAAGGCCATCCCCCATGCGCCGCCCTCTCCGGCGGTGGCCATCACCGAAACCGGGACCTTCATCGCCGCGGCCATCATCCTCTGGCCGACTTCGGGCGTTTTAAAGAATCCGCCATGGCCGAGAAGTTGGTCGAGCCTTACCTGTTCATCCTCGAACAGGATATCCATGCCAATCCTGAGCGCACCGAGCGAAGAGAACAGGTGTGTGCGCATGAAATTCGCCAGGCTGAATCGGCTGGCGGGGGTGCGGACAAAGAGCGGGCGGCCCTCTTCGAGGTGGGTGATGTGTTCGCCGGAAACATAGTTGTAGGCCAGCATCCCGCCGCCATCCGCATCGCCATTCAGCGCCTGCCGATACAGCGTCTCGAACACTCTTGTCTCGCTGACGTCGACTCCCAGCGCCCGCGCAAACTCACCAAACAATCCGACCCACGCGTTCAGATCGGAAGTGCAATTGTTGCTGTGGACCATGGCCACCGGCTTGCCGCTGGGCGTCGTGACCATATCGATCTCTGGATACAGTTTCGAAAGCGCCTTTTCGAGCACGATCATCGCAAAGACGGAGGTCCCGGCCGATACGTTTCCCGTTCGCTCCGCCACGCTGTTGGTGGCAACCATGCCGGTGCCGGCGTCGCCTTCCGGCGGGCAGAGCGGAATCCCAGCCTGCAGCGTGCCGCCTGGGTCGAGTAAGCGGGCCCCTTCGCCGGTCAGCGCGCCTGCGGCATCGCCCGCGACCAGGACCTTGGGCAAGATGTCTTCCAGCTTCCAGGTGATGTCATGCGCGGCGAGTTGCGCGTTGAACAACCCGAGCATGCGCTGGTCGCGGTCATTGATCGTGCTGTCAATCGGGAACATGCCCGAGGCCTCGCCGACCCCCAGGACTTTTTGACCTGTGAGTTGCCAATGCACGTAGCCCGCCAGGGTGGTGATGTGATGAATGTCCTTGACGTGGGTTTCCTGGTTCAGGATGGCCTGATACAGATGGGCGATACTCCAGCGTTGGGGGATGTTGAACCCGAACAACTCGGTCAGTTCTGCGGCCGCCTGCCCGGTGATGGTGTTGCGCCAGGTGCGGAACGGGACGAGCAGCTTGCCGTCTTTGTCGAAAGCCAGGTAGCCGTGCATCATGCCGCTGAAGCCAATCGCGCCGACCGCCTCGAGCGCGACCCGATACTTCTCCGCCACCTCGCGGCTTAACTGGCGGAAGCTGTCTTGTAAGCCCGCCCAGACTTCTTCGAGTGAGTAAGTCCAAATCCCGTTTTCATAGCGGTTTTCCCAGGCATGACTTCCAGATGCGATCGGTTTGTGCTCTGCGTCGATCAATACCGCTTTAATGCGGGTCGAACCTAATTCGATGCCGAGGATGGTCTTGCTGCTGGCGATGGCTTTCCGGATGTCGTCTTGGTCCATGCTGATCTCCAAAAGGGTGAAGCCGTTCACCGAAATAATGTCTGCCGCGAAAGTGGCTGTACATGGGTGTCGAGATCGCCCTCCCCGCGCTTTAAGCGGGGAGGGTGATCTCGACACCCGTTATTCGCTGAGCAAGCCCGACTAAACCATCACGGGCCGAAACTTGTAGCCGTACACCAGCATGCCCCGGTCGCCGTCCTCGCGCAACACCCGGGTGACCATTTCGACCGGCATGCCGATTGACACGTCCTTGTCATCGATATCCGTCAACTGGGCGGAGACCAGGGGGCCTTCGGCCAGGCGGATCATCGCAACGGTGAACGGGGTCGCCTTTTCGTAGCCTGCGGCGGCCTGGTAGACCGTGCTGTACGAGTAGACCTCGCCCACGCCGCTGAAGGCGAAAGGCGTCTTGGCTTCCTTCTCGCAGGTCGGGCACACATCCCGGGGCGGGAAGATCTTGCCGTTGCAATTCGGGCACACCTCGCCCACGAGCTGATAGCGCTGCCGGGTCGTTCTCCAATATCGCGCAACTTCCATGATGTCCATCCTCCTGGGAGCTGTTGGGCTCCGTATTGCCTGAGAATTCCTGTCAAAATCCATTTCCGGAGTGGATTCTGTTAGTGACTCTTATAGTCTCTCGAGAATCGTGGTGACGACCGTGCCGCCGGTTCCGCCGATGTTCTGGGCCATGCCCAGCCGGGCATTGACCACTTGATTGACGCCCGCGTCGCCGCGCATCTGCTGGGCGACTTCGACGATTTGATACAGCCCCGCGGCGCCGACCGGATTGCCGCGCGCCTTGAGCCCCCCCATCGTGGTGATGGGGATCCGTCCGCGCAGCCCGATCTCACCGTTCTGGGCCAACCGCACGCCGCCGCCGCGCGCCGCGAAGCCGCAGGCCTCGAGCGACAACGCGCTCAGGATCGTAAAGGCGTCGTGGGTTTCGAGCAGATCGATGTCATCCGGGCCGAGACCCGCCGTCGCAAAGGCTTTCTGGGCGCTGATCGCAGCCGCCTCGAGATACAGCGGATCCCGCCGGTCATGGGCGGCGACCGTGTCGGTGGCAACCGCGCTTGCCCGGATCCGGACCGGCTTGTCGTTGAATTCGCGGGCGATCTCGGTAGGGGCCAGGATCACGCAGGCCGCCCCATCGGCTGCCGGCGCGGAATCGAACATGCTGATCGGGTCGGCGATCGGCTTGGCCTCATTGAAGAGCCGGACCGAAATTGGGGAGCGGTACATCGCGTTTGGATTGCCGACCGCGTTGGCATGGGCATTGATCGCAAAATTGGCGAAGTCCTCGCGCTTGAAACCGTGCTCGTGCATGTAGCGCCGCATCAGCATCGCGCCCACGCCCATGTGGGTGAGCCCCTGCATCGCCTCGTAGTCGGCATCGACGCCCATCGACAACGCGGCTGTCACCGTCTCAGGCGACTGATCGGTCATCTTTTCAACTCCGACAACCGCCACGATGTCAGCCAGGCCGCCAGCCACCATTGCGTAACCGACCCGCAGGGCGGCAGCGCCGCTCGCGCAGGCGGCTTCGATCTTTATCGCTTCGATCCCGCGCAGCCCGGCGAAATCGGCGATCAGGGCCGCGATGTGCTCCTGCCCGGTCAGGTGACCGGACAGCATATTGCCGACATACAGCGCCTCGACCCGCTCGGCCCGCGCGTCCTTCAGGGCCGCCTCAAGCGCGCGAAACCCGAGTTCGCGCAGGCTGGTGTCCCAGTGTTCTCCCACGGGCGTTTGCCCGAGGCCAACGATGCTTACATCCCGCATGGTATTTGTGTGCTCTTGCGCGTCGCGCGCTCAGTTAAGTTTGTAGTAGCCCTTCAGCCGGGTGTACATGGCGTAATCGATGACCTTGCGCCGTTCGACGTAGGTTCGGGTGCTGATGGCGCCGCGGGGCTCGCTGGCCCGCAGCATGCGGATTGAAAAGGCGTCGCTCCCGGCGCCGCTTCCGAAGGACGTGACCAGTATTCGCTCGCCCGGTTTGGCGATGTCCAGAATCGCGGTCAGCCCGATCATGCAGGACCCGGCATACGTGTTGCCGATGTCGTTGACCAGCATGCCGGCCTTCATCTGATCGCGCGAGAAGCCCAGTTCCTCGCCGGCCTTCAGGGGGAACTTCGCGTTGGGCTGGTGGCAGACGAAGTAGTTGAAGTCCTTGCTGGTCAGCCCCATTTCGGACATCAGCTTGCTGGCGGCGCTGGTGACGTGATGGAAGTAGGCTGGTTCGCCGGTAAAGCGCCCGGCGTGCTCAGGGAACTTCTCGTACTGCCGGCGCCAGAAGTCAGGGGTGTCGGTCACGAAGGAGAGCGAAGCCTCAACTTCGGCGATTGCCTCGTCGGCCGCGCCGACCAGAAAGGCAGCGCCGCCCGCCCCGGCGGTGTATTCCAACGCGTCTCCGGGCCGGCCTTGGGCGGCGTCCATCCCGATCGCCATGGCGTAGCGGGTCATCCCGCCGGCCACAAAGCCGATAGAGGCCTGGAACGCCTCGGTCCCGGCCTTGCAGGCAAACTGCCAGTCCGCGGCCTGGGTGTAGGGGGTCGCCCCGATCGCTTCGGCCACGATCGTGCTGGTTGGCTTGACGGCATACGGGTGGCTTTCGCTCCCCACCCAAACCGCCCCGATGTCCTGCGGCTCAACTCCTGAGCGCTTGAGGGCATTCCGGGCTGCCTCGATGCTCATAGTGGCCACGTCCTCGTCAAGGCCGTTGACCGACTTCTCGCGGACCGGGACTGGCGAGTTGCCGTCCGTCCACAACTGGGAGACCTCTTGGGCGGGCAGGCGGTAGCGCGGTACATAAGAACCGTAGCCGACAATCCCCACCGGTCGAGACGCTTTCATCATGTTTAAGTTGTTTCCTACGCGGCTTGGCGACCGTTTGGCGCCAACCTTCTGAGTTGCTGGGCACACTCTATTCCGTCCGGTCTGCCAAAAACCTGCCTGTCTTCTCAACATGCGGGTTCGGTAGCTTCTGATAGTGAAATTTGGAGCAATCGAAGCAGGACCTGACCTGCAGATGAGCGATCTGCGACGCCTCTTTGACATAACGGCGGGGTGGCGTGTCACCTGACAGGTCGGCGGGCATCCGCGATTAGAATCCCCCGCATGTGCGGCATCATCGGCTACGTCGGTTCCCGGCCGGGTGTTCCGATCGTCGTTGGCGGATTGCGTCGGCTGGAGTACCGCGGCTACGATTCATCTGGCTTGGCCGTCTTGACCGGAGGCTGCATCCAGGTCGCTCGCGCGGTGGGCAAACTCGCAAACCTGGAACCGCATCTGGATGGCCTCGAGGATGGCCCTGACGGAGGTCTTCATGTCGTGATGGGCCACACCCGCTGGGCGACCCACGGCGGTGTGACCGAACGCAACGCTCACCCGCACGTAGGGCGCTCGGGGCGGATCGCCGTCGTCCACAACGGCATCGTTGAGAACTTCCTAACCTTGCGGGCCGACCTTGCCACGGATGGGGTGGCCTTTGCCAGCGATACCGACACCGAGGTCATCGTCCACCTGATTGAGCGCTATGTCGATGATGGGATGGATCTTGAGCGGGCCACCCATGCGACCCTGGCTCGTCTGCACGGGTCGCAGGCCATCGTCGTCATGCGTGCCGATGAACCCGACCGCCTGGTCTGCGCCCGGATTGGCAATGCCGGCGGCGTCTGCATCGGGCTGGGGCAGGGCGAGGCGTTTGTCGCCTCGGATGTGCCGGGCATCCTCGAGTACACCCGCGAGATCATCTTCCTTGAGAGCGCAGAAGTGGCCGTCGTGACCGCCGCCGGCGTCCGGGCTCGCCGCCTCGACGGGGCCGAAGCGCATCACCGGGTTCATCGGTTTGCCTGGGATCCGGTCGCGGCCGAAAAAGGCGAGTATCGCCATTTCATGCTCAAGGAGATCCACGAGCAGGCCCGCGCTATTACCGACACCATCCGGGGCAGGGTCGATCTCGAAACGGGCGACGTGTCGCTGGAGGACTTGCCGCTCGAGCCTGGAAGCGCTCCCGATCGGATCACGTTGATCGGCTGCGGAACCTCAGCCTACTCAGCTCTGGTTGGCAAGTTCCTGATCGAGGGCATTGCCCGCATTCCGGTGGAGGTCGACTACGGGTCGGAGTATCGCTATCGCCAGCCGCTGGTTGCCCCCAACAGCGCAGTGCTGGGCATCACCCAATCCGGCGAGACCGCCGATACGCTGGCCGCGATGGATGAGGCGCGCAAACGCGGCAGCCGGGTGTGGAGCATCGTCAACGCGATTGGGTCACAGGCTCAGCGCGTTTCGGATGGACATATCGCCATGCGCGCCGGTCCCGAGATTGGGGTGTGCAGCACAAAGGCGTTCACCACGTCCATCGTCGACCAGTATTTGCTGGCCTGCGCGCTGGCGATCGCGCGGCCCGACATTCAGGGATCACGCGACGCGGCGCGCAGCCTGGCGCGCGACCTCGCCCGCCTGCCAAATCTCGTGGGCCGCGCGCTGGATGCGAACCCGATCTACGAGGAACTGGCCCGCCGCTTCCATCATCGCGAGCACTTCCTGTATCTTGGGCGCGGGATCAACTACCCGGTCGCGCTCGAAGGCGCGCTCAAGCTCAAGGAAGTGTCCTACATCCATGCCGAGGGCTATCCGGCCGGCGAAATGAAGCATGGGCCGATCGCGTTGATCGACGAGGAGATGCCGGTCGTCTGCATCTGCGTCCGGGATGGTGTATACGAGAAGATGGTTTCGCAAGTTGAACAGGTCAAAGCGCGCAACGGGATCGTTATCGCGATCGCAACCGAGGGTGACACAGCCCTGGCGGCCAAAGTCGATCACGTGATCTGGGTGCCCGAGGCGCCGGCCATGCTCAACCCGGTCCTGACCGCCATTCCCCTCCAGCTTCTGGCCTACCATCTGGCGGTACGGCGGGGTTGTGATGTCGACCAGCCGCGCAACCTGGCCAAGAGCGTGACCGTGGAATAGTTGCGCTAGGGGATAACTCCGGGGGCATCGCCCCGGGAAACTCCGCGAGTCAGCCGTAAACATGCAAAACGTCACACTTACACCCGGAATCTTCATCGATCGCGATGGCGTGATCAACGCCAACCGTTCCGATCACGTCAAACGCTGGGAGGAGTTCATCTTCCTGCCCGGCGCGCTGGACGCGCTCCGGACCCTGGCAGACCGGCCCGCGCCGATCATCGTCATCACGAATCAGGCCCTCATCGGGCGGGGCATCGTCCCGGCCGCCATCGTCGAGGACGTGCACGCCCGGATGCGGGCGGTGGTCGCGGCCGCCGGCGGCCGCATCGACGATGTATACCTGTGCCCGCATCGCCCCGAGGACGGCTGCGACTGCCGCAAGCCGCGCCCGGGGATGCTGCTGCGCGCCGCGCACGCACACGGGCTCGATCGCTCACGCTCGTACTTCATCGGCGACGCGCTGAGCGATGTCCAGGCTGCCGCGGCCGCGGGTGTTACGCCGATCTTCGTGTCATCGGGGCGGGGGGCCGAACAGCGCGAGGCGCTGCTGGCTGACCCCTGGCTGCGCGGCACCCTCATTGTCGACGATCTGGCGGCCGCGGTTGAGGTGATTGTCGAGGCCCAAAGCCATCCGCATCGGCCGCGGTTTTGCGCGGGCGCGTGATACAATCTCTTCGCTCTTATCCAGAGCAGCGGAGGGATCGGCCCTGTGAAGCTGCGGCAACCCGGTAATGCGGGTGCCAAATCCGACAGACGTTCAGCGCGCGGCATGCGCGCCGGACCGAGCACTGGAAGATGAGAGGCTCGTCTCGCAAACCACGCGCGCGCCTCTTGGGGCGCACTTTTTTTGCCTGGCGCATGGGGCGGATGAAGCAGCGGGAGCGACCGAAGCGCGTGAACACATGAATCGTTGTAAGGAGCAGACTCACACATGAACAGCTTCATGAAGTCCAAGCGGCTCTTCTTCACCTCCGAATCGGTGACGGAAGGCCATCCGGACAAGATGTGCGACCAGATCTCGGATGCGGTGCTTGACGCCTGTCTGGCCCAGGACCCGATGAGCCGGGTTGCCTGCGAAACGGCGGCCAAGACCGGTTTCGTCATGGTTTTCGGCGAAATTACCACCAAGGCCGTGGTCAATTACGAAACCCTGGTGCGCAAGGCGATCAAGGACATTGGCTTTGACGCATCGGACAAGGGCTTTGACGGCAACACCTGCGGCGTGCTGAACGCGCTCGCAAACCAGTCGCCCGACATTGCGATGGGCGTCGACGCCGCCCTCGAGACCCGTGGGCACACCGATGGCGAGGCCGCCATTTCTGCCGTGGGCGCCGGCGATCAGGGCATGATGTTTGGGTTTGCCTGTAATGAAACGCCTGAACTGATGCCGATGCCGATCGCGCTGGCCCACCGGCTCAGCCGCACGCTGGCCGCCAAGCGCAAGGACGGCACACTGCCCTGGCTGCGCCCGGATGGCAAGAGCCAGGTCACGGTCGAATATTCGGATGGCAAACCGGTGCGGGTCGGGACCGTGCTCATTTCAACCCAACACGCGGCCGAAGTCGGCCAGGAGGAGATCAACGAAGCCCTGACCGATCTCATCATCCTGCCCACCATTCCGGCCAATCTCATCGACGCGTCGATGAAGATCTACACGAATCCGACCGGGCGCTTTGTCGTCGGCGGGCCGATGGGCGACGCCGGGTTGACCGGGCGCAAGATCATCGTCGACACCTACGGCGGCATGGGCCGGCACGGCGGTGGCGCGTTCTCGGGCAAGGATCCCACCAAGGTCGACCGCTCGGCAGCCTACGCCTGCCGCTGGGTGGCCAAGAACATCGTGGCGGCCGGGCTGGCCGATCGCTGCGAGGTTCAAGTCGCCTACGCCATCGGCGTCGCGCGCCCGCTCTCAATCAACGTCGAAACGTTCGGCACTGGGCAGGTTTCGGACGAATCGATCGCCCGGGCCATCGATGAAGTCTTTGATCTTCGCCCTGGCGCCATCATTCGCGATCTTGACCTGCGCCGCCCGATCTACCAGAAGACCGCCGCGTATGGGCACTTCGGCCGAACCGACATTGACGCGCCGTGGGAGAAGACCAACCGCGTTGACGCCCTGTTGGCCGCGGCGAAGTAGCTCGCGGAAGGAGCATTGGAGGCTTGCGATGGCTGACACCTATGAGGTCGTAATCGCCGGCGTGCGGCGAGCGCTGCAAAAGCTGGAAGTTGCGCCCGGGGTGCGGATCGCGGTGCTCAATATCCTGGGTGACACGGAGCTGACCGAGGCGGGGGCCAAGGCGCTGATCAAGCGCCTGCCCCCGTGCGAGTTCATCGTTACGGCCGAGGCCAAGAGCATTCCGCTGGCGTATGCCATGTCGGTCCACAGTGGCATTCCGTACGTTGTGTTGCGCAAAACGCACAAGCTTTATATGGGCGACTCGCTCGAAGCCGAAACGCTCTCTATCACCACCGGGGAGCCGCAGAAGCTCTACCTGGATGCCAAGGACCGCGGCAGCATCGCCGGCAAACGGGTGGTCATCGTCGATGATGTGATCAGCACCGGCAGCACCTCGGAGGGCATGCGCGCACTGATGCGCCTGGCGGGCGCAACTGTGGTGGGCGAGGCCGCGCTCCTGACCGAGGGCGATGAGCAGAAGTGGCGGCATGTGATCGCGCTCGGTCACCTGCCGATCTTTATAGGAGATTAGTTGGGTTGCCGGATGCTCTTTTGGGTTGCCCTTTACCAATACCATCCACGGTCCGGCCTCTTGGTCTCACCCGGAGACGCGGAAAATTCAGGTTCGGTTGAACTCTCCTTACGTTATGCCCTTCCTCGCCACCCCTCCGCGCCCTGGGCGTGAGGCATGGGCCGATAGCGACCGCCTGCTGGCCAACCGAGCGCGCGGGCGGCGGCTTGCGCTGCTCATCGCTGGGTTGGTTGCCGCCCTGGCCGCTTGCGGGCCGCCGCGCGCGCTGGGCCGGATTGCGCTCGCCGCCCCGTTCGAGGGACGGGAGCGGGCGATCGGTTATGCCGCGTTTCCGGCCATGCGCCTGGCCCTGCGCGATGCGATTCCTGAAGCGCCCATAGACTTCATCGCCTTCAACGACGATGGGAATCCGGCCCGCGCCGCCCGTGTCGCCGCGGACATCGTGCGCGATCCCGCCGTGCTCCTTGTGATTGGTCATGGCGCGCTCTCGACCACTCTGGCGGCGCTCCCGGTGTATGCCGCTGCCGGGATGCCGATCATCGTGATCGGCGCGCTGCCGGATGGCGTGCCGGTTCGAGCCGGCGTCTTTGTGCTATCTCCTTCCCAGGCCACCCTCGCGGCTTGCGCGCGTGCTGCCGGGCGGTCATGCGCCGAGGGTGTCGATCTCGGGCGTTCCGCCCAGGTGGATCGCGCGCTCGTGGGCTTCACCGAGGTCTCGGGGGGCGCTCGGCCGTCCCGCGGCTCCGCAGTTGCACTCGATGCAACCCGCCTCGCGATTGCAGCCATCCAATCCGCAGCGAGCCGTGGCGCGCCCACCCGCGCGAGCGTGGCAGCGGCGCTGGCCAGCGCTCGGGTGAAGGGCGTCCTGGGCGAGATTCACTTTGATCAAAACGGTCGCTGGCCCGAAGCCCCGGCGTTTCCGGTTGATCCCTGAGAACGCCCGAAGCAAAACCATCATCAGAATCGATGTCCCGCGCCCGGGGTGCGCCGGGGCGCGGGACGTAGATTCTGAAAAGCGGTTCTGCCAAGATTACAATCCGGCCTCGTTCATGACATCAACACCGGCGACACAACCTGACTGGGCGCATGGCCTGGGAACGACGGGATATGGCATCTTCGTCGGCCTGGTTCGGGCCTACTTCGAGGAGCGCGGCATCGTCATCGACTTCGACCTTGATTCTGGCGTGATTCGCACGGATCTTTCGGAGCGGGCCACCCTGAGCGCATTCGGCCTGCTGAATCTGGCCCAGGTCTGCCGACAGGCTGATCGGGATGCCTGGCGCGATGTGGTCCAGGCCCACTTCGATACGGTCTTTGCCGTTTCGGGCGGCGAGAGTGCGCTGCGGGTGGATGTCCACCACTTTGAGACCTGCAGGGAACTGCTTCGCGCTCGACTGTATCCGTTGGATGTTACCCGCCAGTCGGATGAGCTCGTTTCCCGGCCCGGACCGCCGGGCACGCTCGAGGTGCTCGTCCTGGACTTGCCGAACAGTGTGCGAACCGTGTCCCGACACGAGGCGGATGCCTGGCGCATTGCCGACGATGTGATGTTTGAGATCGCGCGCGGTAATCTGATCCAGACCGGCGTGCTGCCCGTCACGGCGGTTGAGATCGAGCGCGGCGTGCAGCTCAAGGTGATCATGGGCGATCCGTACTACGCGGCCAGCCACGCCCTCTTTCTGGATCGGTATTTG
>Ga0105047_10014943_pt1 | contig 12271 bp, 13 predicted proteins | sample MAT04_FD_78384 | JGI IMG/M metagenome (GOLD analysis project Ga0105047, IMG submission 78384) | Freshwater microbial communities from Lake Fryxell liftoff mats and glacier meltwater in Antarctica - MAT-04 (megahit assembly) | ecosystem: Environmental > Aquatic > Freshwater > Ice > Liftoff... | reverse complement strand
TATCGGAACCTGGTACGGGAACCTGGTACCGGAACCTGGTACGGGAACCTGGTACGGGAGCCTGGTACCGGAACCTGGTACGGGAACCTGGTACGGGAACCTGGTACGGGAACCTGGTACCGGAACCTGGTACCGGAACCTGGTACGGGAACCTGGTACCGGAACCTGGTACTTGAACCAGGTGCCCCTGCGAGGTCCCCGCCCGCCCCCCTATGTCCGCGGACTCAACCCATCCGACAACGACGTCCGATACGCCTTCCACGCGGGCACAAACCCGACCAGAACGCCCGCGCCGAGAATGATCGCGAGATAATTGTATTCCGCCGCCTTCATCGCGCCGATGGAAAGATGCAAACCGAAACGCTGTTCGATCGGCCCCTGCCCCAGCACGAGGCCCAGATACACGAACCCCACGCCAATCGCGCAGCCGAGGAATGCAAGCAACCCCGATTCGATCACGAGCAGCGACACGATAGTGCCCGGCCCGGCGCCAACGGAGCGCAAAATCGCCATCTCGCGCCGACGCGCGTCCAGCGACGAATACAGGGCCACCAACATACCCGTGAGTCCAATCGCAACCGCGAACAACGCGACGACTCGCAATCCAACTTCGGCCGAACCAATGCTGTTGAACAATTCCGCGAGGGCCACGCCCGGAATGACAGCCGTGAGCGGTTCAGTGAAATCCGTGTTCATCTCGCGCTGCAACATCAACGCTTCGAAACGATTCTTGGTGCCGACAAAAAACGCGGTGATCTGATCGTCACCGTGATCATGTCCGGCCTCGCCGTGCGCCGGTGGCCCAACAGGCATGACAGTCGTGGCTTGCGGCTGTTTGATGGACTTCGTCACCGGCTGAGCTGCGCCCGGCATTACCGGCGGAGTCGCTCCGGGCATCACTTGTGGCGCTGACGCACCCGGCATAACCAGTGGTGCAGAGGAATTCGCAGCCTGCTGTGCACTCGCCGCTGCCGCGACGTTCGGCGGCGGTGACGCACCCGGCATAAGGGGCGGTGCCTTCGCGTTGGCCGCCTGCTGCGAACTCACGACCGCAGCCACGTTTGGCGACGGAGATGCACCCGGCATGACGGGCGGCGCCTTCGAATTCGCGGCCTGCCGGGCACCAGCTGCCGCTGCAACGTTGGGTGGCAGAGACGCACCCGGCATGACCGGCGGCGCCGACGCATTCGCCGCCGATTGCTGCGCGCTCGCTGCTGTCGCGACGTTCGGCGGTGGCGACGCACCCGGCATGACGGGCGGCGCGCCTGCGTTCGCAGCTTGCTGCGCAGCCGAAGGCGTTTCGGCTGCAGTTGCAGTTTTTCGGCTGTTCGACTGCAGTTCTTTTGTTCGGCTGTTCGGCTGCAGTTCTTTTGTTCGGCTGTTCGGCTGCAGTTCTTTTGTTCGGCCGTTCGACTGCAGTTCTTTTGTTCGGCTGTTCGGCTGCAGGGGTCCTGTTTGGCCATTCGGCTTGTCCGCGCCTGTTGGGCCATTCGGCTCTTTGGCTGCCGCCGTCGCAGGCGAAGCCGAAGCCGCCGGCATGCGGCCTTGCTCCACCTCGTGCATCCCTTCGACGCCGCCAAGCGTCATGTACACCGACCGGTCAATCGGCGTAAACGTGCGCGCAAGAATGCCCACGACGTGAAACGGATGCGTCTCATGATTGGACGTCCCAATGTCCTGCATGCCGTGCGTCACAACCACCGGCGCATTGAGCGCGTATTGCAACTTCTCCTCAACATCGCTGCCAATCGCGACTTCGTCGTCACCCGTTGGCGCGCGTCCCTGCACAAACACCACCGTTCCAGTTTTGCGAAAACGATAACGCTCGAAGAAATCCGTCGTGGTACCAACCACGCGAAACCCGCGATGACTATCGCCCAACGTGTACGGAACGGCCCACTTCACGGCGGGATGCGCCTTCCATCGCTCAAACGTTTTCATCGACACAGAACCGGCGGGCGTGCCAATACCGAACACGGTACTGAGCAACACCTGCAACGAACCACCACGCGCACCCACAATGAGATCGGTGCCGCTGATGGTGCCCGCAAAACTTTCGCGTACCCCCGCGCGCAGATGTTCGATACCCACCAGCAACGTCACGCTGAGCGCAATCGACGTGATCGTGAGCCAGGTGGTCAGCACCCGACTCTTGAGCGACTGCATGGCCAGGCGAAGAATGAGTCCCATGTCCGCCTTACTCCGTGCTGCGCATTTGCGCGGCGGTATTGATGGACGACAATTCGACAGTGCGCTTGAACAACGGCCGCAGCGTGAGATCGTGACTGACAAATATCAACGTTGCGCCGGCCTTGTCGCACGACGCAAACAATAACTTCAGAAATTGCTCGCGACGATCGGTATCAAGTGCCGAGGTGGGTTCGTCCGCAATCACAACTTCCGGATGTCCAATCAATGCGCGCGCGGCCGCAACGCGCTGTTGTTGACCAACGCTCAACTGCGTCACCGGCTTGTGCAAATACTGCGCAATATCCAATTGCTCGGCCATCTCACGCGCAGCGTCTGGCAGAGACTTTGATCCAACACGTTCCCGCCTCGTGGCGTCCAACCGGCACGGCAGCAGAATGTTTTCCTGCACTGACAGATACGGAATCAGATTGAACATCTGAAACACATAGCCCAGATGCGTGGCGCGGAACGAATCGCGCGCGGCGCTGGACATCGTCGTGAAATCCCTGTCCAATACTTTTACTGAACCACTGCTGGCACGCAGCACACCCGCCAAAAGACCGAGCAACGTGGTTTTCCCACTGCCACTCGATCCATGGAGAAATACGGTTTCGCCGCGCGCAATTTGGAGAGCGTCGATAGCCAGCACGTTCGGGCCTGTGCCGTACGCAAAGCGCAACTTATCGAGCTCAACGGCCGGGGTTCCGGCCGTCGCTATAGTCATCCGTGATCGTAGATGCGTACGCTCTGTGTACTACTTGGCCGTATACGGCTCGACCTTCATACCTTCCAGCGTGTAGCCGACGGTGCCGTACGGACTTTCGACCGACTGAATCTTGAGACGGCCCGACATCCACACGGCGTCAAACAAGGACATCTTGATGGACTTCTTGCCTTCCATCGCCACCATTACGATCTGGTTTGGCGGCGGTGGCGGCGTGTGCACGCAAGCACCGTAATACGGCACGAGCAGGAATTCGGCGCCGTCTTCCTGGAAATCATCCAGTGGCACAACGAATCCCGGGATGCGCACCAACTTTCCTTCAAGCTTCTTGAGGGAATCGGTGGCCTTGCCATTGGTGTAATCCAGCCCGGCCAACACGCGCCAATCGATGCTGATGGTTTCTTCAGCTTTGTCGACAGGCTTGATCACTCTCGCAGTCTTGGTCGCTACTGGCACTGGATCGTGCTTCGGCAACGGACGCGCGGCAGTGTTGAGGCCTACCACCGCTCCGAGAGCGGCAATAACAGCAAGTGACGCAGGACGTCGCTTCATGGGCAGACTCGTTGTGTGAAATGGCTGAGGGCGGGCGCCTCGATATTCTACCTAATCTACGCGACGGCTCCCGGAACGCTGCACCGTCATCCCAATTGCTACCCGGAATTGGGCCTTTCGGACGGTGTTCGGCGTATATTTGCCCGATGTCGCGCGCCGAGATTACAACGCCAGAGGAGTTTCCTGAAGAGTCGGGGGACGAGTTGTCGCTCCGGCCGCAGCGCCTGGCAGAGTTCATTGGGCAGCCACGCATCAAGGAAAACCTGGCGATCGCCATCGAGGCGGCCCAGCAACGCCGCGAAGCCCTGGACCATATCCTCTTCCACGGCCCGCCGGGACTCGGAAAAACCACGTTGGCCGAATTGATTGCCCGCGAAATGGGCGTCAATCTCATCAAGGCTTCCGGCCCATCGCTGGAAAAGCCGGGCGATCTGGTCGCGCCGCTCACGAACTTGCGCGCCGGCGACGTTCTCTTCATCGACGAAATTCACCGCCTGCGCCCCATCATCGAAGAATTTCTGTACCCGGCGATGGAGGATTTTCGCATTGAATTTCGCGTGGGCGATGGGCCCAAAGCGCAGCCCATTACGCTCCCCATCGAACCGTTCACGCTGATTGGCGCGACCACGCGACTCAGCATGCTGACATCGCCGTTGCGCGCGCGGTTTGGCAATCCGCATCAACTGCAGGAGTATCCGCACGACGAGTTGGAGATCATTGTGTGCCGCACCGCACAGGTGCTGCACGTTGAGATCACGCCGGAAGGCGCGCACGAACTCGCGCGTCGTTCACGGGGCACGCCTCGCGTTGCAATTCGGCTGCTTAGACGTGTTCGCGATTTCGCACAGGTACGCGCGAACGGTGTAATCGATCGCCAAACCGCCGCTGCCGCCCTGGCGCAGCTGCATGTCGATCAGCTGGGGCTCGACGAAATGGATCGTCGCTTGCTGCGCATCATTATCGAGATGTTTGATGGCGGTCCGGTTGGACTCAGCACGATTGCCGCCGCCGTTGGTGAACCGGCCGAAACCATCGAGGATGTGTACGAACCGTTCCTCGTACAAAACGGGCTCGTGCAACGAACTCCGCGCGGAAGGGTGGCAACGCCGCACGCGTATCGCCATCTTGGCATTCCTGTGCCAAAGCATCTGCCCGACCAGCCCGGACTCTTCTGAACCAGCCGTCACCATCGCATCAGCCGGGAACACGCACGTCGGATTACGATTTCGCGTTGCCGGAGGAGCTCGTTGCACAACATCCCTTCGAGCCGCGCGACGCCAGTCGCCTGCTGGTAGTAAACCGTGCCAACGGTGAACTCGCGCATCGCACCTTTGCCGACTTGGTCGAGCTGATTCCAGCGGGCGATGTGCTGGTCGTGAACACTACGCGTGTGTTTCGCGCGCGACTTCTTGGACAGCGGTCGGCTGGTGGGAAGGCCGAAGTATTGTTGTTGCGTCGCATTGACGACTCGACGTACGAAGCCATGGTGCACCCGGGAGCGAAAATCACGCCGGGACGTGTGGTTACAATCGCACCGGGCTTCGACGTGGTAGTTCTCGAGACCACGCAACGACGGACGCGTATCGTACAGCTTCGCGTCACACCAGAACTCAACCGGGCGGGCGCCGATGTCGCGACTGCCATCGACAACGCCATTGAACAGCTTGGGCACATTCCCCTGCCGCCTTACATCGCACGCGGTGACGAGCTGAGTGATGTAACGCGATACCAAACCGTGTACGCGAATGAAAGTGGATCCGTCGCAGCACCAACGGCGGGATTGCACTTTACGCCGGAGATGCTAACGCGCCTGGCGAAGCGCGGCGTGAAGCGTGCAAACGTGTTGTTGCACGTGGGCGCGGGTACGTTTCGCCCAGTATCCGATGAAGATCCCGCTCTGCATTTGATGCACGAGGAGTGGTGTCAACTCTCCACCGAAACCGCCGAAGCCATCGCGAGCACGCGCGCCAACGGTGGTCGGGTCTGGGCGGTCGGCACCACCAGCGTGCGCACGCTTGAAAGCGCTGCCGATGTTGACGGCACGGTGCAACCCATCGCGCGCGAGACGAATATTTTTCTGCGCCCGCCGTATGAATTCCGCGCGGTCGATCATCTCATTACGAACTTTCACGTCCCGCGTTCGTCGCTGATCATGCTGGTCGCAGCCTTCGCCGGTTACGAATTGACGATGCGTGCGTACGCGGAAGCGTTGGAGCATCGCTATCGCTTCTATTCGTACGGCGACGCCATGTGTGTATTGTGATGACCGACGACTCAGTTCTGTCATCAACGAACGCAACGCACCGCACCGCACGGAAGCCGACGCTATGATCCGCCCACCGTCGACGCAACCTTTCGCATTTGAAGTTGGCGTGACCGAAGGCAGGGCGCGCACCGGCCGTTTTGACACGCCACATGGTCCGGTGCTCACGCCTACATTCATGCCGGTCGGCACACTCGCCACGGTCAAAAGTCTCGACCCGCTCGAGTTGCACGCGCTGGGCGCGACCATGGTGTTGTCAAACGCTTATCACTTGCACCTGCGTCCAGGCGACGATCTCGTGCGCGAAATGGGCGGCCTGCATCGCTTCATGGGGTGGAACGGCCCGATGCTGACCGACTCGGGCGGGTTTCAGGTGTTTTCGCTCGAAGGCTTGCGCACCATCAAGGAAGAAGGCGTGCAGTTTCGCAGTCATCTGGATGGATCGTTGCGGAACTTCACGCCCGAATCCGTCATGCGAATCGAGCGCAATCTGGGCGCCGACGTGATCATGCAATTCGATCACGTGGTTCCGGGACAATCCGAAGAAGCGCTGGCGCGCGAAGCGATGGAACGCAGTGTTCGCTGGCTGGCCCGCTGCCGCGACGAGTTCCGGATATTGTTGCGCGACGACCCCGACGCGCCCACTCCGGTGCAAGCGCTGTTTCCCATCGTGCAGGGCGGCATTCACGCGGGGCTCCGGCGTGAATCGGCGCAGGCGATTTGTGCGATGGACCACTGGCACGGCATTGGCATTGGCGGGCTCTCCGTTGGCGAAGCCAAGGTCGACATGTATGCCATGCTGGACGTGGTGCACGAGCAGCTGCCGCTTGACCGGCCGCGCTACCTCATGGGGGTCGGCTTTCCGGAAGATCTGGTCGAAGGCGTTGCGCGCGGCGTCGATCTTTTTGACTGCGTCGCGCCCACGCGCATGGGTCGCACGGGGGCGTTTTTCACTCGCACGGGTCGCCGCAATATCAAGAATGCGGAGTGGCGCACGAATGCCGAGCCGCTGGATGCGGAGTGTGACTGCAGCACGTGCCTGCGGTTCACCAAGGCCTACATCCGGCACCTCTTCGTGGCCGAGGAACTACTCGGACTCCGCCTGCTCAGCCTTCACAATGTACATTTCCTTGTTGCCCTGATGCGCGAAGCCCGACGCGCGCTGGAGGGCGGCACTTTCAGCGGCTGGAGCCAGGATTGGCTCGCCCGTTATCACTCCCGCAAGGTTGCACTATGACACACACGGTTCTCGCGAATCTCGCTCTGCTTCAGTCACCGACCAGCGGTATTCCGCAGGTGGTGTTCACCTACGGCGCGATTTTCGCGATTTTCTATTTTCTGCTACTGCGTCCACAACAGAAACAAAAAAAGGTGCACCAGGAAATGGTGGCCAATCTCAAGAAAGGTGACGAAATCATCACGAGCGGCGGCATCATTGGTGAAGTGATGTTCATCGCGCCCAACACCAAAGCAAAGGACGGCACGATTGTCGCCGGCCTGAACGACAAAGTCACTATCAAAAGTGGAGAGTCGCGTTTGGTCGTCGAGCGCGCGCGCATCGCAGTCGTCACGACTTCGTCGTCCGCCACTGCAGCGTCCTGATCCCCTTCCAGACGTTTCGACCCTGAGCATCCCTACGCCCAATGTCGTTGCTTGATATCCATGTCCTGGGGTCGCCGATTCTTCGCCAGGAAACCGAACGCGTAACCCAGTTTACGCCGGAATTGCGACGTCTCGTTGACAGCATGTTCGAAACGATGCACGCGGCCAATGGCATTGGCTTGGCCGCGCCGCAGGTTGGTCGGCGCGAGCGCCTGTTTATCGCCGAAGTCGATGACACGAAACTGGTGGTGTTCAATCCGGAAATCGTGCTGCGCGAAGGTTCGCAAAAAGGCGAAGAGGGGTGCCTGTCGATTCCCGAAGTGTTTGCCGATGTCGATCGTGCCAATCGCGTGATCATGCGCGCGCATGATATGGACGGCAAACGGTACGAGGTCGATGCGACCGAACTCCTGTCACGCTGCCTGCAGCACGAGCTTGATCATCTGCACGGCAAAATGTTTGTCGATCGGCTCAGCATTCTCAAGAAACGCCGGGCCATGCGCGATTGGGAGGACGAGAAGGATCAATATCCCAAACTGCTGCGCGTCATTCCCGTGGGCGATTTGCCCAGGGAAAATGCGCCGAAAAAAGAACGCGTGCGCGAACCGCATCCAATGCCCGTCATCCGCGACGTGAGTAACGACACCGACGGCGAGCGGTAGCGCATAAATATGCGGCTGTTATTCTGGGGAACGCCGGATTTTGCGGTGCCGTCGCTGCGGGCACTGTTGGGCGAAGGACACGATGTCGTGGGCGTTGTCACGCAAACGGACAAACCGCGCGGTCGCTCGCGCTCGCAGGTCGACCCATCGCCTGTAAAAGTTGTTGCGCTCGAAGAAGGATTGCCGGTGCTCCAACCCGCGAAACCGCGCGGCGACGAATTCATGGCAGAAATGGCTGCGCTCGACGCCGAAGCATCGGTCGTCGTGGCGTACGGACACATTCTGCCTCGCGTCGTCATCGATATGCCGAAGTTTGGCACGATCAACATTCACGGTTCGTTGTTGCCGGCGTTGCGTGGTGCGGCGCCCATTCAGGCGTCGATTCTGCAGGGGCACAGCGAAACGGGAATCACGATCATGCAAATGGTGCCCGCGCTCGATGCGGGCCCGATGCTGCACACACTGCGCACGAACATCGAGCCCGACGAGACGTACGGCGAACTGCATGATCGCATGTCCGAATTGGGTGCACTGGGCATCGTGCAAGCGCTGGCACTGATGGAAGCCGGCGTAGCACATGCGATCGCGCAGGACGACAGCCAGGCAACCTACGCCGGAAAGATCACCCGAGAGCTCGCTCGGCTCGACTGGAGACAGAGTGCGCAGACCGTGTCGCGTTCGATTCGGGCCTTTGATCCCCGTCCGGGTGCACACACAACCCTTCGCGATACCGATGTCAAGCTTTACGGGGCGTCGATAGTCGGCGATGGCGACGACGAGTCGCTGGATGAGGCGTTGCGGGCCTCGTCCCCGGGCACAGTGCGCTCCATCGATGCAGACGGAATGATCCTGCGATGCGGAAAAGGCGCAGTGCGGGTGAGGGAAGTGCAGCCCGCCGGAAAGCCGCGCCTGACGCCGGTGGTTTGGAGCCGCGGGCGGGGCATCACTGTGGGCGACTGGTTCGCGTAGTAGTGCGCCCGGAATGGACGCATCGGGCGCCGCCGCAGGACGCGCCCTGACGGCAGCGCGACTATCTTTCGCCGTATGACGCCGGTGGAAGACTCAAAGCGCGGGAAACACATTCCAGGACTGAAACCGGGCGGGGTTACCGAACCTCGCACGGCGGCCGCGCTTGTGCTCGCGGATCTTCGCACGGGGTCGATGCTGGAGCCCGCGTTTGAGAAACGAATTCTGGGTCTCGATGCGCGCGATCGCCGCTGGATTCAGGAACTCGTGTGGGGAACGCTGCGCGTGCGCGGCTGGCTGGACGCGGTGTTAGCCGTACGTATTCGCGGCGGTCTTGCCCGACTCGATGCCGACCTGACGGACCTGCTGCGTCTGGGCGCGTATCAACTGCTCTTCATGGGCAGCGTGCCACCGTATGCGGCCATTGGTCAGAGTGTTGAACTCACGAAGCGTCGCCACGGCATTGGGGCGAGCAAACTGGCGAACGCAGTATTGCGTCGTATCGATCGCGAACGCGATGATCTCGAGCCGCCGGTTCCGGCCGACAATATCGAAGCGATTGCGCAAAAATATTCGCATCCGCGCTGGTTGGTCGCGCGATGGATGGCACGCTGGAGCGAAAACGACGTCATCAGGTTGTTGATTGCAAACAACGCCGAAGCACCGATAATCGTGCGCCCGTTTGGTGTCGTGCGCGAGCAGCTTGAGGCAATGCTGGAAGGTGCCGGGGTATCGGTCACCGAAATTCCGCTGGCGCCTGATTCCTTGCAGCTCGGAACGGGTGTTGCGCTGACAGAATTGGGCGCGTTCAAACAAGGTTTGTTTTTCGTACAGGATCCTGGTGCAACGCTCGTGGCGCGTTACGCCGCTGTACCCCTGGGTTCCGTTGTCGCAGACTTGTGTGCGGCACCTGGCGGAAAAGCGCTCGAGATGTCGCGTACGGCGAAGACCGTGCTCGCGTGTGATCGGCAGGCCGTGCGCGTTGATCGCATGATGACCGGTATTGGCCGCGTCGACGCCAGCAATGTGCTGGTGGTGGTCGCGGACGCCATCAAGCCGGCAATCCACCCGGTGGACGTGGTATTGGTTGATGTCCCCTGCACCGGCACCGGCACATTTCGTCGTCACCCTGATGCGCGTTGGCGCCTCAAGATTTCTGATTTCGCCGTGATGGGTGCGCTGCAGAAAGGCATTCTGCGCGCGGCCTCAACGGTCGTGAAACCCGGTGGCTTGCTGGTGTACAGCACCTGCTCACTCGAACCGGAAGAAAACGATCAGCAGGTTGATGCATTCCTCGCCACCCATCCCGATTTCACGCTCGAAACGCCGCCGGCGGGAACGGTGGCCAACGAAGTGCTCGACAACGGTCGACTGCGCGTGTTGCCACAACAGCACGGCGTGGATGGTGCGTTTGCCGCACGCCTGCGCCGGAAACATTCGTGAGGAATTTGCATGAGTTGTTCCTCGTGAGCGTGTTGGCATGATGGCCAAACGTCGTGGATCAAAAACAACGCTGCGCACGTGGATGGTGCGCGGCGCCATTGGAATCGTGGCGGGCATCGCGGTGGGGTTCGCGATCGGCGCGGTGGGCGTTCGCGTCTTGCAACCGCCCGGTGTGATCGCGGCCGAACCTGTGGTTGACAACACACGCAAACCACGCCCCACTGCCCAAGAGCCCGCGGCCGAGGCGCAGGCCGAGAAGCCCAGGGACGGCATCGTGGTGCCGCAGCTGATCGGAATGGAAGAAGGCGATGCGCGTCAGGCAATTTTGCGCGCTGGTTTTTCGATTGGCTCCGTCACGTTCAAAGCTGACGTCGAACCCTTGGGCACGGTGGTGGCATCGTTTCCGGTACCGGGTGAAGCGGTGGTGTTACCCGCGATGGTCAATCTCATTCTGAGCGACGGAAAAGGAAAAGCGGATTCGACCGCTGCCCCGCCGCACCCTGACGACAATTCTCCAAGTTCACCCAACGCTTCATGACTGTACGTATCGCTCCTTCCATACTCAGCGCTGATTTCGGCAAACTCGCGGACGATCTCGCGATGTGTGAAGCCGCCGGTGCAGACTGGATTCATGTCGATGTGATGGATGGCCGGTTTGTACCCAACCTGTCATACGGCGCCAAGATCATTGAGACGGTCAAGCGTTACACGCGGTTGCCCATTGATGTGCATCTGATGGTCGTCGAACCGGAGAAGTATTTCCAGGACTTCGTGAAGGCCGGCGCGAGTGTGCTCACGTTGCATCAGGAAGTCGCGCCGCATCTGGATCGTCAGCTCAACGCCATTCGCGAACTGGGCGCGCAGGCCGGGGTAGCAATCAATCCGGGCACGCCCGTTGAGTCGCTGCGTGAAGTCGCGCATCTGCTCGACCTGTTGCTCATCATGACAGTCAATCCCGGATTTGGCGGACAGCAGTTTATCGACTACAGCCTGGACAAGATCACCCGCGCGCGTGCGATGCTGCATTCCTGCGGCAGTACCGCAGCACTGGAAGTTGATGGCGGGATCTCGCGCGACACCATCACCAAATGCTGGCGCGCGGGCGCGGACACCTTTGTTGCGGGCAACGCAATCTTTTCGGCACAAAACCCTTCGCTGGAAATTGCACTGCTTCGAGGCCTTTGCTCGGTGACCACATGACAGCGAGACAGCAGTGGGCCATTGTTGGCGTTGTCGTGGCCCTGATGGCCGGCGGGCTCTTCACCGCCTCACGCTTCCTGAGCGAAGAACTCGCGCCGGTAAACGTGGGCAGCAAGGCGCCGGTGTTTGTGGCAGCAACGCTGGACGACAAACCCGCGACGAAAACGCTCAAGGATTACAAGGGTGACGTCGTGCTGCTGAACGTCTGGGCGACCACCTGCGGTCCGTGCCGAATCGAAATGCCCAGTATTGACAGTTTGTACCAACACTACAAATCGCAGGGCTTCAAGGTGGTCGCGATCAGCACCGACCCGCCCGGCATGACGCAAGCCATTCGTGATTTCGCCAAAGAGTACAACCTGTCGTTTGACATCTTGTACGATTCTGTCAGCGCCATCAATCCGCAATATCAGATTTACGGATATCCGTATTCGTTCATCATTTCGCGCGATGGCGTGATTCACAAAAAGTGGATCGGTCCCGACAACTGGAATTCTTCCGAAAACCGAAAGCTCATCGAACAAATGTTGGCCACATCGCAGTGATCCCGCACGACTGCATTATCGCCGCGTACCATGCGCTGTGCCGGGGACACATCCCTGAGAGCAGGTTTGGTCCGCTCTTAACTGCCGGAACGCTGAGAACCGCCGAGAAAGCTGAGAAAGGCTG
>Ga0105047_10014942_pt1 | contig 12272 bp, 7 predicted proteins | sample MAT04_FD_78384 | JGI IMG/M metagenome (GOLD analysis project Ga0105047, IMG submission 78384) | Freshwater microbial communities from Lake Fryxell liftoff mats and glacier meltwater in Antarctica - MAT-04 (megahit assembly) | ecosystem: Environmental > Aquatic > Freshwater > Ice > Liftoff... | reverse complement strand
GATCGCTGCTTTGCTGGCTGCACCGCCGAAACAGATCGCTCCCGATTACGGTGACTTGGCCAGCCGCAACCCTGGATACGGAGGGACGCTGCTGGCTGTGCAGAAGAACCATCCCGACTCACAGCAGATGCACTATGCGTTCGCGTTGCGGAACCTGAAGACCGGCTGGACGCTGGAGGACCGCAAGGTCTACTTCAATTGGTTTAACATCGCCCGCACATGGAGCGGCGGAGCCAGCTATCCAGGCTTCCTGCGGAACATGGATCAGGATGCGTGGAACAATGCGAGCGAGCAGGAAAAGCTCGCCATCGAGGCCTTTGGAGCCCGTAAGCCAGTCCTCCCCCCCGAACTGCCAAAGCCAGCTGGTCCCGGTCAGGACTGGACGCTCGACACAGTCCTGGCAGCTACAGGCCCGGAACTGAAGGGCCGCGATTACGAGCATGGTCGTCAGATGTTCGCCGCCACCCGCTGCATTCTGTGTCATCGCTACGACGGAGAGGGCGGCGCGACGGGGCCGGAGCTGACGCAGCTCGCGGGCCGGTTCTCATTGAAGGACATGGCAGAAGCGGTCGTTGACCCGAACAAGGTCGTTCCCGACCTGTTCCGCGCCAGCGTGATCACGACAAAAGCGGGGCTGGTCTATACCGGTCGGATTGCGTCTGAAACGACCGACTCAATCACGATCATTACGAACCCCGAGGACGCGACGAAGTTCGTCACGATCCCGCTGAACGAGATCGAGGAACGCACCGTGTCGACTGCTTCCCAGATGCCGAAAGACCTGCTGAAGCCGCTGAACCAGGAAGAAGTTCTCGACTTGATGGCGTTTCTGTTGTCGCGAGGAGACAAGAACTCGCCGATGTTCAAGCGGAAGTGAAGCCGTAAAGATTAACCTCGTTTCAATCCATGTTTGAGACCACACGTCCTCATGAACATCTGCAGAGTTTCTGTGTCTTCTTACAATAGATCGAGTTTCAGTGACGGCTTGGTGAACTTAGCTCTTACTGCATTCAGTGAGAAGTCGAGTAAGACGTGCTCAATGCGGTCGGGAGTGCCACATGATTTCATCAGAAGGAACTCGGCAACCAGGTGTGGCATTTGGGAAACATACACAAGCAGCAAAGGTGGCATTGGGCGAGTCCCTAGACACCGTCTATAAAATCTACCTCGATACAAACTTCTGGCTGAGGCTCAGAGATGTGGTTCTTGGGAGGAACGAGAACCCTAGCTGGCAATCCATACATAAGCGGCTGCAAGAATTGGTTGAATCAAAGGATGTAGTATGCCCATTGAGTATGGAGACATTTCGAGAAGTATTCCTCCAAACAGACCTCAACACCCTTTCTGCAACATTGAAGCTGATTGATCTGCTATCGCAGGGGGTGTGCTTGCTTGAGCCCCAACAACGAATGTACATAGAAGCGTTTCATTTCATACGGGAAAAAAGCGGTTTCAATACTGGAGAACTTTACCCATTGAATCACATGGTATGGACTCGTGCGTCATTTGCAATTGGCCAACCAACTCCAATGTTGCCGGATCTCCGAGAAGATCTTGAAGCAATGGATCAGATCAAATTCTTTGATTACATGTGGAATCTTCCGTTGAGTGACATGATCGACGAGTTGAGAGACAAGGCCACAAAGTGGAATCCGGTGATGCCTGATATGTCACTACAGATGAACGAAGACAAGGCTGCTAACGCCAGCGATTACTGTTCGTTTTACGAATTATTCCTGATTGAACTTCGTGGAATTATTGATTGCCACATCCCGGCCTTTTCGAAATTTTGCAGTCGATCTATGAGAGAGACTATGGAAAGCATTTAACTGAGCTAGAACGGACGAACGACACGTCTGGAACATCAATCGCAAACCTTATCTACGAGGGATTCCGTCAAGGCATGCACGCGAGAGACCTGCCGACATTCTTTGCATACGCAAAACTACACGCGAGCATGCGATGGGACAATAAACGAAAGTACAAGGCTAATGATTTAGCTGACATTCGACATGCCAGTACTGCGATTCCATACTGTGACTTATTCTTCACGGAACGGAGCCTCTGCCACTTGGTGTCTGATAAAACCACAGGACTTGCAACCACATTTCAATGTCGGACACATTCGAATGTACAATCGGCACTTGATGCAATTCTCGCCCTTCGAGTCAGAGGCATTCATTAGGTTACGCAGCTGTGGGCTGGTGTTGCCCGCTTGACAAGAAAATCTTGTACCACTGGCTGTAGCTTTCGAGAACAACACCGGCTGCAAAGGATTTCACTCGTAGAGACCCAAGACTTTGTCCTTAACCTCCCCACATGTCTCGCACTGACGAACCTAGGCTCTCAGCAACACAGGTACAATGGATTAATTTTCGTTGGCTATGCGGCTAAAGAAGAAATGCGATGAGAGTAGGCATTCATCGCGCTCAACTCTCATCGCTCATCTCAATCCTCCGCCTTGGTCCCGTCGCCGCACATCTTGACGACTTTGGGATCGAAGCGGGCGATCGTTTCTACCAGATCGACCTGCTGACGCATGACTTCGTCGATGTCTTTGTAGACACCGGGAACCTCATCCGAACCAGCGGACAAGATGCGAACGCCCCGGGCGAGCAGGTCGTTCGTCACAGCCTTGATGCGGAACTTCTCCCGTCCCTGGGTCCGCGACATGCGTCGACCGGCTCCATGCGAAGCGGAGTTCAACGAGTCGGGATTTCCACGACCACGTACGATGTACGCGGGGGTCGCCATTGAGCCAGGGATCACGCCAAGTTCGCCCACACCTGCCGGTGTCGCCCCTTTGCGATGGACGATGACCTCGCGGCCTCCGTGGATTTCCTTCCACGCGAAGTTGTGGTGGTTCTCAACGCCCGCAATGACCTGCGCCCCCATCAGGTGCGATACGTTCTTGTGGATCACATCGTGATTCGCAGCAGCGTAGTCACCCATCAGGTTCATCGCAGCCCAGTATTCCTGGCCCGCTTCGGTGTCGAGATCTAGCCACGCCAGCTTGCCGAACTTGGCGTACTTGCGAGGCAGATTCGACTGCGCGATAGAGCTGTAGGTGTTGCAGACTCCGTACCCGGTTCCCCGGCTTCCACTATGGCTGAGCAAGGCGACGTACCTGCCGGGAGCCAGTCCGAGTTCCGGTTGATCGAGCGTTACAATTCCGAACTCGACAAAGTGATTCCCCGACCCCGAGGTCCCGAGCTGCTTCCACGCCTTGTCTTTGCTCTCGCGCGTGACGCGAGTCACGCTCCAGTCCTGGTCAAGCACAGAGTGCAGCTGTTTGCGGTCGTGAGCTCCACCGGCTCCGAAGACGGTCCCTTTTTCCAGAGCCCGGTCATAGTCGGAGAACTGCTTCGGGGCATCGATCGACGCCACCGGCAGGTCGAGGATCGACAGCTTCATGCGGCACGCGATATCGACTCCGACCGCATACGGACAGACCGCATTGTCGAGTGCCAGCACGCCACCAATCGGCAGTCCGTATCCCAGATGCGCATCGGGCATCAGCGCCGCTCCCACGGCATTTGGCAGTCGGCACGCATCGGCCATTTGAGTGAACGTATTGTCGTCGATTCGCTCGCGTCCCCAGACCTTGTACTCGATCGGTTCACGCGGCGGGTCAGCCGGCTCCACGCTCAGCAGCGATTTCGCAAAGGCTCCGTACAGCGGGTCTTCCACAAAGGTGGCCGGTGCCGCCAGAATCTCTGCAATGATTCGCGGGCCGTGCTTCCCCTTGATCTCCCCCGTCATGGCAGCTTGCTGCACCGCCTGAATCGCTTCCACGACGCAGTCTTCCGGACAATCCAACTTCAGCAATTGCTTCTTGTTCATAGTGCCGAGCGAGACACACGTGGAGGAAATGGGTTCGGGGCAGGAGGTGGGCCAGGTAGCAAATGGCCATCTATCCCTCTACCACCACACTTTGCGAATGATGAACTCCCAGACATCGCCGAAGAGGACGTAGCCCAGGCTGCGCTGGCCGCAATGAATTTTTGCGGTGACTTCGGCCCCGATGCGACGGGCAGGAAGATGATTGGGATTGATGTCGACGAACAGTTCAACAATCGTCGAGCCTTCCTTTTGAGACTCGTTTGTGCGAGTGCCGATCTCAGAGAGCTTCCCTTGGAATCTTTGTGAGACCGCAGTCGCAGCGATGTAGTCGACATCCAGCTGTTCTGCCGGGGAGAGCTTCTGACGCAGTGCCGGAGAAGTAGTCGAAGAGCTGGTTCCCGATTTCGCGACCACGGCTCGCTGCAGGTGTCCCATGCGGTATTCGGGGGCATCGAGTTCCAGTCGCCAGGGACCATCGACGTTCATGATCTCGATCAGCCGGTCACCGCGCCGGACTGGGCGATCGAGCAGGGTTTGACTCACTTGAAATGTCGCGACGACCCCATTGACCGGGGACCGTACTTTCAAGGCCTCCAGCCGATCACTATACATCTTGGCTTTGGCCTCAGCTCCGGCTTGTTCGACCTTGGCCGTCTCGATTTCGGTTTGCAGCCGCGATTCTTCGTCGACCTGGCCTGCTGCGGCGGCTTTCGCCCTCTGGTCTTCCAATGACAACTGGGTGGTCTTGCGTTCGCTCGCGGCATTTTGGGCGGCGAGCAGCTCTGTTTGCAGGTCATCGCTGCGGAGGACCAGCACGACATCGCCTTGTTTGACGACTTGCCCATTCTCGACGAGGACTTGGATCACATCTCCGTCCCAGGGGGCGAAGAGATCATGCTGATCGGTCGGCATGGCACGTCCCGCAGCCTCGAAGCGGTACTCCCACGGCACAATACTCAGAGCAGCGACCACCCCCGCGAGCGCCGCGACGATCGCGAGTGCGATGGCCAGACGACGCCCTCGGAACCAGCCCAGCGTACGTCCCACAGACCGCCACAAGGGCAACAGAAAGATCGACTCCTGCGTGCGAGCATTGCTGATCGCCGCAGCCACATGATCGGCGACCATCGGAATGCGTTGCGACACACTCGGGAGCGGCTCGCTCTCTGTGGACTGTTCCGCGATCAGACACGCGATGACTCGCCCCGGCTTCAGACGCCGCTGATCTGACAGATCGAGCTCCGTTTTATGATGGGCGATGTTCTCTCGAAGCGGGATCAGCTGGACCATCCGCGAACGGCTTTCCTCCAGGAATTTGGAGAGCGGCTCTCGAAACGATTCAGGAAATCCATCCGTCGTCCCGGTATAGATCACCGGCTCGCCGAGATCGCAAACGGACTTGGCCAGTTGGGACATTTGATAGATCAGATTCGCCCGCTGTTGAGTCGATTCCTGGCCACTTGTGGCGACGATTTTGGCCCGCGAGCCATATCTCATCGCGATGCTGACTCGGTCACAATCCAGCAGAACACGCCCGTCGTTGGCCGCCACGGTCGCCACATCCGCGATGGACAGGCTCTTTTGCAGCGAGAGACTGAACTGGTCGAGTTGCCGCCAGAACTCATCATTCAAGGTGTTGACGGCGGGCGAAGCGGCGTGCGCATCCAGGGTCTTGGTGAGGAGTGCGACCACTTCGTCGCTCGCCAAGTCGATACCGCCTTTATCATTGGCCCTGTCCGTCGGGAAGAACAACTCCATGACGAGCGGCGTTTTCGACTGGACGACCACACGCCGCAGAGCTCGGTGGAATGTCACTCCAGTCGCTGTGGACCAGGGGCCGGGCTGCGGTGGGTCTTTGCCAAATACGGCTTTCAAGGGTTCCAGATGGACCGCAGCATTAATATTGAGCTTGCCATCTGGACCCGAGATGCGGGCACTCCCGCCTGCGGCCACAGCTTGAAACTTCCCTTCGCCATCGATCGCCCACAGCAAAGTCGCATGCAGATTTTTTCCGTCACAGATCGCATCAAAGAACTGATTCGCCCGATTTGCTGGCGGCAAAGTGCTGGTCCGTGCCTCTCCTCCGGCCTGTCTGGCGCGAGACAGCCACGCACTCCACGGATTCTCCGGCGCCATAACTCAATCCCTTCTTGCACTTGTGGCTTGAATGAACGTAGCATCTCCGGAAAGCCAAGTTCGACGCAAGCGACATTCTGCGTCAGTGCGTGTCGCCTTTGATTCTGGTTCCAGGGAACGGAAACCGACGATGCCCATTCAGACTCCGCCCACTGCGAGTGGCCCGCGAACTGCGGGGACTCTGCGCCATCGCAAGCGTTATGCCACAGCCAGCCTGCTCTGTGGGACGTTCTTGATCGCGGGGCTGGGAATCATGGCCACCGGGGGGGAGCCAGCGACACCGCAAGCTTCGACCTCGATCGCTCGATTCGAGCAGACCCGGCTGGTCTTTGTCGATCGTCATGAGGTCGCTTTCGATCGACCGGGCGTGCTGCAGCTTGTTCTGGAAGAGGGCGAGAATGTCACCAAGGGGCAAGTCGTCGCCCGACTCGAAGACTCCATTGCCAAGGCCGCCGTCGGAGTGGGTGAAGCTCGGGTGATGAATACCGCCGAGATTCAATCTGCTAAACTCCAGGCAGAACTCGCCGATCTCAAATATCGAGTCGCCAAAGACAAATCGGACGAGTATCGCAAGAAACCCGCCGAGACTCCTGCGGCTCGTCTGACGACGCCCACTCCGAATCTGGAGTCACCGACTCCGATCGAAGAGAACGAAGACCAACTCTATCCTCAGGTATATCTGGATGAGTTACGCCTCTCCTTCGAGGCGGCTCGATCCGACATCGGCCGATTCGAAAAAGAGCACGAGGTCAATCAACAGGGGTTGCTGCAAGCCAAAGCCGAGTTGGAGGTCTTGCAGCTAAAAGCTCCACGTGACGGACTGGTGACCCGTGCTTTTAAGCAGTCCGGTGAGGGGATTCAATCCGGGGAAAAAGTGTTGGAGATCATTTCGACCCAACGCATCCGCGCCGAAGTCGATGTCCCCGCCGTGACGGCTGCTCGATTGAAAGTCGGGATGCCCATCACCGTCATCGTGGAACAACCGACCGGTGAAAAGGCAATGAACCTGGAACGCTATCCGACCGTACTGAAGTTCATCGATCCGACGATTGGGCAGGTCTCGCATAAAGTCCGCATCTGGGCGGAACTTGACAACTCGCACGGCAAACTCCGTGAGGGGCTGAGCGCTTCCATCGAGATCGTCCCTGGAGCTGCTTCCCCTGTGACCACGCCTCAATAATGGATGGTCGCGATGCAGTTGCAGAAGGAGAATCAGTCGAGTTCATCGACCTCATTCGATCGCCCGATTCCGTATCGGCGGCGGTCCGATCTCGTGATTGCCTGGATCAAGTATCGGGGCGTGAAGCATGCGGTCATCAAAGATCCCCTGGCACTCAAGTATCACCAGCTCTCTCCGGAACAATACGCGGTCCTCGATCTGTTGAATGGCGAGAACAGCCTGAAGCAGATCCGTACGGCAGTCCAGTCTCAGTTTCCGACTGAACATTTTTCGCTCATGGATGTCCAGGGACTGGTGATCGATCTCCAAGAGAAGACGCTGCTGGTCGCCCTGCGTTTGGGGCAAGGGCCAGCGCTGCTCAAGAGCCACCGCGACAGCGTCCGGAAGAAAGTCCTCTCGACGCTGAAGAACCCGCTCACCATCCAGCTTCCCGGCTGGGATCCCGAGCGGGTACTCGCCGCGATGATGCCATTCACTCGCTGGCTGTTTAATCCCAAGGTCATCGTGCTGCTGCTGAGTTCAGTCGCGATCGCGCTGCTGTTTCTCGCGTCGCGGTTTGCGCAGATCCAGAAGAGTCTGCCCGAGTTCCAGCGATTCTTCAGCTGGCCGAATCTCATGTATCTGTGGGTGGCCCTGGCATGTATCAAGGTGATCCACGAGTTCGGACACGGATTGTCATGCAAGCATTACGGAAGCGAATGTCACTCGATTGGGGTCATGCTGCTGGTCTTCAGCCCGACGATGTACTGTGATGTGACCGATTCGTGGATGCTGCACAACAAGTGGCAGCGCATCATGATCGGTGCGGCAGGAATGTACTTCGAGGCCCTGCTGTCGACCGTCGCTTTGATGATTTGGTGGAACACCGAGCCGGGGATGTTCCACTATCTGTGCTTGAATACCTTCTTCGTGTCGACCGTCTCGACGGTGATTTTTAATGCCAATCCCCTCCTCAAATACGACGGCTATTATATGCTGTCAGACTATTTGGAGATCCCCAATCTGCGGCAAAAGGCCGATCAGATTTCGCAGCGCATGTTGGCGAAGCTGTGCCTGGGAATTGACTTACCAGCTCCGGCCTTCTTGCCCGATCATGGACGGTTCTGGTTCTTTACCTATGTGATCGCGTCTGCGATGTACCGCTGGCTGGTATTCGCAGGAATTATTACTTTCTTTTATACAGTTCTCAAACCGTACCGCCTGCAAAGTCTGGGGATTCTCATGGCCATCATCACCATCCTGATTTCGCTGGGTGGCTTCTTGTGGAGTACCTACAAGCTGATTTCCCAACCCCGGCGGGACTCGGTCAGCAAGCCACGACTTCTGGTCACGACTGCCCTCCTCGGAGTGCTGGGTTATCTGGTGCTGTTCCTCCCATTCCCCTGGTATATCGAGGCCCCGTTCACGATCGAGCCGGATCATGCGGTGCATCTCTATAACCCCGTGGAAGGGTTTGTCGAAACGCAATTCGCTCGCCCAGGATCATCCATCCAGCAGGGCGAACCACTTCTCACATTGGCCAATCCCGTCGTCGAAACACAATTGTTAGATGCTCAAGTCCAATTCTCCGCCGCCGAAGTCGAGTTGCAGGCCCTCAAATTGACGGGGAAGTCAGATGCAGCTGTCGTGGCGGAGGAACGTCGCGATGCCGCCCAACGGCAACTCGACTTGCTCCGGGAAAAACAGTCACGACTGGTCATTTTGAGTCCCGTTAGCGGAACGGTCGTGGCTCCGCCTCGCCGCGCAGGTCCGACGATTGAACAGATCCGGGAACGTCTGGCGGGCTGGTCGGGAACTCCCCTTGCGGCGCGGAATCACGGAAGTTTTCTGGAACCGCAAACCCATCTGGCGACGATCGCCCCTTCCGACAAGCTGCAAGCCGTGCTGGTCATGGACCAGACGGAGCGAGAAGAATTGATTCTCGACCGGCAAGTTCGGCTGAAGCTGGAGTCTCTCCCGACGGAGGTTTTGGAGGGACGAATCACCGAGGTGTCTCATCGGCACCTCGAATTTGCTCCGCCCGGCCTGTCGATCCGGTCCCAGGGCCCGCTCGTCACCGTGGCGGATGAGCAGGGCCGGGAAAAGCTCACGAGTGTGAGTTATCAGGCAATTGTCCCCCTGAGTGGTGATTCGAGGCTCGTCCGGTCCGGAATGCGTGGGACCGCACGTGTCCACCTGTTCGACCGTTCACTGGGGCAATGGATTTGGCGATTTATCCAAACCACGTTCCAGTTTCGGCTGTAACGTTTCCGTTGACTTTAACGGATGTAGTGAACCTGCGGCCTCCTCTCGGACGATACAGACGAGGAGAACGGGCATTATTGCCCAGTTGCCGGGGGGCATTCGCGCATGGGACGGTCGGTCGTCCAGAATCGGAACACGCTTTGTATGAGGCTCGCACGCTGGTGCGTCGCTGTCATGCTGCCGGTTTGGCTTTGCGCATGCCGACAAAACCGAAATCTCGCCGAAGACGATCCCGCATATCACGTCACTCCGAGCCGGATTCGATTCGATGACGAGCTGGCGTATCAGGATGATCTCGACCTCGACGGGGACTTGACCTCCGCAGACTCGCAGCGAATTACGACGATTAATTACGCCCTGGCGCCAGAGCCGATGCGGCTGAAGGATCGTCAAGAAATCGTTCGCTGGAATATGACCCTCCAGGAAGTGATCTTCCACGCGCTGGCCAATTCCAAGGTCATTCGCCAGGGCGGCGGGCAATTTCTCTCTCCGAATAATAGTTTGCTCCGATCTCCCGAAGGAGTTCCCACAATTTATGACCAGGCGATCCATGCCTCCGGTGTGCTGTTCGGCCAGCGCGGGGAGCAGGCGGCTATGTCGGAGTTCGACGCGCAGTTCACGACGCGGTTTATCTGGGGCAATAGCTCCACGATTCAGAACAGCCGAAATACCGGACTCGTCGCAGGCACGACGTTGAATGAGGATAGCGGCCAGTTCCAGTCGTCACTGCAAAAATCACTCTACTCGGGCGGCCAGTTAGGGCTCAGCCACAGTTGGAATTACTCTTCGAACAACAACACGCTGGGACGACTGTTTCCGTCGGCTTATGACGGCAATGTGCGGGCCGAGTATCGTCAGCCCTTACTCGCCGGAGCCGGATCGTTGTACTCGATGATCGCCGGCCCGATCTCCACCAATATCCAGGGGGTCACCGGGGTTCAGCAAGGGATTTTGATTGCCCGCATTAACAACACACTGGCCTCCGCAGATTTTGAGATCAGCGTGATGGGTTACCTGCGCGATGTGGAGATGCAATACGGAAAGCTCCATCAAGCCTATCAGGCATACCAGGTCGAGGTCGACAGTCTGAAAGACGCCGAGCGAATTCTCGGGATCGTCAAGGCCCGACGAGATGCGTCAGGGAGTGAACTGTCGCGAGTCGTCGAGGCCCGAGAAGGAACGCTGCTTGGTGAGCAGCGAGTTCTGGAAGCCCTGGATGGCATCTACACCAACGAATCGGAACTGCGTCTCTTGATGGGGTTCACTCTCCAATCTGATCGAATGATTTACCCGGTTGACCCTCCTGTGACTGCGGAGATGAAGCTCGACTGGAACGGTTCTCTGGGTACGGCGCTAGCTCACAGACCTGAACTTCGACGCCAGAAGGCAGCGGTGAAAAGCGCGGAACTTCAACTGCTGGCTGCGGAGAACCTGAATCGCCCTCGTCTTGACCTCCTGGCGAGCGGGCAGACCAACGGATTTGGCAACAAACTACTGGGGCCCAGTAGTGCCCCCGGTACGACCCAACCGATCGGAAGTGCGTACGACACCCTCTTCCGAGGAAACCAGACGGGGTGGAACCTGGGGGTCGAGTATTCGCAACCACTCGGGCTGCGATTTGCCAATCAGCAGGTGAAGAATAACGAGCTGAAACTGGCCAAGGCGTTGACGATCCTGGAAGCTCAAGAAGCGGATATTCTGCATCAACTCACCGCTGCATTTCAGGCGGTCGATCGGACCTTTCTCGCGATGCAGACTCAGGACTCGATCGTCAAAAACGCAGAAGATCGCATGGCTGCGGCTGAGGCTGATTACAACTCCAACAAAGATGGCCGAGGCTATCTCGATCTCGATTCGCTGAATCGGGCTCGGGACATTTACTCGCAAGCCTACGTCAAGCGTGGACAGGCGAGGCTGGAGTACTCGATGGCACTGACCGACATCGAATACCGGTGCGGCCGTCTGCTGGAACATCACAATGTGATCCTGGGAGCTGACCCTGGATCGGCCATGACGGCCCCGATGTCGAACGAACCGGCTGCGGAATCGCCTCCTGACAAAGGCCCGGAATTGGCACCACCCCCCATGCCATTCCCGAATGAGACGCCCCGGAAGCCCGCTGCTGCGCCCCCCTCGAAAGACGAGATTACAACTCTCGATCCGTTACGCTCCGACTCCGAGTTCGTTTCGACCTCAGAGTCCGAGTCTGCCTCGGAATCCGTGAGTGAGACCACCGTCGAGGTGGCCGAAGAACTCTTCCATGAGCCAGATCCGGAGACGGACGACTGGACGAAGGATGCTCCGAACGACAAACTCCGAACCCCTGACTCGGCTTCCCGACCAGAGGCCGCACCGGCTGGCGAAGAGACCCTCAGCTCGAATGCGGAGGAGACAGAACCAGGCACACCGCCGGATCCCGATGCGTGGGCGCATCCCAGTCCCGAATCAGAAACAGCTCCCCCATGACCACGCCTGACATCCCGTTGCCGTCTATCCCCGGAGGTTGGGGCAGCGAGATCGTCCATGTCGGTTGTCGAACACTGGACCTGTGGCTCCCGAAGAAGCCGGATGCTTTTCTGGACGACCCCGAGGTCATTGAGGCCAATCGTCGCGATGACTATATGCCGTACTGGGCCACACTGTGGCCCGGTGCGAAGATCATGGCCCAGGTCATCGACCGGGCTCCCTGGCCCCGGGATTGCGAACTGCTGGAACTCGGTGCCGGCGTCGGATTGGTCGGGCTGGTCGCCCAGACGCTCGGCACCCCCGTCGTGTTCAGCGATTACGACCCCGTTGCCGTCCAGGTCTGTCGCTTCAACGCGGTTCGCAATCAGCTGCCCGACCCGGAAGTACTGACCCTCGACTGGCG
>Ga0105047_10014940_pt1 | contig 12273 bp, 11 predicted proteins | sample MAT04_FD_78384 | JGI IMG/M metagenome (GOLD analysis project Ga0105047, IMG submission 78384) | Freshwater microbial communities from Lake Fryxell liftoff mats and glacier meltwater in Antarctica - MAT-04 (megahit assembly) | ecosystem: Environmental > Aquatic > Freshwater > Ice > Liftoff... | reverse complement strand
TATTTACTTACTTTGACTGTGCTTGAGTCAAGCAGGAAATCTGACACGACGCATTTAATAGGTAATTTCATTAGCTATCTTTCTACTTTCTTTTTAAAAAAGTAGCATCATAACAACACAATTTTATAATTCAAAATAATGTTATGTTAGATCGATATAACCACTTATTATTAACAGGCACGGCTTATGAAACTCCAGCAACTTCGCTATTTATGTGAAACCGCCAATCAGGATATGAATTTATCCAAAGCGGCAAAAAAATTACATACTTCTCAACCCGCCATCAGCAAGCAAATACAAATGCTTGAGGAGGAGCTTGGCGTTGATATTTTTTTGCGCAATGGTAAACGTATTGTGCAAATAACGCCACCTGGGCAACTGATCATAAAAACGGCCACCCGGATGCTTCGCGATGCCGATAATCTAAAAAAAATTGCGCAGGAATTTACCAACGAAGCCGGTGGTTCACTGACTATCGCAACAACGCATACGCAGGCGCGCTATGCTTTACCCCCGGTGATCAAGCGCTTTACCGGACGTTACCCAAAAGTCAAATTAATCCTGCGGCAAGGCAGTCCGATGCAAATCTCTGCTTTAGTGATTTCGGGTGAAGCGGACATTGCGATTGCCACTGAAGCCATTGAACATTTTCAAGAATTGATATTGCTGCCGTGTTATCAGTGGAATCGATGTGTCGTTGTGCCACCCAAGCACCCGCTTCTGAAGTTAAAAAAACTCACATTGGAAGCAATTAATCAATATCCTATCATTACTTATGATTTTGCTTTTACCGGCCGCTCAAAAATCAATCAGGCGTTTGCAAGCCGGGGACTGGAGCCCAATGTGGTGCTGACCGCTATAGACTCTGATGTGATCAAAACTTATGTAGAACTGGGGCTAGGTGTTGGTATACTGGCAAACATGGCGTTTGATCCTAAACGAGACAAGAATCTTAGATCTATCGATGCCAGTCATCTGTTTGAACCCAGTACGACACGCATCGGTATAAGCCGCAACAGTTATATACGTGGTTATGTCTTCGATTTTATCGAAATGTTTGCGCCACACCTTGATCACGCCAGTATTCAAACCAAACTGGAAAGCAGTAAATCTGATGACTCAGAGATTGCAAATTCATTCCCATTGAAAGCAAACACCCAATCATTTGTTGAGGTCAAAAAATGAAAACGATTCTTAGTCTGATATTGGCATCACTCATACTGGCATTCATTGCCCTTGGATCCGGCGCTTACAATATGGCCGCCACGGATAAACACTGGGGTATCACGGAAAAGATTATCGAATGGGTTCGTGAAAGCTCCATCGAAGCACGCGCCAAGCACTTGGAAGTACCTCCTCTGGATGATGCAGAGGTACTGCTGAAAGGTGCTGAACACTACAATGCCATGTGTACAACTTGTCATCTTGCCCCTGGTTTGAAGCCGACAGAACTGTCGATAGGCTTGTATCCACAAGCACCTGTATTCCATCAGCGCGAATCAGTCGATGATCCAGTCAAGAAATTAGAACACATCAGAGCATATTTCTGGGTAATTAAAAATGGCTTAAAAATGACCGCCATGCCAGCCTGGGGCCTCAGTCACGATGATGATTCGATCTGGGCGATGGCGGCTTTTGTTCTCAAAATGAGCCATATGACACCTGAACAATATGAAAATCTCATCAGCTCAGCCAAAGACCACTCGCATGATCATGATCATGAGCACAATAGTCATTAACTTGAATAGCAAAGTACCAAGATTTAGCTCAGCCTGATTACTTGATCTGTTGCTTATCCAAGTACATAACTTTGATTCAGTCGGTTATCGCCAAGGATCTTATTGCAAGCTATCTGTGCGCAAATTATCGGATTGGCACTGGCCCTGAATCAATTTCCCTACGAATTGATCAATACTCAGAAGCACTCGCAAAATTCCTGATTTCCTCGGGACAATCTTGCGCGGCTATTATTAGTGCCTATAATCCATACAGTCGGCGATTAAGCAATGAAAAAAATTGTGCGGCGCACGAATCGCTCAGGAATTTCTTGGGTCAGCATTCCTACCCGACAATTGAAAGCTTAAATACTGACCCAGCCGGCTTATGGCCCGCAGAAAAAAGTTTTTTTGTGCCCGGATTGGATCTGAATACCGCTCAAACATTGGGACAGCAATTTGATCAGAATGCGATTGTATGGACCAATAGTGATGCAATACCCCGCTTGATCCTATTGCGCTAGAAACAATCGATTAAGCATTTGTTTCAACAGAAAATGACTCAACGCCAGACAAGATACTAGGGCATCAAAAAATTCAGTATAGCTGCCAACACAAACCCGGTGCTATACTCATTACTTTCACAACCGTTTGGGAGATACAACTATGAAGCAAACACTCACCTTTCTGACTTTGGCTATATTCAGTTTCGGATTGCTTGCTTTTGATGCGGAAGCAAAACGCATGGGCGGCGGCAAAAATATAGGCACACAACGTCAATCCGTTAACCAGCAGCAAGCTGCGCCTAATTCCCAGAAATCTCCGGCAGCCGCACCTGCAGCAGCCGCTGCTGGGGGTGGAAGTAAATGGGGTGGCGCACTGGCAGGTCTTGCAGCCGGTGGTTTACTGGCCGCACTCTTTATGGGCGGTGCGTTTGAGAACATCAACATGATGGATATGGTCATGCTGGCGTTATTAATCGGCGCGGTGTTCTTTGTTATCCGCATGCTGCGCAAACCCAAAACTGCAGAGCCCACACCTTCGATGCAATATTCGGGGGCGAACACAAACACGCAAGACCGTTTCAGCACGCCACCGTTTACCACACCCGCAGGAACTGCAACAGCGGATAGCAGCGAAACTGCTTATCGCCAGCCGAATATTCCGGCAGACTTTAAAGTGGAACCGTTCATACGCAATGCAAAGGCTTCGTTCATGCGCTTACAGACTGCGCATGACCATGGCGATGTCAACGAAATCCGTGACTACACAACCCCCGAAATGTTTGCGGAAATCAGTACGCAAATTAATGAACGGGGTGATACACAGCAGAAAACGGAAGTACTGTTTATTGATGCCAATCTGCTGGAAGTTGAAACAACCAATGATTTGGCAATCGCCAGTGTCCGCTTCACCGGTCAGCTACGCGATGCACCCAATGGCGAGCCAGAAGCATTTGATGAAATTTGGCATGTACAGAAAGATCTGAAGGATTCTGATGCCACCTGGTTATTGGCAGGTATTCAGCAAGCTTCCTAAGTTTTTTGCAATCTAGCGTTATTGGATTTACCCGGCCGGAACGCACCTGTTCCGGGTTCAGCGATCAGGCCGGGGTCAATTTTCTGTCGCTTATACCAACTCGCGCAACTATTCCCAATTAATCTTCAGCAATAATCATCTACTGACCGCATCCAATCTTTAACACCATGTATACAAGATTATCAAAAACAGTGATGGTCTTGGCTTTTGCACTGTATGCCTCGCTGGTAGCATTCAACAATCTTACTGATTACAACTCTAATTTTTCCCTCGTGACTCACGTCCTTATGATGGACACAACCTTTTCTGATAACCAGGGAATGTGGCGGGCTATTCATTCTCCCTTCATTCATCATACGGTTTTTGGTTTCATCATTGGTATTGAAATCGTGATTGCAGGACTTTGCTGGCTGGGCGGTTTGCGTTTATATCAAAACCTTAAAGATCCCGCATCCTTTAATCAGGCAAAAGGTCTGGCAATCCTGGGATTAACACTCGGTTTTATCCTGTGGTTTACGGGATTTATGACGATTGGCGGAGAATGGTTCCTGATGTGGCAATCAGAATCGGCCAATGGACAACAAGCTGCGTTCCGCTTAGTTGCGATAATTGGTATCGCCCTCATCTATTTAACCCAAACCGATGAAGAGACTCACCCGTAGAAACCATACCGAACTTCGAATACTCCAGTTCTATAATACCAATGCGTCAATCCCGGCTTGGGCAATCTGCGCATCCTCGAATGATCGCACGCCACTGACACCGATCGCGCCGGCAAATTGATTGTCAACAGCAATCGGCAGTCCGCCTTCAATGGGCAATGTGCCCGGCAAATTCAGATACCTGAGGCGTCCTTCCGCAATATTCTCTTCCCAGATTTTAGTTGGACGACGAAATGCAATGGCCGCACGCGCTTTTTCAATGGCCACGTTGATACTGCCGAACTGAGTATGATCAAGGCGTTGCAAGTAGAGCAAATGACCACCGTCATCCACGATAACAATGACAACCGGCCATCCATTCCGCTTGGCTTCCGCTTCTGCACCCGCGGCTATTTTCTTGGCGTCATCCAACGTGAGCATTATTTTGTTCGTAGTCATATTCACCTCTCAAAGCAGCAGACCGGCAATCCCATCGGCACCCAATTTCGATTCCAAAGGACCAAGCCCGCAACTTATTTTTATGTTGCAATAAAATCTGAATGGCCTATTTGGTTCATGGAACTGTTATTTAAATCCCAGCACCGCCCTCAAACACTTCCTGACGCATCTGGGCTTGTGAAATATTACTGCCCGGCGGCACACTGCGCGTCAACCACACATTACCGCCGATCGTCGAGCCTCGTCCTATGGTAATACGCCCCAATATAGTTGCGCCTGCGTAAATGACCACATCATCTTCAACAATAGGGTGGCGCAAATTTCCCTTCACCAAAGCACCATTTTCATCAACCGGAAAACGTTTGGCGCCCAATGTAACGGCCTGATACAAGCGCACATTCTGGCCAATGATCGCAGTTTCACCAATCACCACACCGGTACCATGATCAATAAAGAACCTGCCGCCAATCTGCGCACCCGGATGTATCTCGATACCGGTGACTGAATGCGCAATTTCTGAAAACATGCGTGCGATCAACGGCGCGCCCAGACCATGCAAAACATGCGCCAGCCGGTAATGCGTAATAGCCATTATCCCAGGATAACAAACCAGCACCTCATCCACATTACGCGCCGCCGGATCACCTTCATAAGCTGCAATAATATCGCTTTCCAGCAGACTCCGGACTTCCGGCAATCGTTTGGCAAATGCCTGCGTAATGGCGACCGACTGTTCACGATCTTCATTGCTGAGAATCTCCAAGCCAGAGTTATAATGCAATTCATGCTGGATCTGCACCATTAATTCGCGCAATGTCATGTTCAGCGTATGCCCGACATAATAATCAATGCCTTCATCCGCAAATTCCGACGACCCCAATCGATTAGGAAACAAGGCCGCGCTCAAGCCCTCAGCGACACCCATCAGAATCTTGCGCGACGGCAACTTGGGTGGCTTGTCATGCCCCCGGTTACGGCTCTGCAGCGAGGCCATACGCAAAGCGCGCAGCTCAGCAACAATATTCTCCACATCCAAATAAGCGCTCCGCAAAAGGGGATCTTGCGTTCTCTTGATATCGTTCACGATGTCGTCAAACCCCGTTCATCAAACATACCTTCAAAAAGAATACTGCTCAGATAACGTTCAGCAGAATCCGGCAAAATAACCACAATGGTTTTTCCAGCATTCTGCGGACGTTTGGCATGACGCACTGCGGCCGCTACGGCTGCGCCACAGGAAATACCGGCCAGAATGCCTTCTTCCCGCGCCAAGCGCTGTGCATACACGATCGCCTCTTCATTACTGACTTGCTCTATTTCATCGACTAATGAAAGATCCAGGTTATCGGGCACAAAACCTGCACCAATTCCCTGAATTTTATGCGGCCCGGGTGCCAATGACACCCCTGCGCGCTTTTGTGACAACACCGGGCTCGCCGTGGGTTCAACAGCCACCGCGGTAATGGCTTTGCCTTTGGTTTGCTTAATATAGCGGGAAACACCGGTAATCGTGCCGCCGGTTCCCACGCCCGCTACAAAAATATCGATGGCACCATCGGTATCATCCCATATTTCCGGGCCGGTCGTTTTTTCATGAATTCCCGGGTTGGCTGGATTTTTAAACTGTTGCAACAGCACATAACGGCCTGGATCAGAAGCAACAATCTCTTCCGCTTTGGCCAAAGCACCGTTCATCCCGCGCGCGCCCTCGGTTAATTCCAGTTTGGCGCCCAACGCAACCAGTAATTTACGACGCTCCACACTCATCGTTTCCGGCATCGTCAAGGTCAGCGGAATCGCCCGCGCGGCCGCAACGAAAGCCAGCGCAATGCCGGTATTCCCGCTGGTCGGCTCAACAATTTCTTTCCCGGGACCGAGTAATCCCCGGCGTTCCGCATCATCGATCATAGCAGCGCCAATGCGGCATTTCACCGAATACGCCGGATTACGTCCTTCAATTTTTGCCAATACCAATGCCGGTGCGCCGTCAGTCACCCGGTTAAGACGCACCAGTGGCGTACGCCCAATGGACAATGAATTATTTTCAAACCAATTTGCCATAAACTTTCCTTTTCTATGTAATGCCCATTCAGACGAACTACCAATCTTTCTTCAGTCAAAGACACGAACCGCCTATTTCGACACGACCAAACCCAGCGGATTTGCCAGAATCATAAGGATTTCACTATAGCGCATTCGTTCTCAGGCTGAAAGTACATACGCTGCTATTTCATGAATTTATGGGAATCATTTGCAACAGCAAAATAAGTCATCTGGCATGCTGTCACGTAAGAAAGTATTTAGAGGATAAAATGAAAAATTGAATGATCGCGAATCATAAAATATTATCAATCGTCTCATTTTTAGATAGATATAAAATGCAAACACTGCATAAATATAAGCAAAATGCTTATATACATATTAAATTGACAGCTTAAACTATGAGAAGGATGGATTAGGCCAAGTATTTTGAGCAAGGCAATTAGTTTATAGAATATGGCGTTCATTAATATCGCTGCCATGTATTAACTATACTAAGGTTAGTTATTGAACACCCAGTTCCTTAAAGTCATTGATTGAAAATGCAATCATGTTAGATAAAAAAAGAGCAATTATTTTTGCACTAAAATATAAAGGGGTTAATTATGAAAAAGAATTTTAAACATAACGCAGTTATTGGATTACTGTCATTAATGCCGATAGGCGCGTACGCAGCACCTATCGATCTGTCAAGCTGGACGCCGTTGACGCTTAATTTTCCGGGCTGACAAGGCGCTGGCAGCTGGGTATTGGAACCAGGAAATACCGCTGTCAAACAGGTAATTAACGCCGACCCTTCTTTCTTCTTGAATAACCAGAACACTGCGAGTTATTCGGTAGACGGTTCATGGGAAGTCACAACAAGGAGCGATGATGATTACATGGGTTTCGTGTTTGGCTACCAGAATTCGAGTAATTTTTACTTGTTTGATTGGAAGCAGGGCACTCAAGGCTACGTTGGCCGAACCGCTACGGAAGGAATGACCATTAAGGAATTTCATGGTGCTACTGGCGACGGCCTTGCAGATCTATCCTTAGAAGAATTCTGGGAAAACTCAGCTAATTTTGGTGACATGGAAATTCTCGCCACGAATCATACTGGCAATGGCTGGAATGATAATGTTCTGTATAACTTTCACCTTGATTTTAATTTGATCCCTGGAGAGATTCATATCGTTGTTAAACAAGGCTTAACTGAGTTGTGGAATGTTACCGTTAACGATACAACATTTTCTGCAGGGCAGTTCGGGTTCTACAACAATTCACAGCAAGCCGTAAGATACGCAGGGTTCGAAATAACGCCCGTTCCAGAACCTGAAACCTACGCTATGCTGCTGGCTGGACTAGGCTTATTGGGGTTTATGGCGCGCCGCAGGAAGGTAATGGCCGGATAAAAGCCCAGGATTACATTTAATCCAGAACAGGAGCTGTTGCTCCTGTTTTTGTTTCTTGAACGGATATTCGCTTGTCGTTTTGTTAAGCGTCGTTTGGCAAAACTCAATAGCATGCTTGAGCAGATTTTCTGCTTACGAGTGAGCAAAACTGGATTTCGTTTTAATCCCCCGTCGTGTTAGGCTCTATGATGCAATTGTCAGAATATTACGTTCAAGGAAACTCTGATTATGTCCTTCTACAGGCTCAGGATGGACGGTAATATATTGATTACGCTCGTGGTAAGCTTGTCGAACCATGAATATAATCAACTTAATCAGAATTTCCTCAAAACCCGTTTTGACCGATTCAAATTCTAATCAAGGAGAAAAATTATGTCATTACGCATCAACGACATCACCCCAAATTTCACTGCGAAAACCACTCTGGGAACTATCGATTTCCATCAATGGATAGGCGATAGCTGGGCTATCCTGTTTTCTCATCCCAAAGATTTTACGCCGGTATGTACCACAGAATTGGGCTTTATGGCCGGCCTGGAAAAAGAATTTGCACAACGTAACTGCAAGGTAATCGGTTTAAGTATCGATCCAATTGACAACCATGAGCAATGGGCCAAAGACATTGAAGAAACGCAAGGTCATGCGGTTAAATTCCCGATAATCGGCGATACCGATTTAGCTGTCGCCAAGTTGTATAACATGCTGCCTGCGGATGAATCAGGCACATCGGAAGGGCGTACAGCAGCAACCAATGCAACCGTTCGTTCTGTATTTATCATTGGGCCGGACAAAAAAATTAAATTAATGATGACCTACCCGATGACCACTGGCCGCAATTTTCATGAAATTCTGCGCGTACTCGATTCGATGCAGTTGACTGCGCAATACAAAGTGGCTACACCGGTCAATTGGAAAAAAGGGGAAGATGTGATCATTGTGCCCAGCGTCTCTGATGAAGAAGCTGAAAAACTCTTTCCACAAGGCTTTAAAACCATCAAGCCTTACTTGCGCACGACAAAACAGCCGGGCTAATTTAGGTTCACTCTGCCCAAGTACAGAATAAGTCCGAAACGCGATGAACGAACACTAACTGAAAGGCTGCTCACCGATTCTTTTCTGCAATTCTTGCAGTTCGGGCAAGCGTCGCTTGTAGCCGGTTTCTTCGATCAGTTTCGCCGCCTTCGTTACATGCTCTTGCACTGAATCCCCCCCTGGCCCCACTTTTTCTAAGGAGGGAATGACAACCACATCACTTCCTTGACTTCCCCCTTTGAAAAAGGGGGATTGAGGGGGATTCCCTTTCTCCGCAATCAGCAGCCGCGCCATTTCCAGATGATAATCGGTCAAATGCAGCCGCATGCCGCTGGATTCGGCGATGTCATACACTTCTTGCAAATCCTGGCGGGCACGGGTGAAGTCACGGCTGGGGTTGCGGGTATCGCGATACAGGGCAGCGCGGGCGAGCAAGCCACGAGGTAGATCATCTTGTTGTCCACTTGCACGCAAATCGACCACAGCTTGATCCAACCAACGGGCAGCTTGCGGAAAATCCCCTAACTGCCAATATGCACGCCCGAGAGTAAGTTGATCCAGAGCAATATCTAGCAAACCCATTCCGCCTTTTCCATCAGAGTGCTGAGAAAGCTCCAGAGCATATTGAGCTCGCTCCAATACCTCTGTCGTCTTGCCCTGCGCCAGCAACAGATCGCAGTAGCGGAAACCCCAAAGTGAATACAGGCGTGGATACTCAGGTTGAAATTCTTGCTGGAGTTTTTCCGCTTCATTGAACAGTTTGAGTGCAAATGCCTTTTCCCCGGCCTGATGTAGAACATCAGCGCGAGTGGTGCGCCTTGATATGCGATAGAAAAAACTCCCAGATTGATCAGCATAATCTATACTGCGTTGACTGTTAATGGTTGCTGCTGCCATATCGCCAAAGGTGAGCTGCAGTTCGCTGAGGGAAGATGCGCCATTGGCAGCACTTATCCAATTTTCTAGCTTTATTGCCTTATCTACGGCTACTTGCATTGGTTCCAGTGCCTCACGCAACCGCCCCAAGGCGCGCAAATCGAAGCCAGTCCAACTCAATACCCCAGCTTGCCAGTGTTCCGTCAAACCCACAGCGAGGATATGCCACGGAGTAGTGAATAAATGTGCCACGGCGGCGAGGTCATCACTGACAGCACCGAGACTTTTTGTAAGATAAAAGTCAGATTCACGGTTGATACGCGGCCAATAAACCTCATCCACCACCTGCTGATGCAATCCCGCCGCACAACCATGTGCCACTGCATTGAATAGCGGTTGCATTTCTTCTAGTGTGTCGGGGAATTCCTTTTTGGGTAAAGTTCTGTAGTATTCGTAAAGCTGGGTATGCGCTTTCCGCCAGGCTGGCTGATTCTCCCGCAATTGCCGCCCGAAGTATTCGCGAATCAGCGGGTGGCAGTCGAGCAGGTCGTCTGGTGCACCATCTGTTTCTTCGTGCCGGGAGAGCAGATGGTGTTCTTCGCATAACGTTGTGATGGCTTCCAGCCAATCGTCCTCGCTGATTCCGGCAGTCAGCTCAGGAATTTGTTCGTCCCACAATACTTGCAATACTTCCTGCCCGATCGGATGATCAAACAATCCCAGCAAGTACAATAACGCCAGTTCCGGTTCACCGGCAAACCATTCTTCGTAGGCTTGCATGACTTTGAACGCATGGCGGCTTACCTGATTGCCGTCCGGTTTGACCAAATCCTTCATCGTATCGCGCTTAAGCACATCACCCTTATAGCGCAAGCGCAAGACATTACCCAGCAAGCTAAGCGCCAGAGCATGACAGCCGTATTCGTTGACCGTTTTTCCCAGTTCCTTGTCGCTTCCCTTCACTTCAAGTGATTGCAATAGCTTTACACCATCGGCAGGTGCGAGATTTTGCAAATTGTGCGCAACAACATTTGCGCGGTCGCTCAGTTCATGAACGGCTATGCGCGTCGTGATGATGCACAAACCGTTGTTCTGCCCAGCCAAGCTTCGCAGCAATTGCCGTATCGCGCGGTCTTTGAGTTCGCCGCGCATGCCTTTGCCCGCATGTTGCAATGGCTCCAATCCATCCAACACCAGCACGCAACGCTGCTGCCGCAGCAAATCGGCCAGATGCTCGCCTTTATCTTCTTCATTGGCAAACGAAGACAAGGAACGGGTTGAACCGAGTTTTTCAAACGCATGGCTGAAAAACGGCGTGGCGGAGACTTGCTTATCTTCGCTTGATCCTTGCGAATAGAATGACCAGGCAATCAGTGCATCGATGTCGTTCGCGTGATCGAGCCAATGTCGCAGCAGCTTGGTCTTCCCCGTTCCTCCCGGCGCAATGAACTGAATGATGCGCGTACCGTTACCCGCCCAGGCATCATTGAGCAATTTAAGCTCTTCTGCACGACCAAAGAATCCCCCCTTGACGGTGGGCAGGCGATCGGAGTGAATTGGGATTGTTGCTGTTTGCGCGTTGCTGGGCAGCAAGTGCAATTTATTTTTAGGAGCAGGTTTGACTGCGAGTGGTTGTTTGGCCAGGTAGCGGCACAATATGTTGTAGCTGCCGTCACAGCTCAGATCATAGTGTGTGAATGCTTTCAACGGCCTGGGAACAAATGCAGCATCGGTTGCCTTAAAAATAACTGGCACAAACTTACTGTTCAAACTGTCGTTATCGTAAATACCCTGGTAAGCCAGCAGAGATTCCCACTTTACCCCCTTGCCCGTACCCGGTTTCTCCGTACGTTTCACCCGATTCAAATAAGTTTCGGTACAAATGATAAGAACATACGTGGCTTCCTCCAACATCCGTTCCATCCACAAAGGCCATCCCTCAGATGGCGAACCGTTGATATACTGGTCAATTTCACAGTCAATATCGTTTTCGTTCAAGCGATCGGCAAGCGCTAGCACCTGTTGACGGTGTTCGTTGGAATCGTGGCTATAGCTGATGAAAACCTTGGGCATGGATATTCTTCATTCTGGCGCTGGAATAACCAAATAATACCGTTTATCAGCAATGATAAATAGAAAAACACAGCGGCGAATCAAAGGAGACTTCGATTCGCCGCTCGTTGAAAGTGGTATCAACCCCAGCTTCTTTTAAAAGATTTAAAAGCTACTCCTGGAATTGGCTTGATTTTCTAGTGGACCGTTTAATTCTTTTTCTTCATAGCTTCACAACTATCGAGAAAGGCTTGCCGTGCAGCTTCATCGTTCTTAAAAGCTGTGAGGGATGACTCCAGTCCTCTTCCTGCACAATTCTCCGAACTTGCTTCGGGAAGTCCGCCACAACCAATCAGTGCGATACTTAGGCCAATAATACAAGCGACGCTAAATTTAAAATTCATCTAAAATTTTCCTCTATAAAATATTCACTATGGCTTGATGGTTAAACTCGATTTCTCAATCGTTTGGCGCTGGTTCGGCCATTCGAACCTAACGGTATAATTCTACATGAATCCTCATAGT
>Ga0105047_10014938_pt1 | contig 12275 bp, 10 predicted proteins | sample MAT04_FD_78384 | JGI IMG/M metagenome (GOLD analysis project Ga0105047, IMG submission 78384) | Freshwater microbial communities from Lake Fryxell liftoff mats and glacier meltwater in Antarctica - MAT-04 (megahit assembly) | ecosystem: Environmental > Aquatic > Freshwater > Ice > Liftoff... | reverse complement strand
TTGGCGGGCAGGGCCTACTGGGGCGCGGCCGACCCACCGGGCTTTGTGCGCGCCGCCACGCACATTGGTGCCTACAGTTTCATCGGTCCGCACAGTGTTCTGGCACCGGGCACACGGCTGGGCTGCGGCGTGCTGGTGCGCGCCTACAGCTACGTGCGCGGCGAGGTGGCGGACTTCGCCATCGTCAGCGGCCAGCCCGCGGTGGTGATTGGCGACACCCGCAGGGTCGACGAAGCCTGGCTGGCCCAGCACCCCGACTGCCGAGGCGACTACGACGCCTGGCTTCAATCCATTCACCACCGCTGATGCGTTATGTCTTGTTCGGCGACGCCCAGAGTCCGCACCTTCTGAAGTGGGCGAGAGCACTGGTGCTGCTGCCGCCCGTTGAGCTGTGGGTGGCGTCCAGCCGGGGCTTTGATGCTGGCTTTGACGCCATCGTGCCGGCCGCGCGCCGCCTGGCGCTCAACACCCGGCCCAGGGCTGCGGGCGGCAACGCCGCGCTGCTGCTGCAGCTGCCACGCTTGCTGGGTTGGCTGCGCCAGGTGAATGCGCCCTGGTTGCACGCGCACTACCTCACGTCGCACGGCACGCTGGCCTGGCTGGCCCAGGTGCTGGGCCGGGTGATCAGCCAAGAGAGGGGCCAAGAGAGGGGCCAGATGTTGGGACAAGCGCCAGTGCGGCTGGTGGTATCGGCCTGGGGCAGCGATGTTTTGGTGGCCCCGCAGAACAGCGCGGTCTTGCGCATGCTCACGCGCCGGGTGCTGCGCGCAGCCGTGCTGTCCACCAGTGATTCCGCCGTCATGGCGCAGCGCATGAAAGAACTGGGCGCCGACGAGGTGATGGTGTTTCCTTTCGGGCTGGAAGCCATGCCGCCGGCGCCACCGCCCAAGGACGATCTGCTGTTCTTCAGCAACCGCGGCCTGGAGCCCATTTATGCACCTGAACGGGTGCTGGAATTCTTCGCGGCCGTGGCGCCAGACAATGCCCGACTGGTGGTGGCCAACGACGGCTCATTGCTGACAGCGTTGCAGGCCCGGGCCCGGCAGCTGGGCATCAACGGGCGTGTGCAGTTTGTTGGCCGCCTGGACGCCGCCACACAAGCCACCTGGTACGCACAGGCCCGCTGGTACCTGAGCCTGCCGCGCAGTGACTCGGTGGCGGTGTCGGTGCTGGAAGCCATGGCCCAGGGGTGTGTGCCGGTGTTGTCAGACTTGCCGGCCAACCGCGAAGTGGTGATGCATGGCGAGAATGGTTTCATCGTCGGCGCTGGCCCCCTCCCGCAGCCCCAGGCGCTGGTCGAGCTGTTGCCCAACGCGGACAGCATCGCTGCGCGCAACCGGCATTGGGTTGAACAACACGCCTTGTTCACGCCGGCCGTGGCGGCTTTCGTCGCCCGTTTGCGCAGCATCGCGCCCGACACCTTCGCAGCGTGAACATCCTCTACATCAACCACTACGCCGGCAACCCGGCGCTGGGCATGGAGTACCGGCCGTACTACCTGGCGCGTGAATGGGTCAGGGCAGGGCACCGCGTGCAGATACTGGCAGCGAATTTTTCGCACGTGCGCGCCCGCCAGCCCAGCGCGGGTGGTGAGACGGTCGACGGCATCGCTTGCCGCTGGTACGCCACGCCGCGCTATTCAGGCAATGGCTTGGGCCGGGTGAAGAATATCGCGGCGTTCTTGCGTGCCGTGTGGGCCGATACGCCACGCCTGCTGCGCGAGTTCAAGCCCGACGTGGTGATCGCCTCCAGCACCTACCCCATGGACATCTGGGTGGCCCGGCGGCTGGCACGCCAGGCGCGCGCCAAGCTGGTCTACGAGGTCCACGACCTGTGGCCGCTGTCGCCGATCGAGCTCTCCGGCATGTCCCGGTGGCACCCGTTCGCGCTGCTGTGCCAGGCCGCGGAAGACGCGGCCTACCGCAGCGCTGAGGTGGTGGTGTCGATGCTGCCCAAGGTGCACAGTCACATGGCCGGGCGTGGGCTGGACCTGCGCAAGCTGCACATCGTGCCCAACGGCATCAGCCTGGACGAGTGGCAAGGCCCGGCACTGCCGCTGCGCGACGACCTGGCACAGACCCTGGCCAGCGCACGCGCTGATGGCATGACGATGGTGGGTTATGCCGGCTCGATGGGCCAGCCCAATGCGCTGGACAACCTGCTGGACGCAGCCTTTCTGCTGCGAGCCGAGCCGCTGCGATTTGTGCTGGTCGGCGACGGCCACGAGCGTGAGCGTTTGGCCACACGCATCAGCGCCGAGAAGCTGGACAGGCTGGTGCTGTTGCCGCCGATCCCCAAAGCCCAGGTCCCTGCTTTCCTGGCGGCCATTGACATTGCCTACATCGGTTGGCAGCGTGTACCCATCTACCGTTTCGGCATCGCGCCCAACAAGTTGATGGACTACATGATGGCGGGCGCCCCGGTGCTGCACGCAGTCGTTGCCGGCAACGACCCTGTCGCCGAAAGCGGCTGCGGCCTGACCGTGCCACCGCAGTCGCCGCAAGCTGCAGCCCAGGGCCTGCGACAGCTCGCCGCCCTGCCGCGGGTGCAACGCCAGGCCATGGGCGCCAGGGGTCGTGCTTTTGTGCTGGCCCACCACACCTACCCGGTGTTGGCGCAGCGCTTCCTGGACGCCCTGGCATGAAGCCCCATGACGAAGCCGCTGCCGTTGCCCAGCGCTACGCCCAGCGTACGGCGGCTGTGCCAGCCGATCGCTACAGCGCCTTGCGCCCGGATGTTTGGCAAACGCTGCAAGAACGCCAGCGCGCACTGCTGAAGTTGTTCGCACGGCTGCGGGTGGGTGACCTGTCAACCCTGCGTTTGACCGAACTCGGCTGCGGCGGTGGCGGCAACCTGCTGGAGCTGCTGCGCCTGGGTTTTGCGCCGCAACACCTGCAAGGTGTGGAGTTGTTGCCCGAGCGTTTCGAACAAGCCCGCGCTTGTTTGCCACCCGCCACGCGCTTGTGGCTGGGCGATGCAGCCGATGCCAGGCAGGCGCCCATCGTGCCCGGCAGCCAGGACGTCGTGCTGCAGGCCACGGTGTTTTCGTCGATCCTGGACGATGCATTTCAGCAAACGCTGGCCGCTGCGATGTGGCGCTGGCTCAAGCCCGGCGGTGCTGTGCTCTGGTACGACTTCGTGGTCAACAACCCGCGCAACCCGCAGGTGCGCGGTGTGCCGTTGAAGCGCGTGCGCGCGCTGTTCCCACAATCGCGCATCATTGCGCGGCGCGTCACGCTGGCGCCGCCACTGGCCCGAGCGGTGTGCGCCGTGCACCCCGCGCTGTACACCGTGTTCAACGCCCTGCCGCTGTTGCGCACGCACCGATTGATGTGGATCCACAAACCGCCATGAGCCCCGACCCGATCGCCTCCGCACTGCCGTTTTTGCCCTTCGCTTTGCCTGAGATCGGCGAAGAAGAAATTGCCGAAGTGGTGGACACGCTCAAGTCCGGCTGGGTTACCACCGGCCCCAAGGCCAGGCGCTTCGAGGCCGACTTCGCAGCCTGGTTGGCCACGCACAGCGGCGAAGATCCAGCGGCCTTCCACTGCCTGGCCGTCAACTCGGCCACCGCCGGTCTGCATCTGGCGCTGGAAGCACTCGGCATCGGCCCGGGTGACGAGGTCATCACCACCACCCACACCTTCACCGCCACCGCTGAAGTGGTGCGTTATCTGGGTGCCGACGTGAAACTGGTGGACGTCGACCCGGCGACGCTGAACATCGACCCGGCGTTGGTTGAAGCCGCCATCACGCCGGCCACCCGCGCCATCATCCCCGTGCACTACGCCGGCTTGGCCGCTGACATGCCTGCGTTGTTGGCGATCGCGAAAAAGCACGGTCTGAAGGTGGTGGAAGACGCGGCGCATGCGCTGCCCTGCACGGCGGGCGGCGCGCTCATCGGCAGCCTGCACAGCGACGCCACGGTCTTCAGCTTCTACGCCAACAAAACCATCACCACCGGTGAAGGCGGCATGCTCGTGACGCGCAACCCGGCCCTGGCCCAGCGCGCGAAAGTGATGCGCCTGCATGGCATGAACCGCGATGCGTTTGACCGCTTCACGGCCACGGTGCCCAGCTGGTACTACGAAGTCGTGGCGCCAGGTTTCAAGTACAACCTGACCGATATCGCCGCAGCCTTGGGGCTCCATCAGCTGCGACGGGCGCAGGCTTTTCAGGACAAGCGGGTGCAACTGGCTGCGGCCATGGACGCGGCACTGGCGGGTCTGCCGCTGGTGCTGCCAGCGCGCGCTGCGCCAGGCGAGGTGCACGCCTGGCACCTGTATGTGGTGCGCCTGGGTGACGACGCGCCGGTCTCCCGCGACCGTTTCATCGAACGGATGTTCGACGCCGGCATCGGTTGCAGCGTGCACTACATCCCCCTGCACCTGCAGCCGTACTGGCGCGACCGCTACAACTTGCGCGCTGCGCAGTTTCCGCACAGCCAGCGTGCCTACGAGCGCATGGTGAGCCTGCCGCTGTACACCCGCATGGGGTTGGACGACGTGGCGCGTGTCGCGGCTGCGGCGCGCGCAGCACTGGCATGATGGCGCGGTTGAAAGGTCCACCATGAATGCCCGCATCCACCCGCAGTTGACGCTCGACACCTACCTGGCCTGGGAGAACGACCAGCTCGAGAAACACGAGTTCTACCGTGGAGAAATCTTTGCGATGGTTGGTGCCAGGCGCATTCACAGTTGCGTTGTCGGCAATGTCGCGCGCGAGCTGGGCAATTTGCTGAAGGGCACACCTTGCCGGGTCTTCCATGCAGGCATGAAGCTGCAGATTGGTGACGACACGGTGCTGTACCCCGACGTGTTCATCACCTGCGATCGCGCTGACCTGGCTGCGGACACCCTGTGCCGGGCACCCACAGCCGTTGTTGAAGTGCTGTCGCCGTCGACACAGTCCTACGACCGCAGCCAGAAGTTTTCGCTGTATCGCCGTATTGATGCGCTGAAAGAGTACGTGTTGGTGGACCCCGACACGCGCCGCGTCGAGGCCTTTCGCCGCAATGCCAACAATGACTGGGTGTTGCACGACATGAGCGAGAGCGACACCCTGGAGCTGGCCTGCCTGGCGCTGCGAGTGCCCATGCTGGAAGTCTTTGCCGGCGTAGAGCCACCGGCCGATCCCGCGGCGGAGCCGCCGCCACAGGCTTGAAACACGCTTGGCCAAACGCTGCTTTGACCTGTGCCTGGCCACGCTGAGCCTGCTGTTGTTTGCGCCGGTTCTGTTGCTGGTGGCCAGCCTTGTCAAATGGGGTTCAGCGGGCCCGGTGTTCTTCCTGCAACCGCGCGTCGGCCGGCACGGCGTGCCTTTCAACATCATCAAGTTCCGCACCATGCGAGCCGACTTGGCTGCCTCCGGGCTGCCGCTGACGGTGGGGGCGGACCCGCGCATCACCGGTATCGGCCACTTTTTGCGGCGCACGCGATTGGATGAATTGCCGCAGCTGTTCAATGTGCTCAAGGGTGACATGAGCCTGGTCGGCCCGCGCCCTGAAGTGCCGCGTTATGTCGCGCACTACCCGGCTGACCTGCGCGCACGGGTGTTGGCGGTGCGGCCGGGCATCACCGACCCGGCCGCGCTGGCGCACATTGACGAGGCCGCGCAATTGGCCCAGGCCGCTGACCCTGAACGCGAGTACATCCAGCACATCCTGCCGACCAAGCTGGCCAGTGCTGTGCGCTACGCTGAAACTGCCAGTCTGGCCAGTGACGTGGGTGTCCTGTGGCGTACCGTGCGCACACTCTGGTGGCGGCCTTGAAAGCCTGCTCGCAGGCCCGGCCATGACCCGTTCAGCGCACAACAAGCCGGCCACGCTCTGGCACCGGCTGGACCGGTTTCTGGCCCGTTTGCGCCCGCACCGCGAGCCACTGTCGTTGTTGGCCGACGCGCTGGTCATAGCCGCTTGCTGGAACATCACTTATCTCTTCCGCCTGGGTTTCGAGCGCTGGATCAGCGCCCGGCCGAGCTACGACGCTTGGGTGTTGTCGGGTGTGGTGTTGGCCTACCTGCTGGCGCTGGTGGTTTTGCGGGTGCCACAAAGCATGTGGCGCTTCTCGGGCTTCGGGGAAGTCAAGCGCCTGACCGTGGCCTGTCTGGCCGCCGGGGCATTGGCGGCGGCGGTCGTCGTGGCCCTGGGCCTTGTGAAGGTGCCGCGCGCGGTGCTGGCGCTGCACCCGGTGGTGGCGTTGATGGGCCTGTGCGTGCTGCGCATCGGGTACCGCATGCTTTATGAACATGCGCGCTCGCGCATCACCGGCAGCGATCGCGAGATTCGCCGTGCCATCGTCATGGGCGCGGGCGCCGCCGCCCGCCTGTTGTTGGCCGGCATTCATGAACAGGGTTGGGTCGTGCTGGGCTTGTTGGACGACGACCCGGCCAAACGCCGCGCGCGCATCGGCGGCGTGCCCGTGCTGGGGCCTTTGGATGCTGTTCGAGACCGTGCCATCCGCGGCGCCGCCACCCACATCGTGGTGGCCCTGCCTGGCGCCAGCCCGGCGCAGCGCCGGCGCGCGCTGGACCTGGCCGCCGGCACCGGGTTGCCGGTGGTGACGGTGCCCACCGTTGACGAATTGCGCACCGGCAAGAGCCCCATCGAGCGGCTGCGCGACATCGAGCCCGAAGACCTGCTGGGGCGCGAACCGGTGCAGTTGGACGAAGCCGGCATCGCCGAGACGGTGGCCGGCAAGACCGTGCTCGTCACCGGTGCGGGCGGCAGCATCGGCAGCGAGCTGTGCCGCCAATTGGCGCGTTATGCGCCAGTCCGGCTGGTTCTGGTGGAGTTGAGCGAGTTCAACCTGTACACCGTGGACCAGGAGCTGTCGGGCAGCGTGCCAGGGCTGGAATTGGTGCGCCTGATCGGCGATGTGAAGAACCTCGCAGAAATGCGCGGCATCTTCGAGCGCTGGCGTCCGCAGGTGGTGTTCCACGCAGCAGCTTACAAACATGTGCCCTTGATGGAAGAGCACAACGCCGCAGCAGCTTTGCGCAACAACACCCTGGGCACCTACAACGCGGCCCTGGCTGCAGCCGAGGTGCAAGCTGAGCGCTTCGTCCTCATCAGCACCGACAAGGCCGTCAATCCCACCAGCGTGATGGGTGCTACGAAAAGGGCTGCGGAGATGGTGGTGTCGTCGATGGCAGCGGTTTACCCGGCCACCCGGTTCATGGCAGTGCGCTTTGGCAACGTGCTGGGCAGCAGCGGCAGCGTCATCCCCAAGTTCAAAGAACAGATTGCACGCGGCGGCCCGGTGACTGTCACCCACCCCGACATCATTCGGTACTTCATGACCATCCCTGAGGCGGCCCGGTTGGTGCTGCAGGCTGCAGCGATGGGTCAAAGCGGCCAGGTGCTGGTGCTGGACATGGGCGAGCCGGTGCGCATCGTCGACCTGGCGCGCGACTTGATTCGCCTGGCCGGGCATGCGGACGACGAGATAACCATTGAGTTCACCGGCCTGCGGCCAGGCGAGAAACTGTTTGAAGAGTTGCTGGCCGACAAGGATCAGTCTTTGCCCACGCCGGCCCCACGGTTGCGCCTGGCTCAACTGCGCAGCACCGCCTTCGACGTGCAGGCGCTGTTGGTGTGGGCAGGCAGTCTCGGTGAAGGTGCTGACGCTCAGGTGCGGCAGCGCTTGGCTGAGCTCGTGCCCGAGTACCGCCCTGGCGATGATCAGGCCCGCACGGCGACCCGGGTCTAGTTGGGTCCTTCTCCGAGTGCGGTAGACATGGCTTCCGATGTGTTGGCCAGGATTTCATCGGCCGTTGTCTCGCCGCTGGCGACTTTGCGCCAGCCATCGGTCCAGGGTACGGTGTTTCGCTGCTGGTGCGCGAATTGTTCGATCTCACTAGCGGTGACGCCCGGGCGAATCAGCCGGGCCAGGGTGTCGTCAAAGGAGATGGGGTCGTGAATCCCGACGCGACCCAAAAAGCCTGAGTTGGCGCATTGTTCGCAGCCAACCGCCCGCATCGGCCGGACCAGATCCGGCGTCACGCCAACATGGCCCAGCCGCGCTTGCAAGGCTGCAGGCAGGTCGGCTGCGGGCTGCTTGCACGCCGGGCACAAGCGCCGCACCAGGCGTTGTGCCATCACGCCCTTCAAACTGTCGGCCAACAAATACGCATCCACGCCCATGTCCAGCAGCCGGGTGACGGCTCCCGCTGCCGTGTTGGTGTGCAGCGTGGACAGAACCAAATGGCCCGTCAGGGCGGCTTGGGTCGCGATCTGTGCGGTCAGACCATCTCGAATCTCGCCAACCAGTATCACGTCAGGGTCGTGGCGGAGAATGGAGCGCAGCGCCTGTGGAAAGTCCAAGCCGATCTCCGAATTGACCTGGATCTGGCTGACACCGGGCAACTTGTATTCAACCGGGTCTTCCACGGTGACGATCTTGTCTGTCTTTTTGCCCAGAAGGTCGATTGCCGTGTAGAGCGTCGTGCTCTTGCCGGAGCCAGTCGGCCCGGTGACCAAAATCAAGCCGTTTGGCAGCGTCAACCAGCGCTGCAAGACCTGCGACTCCTGCGTTGACATGCCCAGATCATTCAAACTGGACGGCATGCGTTCCTGGCGCAACAGCCGCAACACCACCGACTCGCCGCGGACCATTGGAATCACTGACACACGAACGTCAAAACTGATGCCGTTGACGCGTGCGTCGAGCCGGCCGTCCTGCGGCAACCGGCGCTCGGCGATGTCCATCGCCGACAGAATCTTCACGCGGCAGACGACGGCCTCGTACGGCACGGCGTTGAATCGTTCCAACTCCCGCATGCGGCCGTCGACGCGCAACCGAACCACGAAGCCTTGTTCCAGCGGCTCCAGGTGAACATCCGACGCGCGCAGGCTGACGGCGCGCGACAGCATCGAATTGACAAGCTCGATGATGGGACCTTCCTCGGCGAGTTCCTTCAGGTGTTTCAGATCGAGTTCGCCGCCAAACTGGGTATCCGAGGCGTCAGCGGGGTCCAGGGCGGCAAGAAAATCCGACGGCGTGACCAGCGCGGTCGTCCAGGCGTTTGGCCAGCGGCGCACCAGTTGTGTCAGCAACTCACGCAGCAAATCGCTGGGCGCGCCCGCCAGAATGAGCGTCCAGGGTTCAATGGGGTTGGGGTTGGGGTTGGACGATTGGCTGGCACCGGCCACAAAGGCCACACGTTGATCTCGGCACCACCCTGTACTTAACCCGAGGGTCGTGCCACCACTTTGAACACGTCCAGCCAGCGCCCGCAGGCGTTCGCGGCCCCACAGCGGCACCTGCAAATGTTGAGCCAACAGCGCCAGGGTGGGTTGTTCTGGCACTGCGGCCGTGCGCAGCAGCACGGCCAGCAACGTTGTCGCCGTGCTCGCCGTGGCTTGCACCTGTCTGGCGTTGTGCAGCGCTTGTTCGCTCAGCCCACCCTCTTCGAGCAGCAGATGAGCGACGCGGCTGTCGTCCAGCCCGTCCAGAAGGATGCCGACGGGACTCGGACTCGCGATGTTCGCCTGAGGGCTCATTGGGCGCGGCCGACTTTGACTTCGCCTTCAATCCTGAACCAGCCAGTCGGGGTCTTGGCCAATCCAATCAAGGTCTGTGTGGTGGTGAACTTCATTCGAGTCGTGATCAGGGCCGCCTGGCGTGGTGCGATCGTGTTCAGCACCAGTTGCTCCATGGCGGCTGCGTTTCCAGGGGGGTGGCGAAACAGCGCCAAGGTCTGGGTGAATCGCACAGTGCTGCGCAGACTGATGTTGATTTCACCGGGCAGGATGATCTGATCGAACAGCAGCAGCAGTCGGCCGTTCTTTGGCGGCCACAGCGCGATGCCCAAGGCTTGCCAGACTGGCGGAGCCGGGATCTGTGGCTGAGGAGGCAGCTGCGCGTTTGCACCGTTGCCCCTCAGCGTCAACGCAAAAGCGGGGATCAACTTCAAGACTTTGCGGCGCTGCATCCTGGAAGTACAACCAGTCGGATTTAGATCAACAACGGAACATGGCATACCGTATGAATTCCCTTCAGGAACGGAAAAAGGCCCCGTAGGGCCTTTTCACTAAAGCACCTGGATGCTTAGTTGTTGTTGCCGGTGCCGCCGTCAAGGTCGTCTTGGCCGCCAGAGGCCTCAACCCAGTTACCGCCAGGCTGAACGATGTAGTTCTGCACACGCAACTTGTCGGTCGTGCTGATCAGAACCAGGCGCGGGTTCGAGGCTTGCAAGCCAGGAGCCTGACCGATTGCCGCCTCGATCTGCACGTTCGTCACAGTGGCTGAGCCGCCAGCGTTGATGTTTGCCACGATCACTCCGGTCGGCGATACCGTGCCGTCCTGGTACAGGAAGTAACCAGAAATCGGGCTGTTCACCGAGCCAGCGTTGATGATGCGGACCTGCTGACGCCAGCCGAATGCGTTCGCGGCCACTGGGCTGTAATTGCGCACGAAGATGATGCCACCATTGACACCTGCCGTTGCCAAAGGCGCCAGGCAGCTCAAGCCACCGGTCACCGGGCTGGCAGGAGCACCAACCCCGAAGTCAGGCAAATCCGTACCCGTCCGACGCAAAGCAGCCGAGCCCGAGAAGCGGCTCTGTGGAACGTTACCCGCGAGACCCGTCAGGCCATAGCAAACTGTGTAGGTTCTGGCCCGGTTGGCGGGAGTGTCGTTGATCGCGGAACCTGGAGGAAACGTCAGGGTGCGCGTCAAAAGATCGACGCTTGAGGTCAGGACACCGCCAGTAATCGCAGCACCAGCTGTAGTGGGAACCACAGTCGTCGGGTCAGCAGCACAAGCCGTATTGGCCGTGTTATCGATCAGGTAGATGGAACTACCGAGACCCCAACCCTGACTGGCCGTGACTGCAACGGCCGCACCGCCGTCGGTCGCGTTCGTCAAGGTGTAGTCGACCGCCGGGGCGCCCGCTGTTCCTTGCAGACCTGTCACGTTGCTGAACGCGAAGCGACCAATCGGCGCGCTGTTGACGTTCGCGAAGGTGCCATCGAAGCGGGTTTGCAGGAACTTGCTGGCTGCGGGTGCGGCACCCGGGCGAACCGTCGTCAAGACGTCAAGAATCGGGTTGACTGACGCTGTCAGCGTGCCCACGATGCCTTGCGCAGCTTGAACCACGGGACCGGTGTTGCCTGTGCCGACTGGGAAGTCAACCTCCGCGCCGTTCGAAGCAAAATACTGTGCAGTGATCGAAACTGTGCCAGTTGTGAAACCGCAGCCGTTGTCGTTGATACCCGAAGTGATCAAGGCCGCCGGAAGGTTGGAAGTGGTCGCGCCACTCAGCTGGAAAAACGTATTGGCTGCTGAGGTGCTCACGCCAGCCACGCCGATGATCGTGAACGTCAGCTGGTTTCCGACAATGGCAGGGGTGTACAACTCAGTAACGTATGCAGCTGGAGGCGTAACGCCCTGGTTGACCTGAATCAGAGTGCCAGGCGCCGTCCAAGTCGCGCCGCCGCTGAGTGTGAACCGGATCGAATAGGAGTTACCGGCAACAACACCCTGGGTTGTGGAGTTCACACCGATGTTGTTCAACGTGACAGTGGCAACTCCAGGCAGCTGCTCGGTGGCCAGCGTCGTTGGTGAGTTGCCCACGATCGTCAGTGCGTTGGCTTGGTGAGCGAAGCCGAAAGCGCAGACGACGGCAGCACTAACCACCTTAAGTTTGAAATTCATAAAACGCCCTTCATGGAGTGATTGCGTGTTGTAAGCAAAAAGTTAGTGCTTCGGACAAGCAGTGTCAACAGGTTAGACCGCTGGGTACGGCTCTCTTCCTCGGCTGAGTAAGTGTAGCATCCGAACTTGTGGCGGTTACAAGGGCTAGTTCGCGAACACGTCCGTTTTTCGCAACGGAATGCTGCGAAAGCGCCAGACCCTGGTTGAAGGGGTGATTTCCCGCTCAGTGACTTACACCTCGGGACGGGCTGTGAGCCGGTTGCGTGGAATGGCTTTCTCGCAGCGCCCGACCACCCACAGCATGCGCTAGAACCAAAGCCACCGCGACCAAAGCACTGCATGACTGACTCTTCCTACTTTCGCTACAGCGCTGCTGATCCGCAGGGGCAACGCCGGAGCGGCGTTGTGCAGGCTGCCAACCTCGCCCTGGCGATCGATGTCTTGGTCGCGCAGGGCCTGCGGGTTTTTCAGATCGACCCCGTATTGGAACAAGGGCCCAAGCAATCGGCTGCCCTGGTCCTCGGCCAAGGCTGGTCCGGCCTGACGGGCAGCGCGCGCGTGTCAGATTTGCAGCGTGTGTGGTTGTTTGATGAGCTGGCCACCTTGCTCGAGTCGGGC
>Ga0105047_10014937_pt1 | contig 12275 bp, 12 predicted proteins | sample MAT04_FD_78384 | JGI IMG/M metagenome (GOLD analysis project Ga0105047, IMG submission 78384) | Freshwater microbial communities from Lake Fryxell liftoff mats and glacier meltwater in Antarctica - MAT-04 (megahit assembly) | ecosystem: Environmental > Aquatic > Freshwater > Ice > Liftoff... | reverse complement strand
TCCTTGGGTCTGCCAGCCCGAGAACTTCGCGCCGTCGTACTCGATGACCGCACAGAGAGGACGCAGGACGGGCGCGGGGACAGGCTCTTCGCTCACCCGTCGCTCACCGCTCGAACGAGAGCCCCACGCTCCACGTGAGATCCGAGAAGTCGAAGCCGTTGCCGCCGAAGCCGTCGACCTCGAGCACGTCGAGCTGCCCGAACAGGTACGTGCCGCGCACGCCGAACGACTCGTACATCGAGCGCGAGGTGTTGGGCTCGATGAAGTTCAGGAGCAGCGCCGCGCCGAAGCTGGCGGTGAGGCCGAACTTGCCGCCGCGCGCGGTCAGCTTGTCGTCGCCGGAGCCGACGGTGGCGATCTCGCCCTTGCCGTTGGTCACCCACCACAGGTGGTACGCGAGCCCGCCGCGCAGGTACGGGATGATCGGGATGCCGAGGCGATCCTCCAGCAGATCGAAGCGATAAAACGCGGTCAGCTCGAGCGGCAGGACGTTGAACACCGAGGTGTCGGCGGAGCGCGTGCCGTCCTTGAACAGGCCGCGACCGACGAACTGCATGAAGCCGAACGAGCCGCCGATGCCCAGCGTGCCGACGCCGCGCAGGAGCTGCACGTCGACGCCCAGCCGGTAGAGCGGGTTGGGATCGACGCGAGTGGTGTCACCGCTGGCGAAGATCGGCTTGAACGCCGCGCCCTCGGGGCTCAGCTCGGTGGCCATGCGCGGGAGGTAGGGGCCGCCGCGGACCTCGAAGCCGAACCCGATCGGCCCGGTGGGCTTGGCGCGCGTGGTGTTGTCACCGCGCGCGGGCGACGCGATCACGAGCAGCGCCAGCAGCGCCACCGGACGCCGGCGCGCGACGCGGAAGAGCGCCCAGCCCAGCAGCGCGAGCGGCGCGAGCATGAGCGCGCCCGCAGCGACGACGATCGGCATCAGCGTGTAGCGGGCCCAGGCGCGATCACCGTCGTCGCTCGCGATGGCGCGCGCCAGACGCGGCCCGTAGCGGTAGTACGCGCCGATGAACGTCTCACCGAGCGGCAGCTGCGCCAGCACGCGATCGCGCAGCACGCGCAGCACCTTCACGGCCGGCGCGTCGTAGTCGCCGAACGCCGCGGTGGCGACGAAGCAGAACCCGCCCTCCTCGGTCCCGTTCTGCTCGCGGTAGTACTCGTAGAAGTCGCGCACGTTGGTCGGCGAGGCGACGACCGGCGGTCCGACCGCGCTGATGTTGCCGAACGGATCGACGGTCTGCATCGCGATCACGTAGGGCTGCTCGTTCACCAGCTCGGGGATCGAGGTCTTGGTCGGGTTGAGGGCGATGCCGGTGATGCGCTTGTCGGGCGAGCGGGTCGGGAGCTCGGACATCGTCGCGGTCTCGGCCCAGTACAGCAGCTCGTAGCTGGAGTTGTCGGCGATCGGCGTGGGCGCGGTCCAGCTCACGACCAGGCGCTCGTCGCCCGAGTCCACCTTGGTGATCACCGGCGCGTCCGGGCGGCGCGTGTCGTACTGGAACTCCCAGCTCTGGGTGACGTTGGGCGCGGTCTCGGTGAAGTTCCCGGCCTGGAAGATCGAGAGCACGATCTTGCGCCGGCCGACGTCGGAGTTAACGCCCCGGCCCTCGCAGGGATTGGTGGTGCTGCTGGTGGCGACGCAGACGATCGAGACCGGCCGGATCCGGATCTGGTGGCGCTCGCCGTTCACGACGCGGCCGGTGGCCAGGCCGACGTTGGGGACCTCCTCGAGCTTCACGCGGATCGACTCGACCGGCGCGTCCAGCCCGATCACGCTGCGGTCGTAGCTGAGCTCGTAGTCGAACGAGTCGACGCTGAAACCGGCGAACGTCGCGGTCCACTCGAGCACGATGTACGGCTCTTCCTGCGTGAAGCGGTCGAGTGCGAACTGGGTGTTCGTCAGCGGGAGCTGCCCGAAGTTACCGCTGACCGTAGGGAGCACGACCTGCGCGGACACGGCCGAAGGCAGGCCCATCGCCAGGGTCGAGAGGGCGAGCAATACCCGAAAAGACTGAGGCGCCATGAGCGCAGGGACGCTAGCTCGAAAGAGCCGATTGGTCGAGCCAACGTGCGATGACCCGCGCGGTCGGTGCCGCGGCACCGGCGCGGAGGCGATCGGCCGCGATCCAGAGCGCCAGGCGCCCGGGGCCGACCCGCAGGCGCCCGACCAGCGCCTCGTCGCGATCGGCGGCGTCCTGGGCGGTCGGATCATCGGCCTTTCCGAAGCGGATGCCGGGGATCTCGGCCAGCGTCTTGCGCACGGCCTCCACCAGCGGCGTGCCCTCGACGATCATCTCGATCGAGCAGCCCTCACCCGAGAACGTCGGCACCAGCTGCCGCGAGATACGCAGGAGCGGGATCTTCACGCCGAGCGCCGATCGCAGGTGCGCCAGCAGCTCGGCCTCGGCCGCCGCAGCGTCGCCCCCCAGGCTCACGTCGGGGATGACGTTGAACGCCAGCCGCTCGCCGAACACGCCGGGCTCGGCCTCGCCGAACGCGAGCAGCGCGCGGACCTGATCGCCGAGCGCGTCCATGCCGGGCTTGCCGGCGATCGCCGCCGACTCGAAGGTGGTGATCGCCGCGAGGCGCGGGCCGAAGTCGATCAGCGAGCTCAGCACGCGCGCGATCGGACCGGCCAATCCCGGGGCGATCGCATAGGCGCTGCCCGGCGCGAGCGGCGGCACGGCGATCAGCGGCCAGATGAAGCGCGCGTCCTCCACCACCCCGACCAGATCGAGCGCGATGGCTCCGCGCGCGCGGGCGTGGGCGATCCCGGCGAGCGCCGCGGCTCCGGGCATCGCGAGGATCGCGAACGTGACGTCGTTGAGCGCATCGAGCGAGAGGGACTCGATCCCCGCCGCAGCGTGATCGAGCGGGGCCAGCTTGATGAGCTCGACCGGCTTGTCTTCGAGCGCTTCGATCACCGCGCCAGCGACGGCGCTGTGCGCACCGACGATCGCGATCCGGGGCGTCTTCACGAGTTGCCAGAGTAGCTGACGAGCAACGCGGCGATGCGGTCCTTCTTCGCCAGCTTGAGCTTCTGGAGGGTCTTCTTCTCGAGCTGCTCTTGCGGGCTCAAGTAGACGCGATTGTTGAGCTCCGCGAGGCGTGACTCGAGCTCGGTGTGTTCGCGTCGCAGCCGCTGGGCTTCGTCATGAGCGTTGTTCGTCATACGGGTTAACGCCAGAGGATAGTGGCGTGTTTTCAGTAGGTTAGGTCTATGACGCAGGTGTGTCAACGGCCGCGCGCTTGCGGTCGACCGCGGCGGGCTGCCCGTACGACGGCTGGAGGTCGAGCGGATCGCCGAGCGGACCGGCAAATCGCGGCCGAGAAAGCCGCGCGATCGCCGGGGCCAGCGGCTGTCCGGGCGACGCCACGGACCACCCCGGGAGGGCGGCGAGCAGCGCCGGCGGAGGCTCCCCGCCGACGATCCCGGGCGCGCCCAGCACCGGCACCAGGGCGTCGATGCGATAGAGCCCATCCGGAACGTCGGGATCGCGACGCGCGAAGACCTCGCCGTTGCGCGCGTCGATGACGGCCAGCGCGCCCTCCCCGACCAGCCCTGGGCCCACGAGATGCGCGATGGCCTCCAGGGTCGAGACCGCCACCACGGGCCGCGGGATCGCGATCACCAGGCCCTTGATGAACGCGAGCGCGATGCGTAGCCCGGTGAACGAGCCGGGGCCGATCGAGATCGCGAACCCATCGACGCTCTCGACCTCGCCGCCGAGCAGCGCCTCGATCGCCGGCGCCAAGAAGTCATTACCGCGCGGCGCGGTCCCATCGCCCAGCCACGCCTGGCGCACGACGACGTCGTCATCGACCAGCGCGATCGAGCCCCGCTGCGTCGCCGTATCGAGCGCGAGGATCCGCAAAACTAGTTGAGGAAGCCGTCGGTGAAGCGAGCGACGTCGTTGGAGAAGGCCACCACGATCAGCACCGCCAGCAGCACGAGACCGACGATCGTCGCGGTCTCGCGCACGCGCATCGAGACCGGCTTTCGCTTGATCGCCTCGATCGCGCAGAACAGGAGGTGCCCGCCGTCGAGCAGCGGGATGGGGATGAGGTTCATGATCCCGAGGTTCACCGAGATGAACGCGAGCAGGCGCAGGTACTGGCCGAGGCCGATCTCGGCCGCCTCCGCCGCGACCTGGAACAGCATCAGCGGGCCGCCGACCGTTTTCAGCGAGACGCCGCCGGTGAACAGCTTGGCGAAGCCTTGCATGATGCCGCCGATGAGATCGACGGTCTGCTCGGCGCTCGCCTGGAGTGCCTCGACGAGCGAGAGCTGGGCGGTCTCGGTCTGCGTGGTGCCACCGATCGGCCAGTTCGAAGTGATGAACGCGCGGGGCACGGCGCCGAGGCCGATGCCGGAGTCGTAGTAAGGGCGTTCCTTCATCGTCGCGCCGTGCACCACCGTCTTGGCCTCGTTCTTCACCACCACGTCGATGCGCTGGCCCATGCGTGAGACGGTGACCCTCACCGGCTTGAGCTCGGCCTGGCTCAGGGCGCTCACGAACGAGAGGAACATCGCGACGCGGTGGCCCTCGATCGCGACGACCCGGTCGCCTTCGCGGATACCGGCGCGGGCCGCGGGGCCCTCCGGCTCGAGGTAGCGGAAGAACGCGTCGGCCGAGGCCAGATCGAGATCGGCGAGCGTCTTGGCGCCGGCGGGGATGCTCATGCTGAGCGCCTGCGGACGCTCGCGCTTGCCGAGCAGCAGGTCGCCCGAGGCAAGGCCCACCGGACGCGCGACGATCACTTCGACGCTCTGGCCGGCGGAGGCCGCCAGCGCGTCTTCCACCTCGACCAGCTTGGTGACGCTCTTGCCGCCGATCTTCAGGACGCGGTCGCCGGTGAGGAAGCCCAGCGCCTGGCCGCGCGGACCGTCGACGCCGACGCGGGTGCCGACGCGCATGGGCGTGACGCCGATGAGACCGTGGGTCTCCTTGTCACCGAAGATGTCGGTGCCTTCCTGCGAGCGCGGCGTGACGGTGAGCGCGATGGTCTGGCCCTTGCGCTCGACCTCGAACTTGGTCGGCTCCTGCGGACGCGCGCGCACCAGCTTGGCCATCTGATCGAAGTCCCAGACGTGCTCGCCGTCGACCGAGAGCACGCGATCGCCGCTCATCAGCCCGCCGACCTCGGCCGGGGAGTCGACCTCCATCTGGCCGATGACCGGCGAGATCACCGTCGGCCCGAGCGTGTAGTACGCGAACAGGCACAGCACCGGGAACACGAGGTTCATGAAGGGCCCGGCGAACGCGACGATCGCGCGCTGGTGCACGGGCACGGTGTTGAACGCGCGATCTTTGTCCTCGGGCGAGATGTCTTCGCCGGGCGTGTCGCCGAGCATCTTCACGTAGCCGCCGAGCGGCAGCAGCGCGACCTGATAGGTGGTGTCGCCGCGCGTGAAGCGGAAGAGCGGCGGCCCGAAGCCGAGCGAGAACTTCTGGACCTTGATGTTGAAGTGCTTGGCGGCGAGGAAGTGCCCCAGCTCGTGCACGAAGATCAGGATGCCGAGAAAGAGGATGAACGCGGCGATCGCGACGGGCGTGAGGCTCGTACCACCCATGAGGTCAGGACTGTACCACGGCGATCATGGACTGGGCGGCTAAAGCCAGGTCAAAGGGAGTCCCCGAACCACGACCGCGTAGGCCAGCAGGAACGGCGAGACGAACAACAGCGCATCGATGCGATCGAGCAAGCCGCCGTGTCCCGGCATGATCTTGCCCGAGTCCTTCACCCCGACCGAGCGCTTGAGCAAGCTCTCGCAGAGGTCCCCGGTCTGGCCGAGGATCGACGCGACCGCGCCCACCACGGTCAGCTCGACCATCGACAGGTTGGTGGGCCCGAAGAAGTGCTGGAAGCCGAGCGCCATCAAGGTCGCCGAGAAGACGCCGCCGATCGCGCCGGCCCAGGTCTTCTTCGGGCTGACCTGCTCGTAGAGCTTCTTTTTCCCGAGGAAACGGCCGGCGAAGTAGGCGCCGGTGTCCGAGCCCCAGGAGAGCACGCACGCCTGGAGCACCCAGGATGCGCCCTCCGGGAGCAGGCGCAACACCGCGACCGCCGAGCAGAGCAGGCCCGCCCAGGCGAGGCCGAGGAACACGTAGCCCATGCGCGCGGCGGAGGTCTCGATCGACCGAAGGCGGAATAAAAAGAAGAGCAGGACGAGCACGACCGCGCACGATCCGATCGCGAAGCCGGCGGGCGTGACCAGGTGCCCGGTCTGCGCGGCGAGCAGCATAAGGACGGAGAGCACGACCACCAGCGCCGCATGTCCGCGATCACCGGGCACCGTCATCGAGGCGAGCTCATGGGCGCAGATGATCACCACCGCTAAGAGCAGGCCCGCGAACGGCCACCCGCCGAGATAGATGAGGTAGAGGGCGCCGGGGAGCGCGACGAGCGCGCTGATGATGCGGGTGAGCATATCGGTCTTAGGCCCCCCAGCTCTCAACTTTCGTCGACGATCTGCCGGCCGGTCTTCCCGAAGCGGCGCTGGCGGCGCCCGAAGGCCTCGATCGCGGCTTCGAGATCGCGCTTGCCGAAGTCGGGCCACAGCACGTCGGTCACGACGATCTCGGCGTAGGCCGCCTGCCAGAGAAGGAAGTTCGAGAGGCGCAATTCACCGCTCGTGCGGATGATCAGATCGAGCTCGGGGAGCGCGTGCGTGAAGGTGTAGCGCGCGACGGTGGCCTCGTCGATCGCGTCGACCTCCAGCGCCCCGCGGGCCACGTCGCGGGCGATCGATCGCGCCGCCTCGATCAGCTCCTCGCGACCGCCGTAGGACAGCGCCAGCGTCAGCGTCATCTTGGTGTGGTGCGCCGTCTCCGCCTCGAGCGCGCGCAGGCGCTCGACGACGAAGCTGGGGAGCCGATCGATCTCGCCGATCGCCTGGAGCTTGATGCCGTTGTCGAGCAGCGTCGGGCGCTCTTGCTCGAGGTAATCGAACAGGATGCGCATCAGGCCGGCGACCTCGTCGGGGGGCCGCGACCAGTTCTGCACGCTGAAAGCGTAGAGCGTCAGCGCCTCGATCCCGATCTCGCGCGCGCCGGTGACGATGTTGCGGACCGCCACCGAGCCTTGCGCGTGGCCATCGAGACGCGGGAGACCGCGGAGCTCGGCCCACCGGCCATTGCCGTCCATGATGACGGCGATGTGCCGAGGGAGGCTCAAATGTCGAGGATCTCCTTCTCCTTCTTCCCGAACAGCTCGTCGACCTGCTTGATGAACTTGTCGGTGACGGTCTGCACCTTCTCGGTCGCGCGCTTGGCGTCGTCCTCGGGCAGGCCGCTGTCCTTCTCCATCTTCTTGATCACTTCGTTGGCGTCACGGCGGCCGTTGCGGATCGCGACCTTCGCGTCCTCGCCCTTGCCCTTGGCCAGCTTGGTGAACTCCTTGCGGCGCTCCTCGGTGAGGGGCGGGATGGGGAGGAGGACCTTCTCGCCGTCGTTCTGCGGCGAGAGGCCCAGATCGGAGGCGGCGCGGATCGCCTTTTCGATGTCCTGGATCAGCGAGCGATCGAACGGCTTGATCTGGATCAGCCGCGGGTCCGGCGTCGACAGCGCGGCGACCTGGTTGAGCGGCGACTTGCTGCCGTAATAGTCGACGCGGATCGAGTCCAGCATCGAGAGGTTCGCGCGACCCGTGCGGATGCGCAGCAAAGCGGCCTTGAAAGCCTCGATGGCCTCCTGTGCCTTCTTCTCGAAATCGGTGATGACCTGCTGCTCAATACCCATGATCGGCTCTCCTTGTTATCGATTTCTTATCTGAAGGTGGTCTCGCCGCGGCTGACCAGCGTGCCGTAATCCTCGCCGACGACCACGCGCTTCACGCCGCCGCTGGCCTCCATGCTGAAGACGACGATCGGGAGATCGTTGTCCATGCACAGCGAGATGGCGGTGGCGTCCATGACCTTGAGGCCCTTGTTGAGGCCGTCGAGATAGTTCACCTGCCGGTACGCGCGCGCATCTTTGTGCTTCATCGGGTCCTTGTCGTAGACCCCGTCCACCTTGGTCGCCTTCATGATCACGCCGGCGTTGATCTCCATCGCGCGGAGCGCGGCGGCGGTGTCGGTGGTGAAGTACGGGTTGCCGGTGCCCGCGGCGAAGATCACCACGCGGCCTTTTTCCAGGTGACGCACGGCGCGACGCCGGATGTACGGCTCGGCGACCTGCTCCATCTTGATCGCGCTCTGCACGCGGGTGTGGATGCCGGTCTTCTCCAGCGCTTCCTGGAGCGCGAGGGCGTTGATCACCGTGGCGAGCATGCCCATGTAGTCGGCGTTGGCGCGGTCCATCCCCTCGGTCGAGGCCTGGACCCCGCGGAAGATGTTGCCGCCGCCGATCACCAGCGCGACCTCGACGCCCAGCTCGAGGACGCCCTTCACCTCACCCGCGATGCGTCCGAGGACGGTGGGGCTGATCGACTTGCCCTCGTTGCCCAGCGCTTCACCGGACAGCTTGAGCAGGATGCGGCGGTATTTCAGCGGCGCGTCGCCCATGGCGGGCGAGCATTGGCATGGGCGCGACTACGTCGCAAGAGGGTCCCTAGAGCGCCTATCCGCTTGGATGCCTACTGCGAACGCGCATTTGCGCGTTCTCGCTACGGCCTCCAAGCGGATCGGCGCTCTATCGGGACGGAATACCGGCGCGGCCGCCGCTCTCGGGCCTCGGCGGCAGCAGGATGCTGAACGTCGTGCCGCTGCCCTCGTTGCTCTCCACCCAGACCTCGCCGCCGTGCGCGTCGACGAAGCTCTTCACGATGGCCAGCCCGAGCCCCACGCCGCCGTACTCTCGCGTGAAGGAGTTGTCGACCTGGTAAAAAGCTTTGAAGACCTGCTCGATCTTGTCGGCGGGGATGCCGATGCCCGTGTCGGACACGTCGACCCGCACGAACTTTTCGCGAGCGCCGCCGAAGCGCCCGCCGGCGTCGCCGCTGTAGCGCCGCTCGGTCTCGAACATGCGCACGGAGACGTCGATCTTGCCGCCGGCTGGCGTGAACTTGAGCGCGTTCGACAGCAAGTTGGTGATGACCTGGACGATCTTCTTGTAGTCGCCATGGAGCTCGCCGACGTCGGAAGCGATCTTCACGTTGAGCGTGAGGCCCTTCTTCTTGAGGGCCGGCGCGACCGAGCTCTGCGAGACGGCGATCGCGTCGCGCATGCTGTAGGGCTCGAGGCCGATGTCGAACGCGCCGGCGTCGATCTTGGAGATGTCGAGGAGCGAGGAGATCAGCTCGAGGAGCTGCTCGCCCTTCTCGCGGATGGTCCCGACGTACTCCTTCTGCTCGACGCTCATGTCGCCGGCCATGCCCTCGGTCAGCATCTCGCTGTAGCCGATGATGCTGGTGAGCGGCGTGCGCAGCTCGTGGCTGATCATCGCGAGGAAGCTGGTCTTCATCCGATCCAGCTCTTTTTGCCGATCGAGCGTGGTGCGCAGCATCCGGTTGGTCTCGGCCAGCTCCTCGTAGCCGGAGGTGATCGACTCGAGGTGGAGGTGCTGGGTCATCAGCGCGCGAAAGGCGATCGCGACGATGGTGTCGATCACCTGGCGGAAGTTGATGATGATCTTGCGGATGGTGCGATCGTTGGCGCGGCGGATCTTCTCGCCGTAGCCCCACAGCCGATCGAGATCGAAGCCATCGCCGAAGCTCTTGGTGGCGTCCCCGGGGCGCTGCAGGTGATCGGGGATGAACGGCCCGTACACCACGCGGCCGAGCAGATCGCCGCCGTAGATGATCGGCATGATCAGGTAGCGCAGCCCGGAGAAGCAGTCCTGCTCGACGACCTCGCCCTGGTCGAGCGGCGCGTAGGGGTGCATCTTGATCTTGCCGACGAGGGTCGTGCACATCGCGCGGCCTTCGTTGTTCGAGAAGATGTAGCCGCACCAGTCGCCGTTGCCGACGCGCACGTCCACCAGCTTGGTGCCCTCGACGTCGAAGATCTTGATGCCGATCTTGTAGAGCTCGACGAACGACGCGCAGACCTCGCGGAACGACTTGATATCGAGGAGCTCGCCCAGCTCGACCTTGCGCTCGAGGATCGAGCCCTTGTTCTGCGATCTCAGCTCGTCGCCGGTCGCGAACTCGGCGTGCATCGAGTCGAGGTCGCCGGTGCCCTCCTCCTCCTCCTCCTCCTCGGCCTCGGTCTCGACCACCGGCAGCGAGCGGTGACCGATCATCGGCAGCTCGCTCACTGCGTCCCCTCGGGCTGCACGCCGGCCCGCTTGTACTTGAGGACCTTGAACACGCCGTCGAGGAACTCGCGCTCGGTGACCTGGAATCGGCGCGAAAAGGAGTGCTCGGCCTCGAGCGATCGCCAGAGCAGCTTGAGGATGCCCTCCAGCGTCTCGGCCACGCCCTCGCCGCGGATCGCCACGGCCTTGAAGATCGGCTCGCGGCCGCCTTTGCCGAACTCGTCGAGCTCCTGATCGGTGCGGACGTTGGGGAGGTCGCGCTTGTTGAACTGGATGACCGACGGGATCTTCTCCGGGTCGTGACCGTTGGCCTTCAGGTTGGCCTGCATGTTCTTGTACGACTCGTTGTTCTCGCGGGTCGCCGAGACCTGCGAGTCGGCGACGAAGACGCACGCGTCGGTGCCCTTCAAGACGAGGCGGCGGGTCTGCTCGTGCACGACCTGGCCGGGGACCGTGAACAGCTTGATGTTCACCTTGATCCCGGCGCGGGTCATGAAGTGCACCGGCAGGAGATCGAAGAACAGCGTTCGATCGCCCTTGGTGTCGAGGGTCGCGAGGCGGCCGCGCGTCTGTGGATCGAGCAGCTGGAACAGCGCCTGGAGGTTGGTGGTCTTCCCCGAGAGCGCGGGGCCGTAATAGACGATCTTGAGCAGCAGCTCTCGCTGGTTGACGTTAAATTGCACCCACGCCTCGATCGTTCGCGCGGATGGCCCGCGTGACGTCAACATAACCATCTCGCGCAAGATTCGCCAGAAGCCGGGCCGTCACTTCCCGCAGCAGCGCGGGGCCGGCGTAGATCAGCGCCGTGTAAACCTGGACCAAAGACGCCCCGCCCCGCAGGCGAGCGTACACATCGTCCCCGCTCTCGAGCCCGCCGACCCCGACGATCGGGAGCCGTGATCCCACGCGGGCTCGCAGCCGCTCGGTGCAGGCCTGGGCGCGACCTCTGAGCGGCCGGCCGCTGAGCCCCCCGGCGATGGTCGGCGCCTTCGTGAGCCCGGCGCGCGAGAGCGTGGTGTTGGTGGCGATCAGCCCGTCGAGGCCCTCATTCATCGCGAGATCTGCGACCCGATCGAGATCCTCGTCGGCAAGATCGGGCGAGATCTTGAGCAAGATCGGGCGGCCCTTCTTGCCGTGCACGCCCGCCAGCCGCTGGTTCTCTTCGAGCACCCGCTGGATGAGCGGCGCGAGCGACTCGACCGCCTGCAGATCGCGGAGCCCCGGGGTGTTGGGGCTCGAGACGTTGAGGGTCACGTAGTCCACGTGTGCCCACACATCCGCGAGCGCGCGCGCGTAGTCGTTGGCCGCCTCCTCGTTGGGCGTGACCTTGGCCTTCCCGATGTTGGCGCCGACCGGGATCGTGCTCTTCCGCTTCGCTAGCCGCGACGCCAAAGCCGGCGCGCCGAGGTTGTTGAAGCCCATCCGGTTCACCAGCGCGCGGTCGCCCGGGAGCCGCTCGAGCCGCGGCCTGTCGTTGCCCGGCTGCCCGTGGTGCGGCGTCACCGTCCCCACCTCGACGAACCCGAAGCCGAGCGCGGCCCACGCGTCGATCGCGATGCCGTTCTTGTCGAGACCCGCGGCGAGCCCGATCGGCGACGGGAAATGCAGCCCGCAGATCGTCTGCGCGAGCGCGGGGTTCGTGCGCGGCGCGTAGAGCATGCGCAGGAGTGCCTGCATTCCCGGGATGCGGCTGGTGCGCGCGAGGCCGTGCAGCACCAGCTCGTGGGCTTTTTCGGCGTCGAGGCGGAAGAGGAGCGGACGCGCCAGCGCCCAGAGCGGGTCGATCATGCGATCATAGGTTCAAGCAATGGCGACGGCGGGCTGCGCGATCCCGGGCTGCGCGAATCCAACGATGGCGATCTCCAGCACGTCCTCGATGCGGCGGGCCAGTCGGATCTCGATCTTGTCGCGGGCCTCGACGGGGAGCTCGGCGAGATCGGGCTCGTTGGCGGCGGGGAGGATGAGGGTCGAGATGCCGCTCCGGATCGCGGCGAGCGTCTTCTCGCGCACGCCGCCGACCGGCAGGACCCGCCCGCGCAGCGTGATCTCGCCGGTCATCGCGACGTCGCG
>Ga0105047_10014933_pt1 | contig 12276 bp, 9 predicted proteins | sample MAT04_FD_78384 | JGI IMG/M metagenome (GOLD analysis project Ga0105047, IMG submission 78384) | Freshwater microbial communities from Lake Fryxell liftoff mats and glacier meltwater in Antarctica - MAT-04 (megahit assembly) | ecosystem: Environmental > Aquatic > Freshwater > Ice > Liftoff... | reverse complement strand
TCCCAGTCTGCGCCGGTTGGCTCATCGTTGAGGTTGAGTACGAGTAAGGGCAATGCCATCGCGCCGACGGGGATGTCTTGTTTGGGCGGAACGACGAGGGTGATTTGCCGGACGCCCGACAACAACTGCGTGCGGATCGGCAGGCCAACCTTCTCGGCCTCAGCGATCCAATCGGACGGTAATTTGCCGACCTCGCCGCGTGCCTTCGCGATCGCATCCGCAATTGCAACCGTCGCTGTCACCCGCTTGTCAGTCGGTGGCATCGCGATGCTGACAGTGAGCGTAGACGGTTTGGCGAAGGTCGGAAACGTGGGCGATGGGCTGGCCGCATCGAGAAAGTCGAGCAGCAAACTGCGTTCGGTCGGATGGATTGCACCGTTAACGGCCAGGATGATGCCGTCGGGGCGGATGCGGAGCGAGCCGTGAATCTGCGGCACCGCACGCGCATTCAGCACGAACTTCGCGTAGCCCAGCCAGTTGCCATCGACGAATTCCCGCTTCGCTTTCCGAGCCTTGTCGAGATCGGCAACGAGTTCGGGCGGTCGCACGAAGAACCCGATTCCCGCATTGCGCTCGGCTGGGAAACCGCTCGATTTCGCCAGATTGTTCGCACCCGGTTTGCGGAACCGCGTCAGTAATTCGACAACGGCGGCTTTGCTCGAACCGAACGCGAACAAGCCGGGGGTGTAGGCGAACGTGGCTTCGAGTGGGCCTTCGGTCTGCTTGGGGTTTTCGTACGGTACCGGTTTCCCTTCCTGATCCATCGCAATCGGTGGAATGCCGCGTTGTTGAAAAATCGCCACACCCTCGACGGTATCGATGCGACGGATCGATGCGTCCGATGCGAGGTAGCCGCGAATCAGCAAGCCCGTTGCATGGCTGTCGCCCGTCAGCACGGCCCCCGCCAGAATCGGCTCATGGGCTTTTGTGAACCCGCACAGCCCGACGCCCGCACCGTGAAAACGCTTCAGTTCCAATTGAAATTCCGGCGATGCCGCCAACGATGCGATGCCGAGGTGCGACTGGCCCGCGAACAGGCCCGGTTCGCGGATTGCATCGCGGCGGTCGTGAACTGCCTTCAGTGTATCGGCGAATGGCGTACCCTGTACGAGTGCGGCAAGTGTCTCGGCAATGGCCCCCGGCGAGCGCACCTCGGCATATGCGAGCGTCGTTTCGGGGAACAGTTCCGCCGCGTCGCGGACCTCGGCATGGAGGTTTGCACTTGCGGAAAACAACATAATCGCCAGCAGCCCACGGTTCAAGAATGCACCTATTTGCCGGGTGGCGGATCGCTACGCAGATATGCGAACAGATCGCAAACCTGGGCATCCGAGAGCGTATCGAGGAGTTTCTCTGGCATCAATGAAACGGCCGTCGGCTTGATCTCGTCGATGTCCGCTTTCGCCAATACGATCTTACGATTTTGTGCATCGAGCAAAGTCATCGACTCCGCATTCGTGGCGATCACCAGCCCCGACAGCTTGCGGCCATCGAACGTCGTGGCAATATGCTGCACGAATTCGGGGCGAACGAGCGCACTCGGGTCGATGATATTCGCGAGCATGTAGCCGACATTTTTACGATCCGCCGCCGTCAGCTCGGGGCCGATCTTGTTGCCTTCGCCGTGCAAGATATGACATGACGCACACTGCTGTTTGAACAAAACTTTCCCCGCTGCTGCGTCGCCTTTGCCGCGGCTGATCGCGACGCCGAGCCACGAGATCCGCGCCTGTTTCTCGCCGGGCGTAGCAGGGCCGATCTTGCCGTAATGTCTCTCGGCGAGTTTCGCAATTGCCGGATCGTCGAACGACATCGCCGCGCGAACTTGCTCGGTCGAAATGTCTGTCGTGGGGATCTGTTTTGCATCGACTTGCGCGAGCAACAACAGCGTCCAACTCTTCCGGGCGAGGAGCGACGAAATCGCTCGCTTTTTCAGTGCGGGCGACCATTTTGGGTAGCCATTCACGATCGATTGCCCGATTTTGGGATCGTCGAATGCTTCCATCGCCGGCAGAAGCGCGATGCGCAACGGGTCCGATGTCGATGTCTGAAGCATTTCGACGAATGCGGCTTTGGCCTCGGTGTCGCGAACTTGTCGTAGCAACTCGATTGCCGAAATCCGATCGGGGATCGACTTCACGTTGTCCAGTGCGGTCGCACGAATCGCGGCGATTGCAGTGGTGTCGCCGAGCCGCGCGAGGATCGTTCGCGTTGCAACAGTTGTCGGAATTCGCTTGAGTTCGGCTGACAATTCGGGATCGAGGCGATCGCTGCGACCGCCATCGAGCGAAGCCGAAATGCCACTCAGCACGAGATCGGCGCGGTTCCGCGGGGCTGCTTCGTGCAACAATCCCTCAAGCCGTTTCTGACCGTCGGGAATGTCGTTTGTCATCAATCGTCGTGCGATGTTTTTGACGAGATTGCCATCGTACGCCGGCGTCGTGCGAATGAGATCGAGTGCCAGATTCGTGGCGGGCACGGGATTATTAGCGAGTTGGCTTTCGACGGCCCACCACATCAGCAATGGCATCCGCGAGTCGGGCTGCACGCCATTTGTGCGAATGAGCGCCGCCACCACTTTCACAGCCACCGTTGCAGACGCTCGCTTCGCACTGCATGCCAGTTGTACGCGGACGACCGCACTCGTTTCTCGCTTCGCAAGTTGCTGCCATGCATCCGCAGTGTCGTCATCAATCTTCATTTCGTCGCCGACGAGTCGCACCGCCCACGTACGCACCTGCTCGTTCGGGTGCTCCAGCAGGCTGTTCAGATATGCCGCGTCCGTACCGCCACTCGTATACAGTGCCCACAACGATTCGAGTGCAAGTAGTGAAGTCTCGTTGACGATCGTTTTCTTCAGGCTCGGGTACGTCGTTGCGTCGGCACGATCCGTCAGTAATCGACGTGCTTCGCGCCGCCAGCTTGCGTTCGCATGTTTCAGAAGCTCGAGTAACTCGAGACTCGTTTTCTTGCGTAAATCGAACGTCGGAAAGTTTGCCGTGCCCACATACTCGATCTTGTAGATCCGCCCGTTGGTCTTGTCCCAGCTATCGATGGGGTCGAGGTGGGCAGCACGCTTGTCGTACCAATCGGCCACGTAGATCGAGCCATCGGGTCCGAGCATCAGGTCGACCGGCCGATTCCACGAATCGTTCGCTAGCAGCAAATCGCCACCGTGACTGTTTTTGTACGTGCCACCATCTGCGGTGAATTTGTGCCAGTACACCGCATTCGACAGCAAGTTGCCTGCGATGTACTGATCGTGCATCTCGCTGGGAAACGTATCGCCCTGATAGACCACGCCGCCGCACGTGACGTGACCTCCCTTGAAGTTCGCATGGGGAACGTGCTCGAAGTAACCGTAGGTATTGGGATTGTGTAGCGGGCCGTGCTTGGTGAAACCTTTCACATAGTACGCCCCTTGCACCTGATGCAAACAGGCGGATCGACCGTCGTTCGTACCTGCGATGGCGTTGCCGTGCTTGTCGAAATCGAGGCCGTACGTGTTGCCACCACCCTCCGCGAATAGCTCGAAACGCTTCGAAATCGGGTGGTAACGCCAGATGCCTTGCTGGAATTCGATCGGATTCGGCGTGCCACCGGGGTTGACGATTTTGGCCGTCACAGTGCTGCCGTGCGCGCCGTACAGCCAGCCGTCCGGCCCCCACTGCAACGAGTTTGCGTACGAGTGCGTATCTTCCATCCCGAAGCCCGTCGCCAACACATCGGGCGTGTCGGTATCGGTGAGATCGTCGCCATTTTTATCGGGGTAGAAAAGCAGGTACGGCGGCTGCACGACATACACGCCGCCCCGTCCGATGCAGAAGCCGGTGGCCATGTTCAGCCCCGTCAGAAAGTCGTGGCTTTTGCGATAGACACCGTGGGCATCGGGGTCGGAAAGAATCGTAATGCGATCCGCACCCTTAGGCCCTTTTGGTGGCGGTTCGGGCACGCGATCCCAGATCGTTCGCAGATACTGATCTTGCTTGACTGCCTTTAATCCTGCTGGATTCGGATACTGCAAGTATTGCAGCACCCATAACCGCCCGCGTTCGTCGAACGACATACTCAACGGCTGGCGAATCATCGGTTCAGTCGCCACTGCACGTACCGTGAACCCCGGTGGCAGCGTCATACGCGAAACGGCTTCCTTTGGCGAAAACCCTTGTCCGAGTGCGAATGGCGAGAGTGCGAGCATCGACAGAATCAGGATCGGTTTCGACATCATAAGTACAATCTCGGCAGAATCGAATCCCACAAAACAAACACTACTCTACCGCATCGATCACCGTCGCTGCAATCACCGTTTCGTGAATCCGCAAGTCGAAATCGGAGCTAGCATCTACGAAGCGCAGTGGATTCTCGTAGGTTTGGAATCATCCTGCCAAACAACTCGTCGAGTTCATCATGACCGCAGAAGCTATGTCGTATTCGACGCGGAAAGCACGCTGGTTGGCTCTTGTGGCCGCTTTGCTCGGCTGGATGTTCGACGGCATGGAGATGGGCTTGTTTCCGCTCGTTGCGAAGTCCGCACTCGCCGAACTGATGGGGGCAAGCAAGGGTGACGCAAACGTAAACCGATGGTTTGGCGTCATCATCGCGATGTTTCTGGTTGGGGCCGCAACGGGCGGCGTGCTGTTCGGCTGGCTCGGCGATCGTATTGGCCGCGTACGGGCCATGACGGTAAGCGTACTCGTTTATTCGCTGTGTAGCGGGCTGAGTGCGGCCTCGCAGGAAGTCTGGCACCTCGCCGTACTTCGGTTCATCGGTGCGCTCGGAATGGGCGGGGAATGGGCGCTCGGTGTGGCACTCGTAATGGAGCTTTGGCCGAACTCCTCACGTGCCTGGCTCGCGGGCTGGATCGGGGCGTTCGGCAACCTCGGCTACACGCTCATCGGCTCGATTGCCTACACTTTACTGCAATTCGGCGGCGAAATTCCTCGTTTTCTAGTGCAAATCGGCTGTCCCGAATCGTGGGCACTCTCGTTGACTGCCAACGGAAACTGGCGATTGCTGATGCTCATCGGCGCGGTACCGGCACTCTCGACGCTGTTGCTACGCCTGTTCGTTCCCGAGTCCGAGAAGTGGCAAGCCGAGAAGAAAACGGGGCGCGTCTCGAACTGGTCGACGCGCGATTTGATAGGCGTGCTGATCGGAGCCATCGCCGCCACCGTCATGATCTACGTGTGGGCGACCGACACGACGCAATGGGGCGACTTCGGTTTCGATCACACGATGACGCTGCGAATTTTCGTCTCCATTGCGTGCCTGATCGTGGTGACGGCGGGTTACACCTACCCCGTTCGCTGCTACTTGCGTCGCGTGGGTTTGCCGGCGCAGGAACGGCGTCGCACGCTGAAAACGATGTTACTCGCGGCGGGGCTGAGCGGCGTGCCGCTACTTGCAACATGGTCTGGCGTCATGTGGATGTACAAATGGGTTGGCTCGGCCAGTTTCCCCGCACCCCCTGAAGCGATCCCGCTGATGCAGATTTCGTCGTCGTTGGGTGCCGCCATCGGTTGCGTCCTCGGTGCTGTGCTGGGCGGGCGTTATGGCAGGCGGATCGTCTACGCGATCCTGTGCATACTCTCGTTCCTCGTTATGGTTGGCTTCTACAAACTGAACACGCAATACGGAACGATACTGATCTTTTCCGCCGGTCTGATGGGCATGACAACTGCGTCATTTTACGGCTGGTTGCCGCTGTATTTGCCCGAGTTATTCCGCACCTCCGTCCGAGCCACCGGGCAAGGTTTCGCCTTCAACTTCGGACGGATCATCGCGGCCGTCGGCAACTTGCAAATGGCGAACTTGCTATTATTCTTCGGCAACGATTACGGCAACGCCTGTGCCGTAGTCGGCGGCGTCTACCTCGTCGGACTCATCCTGATTTGTTTCGCCCCGGAAACAAAAGGGAAGCCACTACCGGATTAATCGGCAAGCGGAATCACACGCTCGGCGACGCGGAACGCTTCGTGGCAGTGGTTGCAGACGTTGGACATGCTGGCGACGGCGGAACGGGCGGCGGGGTAGTCTTTGGCTGCGGCGGCCTTGGCGATCTTCACCCCGGCATCGCGAAGCGACACCGAGAAGATCATCCACGAATCTTGCGCCTGCCGCGACTTCGGTGGCCGCATCAGCAGCAGATTCCCCGTCTCGGCGATCAACAATCCCTGCCCGCGAACGTAACCCCAAGCTTCCACATCGGCGGGGCGATCTTTAAGCGTTTTGCCGAGGCCATCCATGTTCGATTTTGCGAGACCGACCATCAACAGCTTCGTGTCCGCGATCGCTTCGAGCCGCGGTGAAGTATCCGATTTTCGGGCTTGCTGCGAAGCCACCGTGCCAGCCAGCACGCACAGGCAAGTACCTGCAAAGAGCAACGCAACAATGCGAATCGTTCGGGACATCGTTTACTCCGGTTTATCTGGCACGGCCACATGCAGGACATCGCCGACGATTTCGACTGTGTAACAAGCCGTTTTCACTTTCGGGCTATTAATCCGCGCCCCATCGGTGAGGCGAAAGCACCACGCGTGCCACGGGCAGGTGACGGTGCCGTTCTCTACGTGCCCACCCGAAAGAGATGCCCCCGCGTGCGGGCACATGTCGTCGATGGCGTAGTATTTCCCATCGTCGTGGAACACGGCCACATCTTTTTTGTTCAACGTGACCACGATCGATTCGCCGAGTGGAATCTCTCCGACTTTGCATACCGGGTATAACTGCGGCACAGCGTCCCTCACTTTTACGACTCGCGTTCATTTCCAATCGCCATCCGTAAAGTATTCTACCTACAGGGCGACGACTGCATTGTTAGGAGATCGAATTGCTCGAAATCGAACAGAAATTTCGCACGGACAATTGGGCGGATATGCTCATCATCTTGAAGAATTGGTGTGCGAAGCCGACCGCAAACCATCGCGAGACGGATCGCTACTTCAACGCACCCGACCGCGATTTCGCCAAAACCGACGAAGTGCTTCGGCTGCGAACCATCGGTAGTCAGTCGATTCTGACTTATAAAGGGCCGAAGCGAAGCGGGCCGATCAAGACGCGCAAAGAGATCGAACTCCCGCTTGCGGTGAATGAGTCGAGCGAGCAAGATGCGGTAGACTGGATTCTTGCACTCGGTTTCCGCCCCGTGGCGATTGTCGGCAAGAGTCGCGCGATTTACTCGCTCGTGCGGGACCCTTTCACGGTGAACATCTGCTTTGACGAAGTCGATAATGTCGGCCGGTTCGTCGAAGTCGAAGTCGTGGCGGAGGAAGCCGACGCGACAGCCGCGGCGGCACTCGTCGCCACCGTTGCGAACGAACTCGGCCTGCACACGCCCGAACCGCGTGCGTACCTGAAAATGACTTTGGAAGCAGGCCGCCAATGAGCGCGATACCGGTTGCGAACAGCATTCTTGCGGTCCGAAATGCCGTTGGGATCGCGCGCACATCCGGGCTGCAAATCGGGTGCGTGCCGACGATGGGGGCGCTCCACGAAGGTCACGCATCGTTGATTCGTGCGGCGAAAGTGGCGAGCGATTTTGTCGTAACGACGATTTTCGTGAACCCGACGCAGTTCGGCCCCAACGAGGATTTTACGAAGTACCCACGCACGCTCGAAGCCGACTGCAAAATCTCTGCGGCTGCCGGTGCCGACTTAGTATTTGCACCGACTGCCGAGGAGATGTACCCGCCGAATGCGTTCGCGTTTGTCGATGTCGGCACGCTCGGCGAACACTTGTGCGGACCATCGCGACCGGGGCACTTTCGCGGCGTTTGTACGATTGTGATGAAGCTGTTTCAGATCGTGCAACCCGATGTGGCGGTGTTCGGCGCGAAAGACGCGCAACAAGCGCGGATCATTCGCAAAATGGTCGCCGACCTGAACGTGCCTGTGCAGTTGCTCGTCGAACCGACGATCCGCGAACGCGACGGGCTGGCGATGAGTTCGCGGAACCGCTATCTCTCGCCACTCGAACGCAGTCGGGCACCGAAAATCTATCGCGCATTATGCGAAGTGCGGAACAGGGCACTTCACGGCGAGAGCGATGTCGCGCGGTTGGAATCGGCGTTACGCGGGATGCTGGAAACGATTCCCGAATCGCGACTGGATTACGCAGCCATAGTGGACGATGAAACGATGCAACCGCTGACGCGGATCGACCGACCGGCGCTAATCGCGGTGGCCATCTACGTCGGCAAAACGCGGCTGATCGACAACGTGACGATACCTTGAACACAACCATTTAGGACGGGGGGCACATGCCCGATCCGCTCTTCGGCCCCGAAATTCGCTTGATGCTTGCCGACGAAGATACGGTCGGGCTGCGCTCGCTTTGCGAAGAACTTCACCCCGCCACGATCGTTGAGGCACTCGATGAATTCACGCAGGAAGAAATCTGGTCGATCATCACCCCCGCCGACATCCGCATTCAAGCGGCGATTTTCGAGTATCTGCCGTTGCCCCGCCAGATATTAATGATCGAAGCCGCACGCCCGCAGTTCGGGAAACTAATCGGCAAAATGTCGCACGACGACCGCGTGGAACTTCTTCGCCGCGTGCCGACGAAGGTCCGCGAATCGTTGCTTCGCCTCGTCGACGATGCCGACCGCAAAGATATTGCGACGCTCGTCGAGTTGCAGGAAAACACTGTCGGCGCGCTGATGACGACCGATTACGCCTGGCTGCCGCCCGGCATGACCGCCGTCGAAGCGATCGATCAACTTCGCCAACAGGCACCCGACCGCGAAACGATTTATTACATATATGTGCTCGATGAAGCGAAGAAACGCGCCGATGTCTCACTCGCCCCGCGCAGGCTCCTCGGTGTGATTTCGCTCCGCGATTTAATCCTCGCCCCGCGTCATGCTGTCGTTCGCGATTTGATGAGCGAGGAAGTCGTGTCGCTCAATTTCACCGATGAATCGGCGAAGGCGGGTCAACTGCTGGCACGCTACGACTTCATCGCGGTGCCCGTTGTCGACGAACATGGCGGGATGCTCGGCATCGTCACGCACGACGACGTCATCGATATCCTCACTGAAGAAGCGACCGAAGATCTCCAGCGACAAGCCGGTGTCAGTCCCATCGAAGGCAACTACATAGAGGCACCGTTCCTTACAGTCTGGATTGGTCGCGGCAAATGGCTCGCGCTGTTGTTCATCATGCAAACGCTGACGATCAACGCGATGGAACACTACCAAGATCAAATGGCGACGCTGGTGTTCCTGACGTTCTTTATCCCGCTCTGCAACTCCGTCGGCGGCAATGCCGGTTCGCAGGCGGCAACGCTGATTACGCGCTCGCTTTCGCTCGGCCAAGTCAAAGTCGGCGACTGGTTCCACGTGCTGCGCCGCGAAGTATTAATGGGTATGGCGCTCGCAGTCGCACTCGGCCTATTCGCACTCGTTCGAACGTACCTCTACAGTCCTGGTGTGCCGCTCGAATATGTCAAGCCGCTCGCGGTCACGGCGAGTTTGTCCGTAGTGTGCATCTGCCTGTGGGGTACGCTGATCGGCTCGATGTTGCCGTTGTTCATTAAATGGCGTGGCGGCGACCCGGCGTTGATGTCCAGCCCATTCATCGCGACGCTCAGCGATGTCTCCGGTATCGTCATCTTCTTTTCCATCGCGAAAGTCCTGTTATTCTAATTGTAATGGCTACGCAGCCGTAGGCATTGTCCATTGGGTGTTACAACCCGAATCGGGCAACGTTCCCCACGCGCATCGCGACGATTTTAACGATGTCTCCAATTTGGGAAACTAACAGGAATGTCGCGATGGAGAACGCAACCGCTGACGACGTTCGACCGCTACCGTGGTCTGCATCGACCGTGCTCGCCGATAATATGATCGCGCTCGGCGACTGGACGTTATTCGCGTTGCACGCCGTCACGGGTATATTTACGCGTCATTTGAAGTTCCAAGAACTTCTGATTGCGTGCTCGAATATCGGTGTCGGCAGTATCGGCGTCGTTGCGATTACGGGGACGTTCATCGGCATGGTGCTGGCAGTGCAGGCGTACGGTGAGTTCCACCAGATCGGCCTGGAAACCTCGCTCGGTGCGGTGATTCATATGTCCGTGGTGCGCGAACTCGGCCCCGTTCTGACCGCCGTGATGCTCGCGGGTCGCGTCGGTAGCGCGATGGCCGCCCAACTCGGAACGATGCGCGTCACCGAGCAAATCGATGCCCTCACGTGCCTCGGTGTCGACCCCGTTCGCTATCTCGTTTCGACTCGATTTCTCGCGGCGGTGATGGTCATTCCAATCCTGACCATCTTCGCGAACATCATGGGGTTGATCGGCAGTTCGTTCATCTGCCAAAAGGTTTACGGCATCGATGCGTACCATTATTGGGAGCATACCCGCGCATACGTCGGCCTGTGGGATGTCTTCGTCGGCTTGTCGAAATCGATGCTGTTCGGCGGTGCGATTGCACTCATCGCCTGCCATCGCGGCTTCCACTGTACCGCCGGTGCAGAGGGCGTTGGAAAGGCTGCCACCGAGGCATTCGTGATCTCTTTCGTCGTGATTCTGGCACTCGATTTCGTACTCGCGATGCTGACAATCACCGTGCAACACTGGATCTGGCCCGTCGCCGTAGCGAGTGCGATTTAACATGACCGAGCCACCCGAAGCCGCGCTGATTCGCATACGTGCTGCCACCGTCCGGTTTGGCACGCAAGAGGTATTGCGCGATCTCAGCCTCGACATTCATCGCGGCGAAACAGTGGCCGTTATCGGCGAGAGCGGTTGCGGAAAAACCTGCCTCCTAAAGATGATCGTTGGGCTACTGATACCGAATGAAGGCGAGATAGAAATCGATGGGAAATCGCTGAAAACGATGGCGAATCGCGATCTGATCGCGTTACGGTTGCGGGTCGGTTACTTGTTCCAAAGTGCGGCACTATTCGACAGTATTAACGTCTTCGGCAACATCGCGTTCGGGCTACGCGCGAAAGGCGGTCTGACCGAAAGCGAGATCGCCGAGCGCGTCCGGATGCAGCTCAGTGACGTGGGGCTGTCAGCGAACGTCGAAACGAAAATGCCCGCAGAGCTTTCCGGCGGAATGCGGAAGCGCGTCGGGCTGGCAAGGGCACTCGCGATCGACCCCGATATGATGCTTTACGACGAGCCGACCACGGGCCTCGACCCGATCATGACCGAGACGATTAACAATCTCATTCTGCAAGCGCGGAAACGCCGCGCAATGACGAGCATCGTCGTCACGCACGAACTGCGTACCGTGTTCAAAGTGGCAAACCGCGTCGTGATGTTATCGCCGCTCAGTCGCCTGACCGATGGTGGCACGCAGATCATTTACGATGGGACGCCTGCGGGTTTGAAACTCGCGGCCGACCCGAAAGTGCGCGAGTTTGTCGAAGGCTATTTGACCGCATCGTGATCAGGAGTTTGCCATGGCGGATCGAAAGACGAAACTGCGGTTGGGTGCGTTCGTCGCGCTCGGCATCGCCGGGTTCACCGGGCTGACGTTCCTCTTTGGCGGTGCACCAAAATTGTTCTCGAATCGCGCCACATACGTCGTCTTGTTCAGCGAAGCGCCGGGGTTGGCACCCGGCACACCCGTACGAAAATCGGGTGTACGCATTGGCGAAGTCACGGCGCTCGACCTCGACGAACAGACTGCACAGGTGCGCGTGACGATCCAAGTCGATAAGAAATACCTACCGCGGCAAAACGAAGAAGCGACGATCTCTCGCGGCCTGTTGAACGGCGATACCTCGCTCGATTTCGTTCCAAAACAAGGTGCAGATGGGCAATTGATCTCGATTCGCGGCGAGTCGTACCCGCCCGATATCGAGATTGCCGGGCAAACGCCGATTAACCCGAACACGCTCGTTCGACAAGCATCGGGAGCATTGCCGTCGGCGCAAGAATCGATGGCGCGGGTACTCGCCTCGGTCCAGCGTTTCGAGCAAGCCGTGCCGAAAATCGAGAAGGCATTCGAGGAAATCGCGGGCCTCGCACGCAGCGGGCGCGAACTCGTACCGGAGTTGCGTCGCACCAACGACAAGGTTCAGGGCCTGCTCGCTTTCGCCGACGTGCCCGGCGCGGCACCCGGTGCCGAGGCGGCCACGTTGAAGGCCACACTCGCCGATGTGCGCGATTTTATCAAGACCGCCAAGCCACTAATCGAAGACATTCGCAAAGTCGTGAAGGACAACGAACAAGACGTCGGCGCGACCGTAAAAGCGATTCGCAAGACCGTTGATAACGCGAATGAGTTGCTCAACGACGACAACAAAAAAGCGTTCGGC
>Ga0105047_10014932_pt1 | contig 12276 bp, 10 predicted proteins | sample MAT04_FD_78384 | JGI IMG/M metagenome (GOLD analysis project Ga0105047, IMG submission 78384) | Freshwater microbial communities from Lake Fryxell liftoff mats and glacier meltwater in Antarctica - MAT-04 (megahit assembly) | ecosystem: Environmental > Aquatic > Freshwater > Ice > Liftoff... | reverse complement strand
TCAGCGCTGCGAGATCGGCAGCACCTGGCGGCGCTCGGAACCCACGAACAGCTGGCGCGGACGGCCGATCTTGTACTCGGGGTCGCCGATCATCTCGTTGAGCTGGGCAATCCAGCCCACCGTGCGCGCCAATGCGAAGATGGCAGTGAACAAGCTGACCGGGATGCCGAGCGCACGCTGAACGATGCCGGAATAGAAGTCGACGTTCGGATACAGCTTGCGTGAGACGAAGTACTCGTCTTCCAGCGCGATCTTCTCCAGCGCCATTGCCAGCTTGAAGAGCGGGTCGTCGTGCAGGCCGAGCGCGGTCAGCACTTCGTGGCAGGTCTCGCGCATCAGCTTGGCACGCGGGTCGTAATTCTTGTAGACGCGGTGGCCGAAACCCATCAGCTTGACAGTGGAGTTCTTGTCCTTCACCTGCTTGATGAACTCGCCGATCTTCTCGACGCCGCCATTGCGCTGGATGTCCTCCAGCATGTTGAGCGCCGCCTCGTTCGCCCCGCCATGCGCCGGACCCCACAGGCACGCCACGCCGGCCGCAATGGCCGCGAAAGGGTTGGTGCCCGACGAGCCGCACAGGCGCACCGTGGACGTGGAAGCGTTCTGCTCGTGGTCGGCGTGCAGGATGAAGATGCGGTCGATGGCGCGCACCATCACGTCGTTCGGCTCGTAGTCCTCGCACGGCGTGGCGAACATCATGCGCATGAAGTTGGCCGAGTACGACAGGCTGTTCTTCGGGTAGATGTAGGGCTGGCCGATGCCGTACTTGTAGGCCATCGACACCAGTGTGGGCATCTTGGCGATCAGGCGGATGGCCGAGATCTCGCGGTGCACCGGGTTCGTGATGTCGGTGCTGTCGTGATAGAAAGCCGACAGGCCGCCGACCAGGCCGGTCAGCACGGCCATCGGGTGCGCGTCACGACGAAAGCCACGCAGGAAGAACTGCATCTGCTCATTGACCATCGTGTGGTTGGTCACCAGCCTGACGAAGTCTTCCTTCTGCCCGACGTTGGGCAACTGGCCCTTCAGCAGCAGGTAGCAGGTTTCCAGGAAATCGCAGTTGCCTGCAAGCTCCTCGATCGGGTAGCCGCGGTACAGCAACTCACCCTTGTCACCGTCGATGTAGGTGATGGCCGACTGGCAGGCCGCAGTCGACAGGAAGCCAGGGTCGTAGGTGAACTTGCCGGTTTGCGCGTAGAGCTTGCGAATGTCGATCACATCGGGGCCGATGCTGCCCTTGTAGATCGGCAGTTCCATGCTCGGGCTGCCGTCGGAGAACGACAGAGTGGCTTTCACGTCGGAGGGAGTCATCGCGGTTCCTTTTCTTCGGGACGGGGAGCGGGCTGGCGCCGCATCAGCGCCAGCACCTCATGCACTTCAGGCCGGTCGGTCTCGCCCCCGGGCTCGCTGCGGGCGAGCAAGAGGTCGAGCAAGTCGTTGTCAGCCAGGTCCATCAGGGCTTGCAACCCGGCGGCCTGTCTTGTGGTCATCGTCTCCTCGAACCGCTGGAAGAAACGCTCGATGAAGAGGTCGTTTTCCAGCAGCCCGCGCCTGCATCGCCATTTGAGGCGGCTGAGCTCGCGCTCGCCCAGGGCAGTGTCCAAGATGTCGTCTTCCAGTCTCTGGGGCTGCGGAATCAGACGGTCCTGCGAACCATCATTTCCTTGATCTTGCCGATCGCCTTCGTCGGGTTCAAGCCCTTCGGGCAGACATCGACACAATTCATGATCGTGTGGCAGCGGAAAAGGCGGTACGGGTCTTCCAGGTTGTCGAGCCGGGCCTCGGTGTCCTGGTCGCGGCTGTCGACGATGAAGCGGTAGGCCTGCAGCAGGCCGGCGGGGCCGACGAACTTGTCGGGGTTCCACCAGAAGCTCGGGCAGGCGGTAGAACAACTCGCGCACAGGATGCACTCGTAGAGGCCGTTCAGCTCGTCGCGCTCTTCGGGGCTCTGCAGGCGCTCCTTTTCAGGCGGCCGGCTCTCGTTGACGAGGTAGGGCTTGATCGAGTGGTACTGGGTGAAGAACTGCGTCATGTCGACGATCAGGTCGCGCACCACGGGAAGGCCGGGCAGCGGCTTCAGCACCACGGCACCGGGCAGGCTGCGCATGTTGGTCAGGCAGGCCAGACCGTTCTTGCCGTTGATGTTCATCGCGTCGGAGCCGCAGACGCCCTCACGGCAGCTGCGCCGGAAACTCAGCGTGGGGTCGACAGCCTTCAGCTTCATCAGCACGTCGAGCAGCATGCGCTCGCTGCCGTCGAGCTCGACCTGCAGCGTCTGCATGTAAGGCTTGGCGTCCTTGTCCGGGTCGTAGCGATAGATCTGAAAGGTGCGCGTAGTCATAGGTTACAGCTCAATGGTTGATGCCTGGTATTGCACCAAGCTTCCCGACACGGAACCGGCTATGCCGGGCCGCAGGCGGACGGCCCCCTCGGGGGGGTGAGCCAGTGCCGAGTGAGCGCCTGCGCGCTCGCGAGTGACTGGCGAACGCCTTGCGACCTGCAGGTCGCAAGGCAGCAAGCGAAAGCGAGCTTGGGGGTCCATCCGCCGCGGAACCGGCTTCGCCGGGCCGTAGGCGACGGCCCCCTCGGGGGGTAGCGAGCGAAAGCGAGCTTGGGGGTGCATCCGCCACGGAACCGGCTTCGCCGGGCCGTAGGCGACGGCCCCCTCGGGGGGTAGCGAGCGAAAGCGAGCTTGGGGGTCCATCAGAAAGTGCGAACCTTCGGCGGCACGCTCTCGACGGTGAGTGGCTGCAGTTTGACCGGCTTGTAGGCCAGGCGGTTGCCCTCGGCGTACCAGAGCGTGTGTTTCATCCACTCGCCGTCGTTGCGGCCCATCGGAAATTCGGCGCAGTCGGCGTAGTCGTCGACCGAATGCGCGCCGCGACTTTCATGGCGCGCCGCCGCCGACACCATCGTGGCTTCGGCGGACTCGATCAGGTTCTCCACTTCCAGCGCCTCGATGCGCGCGGTGTTGAAGATCTTGCTCTTGTCCTTGAGCGTGATGGCGGCCACGCGCTTGCGCAGTTCGGCCACCTTGCCCACGCCTTCGTCCATCGTCTTCTGGGTGCGGAAGACACCGGCGTACTTCTGCATGGTGTCGCGCAGATCGTTCGCCACGTCCTGCGCGTACTCGCCGCTGGTGCTGCCGTCCAAGCGCGCCAGGCGCGACAGGGCCATGTCGGCGGCGTCGCCCGGCAGATCCTTGTGCAGCTTGTTCTTCTGGTTGAACTCGACGATGTGGTTGCCCGCCGCACGGCCGAAGACCAGCAGGTCGAGCAGCGAGTTGGTTCCCAGGCGGTTGGCGCCGTGCACGCTGACACAGGAACACTCGCCGACCGCGTACAGGCCGTTCACCACGGTGTTCGGGTCGCCGTTGGGCTTGCCAACTTCGGGCGTCACGACCTGGCCGTGGATGTTGGTCGGCACGCCGCCCATCTGGTAGTGGATGGTCGGCACCACGGGGATCGGTTCCCGGGTGATGTCGACGTTGGCGAAGTTGTGGCCGATCTCGAAGACGCTGGGCAGCCGCTTCAGGATGGTCTCGCCGCCCAGGTGCGTCATGTCGAGGTTGATGTAGTCCTTGTTGGGACCGCAGCCGCGACCTTCCTTGATCTCCTGATCCATGCAGCGACTGACGAAGTCTCGCGGCGCCAGATCCTTCAGCGTGGGTGCGTAGCGCTCCATGAAACGCTCGCCGTCCGAATTGCGAAGGATCGCGCCCTCGCCGCGGCAACCCTCGGTCAGCAGCACGCCGGCGTTGTGCACGCCGGTCGGGTGGAATTGCCAGAACTCCATGTCTTCCAGCGGGATGCCGGCGCGCGCCGCCATGCCCAGGCCGTCGCCGGTGTTGATGAACGCATTGGTGCTGGCCGCGAAGATGCGGCCGGCGCCGCCGGTCGCCAACAGGGTCGTCTTGGCTTCCAGGATGTGAACGTCGCCGGTTTCCATCTCCATCGCGCAGACGCCGAGCACGTCGCCCGCGGCATCGCGGATCAGGTCGAGCGCCATCCATTCGACGAAGAAATTGGTGCGGGCTTTGATGTTCTGCTGGTACAGCGTGTGCAGCATGGCGTGGCCCGTGCGGTCGGCCGCGGCGCAGGCGCGCTGCACCGGCTTTTCGCCGTAGTTGGCGGTGTGGCCGCCGAACGGCCGCTGGTAGATCGTGCCGTCTGGGTTGCGGTCGAACGGCATGCCGAAGTGTTCGAGCTCGTAGACGACCTTCGGCGCCTCTCTGCACATGAACTCGATGGCGTCCTGGTCGCCCAGCCAGTCGCTGCCCTTGATGGTGTCGTAGAAGTGGTAGTGCCAGTTGTCCTCCGACATGTTGCCCAGGCTGGCGCCGATGCCGCCTTGCGCGGCGACGGTGTGCGAACGCGTGGGGAACACCTTCGAGAGCACCGCCACGTTCAGGCCGGCGCGCGCCAGTTGCAGGGAAGCACGCATGCCGGAACCACCGGCCCCGACGATGACGACGTCGAACTTGCGCTTGGGAATCGAACCGTGTGACATCTCAAAGTCTCCAAAGCACTTGCACTGCCCAGCCGGCGCAGCCGACCAGCCAGACCAGCGAAAACACCTGCAGCGTCAGGCGCAGACCCACCGGCTTGATGTAGTCCATCCAGATGTCGCGCACGCCCACCCAGGCGTGGTACATCAAGGAGACGATGACGACGAAGGTCAGCACCTTCATCCACTGGGCGGCGAAGATGCCGGCCCACTTGTCGTAGCCCAGCGGGCCGGGCAGCAGCACCTGCACCAGCAGCACCACGGTGAAGAGCGCCATCAGCGTGGCGGTGACGCGCTGGCTGAGCCAGTCGCGCATGCCGTAGTGCGCGCCTACGACGATGCGCTTCGAACCATATTCATTGGCCATCTGGAGTTCTTTCAGTACAGGCCGAAGAGCTTGGCGCCGAGCAGCAAGGTGAGCAGCACGCCCAGGCCCAGCGTGACGAGGGCCGACGACTTGCCGAACTCCTTGGTGACGCTGTGCGTCATGTCCATGTAGAGGTGGCGCACACCGGCGATGAAATGGTGGAGGTAGGCCCAGATCAGACCGAGCACCACCAGCTTGATGAACCAGCCCGGTAGAAAGCCGATGCCGGCCACGAAGGCGCTGGTGAAGCGCTCATAGGAAACCTCGGAGCTGACGCTGGTGTCGAACATCCAGATGATGAAGGGCAGCAGCAGGAACAGCAGCGCGCCGCTTACCCGGTGCAGGATGGAGACGATGCCCGCAGGGGGCAGCCTGTAGCTGGCGAGTTGCGATACGTGGATGTTGCGGTAGACCGGGCGGGGTGGGTTGGCCATCGGGTGTGTCCTGGGGTCGGTCGCTCTTTTGGTTGTGGTCGCGCTGTCACTCGCAGACGAGTTTATTGCAACGCAGCAGACTTACATGGAACTGGTGTCTTGCCGGCTGGCGGGCCTCAGCTGAGTTCGTTGCGGTAATGGTGGTTGGCCGTCTGATAAAGGCCGCGCCGAAGTTCCACCGGCTTGTCGCCATAGGTGAACGACAGGCGCTCGACCAGCAGCAGCGGGCTGCCGATGGGCACCGCCAGCAGCGCTGCTTCGTCACCGGCAGCCGCCACCGCGCGAATTTTTTCCACGGCGCGGATCATGCGAACGCCGAATTCCGACTCGAACAGCCCGTACATCGGCCCGCTGAAGGCCGACAGCCTGTCGGCTGTCAGCCCCTTGAACAGCGGGCCGGGAAGCCAGATGTCGTCGAGCACCACAGGGCGGGCATCCGAAGGCGGCGCGCCAGCGGTGGGCACGGCGAGCAGCAACCGGCGCACCTGCACCGCTGTCTCGCCGGCTTTCAGCTCCAGGGCGCGCGCGACGTCGGCCGGCGCCCGCATGCGCCGGCAGTCGAGCAGCCGGCGCTGCATGTCGGGGGCGGCGCCGGCGTCAGGCACCAGGCGCAGGAAGCGGTACCTGGTCTGCTCTTCTGCATGGGTGGCCACGAAGGTGCCCTTGCCCTGACGGCGAACGAGCAGGTTCTCGGTGGCCAGTTCGTCGATCGCCTTGCGCACGGTGCCCTGGCTGACCTTGAAGCGCACGGCCAATTCCATCTCGCTGGGGATAGCTTCACCGGGCTTCCACTCGGCGGACTGCAGGCTGCGCGTCAGCAAGGCCTTGATCTGCTGGTACAGCGGGCTGAACGACGGCGTGGGCTCGCCCTGGACGGCAATCGGTATCGCGGACAAGGCGTCTTCAGGCATCCGTTGATTGCATCACAAATGCCTAGCAGCGTGGGCGGACAGCTATCTTACATAAGACATAAGACTACGGATACCGCGTCGAAGTGGCCGCTGCGGCCGTAAACTCGCCGGCTCTACTCAACCAGCGGCATCTGTCCGCCGCCACCTGTTCCACCCCGCCTGAAGGAGCCCTCCCCATGAGCAAGACGCCCGTCCGTGTGGCAGTTACCGGCGCTGCCGGCCAGATCGGTTACGCCCTGCTGTTCCGCATTGCCTCGGGCGAGATGCTCGGCAAGGATCAGCCCGTCATCCTGCAACTGCTCGAAGTGCCGATGGAAAAGGCCCAGGAAGCGCTGAAGGGCGTGATGATGGAACTGGAAGACTGCGCCTTCCCCCTGCTGGCCGGCATGGAAGCGCACAGCGACCCGATGACCGCCTTCAAGGACACCGACTACGCGTTGCTGGTCGGCTCGCGCCCGCGCGGCCCCGGCATGGAGCGCGCCGAACTGCTGTCGATCAACGGCGCCATCTTCATTGCCCAGGGCAAGGCGCTGAACGCCGTGGCCAGCCGCAACGTCAAGGTGCTGGTGGTAGGCAACCCGGCCAACACCAACGCCTACATCGCGATGAAGAGCGCACCCGACCTGCCGCGCCAGAACTTCACCGCCATGCTGCGCCTGGACCACAACCGCGCGCTCAGCCAGCTCGCCGCCAAGACCGGCAAGCCGGTGTCCAGCATCAAGAAACTGGCCGTGTGGGGCAATCATTCGCCCACCATGTACGCCGACTACCGTTTCGCCACCATCGAGGGCGCCTCGGTGAAGGACATGATCAACGACCACGCCTGGAACCGCGATGTATTCCTGCCCACCGTGGGCAAGCGCGGCGCGGCGATCATCGCGGCGCGTGGCGTCTCCAGCGCGGCCTCGGCAGCCAACGCCGCCATCGACCACATGCGTGACTGGGCGCTGGGCACGAACGGCGGCTGGGTCACGATGGGCGTGCCGAGCAACGGTGAATACGGCATCCCGGCCGACGTGATGTTCGGCTACCCGGTCACCTGCGAAGGCGGCGACTACAAGCTGATCGAGGGCCTGGACATCGACGGCTTCTCGCAGGAGTGCATCGCCAAGACCCTGGCCGAGTTGCAGGGTGAGCAGGACGGCGTCAAGCACCTGCTGTAAACGCAGGCGCTTCGAAAGCAGGCCGGCCCGCGCAAGGCCGGCTTTTTTCATTCAGCAACCCACCGTGAACGCCGCCGTCCACCCCGGCACGGCTTGTTCGACGCCGGCGACGTGGCACCCGACCCGCCGGTCTGCGACCACTGCTGCGGCGTCGAGCTGCTTCTTGAAAAATGCGGCTCCGCCACTTTTTGAGCAGACCCGGCTGATCGCCGAAATGGTGATGTCGCCGACGCCCCGCGAGCCCGGCCGGCAGGACAACAGCGACGTGTTCTTCGCAACCGCCGCACCCGAGTGATTCGTCAGTCTTATATAAGACATTAGATATAAGATCAACGCGCATAACCCCGATCATTTCGCCACACGCAGAGGACTCCGCCCATGCTCACCGCCTACCGTCAACATGCAGCCGAACGCGCCGCGCTCGGCATCCCGCCGCTGCCGCTGGACGCCCGGCAGACCGCTGCGCTGATCGAGCTGATCAAGTCGCCGCCGGCTGGCGAAGATGCCTTCCTGCTCGACCTGCTGACCCACCGCGTGCCGCCTGGCGTGGATGACGCCGCCAAGGTGAAGGCCAGCTTCCTGGCCGCCGTCGCGCATGGCGACATCACCGTGGCGCTGCTGAGCCGCGTGCGCGCCACCGAACTGCTGGGCACGATGGTCGGCGGCTTCAATGTCAAGCCACTGATCGAGTTGCTCGACGACGCGGTTACCGCACCGGCCGCCGCAGCCGCGCTGAAGAAGACCTTGCTGATGTTCGACTTCTTCCACGACGTGGCAGAAAAGGCCGGGACCGGCAACGCTCTGGCCACCGAAGTCATGCAGAGCTGGGCGGCAGCCGAGTGGTTCACCAGCCGCCCTGTAGTGGCGCGGAAGATCACCGTCAGCGTCTTCAAGGTGGCCGGCGAGACCAACACCGACGACCTTTCGCCCGCACCCGACGCCTGGAGCCGCCCCGACATTCCGCTGCACTACCTGGCGATGCTGAAGAACGCCCGCCCAGGCATCACGCCCGAGGAAGACGGCAAGCGCGGCCCGATGAAGTTCATCGAGGAGATGAACGCTCGGGGCCACCTGGTGGCGTACGTGGGCGATGTGGTGGGCACCGGCTCCAGCCGCAAGAGCGCCACCAACAGCGTGATCTGGGCGACCGGGAAGGACATCCCCTTCGTGCCGAACAAACGTTTCGGCGGCGTCACGCTGGGCGGCAAGATCGCGCCGATCTTCTTCAACACGCAGGAAGACTCGGGCGCGCTGCCGATCGAGGTCGACGTCTCCGGGCTGGAGATGGGTGACGTCATCGACGTGCTGCCGTACGACGGCAAGCTGGTGAAGAACGGCCAGACCGTCGCCGAGTTCCAGCTCAAGAGCGACGTGCTGTTCGACGAAGTGCGCGCCGGTGGCCGCATCAACCTGATCATCGGCCGCTCGCTCACCGCCAAGGCGCGTGAATTCCTCGGCCTGCCGGTCAGCACCGTGTTCCGCCTGCCCACGCCGCCGGTGGCCACGATGGCCGGCTTCACGCTGGCGCAGAAGATGGTCGGCCGAGCGGTCGGTCTGCCCGAAGGCCAGGGCGTGCGCCCCGGCACGTATTGCGAGCCGAAGATGACGAGCGTCGGCAGCCAGGACACCACCGGCCCGATGACGCGTGACGAACTGAAGGACCTGGCCTGCCTGGGCTTCAGCGCCGACCTCGTGATGCAGAGTTTCTGCCACACCGCCGCGTACCCGAAGCCGGTGGACGTGAAGACGCACCGCGAGCTGCCGGCCTTCATCAGCAACCGCGGCGGCATCAGCCTGCGGCCAGGTGACGGCGTCATCCACAGCTGGCTCAACCGCATGCTGCTGCCCGACACCGTGGGCACCGGCGGCGACAGCCACACACGGTTCCCGATCGGCATCAGCTTCCCGGCTGGTTCCGGCCTGGTGGCCTTTGGCGCGGCCACCGGCGTGATGCCGCTGGACATGCCCGAGAGCGTGCTGGTGCGTTTCACGGGCCGCATGCAGCCCGGCATCACGCTGCGCGACCTGGTGCACGCGATACCGCTGTACGCCATCAGGCAGGGTCTGCTGACGGTCGCCAAGGCCGGCAAGAAAAACGAGTTCAGCGGACGCATCCTGGAGATAGAAGGCCTGCCCGACCTGAAGGTGGAACAGGCCTTCGAGCTGAGCGACGCCAGCGCCGAGCGCAGCGCCGCCGGCTGCACGGTGCGCCTGAACAAGGAACCCGTCATCGAATATCTCAACAGCAACATCGTGCTGCTGAAGAACATGATCGCCCAGGGTTACCAGGACAAGCGCAGCCTGGAGCGCCGCATCGGCAAGATGCAGGACTGGCTGGCCGCGCCCACCCTGCTGGAAGCCGACAAGGACGCCGAATATGCCCACGTCATCGAGATCGATCTGGCCGACATCAGCGAACCCATCCTCTGCTGCCCGAACGACCCCGATGACGCGCGCTTTCTCGGCGAGGTGGCCGGAACGAAGATCGACGAGGCCTTCATCGGCAGCTGCATGACCAACATCGGCCACTTCCGCGCCGCCAGCAAGCTGCTGGAAGGCAAGCGCGACATCCCGGTCAAACTGTGGATCGCGCCACCGACCAAGATGGACGCCGCCGAGCTGACCAAGGAAGGCCACTACGCCAACTTCGGCAGCGCCGGCGCACGCACCGAAATGCCGGGCTGCAGCTTGTGCATGGGCAACCAGGCGCAGGTGCGCGAAGGCGCCACCGTGGTGTCGACGTCCACGCGCAATTTTCCGAACCGGCTGGGCAAGAACAGCAACGTGTACCTGGCCTCCGCCGAACTGGCGGCCATCGCCAGCAAGCTGGGCCGGCTGCCGACGGTGGCCGAGTACCACGCCGACATGGGCGTCATCAACGCCGACGGCGCCTCGGTCTACCGTTACATGAACTTCGACCAGATCGACGAGTACGCCGAGGTGGCGAAGGGCGTGCCAGCCTGAAGCAGCTTGCCGATGACGGGGCGGCGGCCACGCCACCTTGCCGAGGGCCCGCCGCGCGCGGGGCCCTCCTTCGTCTTGCGCGTGCCGCAGGCGCCGGTGCTAAGCTTCCGGCCCCGTTGACCGCATCCGCATGAACAGGAGCAGACCATGCCCGGCTTGAACCCCCACATCGACCCCGACGGCCTGCTCGAGTATTCGGTGGTCTACACCGACCGCGCGCTGAACCACATGTCGGAGAAGTTCCAGGGCGTCATGCGTGACATGTCGGGCATCCTGAAGCAGGTGTACGGCGCGCGCTCCGCGGCCATCATTCCGGGCAGCGGCACCTTCGGCATGGAAGCGGTGGCGCGCCAGTTCGCCACCGGCAAGCACGTGCTGGTCATCCGCAACGGCTGGTTCAGCTACCGCTGGACGCAGATTTTCGACATGGGCGGCATCCCGTCGAGCAGCACCGTGCTGAAGGCGCGCATGGTCGAGCCCGGCCGGCAGGCGGCCTGGGCGCCGGCGCCCATCGGCGAAGTGGTGGCCACCATCGCCGTCGAGCGGCCGACGGTGGTCTTCGCGCCGCACGTGGAGACTTCGGCCGGTCTGATCCTGCCCGACGACTACCTTCGCGCCGTGGCCGACGCCGTGCACGCGGTGGGTGGCCTCTTCGTGCTGGACTGCATCGCCTCGGGCGCGATGTGGGTCGACATGGCGGCCACCGGGGTGGACGTGCTGATCAGCGCGCCGCAAAAGGGCTGGAGCGGCTCACCGGGCTGCGCTTTCGTGATGCTCAGCGAACGCGCCCGCGTGGCCATCGACAGCACCACCAGCAGCAGCTTCGCCTGCGACCTGAAGAAGTGGCTGCAGATCATGGAAACCTACGAGGGCGGCGGTCACGCGTACCACACGACGATGCCGACCGACGCGCTGACGATCACGCGCGACGTCATGCTTGAAACGCAGGCCTACGGCTTCGAAAGGCTGCGCACCGAGCAGCACGAACTCGGCCGGCGTGTGCGTGAGCTGATCAAGGGCCTGGGCATCCGCAGCGTGGCGGCACCCGGCTTCGAGGCCCCGGGCGTGGTGGTCAGCTACACCGACGACGCCGGCATGCACAGCAGCAAAGCCTTCGCCGCGCAGGGCCTGCAGACGGCCTCGGGCGTGCCACTGATGTGCGACGAACCGGCCGACTTCAAGACCTTCCGCATCGGCCTGTTCGGCCTGGACAAACTGCACCACGTGGAGCGCAGCGTGCGCCACCTCCAGCGTGCCTTCGAGGTGGTGCTGCCGAAGGAAGTGGCGGCCCAGCCGGGCTGAGGCTGGCGAAGGCCCGGGCTGAGGCCGGGGTCAGAGTGAACCGCCGCCCGGCGAAAGCTCATATAGGTACTCGTCGCTGGCGGCGCCCTTGAAGAAGTCGGCGTCGTGCTTCAGGTTGGCGCGGCTGAAACCGAGGCGCTCGAGCAGGCGGATGGATGCCGAGTTGCGCGTGTCGACCTCTGCTTCCACACGGCCCACCCCGAAGGTCGTGGCCAGTAATTGCAGCACCGTTGCGCAGGCTTCGCTGGCGTATCCCCGGCCCCAGGCGTCGACGCTGAGTTCATAGGCCAGATAGGCCGACCGGTCGGCTCGCACGGTGACCTGCACCGTTCCGACGCAGGCACCGCCGGGCACCAGGCGCAAGACCCAGTTGAGCCAGACCTCGTCACCTTCGGGAGAAAGGCGGCCCTCCAGCATGCCGTAGCGCCAGGCCAGCGCGTCCAGGCTGGCGGGCGGGTCTTGCGGGATCCATCGGTACAGCCGCTGATCAGACAGGACGGCGAACAATTCGGCCGCATGGGCCGCGCGCAAGGGTTCCAAATGCAGCCGTGCGGTCCGCAGGACCGCCTCGGCGGCCGCTGGCGCGTCCACGCTCAGACGCCCACTGCCTCCAGCGCAGCGTAGACGTG